>UMDW01012505.1_pt1 | contig 10045 bp, 8 predicted proteins | sample 1964611 | NCBI WGS metagenome assembly UMDW01 (sample SAMEA4836006, study PRJEB28245) | human gut metagenome | biome: gut microbiome; material: fecal sample | place: Denmark | collected 2008 | reverse complement strand
ACAGGAGCAGCCGATAAGGAAGGTTCACTTGGCGGTCTCGTAGAACTAGGCGGGATGAGTAAGTTATTGCCGCTTCTTAAAAGTGCTTTAGAGAATGGACTTACATGTACCACAGATCCAGAATGTTTTATGAAAAATCCAACAAGTGATAGATTGAATGGTGCGTCATGTCATTCATGTACTATGATTTCGGAAACAGCATGTGAGAATGGTAATCGATTACTAGATAGAGCATTGGTGGTTCCTGTCCCGGAACATGAAGAAATGGGTTACTTTAGAGGTTTAGTGAGAGATTTATGTGGAATTCAAGTGTAAAAATTGATTATATAGCTGGATTAATAGAGGAAGCAATAGAGAATTACTCGTTGAACGAAGTTGATGCTTCATTCACCAAGGTAATTGTTGAATTGAAAAATCAGTTTCCGAATTGTAGTGATGAAGAGATTGCTGATATCATCAATCTTTGTATGCAATTATACGCAGCCAAGAGAACCGAACGAGCCGATTTGGTATTAACGGCACCAGATTCTTTTAGAGTAAAAGCATTGAGAACTAAGGAAACACTGCAAAAACTTATAGGAGATACAGAAAAAAGTCTTATTATTACTGGATATTCTGTTTCCGACTATTTTGCAGATATGTTAGATATGATTATAAGAAAAAGTCAGCAGGGTGTGTATGTCAGGTTATACGTGAATGATATGGAAAAGCAGAAAGCTGTTTTAGATAGATTGATGGCATATAAGTCACGTTTTTTACAAGTATACGAATATCAAAAACAAGAAGATGACAAGATGGCAGCATTGCATGCAAAAATGATTGTATCTGATGTGAAAAAATCTTTGGTGTCTTCTGCAAATCTTTCTTATCATGGTATGCAAGGAAATGTTGAAATGGGATTTCTAATTGATTCACAGGAAAAAGCAAAGCAGATAGAAGAAGTTATGAAAGAAATGGTAAGGATGAAGGTGTTTTGCAAAATTTGAGAATAATAATATGCTGTGAGATTAAGGAGGTATAGTGAATGTATAACAAGATATTACGTGATATTTCACAACAATATTATAGAGAAAACTATCCAAATGATGGGCAACGTTTTGTTGCATGGTATCTTAGAAATATTCATAATCTAGACACTATAGAGACAAAAGATTGCATTACTGATGGAGCAGGAGATAAACAGATCGACGCGGTATATATAGATAATGATGCATCTATGATATACATTATTCAGGGAAAGTTTTATGCGGGAGAAACGGTCAATGCGGAGCCGCTTCGTGAAGTGTTGTCTTCTTGGATTCAGATTAAAGATTTGCAGAAATTACAAGAAAATGCAAATGAAAAATTGCGAATCAAGATTAATGAATTGGCTACTGCATTGGAAGATGATTATGAAATTTGTTTTGAATTAATCACTACATCGGAATTGACTGAATCAGCCAAAGTAGATTTGCAGACATTTCAAAAGGAAATATCAGAAGATACGACATTCAATGCAAATCTTGTACTGGTAGATAATGAAACATTAAAATTTAAGTATGATGAAGCTTTAAATAGAAACAGGCCATATATAAACCATGAATTTAATATTGAATCATCAAATTGCATGGAGATAATGATTGGTGGAACAAAAGCTGTTATTGCTGCAATACCACTTAAAGAGTGCATTAAAATACCGGGTATTAAAGATGGAAGCTTATTCAGAAAAAATGTTCGTCAGTCATTAGGGACAAGTAACAAGGTCAATAAAGGGATTGCAACAACTCTTAAGAAAAACGCAGAAGACTTTTTTTTCCTCCATAATGGCATCACAGCGATTTGTTCCCAAATTAATCTTCATGATGGCTTGCTTAGTGTAAAAAAATTGAATGTTGTGAATGGGTGTCAGTCATTAAGTACTATATATAGCTGTAGTGAGGCTGTTCGTAATGCAAATGATGGATATATAATGTTTCGCTTTTATGAAATATCTAATCCAGAAAAAGCAGATAAAATTAGTACATGCACAAATTCACAAAGTGCGGTTAAGGCACGTGATTTAAGAAGTAATGATAAATATGTTCTTGCTATGAAAAAGGAATATGAACAGTGCTATACGGATGGATACTTTATTACAAAACGCGGGGAGCAGGCAGATCCTGCAAAATATAATACGAATCACATAGTTAATCTGACTGAGTTAGGAAAACAGTTGATTGCATGGCATTCGCAGAGACCTACTATATCATATAGTGAAACCAAAATATTTGATAAATATTTTGATCAGTTGTTTAGAAGAGATTATGCTCCGAAGAATATACAAGCATTAAATGAACTCTCGAAGTGTGTTGCGGTACGTTGGAAAAATGACAATCCGCTTGGATTAAACAATTCTTTGCTGGCTATGAAAGCATATGCACCACATCATCATTTATATGCAATTTCAGTGTTTTTCTGTGAAGTGAATAAGATGCCGGAGTCGGTGCCAAATCCGGCTAAAGCATATGAGAAACTTAAAGAAAATGATTTGCTTGATACCGTGGTAGATATGGCGGGGCAATGCTTAAATATGGCATTTGAAACAGCATCTTCTGAAACAATAGATAGTGGTAAAATATTTAGCCCACAGAATTGGATTAAGGCAAAAGGCTCTTTAAAAGATATTCGTGCAGCAGTAAAAACTCAGCTAGGAGCATTAAAATTAGTTCCGGGTGGTAAGCAGATAGTGGACCAGATAAATAATGGCCTAAAGTTGGAGACAACGGATTTTGAGAGCAGATGGACAGCAGATTAAGTTGGTTTCGGAAGGAGAGTGAATACTTGCATGGATTATAAAAGCAAAGTGAAAGAGCTAATTGAATATCCTAGAGAAGCGAATTGGTATGAATTCAAGACCAACTGGTATGAGCCAGCAGGAATTGGTGAATATATTTCTTCGTTGTCAAATGCTGCCGCATTGGAAGGGCGCGAAGCTGGATATTTGGTATGGGGAGTAGACAATGATACGCATGAAATTACTGGAACAACTTTTGATTATACGGTTGATGTAAAGAATGAGCCACTAGAGCATTATTTGGCCAGACAGGTTTTTCCGGATAACAATTTTTTATTTCACGAAATTACAGTAGAAGGAAAAAGGGTTGTCATTTTAGATATACCTGCAGCAACTAAAGTACCGACCAGTTTTGATAATAACAGATATTTACGCATTGGATCCAGTAAAGTAAATCTGAATAAATACCCAGAGCGTGAGTCGAACCTATTTCATGTATTGCGTGTTGGGCTACCTACGATTTGTAATACAGAATCGGAGAATCAAGAATTAACATTTGATAAATTGTTTGTATATTATGCATCAAAGGGAATTACACTAAATAAAAGAACTTTTAAGAAGAATCTTGGCTTTTTGCTGGACAATGGGAAATATAATATGTTGGCACAGTTAATGTCAGATAATAGCGGCATTCCGATACGTTTTGCAATTTTTAAAGGTAAAGATAAAACATCCACGATGTATTCTGTTCGTGAATTCGGAAATACCTGCTTGCTGATGTCGTTAGATAAAGTTCTTGAGTATGGTGGTGTACTGAATGTTCCACAGGCAGATGAACGAGAAAGAATAGTGGAGAGAAAAGAGATTCCTCTATTTGATGAAGAGGCATTCCGAGAAGCAATGATAAATGCATTTGTGCATAATCAGTGGACAACGGGGAATGCGCCAATGATAACAGCGTTTTCTGATAGAATAGAGATTTTATCCAGAGGAACAATTCCTCCGGGACAGACAATGGAAGGATTTTTCGCGGGTGAATCTGTACCGGTAAATCAAAAATTATCAGATATGTTATTGCAACTGCACATAAGTGAGCGTACAGGTCGTGGAGTCCCAAAGATAACAGAGGTTTATGGAAAAGGAACATATGAGTTCAGGGAAAATTCTATTGTCGTGTCGATTCCGTTTACCAGGGTATCAACAGAGGATGAGGACCCAAGATGGACCCAAGATAGGACCCAAGATAGGACCCAAGATAGGACCCAAGATGGAACTCAAGAAGATAGTAAGGGTAGTTCGGAGGATGAGAAAATTAAGCGTATTTTGGAATTTTGTCAAACCCCGAAAGGTATATTAGAAATCACAGAAATGTTAGGATATTCCGGAAGAAAGCCAACGAAGAAATATGTCAAACCATTGGTTGAACAAGGACGTTTGGCGATGACGATTCCGGATAAGCCTCAAAGTAAGAATCAAAAGTATGTAACCGTGAAGTAATTAATGGTGGGCGAATAGAACGATGGACTAGTTTGGAAGGGCATTTTAAAGAATAAGAAGTATTGTGCTTATTTCAACCAAAATCTGGTGCGTTTTCCTTAAAAAACACCAATCCTGTCCATAGATAGACACAAGATCCCATCGTATAATGAATACACGATTTGCAAATTTCATACTTTACCGAAGTGTACAATCACTGATCGAAGCAGTATGATATTTTTGCAGAAATCAGAAAAAGGTCAAAATTTGACGGTTTTTCGCAAAAATAAACCATGATAGTCCCTTGTGGACGACACTGGATTGGTTTATCCTATATCTAGGCTTGAGACAAGCCAATGAGAAAATGAAAATTGACAACTGAATAGCAGTTACAGATTTGAGTAGAATTACGGATCATATACCCGCAGGATGAAAGTCACAGTTATCCTATTAGTAGTCTGATGGATTGAGAGATGAAGGCTGAGAGGCTGGGCGGAAGTCTGGGAAATGCGGGATCAGGTATGTTGCGTAAGGATAATAACCCATGAGGGACGAGAAGTTCGTCCCGATCCCCGCAATGCAGGTAGGGGAGATAGTGCTTCTCCGGAATGGAGAAGGGCGTCGTGAACACAGATAGTGGCTCATCTGTAATTCCCGGAGGTGAGTACACCTCTACGTATACGGGCGATGAGGGGTCAGGAAGACCGGCGTATACCTTCATAGGACGTTAAGAGAAGTCCAAAACAGAATTAGTGATAACCAAAATCGTTATCCATAGTTTATGCATTTTCAAATGAGCTATGGATAGCGTTTTTTTTATGGAGGTAGAGCAGATGGAGGAAAAAACAGATATTAAAGCAAAGACAATTAAGGTAGACACGGGTAAAGGGAATATCATAAAAGTAACCATGTCATACGGTGAACAATCAACTCTGGAAGAGTTGCTGATAGCATATCTGGGACAGGAAATAGCAGACGGCAGTTTAGCATAATAGCGGCTGCCTGATGATTCAGAAGGGCTCGTGTGATGGTTGTGACTGGTAAAAATGCTGAAAATCATATTTTGTCAGAAAATGTGGAAAAAGTGGTAGACAAGTATTTGCTCAGGATGTAATATAAGCATGTGGCAGAAAACAGATTAAAAAATAGCCACAATACCTGTAAAACATTGTGAACGTCTAGCCAACGTGATGACCAATGTTAAGTTTTTTAATTGAATAGTTGACAGCAAGACAGCTTGAAAATGTCGGTGCAGATGAGACACCATGAAATAATAACCGCTGTCCATGGTCAACAAAGTAAGCGCAAGCTTACATACATATTTACATACGGAAACATCGTATGGATGCAGAGTATGACGTCAGAGATTATAAAAATATATGACGTCAAAACAGTTTAAGTTGAAATGAATATCGAACCAAAATGAAGAAAAGATGTAAGTTATTTAGCTTTTCTTCATGGTTTGTGCTTTTCGACTTTCGTGTGTAAATGTGATATGTAGCGCAGTTGTTACAGCAGATGTAACAAGAGACCTTGTTAACTATGGAGAGCGGTTTTTGTGTCTCATGATTTAGCCATAAGGAGGACATTTTCAGGCTGTTTTTTATTTTTGAAGGGAAGGAGAAGAGTGTATTTTGCAGGAAACAGATACGAAAGAGCGGAATGTGACGGAGTGTTCGCAGCATGATGCAAAACAACAGGGAAAGGCGAAACAGTATGGAAAATATACTGTTCAGTCCACCTTTGCAGGAAGCTGTAGCATTACGGATGTTATGAATTGCTATATAGAACGGAAAGAGTCACTTAGATACCAATAGAAGCTGTTTTACAGCAGTTGAAGAACGACAGGAGGAATTGTAATGAGTAAGAAACAGATTGATGTATATAGAACAGGAATTTATCTGAGATTGTCTCAGGGAGATGAAGATATTGACGGACTGGAGAAGAAGGAAAGTAACAGTATTTCCAACCAGAAGATTTTGCTGGAGGGATTTATAGATGCCCATGATGATTTGAAACTGGTGGATATTTTTATTGATGATGGTTACAGCGGAAGTAATTTTGACAGACCAGAGTTTCAGAGGATGATGACATCCATGAAGGCGGGGAATCTTCACTGCATTATTGTAAAAGATTTATCCCGACTTGCCAGGGAGCGTATCGGTGCGGATGAGCTGATACAGAAAACTTTTAAGAAATATAACGTGCGTTTTATTGCAGTATCGGAAGGGTACGATAGCCTGACTGCCAGTAGCAGTGAGACGCATACGATTATTCCGTTTAAAAATCTGTTAAATGAACAGTACAATGGTGATACGTCCATAAAGGTTCGTACCAGTTAGGGCATTTTGAGAAGAAATGGGTTGTTTATCGGTGCATTTGCACCATATGGTTATAAAAAGGCAGAGGATAATAAGAATTATCTAGTGCCGGCCCCTTATGCAGCTGGTGTGGTTCAGGGAATATTTGCAAAGAAACTTTCGGGAATGAGTGCATCAGGAATTGCAAGGATTCTTAACACGAATGGTGTGCTTGCACCATCGGAATATAAGGCAAAATGCGGAGAAAAATACAGTACTAGTTTTAAAGGTGCAGGACAGTCAAAATGGTCTGCCCAGACAGTATCAAGAATTCTTAAGAATGTGGTGTATATCGGAACATTGGCACAGGGAAAACGAACAACTGTCAGTCACAAGGTTAAGAAGGAAATAGCAGTACCGGAATGTGACTGGGTGGTAGTGGAGAATGCACATGAAGCAATTATCAGCAGGATGGATTTTGATGCAGTGCAGATTCTGATGAGTCGGGATACCATAGCAGTTGCCGGAAAAAACGAATCATATATGTATGTGGGGATTTTATATTGTGGGGATTGTGGCAGCAGTATGGTACATCGCAAGGAATCTTACAAGGGCAGGGAATATATCAACTATATCTGCTCTAATTATAACCGGAACGGGAAAGATGCCTGCAGCCGGCATTGTATTCGTGAAGAGGATCTGAATCAGATTGTACTGGGAGAATTACAGGGATATATCAACAGTATGTGCGACTGTGAAAAGGTGCTGGCGCATCTGGATGAGCTGAATGTGAATTATGATGAGGCCGTTGCCCATGATAAAGAGATTGTTGCACTGAAGCAGGAGCTTACAAAATGTTCTGCATTTAAAGCTTCCCTGTATCAGGATTTGCGTGATGAGATTATCAGCAAAGAGCAGTTTACAAGATAGCGAGAGGAGTTTTCGGCAAAAGAGCGGGAGCTTGAACAGGCAATCAGGGAGCAGGATACAATCATCTGCAATATATATGAAAATGGAATTGTTGTGGCAAAGGATCTGGAGCAGTTTCGTGAAGGTCTGGAGATTGGAAATCTGGATCGTGTGGCACTTGTTTCATTTATTGACAGGATTCTGATTTATGATGATTTCAGGGTGGAAATTGTGTTCAAGTATCGTCAGGAGATGGAAAAGGTTACCGGACTGTTTGATGTCGCTAATGAGAAAGATGCGGAACCTGTGTACACCATGGTAGATGGTTTGCCGGTGATAGAACTTAAGGAGGCGGTGTAAATGGCAAGAACGAAGAATAGATTTAATGCAGTTCAGATACCGGAACCGGTAGCAGATAGTGTACCTGTAAAGCAGGGAAAATCCTTTCGTGTTGCACTTTATGCCAGATTGTCGGTGGAACTGAAATCCAGACCATCGGAGTCCATAGCCAATCAGCTGAGTATTTTAAGAGAATTTATCAGGGATAAGGCTGAATTTGCAGAATACCATGAGTATGTTGACAGTGCAGTATCGGGAACCAGTTTTGACAGACCTGCATTCGGGCAGATGATGGATGATGTCAGAGAAGGGAAAATCAGCTGCATTATTGTGAAGGATATGTCCCGTTTTGGCAGGGATTATATCGAAGACAGCAACTATATTGAGACGATATTCCCGTTTCTTGGGGTGCGTTTTATATCGGTAAGTGATCATTTTGACACGGAAGCAGAATTTAACCAGAATAAGGCACTGGAAATTGCATTGAAAAATCTGGTGAATGATATGTATGCCAAGGATATTTCGAAGCGGGTTTCAGTCAGTCGCAGGCTTGATATAGAAAGGGGTAAGTTTACCGGAAGCAATGCACCATATGGTTATAAGGTGGATAGTGGGGATGCACTTCGCAAGTATGTGATAGACAGGGACGCGGCGGCAGTTGTCCGTCAGATTTTTGAACTGGCAGCAGATGGAGTGACGCTCAGAGAGATTGCGAAAGCACTTCAGGAGTATCGCTTTGCATTACCGGGAGATTATCTAAAAACAGGGAATCTCTATGTGGAGGAAGGTGCAGAAGCAAAGGCATGGTATCCCGGTACGATTTCCAACATCCTGAAAAATCAGGCTTATATTGGAAATATGGTACAGGGGAAAAGGCGTACCAGTCTGTATGATAATGAGGCAAGGCATACTACGGATGAAAACGATTGGATTGTGGTTGAAAATACCCATGAAGCAATCGTGGATAAGGAGCTTTTCAACAAGGTAAGAGCTGTTATGGATAAGAAGGTGGAAGAGAGTATTTTCATATCTGACAGGGGAAAGAATCTGCCTATAAAAGAAGATATTTTTGCAGGAATTTTATTCTGTGGAAATTGTGGCAGAAGAATACCTTTAGCTTCCAGAATCCTGGAGAAGGACGGAGTGTTGGAGCGTCAGTATTTTTATTCATGCAGATACAATTACGATTTCGGTGGGGAACAGTGTGGTTGCACCATTATGGAGCAGGAACTTATAAAGGTGGTGAATAACCTGCTTACAACTCAAATTGCAGTACTTACAGACAGTGACAGGACGGAGGTTTCCATGCGAGGCGTGATGGACAGGGAACTGAAAGAGCATGACATGCGGATTCAGAAGATTCAGAAGCAGATTGACAGGAAGAATTACGAAGAAAGCAAAGAGTATCAGTCTTATGTTACCGGTGAGATTACCAGGGCAGATTTCAAGTGCAGGCAGGAGAAAAACGCTGATGCCATAATGAGACTTCGGGGACAGATATCGGATGAAGAGGCAGGCTGCAGGCGTGTGAAGAGATTTTGTGAGAAGAGGATACAATGGCTGAAAGCGATTTATCGTTTTCAAAGTGAGGTCACACTGGATAAAAATATGATTAAAATTCTGATCGACAGTATTTACCTGTATCCAGCTAAAAGGCTGGTAATTAACCTTAATTTTAAAGATGAGTATGCCAGGATGGCAGACGGAGAGGAGATTTAGAATGGAGCGGATAGCAATATATTTGAGATTGTCAAAGGAAGATGAATTTGTAAAAGATGAGAGCAACAGTATTACCAATCAGCGTGCTTTTATCCGTGGATTTATCAATAAAAATAAGGAACTTCGCAAAATGAGTGTCATGGAGTTTGTGGATGATGGCTATTCAGGTAAAAATATGGATCGTCCGGATATGCATAGAATGCTGGAACTGGTGAAAAGAAAGCAGATTTCATGTGTCATTGTAAAGGATTTCTCCAGATTTTCTAGAGATCATATAGAGCAGGAGAAATATATTGAACAGATATTTCTTTTTATGGGTGTGCGTTTTATAGCCATAAACGATAATTATGACAGCGCAGATTATGTGGGTGGTATTGGTGAGATTGATGTTGCATTTAAGGGGATTCTGTATGATTTCTTCAGTGAGGAACAGTCTTCCAAAGTATCATTGACACTTGATACAAAGCGTGGCAGCGGTAAGTACATAGCTACTTATGCACCTTACGGCTACGTGAAAAGTCCGGAGGACAAGCATAAGTTGGTTGTGGAT
>UMDW01005603.1_pt1 | contig 10104 bp, 9 predicted proteins | sample 1964611 | NCBI WGS metagenome assembly UMDW01 (sample SAMEA4836006, study PRJEB28245) | human gut metagenome | biome: gut microbiome; material: fecal sample | place: Denmark | collected 2008 | reverse complement strand
TTTACCCTTTGATGACAATAATTCAGAATTTTCGTTTCAGACATACGATGAAGTAAGTATAAGTCGCCGTTTTACGACTAATTTGTGCGTCAACACGCAAACTGGCATCCTCATTGCGGGTAATCACCGTCAATCGCACTTATGATTAAACGAGACCAAGTGGTCGGATCACCTGCATAAAAATGATTAAGGATTGCGCATGACCCTACGTAGCATACTGGCCGCCTCGTTACTGCTTCTCCCGCTGCTGGCCACAGCGCATAACTTCGTCGACGGCCAGCGCGTGGCGCCCGTTGGCGTCGCGGATCGGGGAGAGCTTATTCTGGATAAGGATAAGTTTAGCTATAAAAACTGGAATAGCGCCCAGCTGGCGGGAAAAGTGCGCGTGGTCCAGCACATCGCCGGACGCTCGTCAGCAAAAGAGAAGAATGCCAACCTGATCGAGGCGATTAAAGCGGCGGGCTTCCCGCACGATCGCTATCAGACCACCACCATTGTAAACACTGACGACGCCATCCCGGGCACCGGGATGTTTGTACGCAACAGCATTGAAAGTAATAAAAAGCTCTTCCCATGGTCGCAATTTATCGTCGACAGCAACGGCCTGGTGCGGAAGGCCTGGCAGCTGGACGAGAAGAGCTCAGCGATCGTGGTGCTGGATAAGAACGGGCGTGTGCAGTGGGCTAAAGACGGCGCCCTCACCCAACAAGAGGTGCAGCAGGTGATCGACCTGCTGCATAAATTGCTTAATAAATAGAGACCCGGAAGCCGGGGTTAAGGAAGGATTCACGCGGCGTGTAGTCGAGGGTTTTCCCCTGCCAGTCGTGAACATGCGCCCCGGCGGCCACCGCGACCGCATGGCCGGCGGCGGTGTCCCAGGTGCTGGTCGGCCCGAAGCGCGGATAGAGCTGGGCCTGACCTTCCGCCACCAGGCAGAATTTCAGCGACGAACCGATTGAGGTGGTCTGGTGTTCGCCAAGTTGCTCAAGATACTCCTGCAGCTCCGGATCGTTGCTATGGGAGCGGCTAATCACCACCAGCGGCGGACGGGCATCGCGGACCTGGATCTGCTTGCGTACGCCGCACTCTTCTTTCCAGGCTTTGCCATTTTGCGCGCTGTACATCACCTTCATCACCGGCGCATAGACAACGCCCAGCGTCGGCTTGCCGTTTTCAATCAGCGCGATATTGACGGTGAATTCGCCGTTACGCTTAATAAACTCTTTGGTGCCGTCCAGCGGGTCGACCAACCAGTAGCGCTGCCAGTGCTGGCGCACTTCCCACGCCGGCGGGTCCTCCTCGGAGAGGATCGGGGTATCCGGATCCAGCGCCTGCAGGCCGCTGACAATGACTTTATGCGCTGCGATATCCGCCGCCGTGACCGGAGAATCATCTTTCTTGCTGGCGACGTTGATCGGCTGGTTTCCATCGTAGACTTCCATGATGGCATCGCCCGCATTCCGTGCAAGCTGACATACTTGTTCTAACATTCTCCACCTCGTCTGGTTACAGTGGCGTTAACTCGTTGTTTTATTTATATCGCATCACCGCGAGTTCCGCTATCTGTGATAACGATGGCGGTTTCTCTGCCCGCTTTTCTGGCAAGATTCACATTTCTGTAAGCAACAGAATATAAATACATTTTCTTCTGTGCTATCGCTCATAAAAAAGGACGCCTCTGATGATTAAGTTTAGCGCAACGCTCCTGGCCACGCTGATCGCCGCCAGCGTCAACGCCGCGACGGTCGACCTGCGGATCATGGAAACCACCGATCTGCACAGCAATATGATGGACTTCGACTATTACAAAGATGCCGCCACGGAGAAATTCGGCCTGGTGCGTACCGCCACCCTGATCGAACAGGCGCGGGCAGAAGTTAAAAACAGCGTGCTGGTGGATAACGGGGATGTGATCCAGGGGAGCCCGTTAGGCGACTATATGGCGGCAAAAGAGCTCAAAGAGGGCGATGTACATCCGGTATATAAGGCGATGAACACCCTGAATTACGCCGTCGGCAACCTGGGCAACCATGAGTTCAATTACGGTCTCGACTTCCTGCACAAGGCGCTGGCCGGGGCGAAGTTCCCCTACGTGAACGCCAATATCATCGATGCCAAAACCGGAAAACCGATGTTTACGCCGTACCTGATCCAGGATACCCGGGTCGTGGACAGCGACGGTCAAATCCACACCCTGCGCATCGGCTATATCGGCTTTGTGCCGCCGCAGATCATGACCTGGGATAAAGCTAATCTTAACGGCAAGGTGACGGTCAATGACATTACCGAAACCGCGCGCAAATATATCCCGGAGATGCGGGCGAAAGGGGCTGATGTGGTGGTAGTGGTCGCTCACTCCGGCCTCTCCGCCGACCCGTATCAGGCGATGGCCGAGAATTCGGTTTACTACTTAAGCCAGGTGCCCGGCGTGGACGCCATTATGTTCGGCCATGCCCACGCGGTGTTCCCGGGTAAAGACTTCGCCAACATCAAAGGCGCGGATATCGCCAAAGGGACGCTGAACGGCGTACCGGCGGTGATGCCGGGAATGTGGGGCGATCATCTCGGGGTGGTCGATCTGGTGCTAAATAACGACAGCGGTAAATGGCAGGTAACTCAGAGTAAAGCGGAAGCGCGGCCAATCTATGACGCGGTGGCGAAGAAATCACTGGCGGCCGAAGATGCCAAGCTGGTGGCGGTGCTGAAAGCCGATCATGACGCCACTCGCGAATTCGTCAGCAAGCCGATCGGCAAGTCCGCCGACAACATGTACAGCTATCTGGCGCTGGTGCAGGACGACCCGACGGTGCAGGTGGTCAACATGGCGCAGAAAGCCTACGTCGAACACTATATTCAGGGCGACCCGGATCTGGCGAAGCTGCCGGTGCTCTCCGCCGCCGCGCCGTTTTAAGTCGGCGGGCGTAAAAACGATCCGGCGAGCTTTGTCGAAGTGGAGAAAGGCCAGCTCACCTTCCGCAATGCCGCCGACCTCTATCTCTACCCCAACACCCTGGTGGTGATGAAGGTCAGCGGGAAAGAGGTTAAGGAGTGGCTGGAATGCTCTGCCGGACAGTTTAACCAGATCGATCCCGCCAGCAGCAAGCCGCAGTCGCTGATCAACTGGGACGGCTTCCGCACCTACAACTTCGACGTCATTGACGGGGTGAACTACCAGATCGACGTCACTCAGCCGGCCCGCTACGACGGCGAATGTCAGATGATCCATCCGCAGGCAGAGCGTATTAAGCACCTGACCTTCAATGGAAAACCGGTTGATCCGCAGGCTACTTTCCTGGTCGCGACCAATAACTATCGCGCTTACGGCGGTAAATTCGCCGGCACCGGTGAGAGCCATATCGCCTTCGCCTCACCGGATGAAAACCGTTCGGTGCTGGCGGCGTGGATTGGCGCGCAATCGAAGAAGGAAGGCGCGATCCATCCGGCGGCGGATAACAACTGGCGTCTGGCGCCGATCCACAGCAACACGCCGTTGGATATTCGTTTTGAGACCTCGCCTGGCGACAAAGCCGCGGCGTTTATCAAAGAGAAAGCGCAGTATCCAATGCGCCAGGTGGCCACCGATGATATCGGCTTCGCCATTTATCAGCTGGATTTGAGCAAGTAATGCCTGTTCCCCGGTGGCGCTGCGCTTACCGGGGCTACAGGGAGTGATACATTTTCACTCCCCGTGGTTAGCCAGCACCGAGGGCAGATTAACCTCGATCCAGTCCGCCAGGGCGGCCACCTTCTCGCTCACCTGCAGGCCGAGCGGCGTCAGGCTATATTCAACGTGCGGGGGCACCACCGGATAAGAGACGCGGTCGATAAAACCATCCTGCTCCAGCGCCTGCAGCGACTGCGCCAGCATCTTTTCGCTGACCCCGCCCATCTTACGGCGCAGATCGCTGAAACGGTGGGTTCCCTCGCGCAGCGCCACCAGAATCAACACGCCCCAGCGGCTGGTGACATGTTTAAGCACATCGCGCGACGGGCACTGTTCCGCAAACAAATTGCCGGTGCGCAGTTTCTCGCTCAGCGTCGGTTCGGCCATTTCACACTTACCTTTTTGTACGTACTTACTAAAAGTTAGTTAAGGTGGTAGCTTACCACAACTGCCAATAAACACGAAGGAGAAGACCCATGATCGCTCTTACCGGTGCCACCGGCCAGCTTGGTCACTACGTTCTGCAAGACCTGCTTAACACCGTCCCTGCCAGCCAGATTGTGGCGATTGTCCGCAACCCGGCCAAAGCCCAGGCGCTCAGCCAGCAGGGCGTGGTTGTCCGCCAGGCCGACTACAGCGACGAAGCGGCGCTGACCGCCGCGCTGCAGGGCGTGGATAAACTGCTGTTAATCTCCTCCAGCGAAGTCGGCCAGCGTGCTGTACAGCACCGCAACGTCATTAACGCCGCCAAAGCCGCCGGAGTGAAATTCATCGCGTATACCAGCCTGCTGCATGCCGACACTTCGCCGCTGGGTCTGGCCGCAGAGCATATCGAAACCGAGCAGATGCTGGCCGACTCTGGTATCGCTTACGCCCTGCTGCGTAACGGCTGGTATACCGAAAACTATCTGGCCAGCGCGCCGCCGGCGCTGGAGCATGGCGTGTTTATCGGCGCCGCCGGCGAGGGTAAAATCGCCTCCGCCACCCGCGCGGATTATGCCGCCGCTGCCGCCCGCGTTATCGCCAGTGAGGGTCATGAAGGCAAAATTTACGAACTGGCGGGTGATAACGCCTGGACGCTGAGCGACCTGGCTGCCGAGCTGAGCAAGCAAAGCGGGAAAAACGTGGTCTACCAGAACCTCAGCGAAGCCGATTTCGCCGCCGCGCTGAAAAGCGTCGGCCTGCCGGCCGGGCTTGCCGATATGCTGGCGGATTCCGACGTCGGCGCGTCGAAAGGCGGACTGTTTGACGACAGCCGCACCCTGAGTACGCTGATCGGCCGTCCAACCACCTCCCTTGCCGAGAGTGTAAAAGGCATTCTGTAACCGCCCCTCTCAGCTTTTGCGGTTGCGTCCCGGCGGTTCCTCTCTCATATTGAAGGGATAACCGTCGGGAGGCAGGCATGCAGGGCGTACCACCGCAATTTAGTGATGAAAAAGACCGCGCGCGCTTTCGCCATCTCGAACAGCTGCCCGGGGTAGAGCTTTACCACGCCCATATCTCCCGTTACGCCTTTGAACCCCATACCCACGAAGCCTTCGGCATCGGCGTGATCGAGCAAGGCGCGGAGCGCTTTCGCTACCGCGGCAGCCAGCACATCGCCGCCGCAAACGCTATTGTCACCATGAATCCCGACGAGCTGCACACCGGCGAAGCGGCAACCGCCGACGGCTGGCGCTACCGGATGATTTATCTGGAGCCGGACCGTCTGGAAGCCATCACCGGGGTGCGCGACTGGTGGTTCAGCGAGGTGGTCCGCGAGGATCCCCTGCGTTCCCGACAGATTGGTCAACTGATTTATGGCCTGTGGCATAGCGACGATCCGCTGGCCCAGCAGGGAATGCTGCTCGACCTCGTCGACGCCTTCCGCCCTCTCGCCCACTATGCCTCTGCGCAAGGTGAGGCCGGACATCGCTTTGACCGCGTGCGCGATTACCTGCACGATAACTATATGCGTCCCATCACCCTCGACGAGCTGGCGCAGGTGGCAGCGCTGAGCCCGTACCACTTTCAGCGCCAGTTTAAAGCCCACTATCACGTGACGCCCCACCAGATGCTGATGGCTATCCGTCTGTGGCGCGCCAAGGCGTTTCTCACCCACGGCATGCCCGCCGCCGAAGTAGCGATTGCCGTCGGCCTCACCGACCAGTCCCACCTGACCCGCGCCTTCACCCTGCGTTACGGTATTACGCCGGTGCGCTATCAGAAGCAGGTCGCCAGGCGCTAATGCGCAATCTCATACAATATTCCTGCCCGCCCCCCTTCTACACTGCAGACAACGGTAATGACAACGGATGCAATGATGATTAGTGGTGTGCTGTACGCCCTGCTGGCGGGGCTGATGTGGGGGTTAATTTTTGTCGGGCCTTTGCTGGTGCCAGAGTATCCGGCGATGCTGCAGTCGATGGGACGCTATCTGGCGCTGGGCCTGATCGCCCTGCCGCTGGCGTGGCTCGGGCGCGCGCGACTGCGCCAGTTGAGCCGGCACGACTGGTGGACCGCGCTGGGCCTGACAATGATGGGGAACCTTATCTATTACGTCTGCCTGGCCAGCGCCATTCAGCGCACCGGGGCGCCGGTTTCCACCATGATTATCGGCACGCTGCCGGTGGTACTGCCGGTGTTCGCCAATCTGCTCTACAGCCAGCGCGACGGGAAGCTGCCGTGGCGACGCCTGTTTCCGGCGCTGATCTGCATCGCTGTGGGCCTGATCTGCGTTAACGTCGCGGAGCTGCGTCAGGGGCTGCCGAATTTTAGCCCGTGGCGCTACGGCTCCGGCATTGCGCTGGCGCTGGGATCGGTGGTCTGCTGGGCCTGGTATGCCCTGCGCAACGCCCGCTGGCTGCGGGAGAACCCGCATCAACCGCCAATGATGTGGGCTACCGCTCAGGCGCTGGTGACGCTTCCGGTTTCGCTGGCCGGCTATCTCGCCGCCTGCGCCTGGCTGCACGGTCAGCAGGCCGGGTTTCCCCTGCCCTTCGGCCCGCGTCCGGCGGTGTTTATTACGCTGATGCTGGCCATCGCGGTGCTCTGCTCATGGGTCGGCGCGCTATGCTGGAATATTGCCAGCCAGCGGCTGCCGACGGTGATCCTCGGCCCGCTTATCGTCTTCGAAACCCTGGCCGGACTGCTGTATACCTTCCTGCTGCGGCAAAGCTTACCGCCGCTGCTGACCCTGAGCGGCATCCTGCTGCTGGTGCTCGGCGTGGTCTCTGCCGTACGCGCCAGACCGGAAAAACCGATGCTGCAGCCGCTGGCGGACGAAAAAAAGTAGCCTCGCCTCCTTAAGGGGTATTCCCTCGCCAAAAAGATGCATTTAAAATACATCTTATATTCCTGATGACGAGGTAACTGCTATGGCTTTCCGTGACCAACCTTTAGGCGAGCTGGCGCTGACCATCCCGCGCGCCTCCGCCCTGTTCCGTCAATACGATATGGATTACTGCTGCGGCGGCAAACAGACCCTGGCGCGCGCCGCATCGCGCAAAGCGCTGGATGTCGCGGTGATTGAAGCCGAGCTGGCGAAACTGGCCGAGCAGCCTCTTTCCCGCGACTGGCGCGCGGCGCCCCTCGCGGAGATTATCGACCATATCATCGTTCGCTATCACGACCGGCACCGTGAACAGCTGCCGGAGCTGATCCTGCAGGCCACCAAGGTTGAACGCGTCCATGCCGATAAACCGAACGTACCGAAAGGACTGACTAAGTACCTGACCATGCTGCATCAGGAGCTTTCCAGCCACATGATGAAAGAGGAACAGATCCTGTTCCCGATGATCAAACAGGGAATGGGCGCCCAGGCCGGGGGGCCGATCAGCGTGATGGAAAGCGAGCATGATGAAGCGGGTGAACTGCTGGAAGTCATTAAGCACATCACCCACAACGTGACGCCGCCGCCGGAAGCCTGTACCACCTGGAAGGCGATGTATAACGGTATCAACGAGATGATCGACGATCTGATGGAACACATCAGCCTGGAAAATAATGTGCTGTTCCCGCGCGCCCTCGGCGGAAAGTAAAGAAAAAGGCGCCCGCAGGCGCCCTCGACATTGTCCGTCTTATTTGGCCACTCCGGGTGGCCTTTTTTATGACGGGCCGTTGCAAGCAACGTTAAAATTTTCGTTTATTTCGCCAGCCGTTTTTTGCCGGCAAACAGCCAGCCCGCGCCCAGCAGCACAAACCACAGCGGGGTGACCATCAGCGCTTCACGGGTATCGTCTTCCAGGGTCAACAGCACCAGCACAAAGACGAAGAAGGCCATGCACACCCAGCACATGACTTTACCTAGCGGCATCTTGTAGCTCGACTTCTCATGCAGCTGAGGGCGGTTTTTGCGATACGCCAGGTAAGAGCAAAGGATGATGGTCCAGACGAACATAAACAGGATCGCCGACACCGTGGTGATCATGGTGAAGGCGGCAATCACGCTCGGGTTGACCATCAGCATCACCACCCCGCCCAGCAGACACATGCAGGAGAAGGTTAAGCCCTTCGCCGGCACCGCACGCTTCGACAGCTTGGCGAACATCTTCGGCGCCTGACCATCCTGCGCCAGACCGAACAGCATACGGCTGGTAGAGAACACGCCGCTGTTGGCCGAGGAGGCCGCGGAGGTCAGCACCACGAAGTTGATCAGGCTCGCCGCCGCCGGCAGACCAACCAGCACGAACAGCTCAACGAACGGGCTCTTGCTCGGCACCACGGAGCTCCACGGCGTCACCGACATAATCACAATCAGCGCGAAGACGTAGAACATAATGATACGCAGCGGGATGGAGTTAATCGCTCGCGGCAGGGACTTTTCCGGGTCTTTGGTTTCGGCGGCGGTGGTCCCCACCAGCTCAATCCCCACGAAGGCAAACACCGCAATCTGGAAGCCGGCGAAGAAGCCGCTCAGCCCTTTCGGGAACCAGCCGCCGTCATTCCACAGGTGGGCAAAAGAGGCTTCGACCCCGGTCGGCGATTTGAAATGCATCATCACCATTACCAGGCCGACCACGATCAGCGCCACGATGGCGACAATTTTGATCATCGCGAACCAGAACTCCATTTCGCCAAACATCTTGACGGTGGCCAGGTTCAGGCCCAGCAGCAGCAGGATCACCGCCAGCGAGGCGACCCAGTCGGAGAGTCCGGGAAACCAGAACTGCGCGTAGGCGGTGATGGCGACAACGTCCGCCATCCCGGTCACTACCCAGCAGAACCAGTAGGTCCAGCCGGTAAAGTAGCCCGCCCACGGCCCCAGCAGATCGGCCGCGAAGTCGCTAAAGGATTTATATTCGAGATTCGACAGCAGTAATTCGCCCATGGCACGCATCACGAAAAACAGCATAAAACCGATAATCATATAAACAAAGATAATGGATGGTCCGGCAAGGCTGATGGTTTTGCCAGAACCCATAAATAACCCGGTGCCGATCGCTCCGCCAATCGCGATCAGCTGAATATGTCGGTTTGTGAGATTTCGCCGTAGCGATTGTTCAGTCGGCTCCTGCTCGACAGCAGCGACTTTAACCTGATCTACCATGTGATTTCTTCCTGTTGTACCTGTCTGTGTTGTTCAGGCTCTGATGGCCCGTCGTCTGTCATTAACCCCAGCAAGGGCTAGTCGATATTAGGTAAGAATCGGAGGGATGAATACTATGATTTAGATATAATGTTAATTTTATGTTTAAAGTGAGTGTTATATCACTCATCTAACGCGAAATAGCTCACAAAAATACACCCATACGTGATGAATGCAAAACATAATTCCAATTAATTTTTAACTTAAGGATTTTACGCTATTTTTATGGCTTCCCCTGCCGCGGGGAAGAGGAAGCCGCTGCTGTTTAGATAATGTCCAGCAGTTCAACTTCGAAGATCAGGGTGCTGAACGGAGGAATCGATGCGCCAGCGCCGCGCTCACCGTAGGCGAGGTTGTGCGGGATCGTCAGTTCCCATTTGGAACCTACCGGCATCAGAGTCAGCGCTTCAATCCAGCCGCCGATCACGCCGGTCACCGGGAATTCAGCCGGTTCACCGCGAGCGACGGAGCTGTCGAAGACGGTGCCGTCGATCAGTTTGCCAGTGTAGTGCACGCGAACGCGGTCAGTACGCGCCGGGATCGGGCCTTCGCCCTGGGTCAGTACGCGGAACTGCAGACCAGACTCGGTGCTGTTCACACCCTCTTTCTCGCGGTTTTCATCAAGGTATTTTTGGCCGTCAGCGGCCATGGCCTGAAAACGCTCGCGACGCACAGCGTCAGCACGCTCGTGGATTTCACGCAGCGCGCGGTGAACGGCTTCCACCGGCACCTGCGGCTGGTTACCTTCCAGCGCATCGGCGATACCCGCCACCAGCGCTTCCGGCAGCAGCCCCTGCAGGCCGGATTCGCTCAGCTGTTGTCCAACCTGCAAGCCGATACCGTAACTTGCCTGCGCTTCGATAGTGTCAAAAGT
>UMDW01012150.1_pt1 | contig 10126 bp, 14 predicted proteins | sample 1964611 | NCBI WGS metagenome assembly UMDW01 (sample SAMEA4836006, study PRJEB28245) | human gut metagenome | biome: gut microbiome; material: fecal sample | place: Denmark | collected 2008 | reverse complement strand
TTATCATTGAATTTAAGACCTCCTTATGCAAAGGAACGAATTCAGAAAGCATTAGAAACAATTCAAATGGCACGTGAAGAGAAGTCGAAAGGTTCATAAAACACGATTTAAGCGAAAAATATCTCATGACCATGAGGAAAACTGAAAACAAAAGGTATTCTGTGATAAAGTATAAAGGCTTATAAAGAGAAAGCTTGATATGTCTGGAAGCTACATTATAATACAAGCAAGGGCAGAACCTCAAAAAATCGGCTCTGCCCAAGTAACTCATGATATATCTGATATCAGTTTTTAGTTTACATAAAATTTGAAACGACCTTAACATTTCTCTTATATTTTCTTGCATAGATTAGTTTTTAACGATATGAAATATCTATATCGAACCAGGACTTTAGATAATACCATAAAATCTCTGCAATACCTATTGTGATTGCCCATAGCAGTAATGCCCCAACAGTTGCAATTATTATTAATTTCCATTTTTTTGCTAGAATAGAACAGATAATGCTCAGTACATATATTCCCAAAATAATCTCAAATTTTATAATAGATATGTTTAATGACTCCAAAACTAAACCTGTAAATGGAATCAAAAAAAATAATAAGCCAACTGACAAATAGGAACATTTACCAAATAAATCCATGCTACTCCATTTTTTTCTTATTTTTTCCATATTGTAACCTCCCATGCCGTTTTCTCATAAAAATTCTTGAATTTGAAGATTTGCCTTTGTAACTGAAATAGAGTTACTTTATTAGGATTAGGCAAATACTTTGAGTATCGTAGCTGTATAGACCAAAATTGCAGCAACTATCGAGATTATGGCATCTTTCTTTTCGTTTTTATCATAAAATTCTTTTGCGGTTGTCAGGAGTGTTAATCCCATAAAAAAATACATTAATGGCAATGCAACGTCAGTAGATACTATATTCATTAATCCAAGAGAACCAGATATAATTGCTAATATAGTAAAAAATTTTTTGAAAATATGCATATACACTCCTCTGTAATTTATATACTTTTGCTTTATTTTTCTTTTTTCAGTAACATATATATACCCCATAAAAAAAGTATAAGAAATAAAATAAAAGGAATTAGTAAGCCGTTATCCAATATGCTGACTATCATTCTTCCAGGCGGTGTTACCCATGAGGTTGCAGGGGAAATCATAGCTGCTATTATTATTCCTACAATACCGATGGTTCCACTTAAAATTAAAAATCCACTTTTTATAGAGTTGTTCATATACATACCTCCAATAGTCAAAGTTAATGGTAACTAACTCGGATGTTATCAGACAACATATATTTTGTCAAGTTATCTATTTCAAGACATATTGTCTGAATATATTTTTTTCGCACTTTACTAAAGCATCTACAATAGCTTGTTTATCTAATTCGTTTACCTCAATATTAATAGGTACAATACTATTATTTTTTGATATTCCCATTGTCGAAAGTAGATGTGCAAAAACTTTTTTTGTTATGATGACACTATTATCTAATTCTGACATAAAAGATAAATCCTGAGCATTTAGAAGAACAGGCTTGATGGTAATTCTCTGGCGAGAAAACTTTCGTGCAAGATACAATTTTAAAATCTCTAATTCAGCTGTTAAATCAGAAACAATGAAAATTTGTACCGGTTTCATGAACTGCTGAACAATAGAAAATATTTGCAAAGATAAATACTGCAAATGCCCTGTATCAACAGGATAAGGAATATGGTTTTCTTTTTTCCATGTATCAATTATTTCTGATACGCATTGTCGAACCATGAGTTTCGACGAATCCTTCTTGGAATCCAAATAAAAGTGTTTATCTGGAATGATACAATGAAGATTGAAAATACATTTTTTGTAAAAATATATGATTGACGCTTTAAACGCATGTGACTGCGTTACATCTAAACAACATTTATTCTCAAATTTTTTGATTAAGTGTTTCACTTTAGCATTTGCAAAAATAATCTTATGAACCAGTTCAATATCTTCCTGTTTCCATTTATCAGCAAATATACAGCTGTTGGTACAGCAATATATCAAAAATATGTAATCATAATCACGATCAGAAAATGAAATATTCAATTTATTTTCAAGATTTTCTTGTAAGTACTTTTTTAATTCAGGAAAAACAAATAATTGCTTGAGGCTTTCCAGCTCCTCTGATTTTTCAAAAGTTAGAGGATATTTTTTTCTTTTCCATGCAAGAATCAATAGATATTCAAAATATCCGTATTCCGCAGAAGTACACTCAAGAAAATTCATGTCTATCTTATCGTTGGTTGAAATGATAAACTCCCTTGCTATCTGGATTGAATCAGAGTCTGTATCATAACAATCAATCCCGTATTTATAGTGTAAAAGAGCAATCAAAAAGCGAATTCGATATTCATTTCCGACAACCCTGTTTTTATCAACATCCAAACCGATTTCACGAAGATAATTTACACAGTTTTGTCGGATACGATAAGCACTTGGGCGTGATAGATGATGTTCTTCTGAAAATTCAGAGAATGGCTCCAGTGAATCATTCATTATCATATAACAAAGACATTTAAGCATATTGGAACTTCTATAAATAGCATGGAATATTTCAAAAAATGTAACATCTTCACATATGTTAATAGTAATGATTGCGTTGTCCTTTGAGATTTCTGCAATTCCTTCCAAGTCAAAATTAAGCTCATCAATCAAAGTTGTGATAGTTGATGAGCTGATATTGACTTCTTTCGCAAGTTCCTTAACTGAAATGGAATGATTTATGTGAAGAATAGAAAAAATATGAAGTTTTTTCTGAACATTATGCTCTAAAAAATAGTCAAGCATAAAAAATACACCTCCCATTATTCTGACTAATTAGATGATAATATGCAGAAGCATGAAAATCAATATTTAAATCATAAGTATCAAAAAATGAAATTTTGAAAAGCGAAATTTGAGATGAAATTTTCTGGGGGCGGATATAGTATAGAGATGTCGGAATACAAAATAGTGATAGATATGATTTTGTAAATGAAGACTGATAATTGTATTTGAGGAATATTGTAAAGGAGTGATGGAAGTATTAATAGGCAAAAGTTATTGTTTTGTTTAGAAAGTAACCAGTATCGGTTTAGTATTAAATTTGTGTGAGGTATGATTTATGCAACTAAAAATAACAACAGATTATGCGGTCAGGATAGTGCTCTATTTAGCTATGGAGAGAAGAATTATTACATCACATGAACTTTCAAAAGCCTTGTGCATTCCCCAAAGCATGGTGTTAAAAATCGGGAGAAAATTACATGATGCAGAACTGGTACACATAAGTACAGGAGTTCAGGGAGGATTTTTATTGTGTAAGAAAGCAACAGAAATAAACCTGATGGACATTATTATGACGATGGAATCAACAATCAAAATAAATCGATGCTTAGAAGAAGATGAGTTATGTAACAGAGGAGAGACCTCTTATTGCACTGTACGGAAGGCATATGAAACTGTACAGGAGGATTTAGAAAAAAAACTTTCTGAGATAACAATTTATGATTTGCTGAAATGATTTTTGCTGAAATTACATTAACGAAGAGAGGAGAAATGAAATGAAAAAGAAAAGGCTTCTGTCAGGGATATTGATTTTACTGTTGATGTTTTCATTTGTATTTTCTTCTTCAACGATGGCATTCGCTGAAGAATATGAGTCTTTTGGGAATAATGCCCGGCAGGAAAGTATAGAACAGTTACCAGAAGAAAATGAAACAGAAAAGGATATGTTGGGAGAAGAACAGAAAGTCTCGGAGGATTTGAAAGTTGAAGATAATACAGAAACGGAGGCAGAGACAGGCGAACAGGAAACAACGGAAACGGACGTAGAGGCAGACAAACAGGAAACAACAGAAACGGAGACAGCAGAGCAGGATGAAACAGAGCAGGGAACTGTAGAGGATGAATCGACAGAAACAATAGAAGATACGACAGAAAAGGAAATCGTAGAAGAGGATCGTCTTTTATTGGATGACACGGCTCAAATGAGAACCATAGAACCTGGATATATAGGATGGCTAACCCGTAGTACAACAGGTTATAAAGACAAATTGTTTGTGGCAAAAACAGGAGTTAAGAATACAACAGAAGTGGCGTATTGTTATAATTTTAATAAAACTTTTCCTGGTACTTTAGGAGAAGATTTCAGTAAGATTGCAAATGCAAGTGCAGATGATTTTCAGAATTTAGTAGGAAATTCAAGGGTTTATGGAGAAGAATTGAAAACAAAAATTTTAAAAATATGCTACGAGGGTTATCCTAAAAATAGTAAATCAATGAAGGAAAGATATGGATTATCTGACGATGAATTTTGTTTAATTACACAGGCGGCTGTTTGGTATTATACAGATTCAAGAAATGTTATTGCAAGAGGAGAGTATTATGATCAGGCAACAAAATATCAATCGATAGTAAGGAAAGATAATGTACAAAGGGCATTTCAGGCATTGATTAATACAGACATACCACTTCCAGTTAATTATGAGTTGGATTTATATAAACCGACTAATGGGGGAAGTAGGGTGCAAAACCTTCTGTCAACAAAGATTAAAACAGATACTCAAAAAAGATACGAGTTTTATTTGGATAAAAGAAATGAGGCAAATAAAGGATTACCTGGAGCTATACTACAATTTTTGCGAGAGGATGGAAAATTAATTCAAGAATGGACATCAGATGGTAATGCAAGGCTGTTTGAAGCGGAAGCAGGAAGCTATATTTTTAGAGAAAAACTGGCGCCGACGGGATACGAAAAAGCAAACGACATTTTATTTAAAGTAGACAACAACGGCAATGTTACATCTGGTAACGGAACGATAGAGGGCAGCAAAACAGTTGTAATGGTTGATAAACAGAGCAAACCTCAGATTACAATCAGTAAAAGAGATCAAGACGGTCGGCAGCTTTCAGATGCGGAACTGCAAATTCTCAGCAGTGACGGAAACAAGATCCTACAGCATTGGAACACAAACGGAATAGAGAAAGTTTTTTCCATAGATGCAGGAGATTACATATTCAAAGAGGTAAAAGCACCTCAAGGATATGAAAAGGTTTCCGACGTGCAATTCTCGGTGGATGTAAATGGAAAGATCACTATAAAAAATGCAGTAGATCATGTAAAAGCGGAAGGAAACAAATTGATCGTTGTAGACAGGAAAGAGGTTCCGAAAACTTCTGTATCGGTGGCGAAGAAGTGGCGGGATGCAGGATTTGAACATGAGAGACCAGATAATATTCAGGTACAATTATTGGCAGACGGGAAACCGTACGGTGATCCTCAAACGTTGATGAAGGATCAAAATAACATATTAAGTTATACTTGGAATGATTTGCCTGCTCAAAAATATAATGCGACTGTGCAACAGTTAGAAGATATCGTATATACCATAAAAGAGGTGGATACGAAGAATCAATACATTGTGGACATTAAGAACGGTAAAGGAGATGCAGAGGCAGTTTATAAGAATTATACGTTTGTATTAACGAATATAAAACCTATTGATCTGACTTTGAGCAAAGAAGTTACAGGACAAACCGGAGATAAAAGAAAAAAATTTACTTTTGAGATCAGTATTTTATATGATGGGTATTTGCCATATACAGATCAGATAGTGGAGTTTGAGGGAAGTGTGCTACCCGGATATGAAAATGAGGTGACGGCACCTCAAAACGGAACTGTTGAATTTAAAAATGGAAAAGCAACTATATCGTTATCTCATGGACAGCAAATTAAATTGAAAGGACTTATCTATCATGAAAATTTAATCTGCACAATGAAAGAAGTGGAAGCAAATCAAGATGGATATAAGACAACGTATAATGGGCAGCCGGCAACCGAGAAAGGGGTGGCAGTGCCTTGTAATGATCATATTACCTTAAAGGTGGTAAATGATAAAGGCGGACGTCCGCCGGTGACAGGAATTTCAGAAGGAGATAGGGGAACAAAATTTCTGATCGGTATGTCTGTGATCGGATTCCTGTTGATAGCAGTGGGAAGTAGGTTACGTTTTCGTAAAGGTATTAAATGATGGACAAAAAATCAATCAAAGGAGATGTGCTTTTTCTCCTAGTAAAGTTCAGTATATTGATCATTTTTCTGGCGGTGACTTTTCTGTTTATCTTTGGGATAAGCCGATGCAGTGACAACTCTATGAGTCCGGCATTCAAAGACGGTGACTTAGTCTTTTATTACAGGTTGCAAGAAAACTACAACGTCTCAGATACTGTAGTCATAGAAAAAGAAGAAGAGGTACAGGTCAGACGAATCGTTGCCAGAGCCGGTGATAAAGTAGAGATTACTGAAGAGGGATTAGCGATTAACGGATATTTGCAAAAAGAACTGGGAATCTATGAAGAAACCCTTCCTTACTTGGAAGGGATAACCTTTCCGCTGATCGTTCCGGAGAATGAATATTTTGTGCTAGGCGACAGTCGAAGCAATGCAAAAGACAGTCGAATATACGGAACTGTAAAAAAAGAAGAAATTAAAGGCGGAGTGATGACCTTGATTCGCAGGAGAGGATTATAACATGGTATGAGCGCAAAAAGCAGCGTTTATATAAGAGAAGACAAACAAAGATAAGGAAAAGGAGTTTTAAGATGATGAACAAAAAGGGATTAGGAACATTATTATTGACAGGAGCATTATTAGTAAGTGCAAATACTTCTGTATTTGCAGCGCAAGTGCCGACAGTTGGAACCGGATCGGAAGGAAACAATGCTAAGGTTTCTATTACAAAAAATGTAGAGTATGCAGAAGGGATTACAGCGCCGGCAGCAACTTTTGAATTTACGGCTAATCCAAAGAATGGGGGACCACAGGCAACTATTAACTCTATCGTATATACAACAGATGATTATAAAAATGGAGCTCTGCAGGCGGGAAAATATACGGTGTCAAAGGATATGGAGGTTCAATTTGGAAACTTCGACCATGCCGGAATGTATGAATACGATGTGATAGAAACGAAAGGAGATATCGAAGGATTCCAGTATTCTACAAAGAATTATAAACTCCGGGTTTATGTAGAAAATAACACAAATGGAAATGGCACGTTCATTCAGAACATTACGGCCGAAACAGATGGACAAAAGCAGACAGAAGTTTCTTTTACGAATACTTATACAAAAAACGGCGGTGGGAACGGAAATGACGCGCTGGTGATTGAAAAACAGACAACGGGAAAATACGCTGATAAAACAAAGGAATTCCAGTTCAAGTTAAAACTTGAAAAAGCGGCTACGACACAGGATACAAAAGTTACAGGTAAAATTGATCAGCAAGAATATGTGTTTACATATGGAGAGGAAAAAACTTTTACACTTTCTGATCAGAAGAAATTAGTGTTTGAAACACTTCCGGCAGGAACAAGATATGTTGTTACGGAGATTGGTAAAGAAGACAAATATGTACCAACGGTAAATGTTGTTGAAAATGGGGTGGCTACAGTTAAAGATAAAAAAGGTACGGATGCGGATAACTTAGCATCTTCGGATACGACCAATTTAGTAGGAGAAAATGAAAACAAGGTAACCTTTGTCAATGAATATACAGAGTTTAATGACAATCCACTCACCGGGGTTTTCGAAAATAATATGCCATTTATCCTGTTGATCGGTGTAGGCGGAATTGCGCTTGGAACATTGGCGGCAGTAAAAAAACGCAGAACAATTAAGTAATAGTGAGGATAAAAAAGAAGATAATTCAAATATTAGACCGAATGTTGAACTGGTTGATCGTATTGTGTTTTCTTCCTGTACTGCTATATGGAATATATGCACTTTGGGATAGCAGTCATATCTATCGGCAAGCAGATAATTCAATTTATGAAACATATAAACCGACCGCAAAGGATAGTTTATCCTTTGCGGAACTTCAAAAAATCAATTCGGATGTATTCGGGTGGTTGACTGTAGATAAAACACATATCGATTATCCATTAGTTCAGGCAGAAGATAATGCGAAGTATGTGAATACGGATGTTAAGGGACAGTTTTCTCTTGCTGGAAGTATTTTTCTTGACTGCAATAATAAGAAAGATTTTTCGGATATAAACAATATCATCTATGGTCATCATATGGCAAAGGACGCAATGTTTGGTGAATTGGAATATTTTGAAGAACCGAAATATTTTGAAGAACATTCTTATGGTAAATTATATTACGATGGAGAATGGCACAAAGTTGAATTTTTTGCTTTTGTGCATGCTGATGCATATGATAATGTTTTATACAATACAAGCCCGAATAACAGGTTAGAATATTTGGATTATGTCAAAGAACACGCAAAATATTTGAAGAAAACATCTTTTGATGATAATGAAAGATATGTAACGCTATCTACTTGTACTTCAGAGAGTACAAACGGCAGACATCTTCTAATTGGAAGAATTTTAGAAAATACTGCTGATGAAAAAGGAGAACCGCAATATGAAGAAAAATAGACAGATACTTGTGTTAGCAGCTCTATTGTTTAGCTTCTTGTGTTTTCCTGCTGATAAAGTTTTAGCTGCATCAAATGTAGTAGAGGTTCCGTTAACAGTTAAGCAAAATTTTGAAGAAAATAGCAATGAAAAAGGAATTGATCTTACTGGAACTTATGAATTTCGTGCATTAGACATAGGCATTCCTATGCCGGGAGATTCTGATAACGACAGACATGTTTTTGTACTTGATGGTAATAATGCGGAAAAGATGATTTCATTGCAGTTCCAGCATGGCGGAGTATACCGTTATCATTTGGTTCAAACAAGTAAGGATAAAGAAAATTATACATATGATAGAAGTTCTTATATTATAGCTGTTTATATCAAAAACGGAGAAAATGGGGAATTGGTTCCACAAGTAATTGCAGAAAAAAATGATGGTAAGAAGTATGGAGAATTAATGTTTTACAATTCATATAATAAGAAGGTTGACAATCCTTCAAAACCTTCAAAACCATCAAAACCGGCAGAACAGGTACAAACAGGGGACGGTACAGATATAAAATTGCATGTAATGATTGCCTCAGTTGCATTAATGCTGATTGTAATGTTAGGTTATTTTAAGAGAAATAATCAGAAAGAAAACAATAGAGCTTAGTAATAAGGGTAGTCATACAGGTGTATGACTACCCTAAAAATACTAATTGATTTATTCCAGATTTTCAAAACTTTTTCAGCAGGTGAGAAAATGTAGTAAGTGCGTTTAATGATTGATTTAAATAAAATTATTATTAATATATCGCATGATAAAAGTAGAAAGAAATGAAAAACGGAATTAGTACAAATGATTATGCTTAATGAACATATGACTATAAAGGATACAGAAAGAGTTGTATCGAATATAATCGAATATGTTTGTAAAGCAGTAAAAAAGATTGAAGTCAAAGGTTGTTAGATATGATGGCCAAAATATTCGGGTATAAAATGTAATAAAAATATTTGAAAAACTGATATCAGATATCTATGCAGAAAATAAATCATTTAAGGAGAATTGATAATGGGACGAGATATTTTCGTGGATATGAGGTCTAAACTAGGGTGTGAATATATTTCGGGTTTGCCTTTTCTAAAGGAACAAGTGGAAAAGGCAATATTGGATTTTTCATTGAAAGAGTATTCAGAGGAGCAGATTTTTGACTTTTGCGAATATGTATTTGAGTCAAATGATTCTGTATGGCAGTTTGTAAAAAAAAAAACACAACAATGATTTTCTGACATGGAATATCTAAGTTCCATTGATAGAAGTTCTTATATTATAGCTGATTATATCAAAAACGGAGAAAAGGGGGAATTGGTTCCACAAGTAATTGCAGAAAAAAATGATGGTAAGAAGTATGGAGAATTGCAACAGATTAAAAACTTTACGAAATACACAAAAAGGGGGTGACAGTCATGTTTAGAAACTGCTACGCTTGCGACAGACAGACAGACAGACAGACAGACAGACAGCAAATAAGTCTGCCCTTTTGGTGTGCAATCAAATATCAATAAACCAAGAAAAGCATAGCTATCTTTGTAACGAAAGTATGGCTGTGATTTTTTTGCGTTTAGGAGAGGAAAGAGGAACATATGAAACAAAAACGGTTCTAAGTCAATAGTTGGGGTGGGATTTTAAAA
>UMDW01002028.1_pt1 | contig 10258 bp, 8 predicted proteins | sample 1964611 | NCBI WGS metagenome assembly UMDW01 (sample SAMEA4836006, study PRJEB28245) | human gut metagenome | biome: gut microbiome; material: fecal sample | place: Denmark | collected 2008 | reverse complement strand
CTTATCCAGCCTGTCAACTTTGTTTGGAAAACGAAGGATTTTATGGCATAGGAAATAAACCTGCTCGTTCTAATCATCGAATCATTCAAGTCTCAATTAACGGCGAAGACTGGGGCTTCCAATATTCTCCTTATGCCTATTTTAATGAACACTCGATTTTACTAAATGCTAAACACCAACCAATGGAAATTAATAAACGTGCTTTTGATAATTTATTGGGATTTCTAGATCAATTTCCTGATTATATGATTGGTTCTAATGCAGATTTACCAATTGTAGGAGGGTCAATTTTGACTCATGACCATTATCAAGCTGGACGCTATGAATTTCCGATGGCAAAAGCTGAACTTCGAGAAGAAATTAAACTTCAACAATTTCCAGAAGTTTCTTGCGGAATTGTGAATTGGCCAATGTCTGTTCTAAGATTATCAAGTAAAAACCAAGTAGAACTTTCAAAAGCTGCAGATGAACTTTTAAAAAAATGGCAAGTTTATAGTGATGAAAGTCTTCAAATCAAAGCTAAAAGTGCTGACGGAAAGCTTCATCATACAATTACTCCGATTGCTCGAATTCGAGAGGGGAAATATGAATTAGATTTAGTTTTACGAGATAATAATACAAGTGAAATTTATCCAGATGGAATTTTTCATCCACATCCAGCCTTACACCATATTAAAAAAGAAAATATTGGATTGATTGAAGTGATGGGACTTGCAATTTTACCAGCCAGGTTAAAGACAGAACTTTTGGAAGTTGAAAAATATCTCTTGAATCAAGAAAATGAGATGTCAGAAATTCACAAACCATGGGCTGAAGAATTGAAAGAAACAGAATATTTTTCAAAAGAAACAGTTCATGAAACAGTTCAGGAAGCAGTTGGAGAAGTATTTGAACAGGTGTTAAAAGATGCCGGAGTATTCAAAGATAATGAAGTAGGACAAAAAGGTTTTTATGAATTTATAAATTTCGTAAATAATTAATTTTCATAAATCAAGAGAGCTTTAAAAAGGAGTTGATAAAATGCCTAAATTAGAAAGCTACAAACGAGTTCACACAGAAGAACTCTACTTTCCTAACGATCAAAAATTATGGAAAGAGCAACAAGAAGCTTTAGTTTTACTGGAAAAGTTTAATCAAACTTCAGTGACTCAGCCAGAGCAACAAATGGAACTTCTAAAAAAAATGTTTTCAGAAATTGGGGAAAATTGTTTTATTCAACCCCCTTTTTATGCTAATTTTGGCGGAAAAAATGTTCATTTTGGGACAGAGATTTATGCTAATTTTAATCTAACATTGGTTGACGATACAGATATTTTTGTAGGAAATCATGTCATGTTTGGACCAAATGTTACGATTGACACGGCGACACATCCTGTCTCGCCTGACTTACGTAAACGAGGGGCTCAATATAATAAAAAAGTTTACATTGAAGAAAACGTTTGGCTAGGTGCTGGTGTAATTGTTTTACCTGGTGTTAGAATTGGAAAAAATAGTGTGATTGGCGCAGGGAGTCTTGTAACTAAAGACATTCCAGATAATGTGGTTGCTTTTGGAACTCCTTGTATGGTTAAAAGAAAAATTAATGATTCTGACTTTAAAACTTATGATCATGGAAAAAAGATTGATTTAGATGAGTTCATCTGAAAGGAATGGCTATGATGACAATGATTGATGTACTAGAGCGTAAAGATTGGGAAAATCCAGTAGTTTCAAATTGGAATAGGTTGCCAATGCATACACCTATGGACTTTTTAGAAAAGCAATCACTGAATGGTCTTTGGAATTTTGATCATTTTTCTAGAATTTCAGATGTACCTAAAAATTGGTTAGAACTGACGGAGAGTAAAACGGAAATTATCGTTCCAAGTAATTGGCAAATAGAATTTAAGGATAAAAGCGATGTTCCAATTTATACAAATGTGACTTATCCTATTCCAATTCAGCCTCCTTATGTACCAGAGGCTAACCCAGTTGGAGCTTATAGTCGCTATTTTGATATCACAAAAGAATGGCTTGAGAGCGGTCATGTTCACCTTACATTTGAAGGGGTTGGATCAGCTTTTCATTTTTGGTTGAATGGGGAATACGGAGGTTATTCAGAAGATAGCCGCTTGCCTGCTGAATTCGATATCAGCAACCTGGCCAAAGAAGGTCAAAATTGTTTAAAAGTTCTAGTTTTTCGTTGGTCAAAAGGCACCTATTTTGAAGATCAAGATATGTGGCGAATGTCAGGTATTTTTCGTTCGGTGAACTTACAATGGCTTCCAGATAACTACTTGTTAGACTTTTCTATAAAAACAGATTTGGATGAGGATTTAGATTTTGCAAATGTAAAACTTCAAGCATATGCTAAAAACATGGATGATGCTTGTTTAGAATTTAAGCTTTATGATGACGAACAATTAATTGGAGAGTGTCATGGTTTTGATGCAGAAATTGGAGTAGTCAATCCAAAATTATGGTCAGATGAAATTCCCTATCTTTATCGTTTAGAATTAACTTTAATGGACCGGAGTGGGGCGGTATTTCATAAAGAAACAAAAAAAATTGGTATTCGAAAAATTGCTATTGAAAAAGGACAGCTAAAAATAAACGGGAAAGCACTTCTTGTTCGTGGAGTGAATAAGCACGAATTTACCCCTGAGCATGGTTATGTCGTTTCTGAAGAAGTGATGATTAAAGACATCAAATTGATGAAAGAACATAATTTTAATGCGGTCCGCTGCTCTCATTATCCTAATGATTCACGCTGGTATGAATTGTGTGATGAATATGGATTGTATGTTATGGATGAAGCAAATATCGAAACGCATGGAATGACTCCGATGAATCGTTTGACAAATGATCCGACTTATTTACCATTAATGAGTGAACGTGTTACACGAATGGTTATGCGTGACCGTAATCATCCATCAATTATTATTTGGTCTCTTGGGAATGAGTCAGGTTATGGAAGTAACCATCAAGCTTTATATGATTGGTGTAAATCATTTGATTCTAGCCGCCCTGTTCATTATGAGGGGGGAGATGACGCAAGTAGAGGAGCAACAGATGCCACTGATATCATTTGTCCGATGTATGCTAGAGTAGATAGTCCAAGTATTAATGCGCCTTATTCATTAAAAACCTGGATGGGGGTAGCTGGAGAGAATAGACCACTAATTCTTTGTGAATATGCTCATGATATGGGGAATTCATTAGGAGGATTTGGGAAGTACTGGCAAGCTTTTCGAGAAATTGACCGATTGCAAGGTGGATTCATCTGGGATTGGGTGGATCAAGGTTTATTAAAAGATGGAAATTATGCTTATGGAGGTGACTTTGGGGACAAGCCAAATGATCGTCAGTTTAGCCTTAATGGTCTTGTTTTTCCAAATCGTCAAGCAAAACCAGCTCTTCGTGAAGCAAAATATTGGCAACAATATTATCAGTTTGAATTGGAGAAAACTCCACTAGGTCAAGTTTTTGCCTTTACAGTTACAAATGAGTATCTATTTCGAAGTACTGACAATGAAAAATTATGTTACCAACTGACCAATGGCTTAGAAGTATTATGGGAAAATGAGCTTATATTGAATATGCCTGCTGGAGGGTCTATGAGAATAGACCTGTCTGAGTTGCCTATTGATGGAACAGATAATTTATTTTTGAACATTCAAGTTAAAACAATTGAGAAATGTAATCTTCTTGAGTCTGATTTTGAAGTTGCTCATCAACAATTTGTTCTACAAGAAAAAATTAATTTTACTGACAGAATAGATAGTAATGAAGAAATTACACTTTTTGAGGATGAAGAGCTACTGACCGTACGATTAGCAAAACAGAAATTTATTTTTAATAAAAGCAATGGTAATCTCTCGCGCTGGCTTGATGAGAAAGGCAATGAAAAGTTACTGCATGAGCTCTCAGAACAATTTACAAGGGCTCCATTAGATAATGATATTGGTGTTAGTGAAGTTGAACATATTGATCCTAATGCTTGGTTAGAACGTTGGAAGGGTATTGGCTTTTATGAGTTAAAAACGCTTTTGAAAACTATGATAATACAAGCAACAGAGAATGAAGTAATTACTTCTGTCCAAACAGACTATGAAGCAAAAGGAAAAATTGCATTTTCAACCATTCGAGAATATCATATTTTTAGAAACGGTGAACTTCTTTTAAAAGTTGATTTTAAAAGAAATATAGAGTTTCCAGAACCAGCTCGAATTGGCTTGAGTCTTCAACTAGCTGAAAAAGCAGAAAATGTTACATATTTTGGACTTGGCCCAGATGAAAATTATCCTGACCGAAGAGGGGCAAGTTTATTTGGCCAGTGGAATTTAAGGATTACTGATATGACAACCCCTTATATTTTTCCTAGTGAAAATGGGTTGAGGATGGAAACCAGAGAGTTAAATTATGGTCGTTTAAAAGTTCGGGCAATGGGTCAATCTTTTGCTTTTAATCTAAGTCCGTATAGTCAAAACCAGCTTGCTAAAAAGGGACATTGGCATCTACTTGAAGAAGAAGCAGGAACATGGTTAAATATTGACGGATTCCATATGGGTGTAGGTGGAGATGATTCATGGAGTCCAAGTGTCGCTCAGGAATATTTATTGACAAAGGGAAATTATCATTATGAAGTTAGTTTTAAATTAACGTGATGATCCAAATTTTCAAGAATTTGATATAATATAGAGAAAATGGAGGTTCTTATGACGGTTTTAGTTCTTGGTGGAGCAGGATACGTGGGAAGTCACGCGGTAGATATGCTTCTTAAACGTGGTTACGATGTGGCAGTGGTGGATAATTTAGTGACAGGCCACCGTGAATCTGTTCCAGCAAATGTACGCTTTTACGAGGGTGATGTACGTGATCAAGCTTTCTTAGCAGATGTTTTTGAAAAAGAAAATATTGAAGGAATCATGCACTTTTGTGCTTACTCTTTAGTGGGTGAGTCAATGCAAAAACCTTTAATGTATTTTAATAATAATGTTGGTGGTGCTCAAGTAATTCTAGAAACGATGGAAGAATTCGGAGTAAAACATATTGTTTTCTCAAGTACAGCAGCTACATTTGGAATTCCAGAAAAAAGTCCAATTTCAGAAAAAACACCTCAAAAACCAATTAATCCTTATGGTGAAAGCAAATTAATCATGGAAAAAATGATGAAATGGCAATCGCAAGCAACTGATATGACTTATGTCGCTTTACGTTATTTCAATGTTGCAGGGGCTAAGGATGATGGTTCAATTGGTGAAGCTCATAAAAATGAAACACATTTGATTCCAATTATTTTGCAAACTGCACTTGGTCAAAGAGAGTTCATTACTATTTATGGTGATGACTATCACACGCCTGATGGAACTTGTATTCGTGATTATATTGATATGGAAGATTTGATTGAAGCACACATCAAAGCACTAGAGTATCTTAAAGCGGGCGGTCAGTCTGACCAATTTAATCTCGGTTCAAGTAAGGGTTATTCAAATCTTGAAGTGCTTGAAACCGCACGAAAAGTAACAGGTAAAGAAATTCCAAGCCAAATGGGTGAACGCCGTGCAGGAGACCCAGATGAGCTGGTTGCTGATTCAACAAAAGCTGGTGAAATTTTGGGTTGGAAAGCACAAAATGATTTAGAGCACATTATTACGAACGCTTGGAAATGGCACCAAAGTCATCCAAAAGGTTACTAGTTAATTATCTAAAATTCGAAAAAAAAAGCTCAAATTTTTGAGCTTTTTTTGTATGTAATCGTCATGAAAATGTAATGGTAATTGTGATAATTATTATTAAAAAAATTGATATAATAAAGTGGATGAAAAAAAGACAGTTAAGAAGAAATAAAAATAAATTTAAAAGAGTATCACTAGCTTTTTTTGGTTTAGTGATTATTTTAGCGGGAGCTCTTTTTCTTTTTTGGCCTAAAGGGATAACCTCCGTGACCAAAAATAATGATAAACAAACGTCATCAATATCGACAAAAACTAGTAGTAGCTCCATATCAAATTCAGGAAAACAAGTGATTTATCCAACAATTTATATTACAGGTTCTGGAGGGGACGTATCGTCAATTAATCGGTTAGTTACTCAACTTTTACCAATGGAAAAAGCGGGGGATAAACCATTGGTTCTCATGTCAGATGTTCAGAAAGACTATGAATTAAAAGTTGAAGGAAATATTTCTAAAGATATGCAGTATCCAATGATTGAATTTGGAACGGTTGCCAAAACGGATTCGGGCTCTCTTTTTTCCAAAGGATTACAAAAAGCAATTAGTTATCTGGTGGAGCATTATCAAGTACCATGGATTAATTTAGTTGGTTATTCTTCTGGTGCAACTGGAGCAATCTATTACATGATTGATACGGCAGATAAATCTAATTTTCCTCCGGTCAATAAATATTTTTCTTTAGAAGGGGAATATAATGATGTAACAAATCTTGTTGCAGGAGAAACTTTGACGGATGTGTTGAAAAATGGCCCTTTAATTAAAACTACAATGTATAATTATATTGCTGATAACTATAAAAAGATATCACCAAAAACAAAAATGATGTTGTTAGAAGGAGATTTTGATACGGAAAAACAGACGGATAGTGCTATTCCGTGGGCAGATAGTTTTTCAATTTACCATCTTTTTAAAAAGAATGGAAATGAAATCATTGCAAGTTTGTATCCAACGAAACTTAGGCATTCAAAAGCTCCGACAAATCCAACTGTAGCAAAATATGTTAAAAATTTTTTATATGAAACACCATAAAAAAACTCGGAATTAAGATTCCGAGTTTTTTTGAAGAGTTTCATAGTAATGATGTTTTTTTTGTAAAATAAAATCTAAGTGACCTTCTAAGTCAGTAATTTGTTGGCGTAAAATTCGCTCTTGTTCAACTAAAAGTGAAATACGTTGAATAATTGTTGAATCACCTTGCTCTCTTAAGCGAGAATAATCTTGGATTTTTGCAAGAGACATTCCTGTTGCTTTAGCTCTTTTGATAAAGAAAATCCATTCAAGGTCAGCTTCTGTAAACTCTCGATAATTACTAGAGTTTCGAGCAGGTTTTAATAAATCAAGTTCTTCATAATAACGAAGAGTAGCGATTGGAAGTTCTGTCAGTAAAGCTATTTCTGAAATTTTATAAGTTTTAGTCATTTTTTTCTCTTTTTTGCTTGCCCTCAAGTTAACTTGAAGGTTTATAATGATTTTATCATAGAAAGCTGGTAAATAAAATGAATAAAAAAGAAATTTGTTTAAAAAATTTAGCGAAAATTGACGGAGCAGCTGCTGAAGTTGTTTTTGATTCACTCAAAGACCTTGCACCAGACTTGAATAATCTGATGCTAAAATTTGCTTTTGGAACGATTTATGAGCGAGGAGTTCTCAATTTTAAAGACCGTGAATTGATTACTATCACCAGTTTGTTGACTCAAGGAGGCTGTGAAAATCAATTGCGCGTGCATATTCAAGCTTCGTTAAATGTTGGACTAACGCAAGAAGAAATTATTGAAACTTTTATTCACTATGCTCTTTATGTCGGTTTTCCAAGAGTTTTAAATGCTATCTTTGTTGCTAAGGAAATTTTTACTGACAGAAAGTAAAAAAGTTACTGATGAATTTTTGTCATAGGATAGCTGTTACTGCTTTAGCAGTTTACAGATATGCTAGTAGTTTCATCAGTAACTTTTTATTGCTCTTGTTCAATGGTTCCAGCATTAACATGGAAAATACTCAGATTTTCAGGTAAATTTTTAAGATGATCAAGAGTAGTTGTAGTTATAAAAGTTTGTGTTTTACCCAAACTTGTTTCAATCAAATCAAGTTGACGATGATTGTCTAATTCACTCATGACATCATCTAAAAGTAAAATCGGATACTCACCAGTCTCTTCAAAAATTAAATCAATTTCTGCTAATTTAATTGAGAGAGCAACGGTTCGTTGTTGTCCTTGACTACCAAAATCAGCAACATTAATCTCATTGATAAAAAATTGTAAATCGTCACGATGAGGGCCAACCGATGTTTGATGCCTAAAAATATCATGGTCTTGTCTGCTCAATAATTCTTTTGAAAAGTCAGTTTTCACATTTTGATTATAAATGATTTTTAAATTTTCTTTACCATGAGTAAGTTGCTCATGGATTTTTTTTGCATGAACTTCAAGTTTATCAATAAAATTTTGCCGCTCAAGCATGATTTTATTACCATGTTCAGCTAATTGTCCGTCAAGAACACTTAAAAAATTTTTATCAATTTTGTCTTTATCAAATTTTAAGTAAGCATTCCGTTCTTTTAACGCACGATTATATCGCATGGAATCATAAAGGTAAACCGCATGGATTTGTCCCAGTTCAATATCCATAAATTTTCTGCGGGTAGCTGGAGAACCTTTGACTAATTCCAAATTTTCAGGTGCAAACATCAAGATTTTTAGTTGACCAATGTAGTCGGCTAAGCGATTTTCTTTGAGATGATTGGCTTTAGCAATTCTCCCTTTGGGACTTAATTGAACTTCAAGTGGAACAGTTGCATGAGCTTTTTCAACGACTACTGAGACCTTCATTTCTTGTTGTGACCAAGAAATGAGCTCTTTGTCGTGACTTGTTCTGTGACTACGAGTGAGTGCTAAAAAATGAATCGCCTCAAGAATATTTGTTTTCCCTTGAGCATTTTGTCCTAAAAAAATATTGAGATTAGGGTGAAAATCAAGTTTTAATTCCTCATAATTACGAAAATTTTTGAGTTCAATTGCTTTGAGTTTCATTATTTTCTACCAGGAAAACGTGGCGGAGCTTTTTTAGCTGGTTTTGTCGTCTTGTTTTCCGCGTTCATTTTTTTCACAATAGCTTTAACACGCGCTTCTTCAACTTTTTCTGCTTCATGTTCTTTAATCGCATCAGCGTCAGCTTGCTCAAAAGTAACTTTTAAATCAAAAGTTGGAAATTCTAATAAATCTCCGTCACGGAGTTTTTTGCCACGACGATTTTCAGCTTCGCCATTATAGAAAATATTTCCTTCGTTTTCAGCAAGGAAAATTTTTGCTTGACCTCCTGTTGAAATTAATCCAAGTTCTTTCAAAACTTGTCCGAGTGTGATATATTCTTCAAATAAAATGTATTTTTTCATAGTCTTATTTTAACATAAATCTGAAATTTAGTTCATTGGAAATTTAGAAATTTATTGAATAAAATAAGGAAGCTTTAAGATAAAAATTATTCGTCATTTTCGTTAGGAAATCTCACAAAATTCCTTCAGTTTTTGGTATAATAAAGGTTGCCTTAATAACTAGAAAAAGCTTGATAAAATAGGAAAGTGATAGTCAATTGACAGAAATTAAAATGGCAGATGGAGTGATGCTTCATCTCATTAAAGAAAGCAAATTTAAAACAGTAAGACTAATGGTTCGTTTTCGTGAAGAAATGTCAGCTGACACCCTTGGGAAACGTGTCCTTATTTCTAATATGCTCGAAAGCACTAATGCGGTTTATCAAACCGGAAAAGATTTTAGTCGCAAATTATCTGAAATGTATGGCGCTTCGTTTACGACAGGAGTGGCTAAAAAAGGGAAACAACATTTACTTTCTCTTAATATGAGTATCGTAAATCCTAAACTTGTTGATTTTGATACTTTGGGAGCAGCAGTCGATTTCTTGAAAATTGCAATTTTTCAACCCGATGCTGCTAATGGTCAATTCAATCCCGAAATTTTCAAAAGAGAGCAAAGAAATTTATTGCATTATTTGGCCTCAATGAATGATGACCGTTCTTATTATGCCAGCCGTCAGTTGGCTAATTTATTCTTTGAAGATGAGAATCAAGCATTACCAAGTGTTGGAACGAGCGAATTGATTGCCAAAGAAAATCCAAAAGCCGTTTTTGAATATTATCAAAAAATGCTGACAGACAATGCCATTGATATCTTTGTCTTAGGTGATGTAGATGAAAAACGAATGATTGAACGATTCTCAGACTTCAATTTTACTGACAGAGCTGTCAGTAAAGAAATTTTTTATCAACAATCACTGACAGAAAGCTCAGTAGTGACAGATGAAAAAGAGGTGGCTCAATCTATTTTGCAATTCGCTTATCAAATGCCAATTGCTTATGGAGACAAAAACTACCTTGCTTTGCAAGTGATGAATGGACTTTTGGGAGGTTTTGCTCATTCAAAACTCTTTACCAATGTTCGGGAAAAAGCAAGTTTAGCCTATTCAATTTCTTCAACTTTTGATTCTTTCACAGGTTTTCTAAAAATTGCAGCTGGAATTGACGTTGAAA
>UMDW01008063.1_pt1 | contig 10419 bp, 8 predicted proteins | sample 1964611 | NCBI WGS metagenome assembly UMDW01 (sample SAMEA4836006, study PRJEB28245) | human gut metagenome | biome: gut microbiome; material: fecal sample | place: Denmark | collected 2008 | reverse complement strand
TCTACAGATTGTTCCATCACGCTTTTTCTCTGGAACCCAAAAATAACTGTAAATACTGCCAGTAGGATAAGACCGATCAGAACAATCTTTTTATGCCTGCGAACATACTCCATCTGTGCCTTTCTCCTATTCCATCTCACGAATGATCTTTCTTAATTTCAAGATCATAGACGGAGCTACAGAAAGCTCATCTACACCCATGCATACAAAAGTCTCTGTCAATTCCGGATCTGCTCCTAACTCTCCACAGATACCAGCCCATTTTCCTTCCTGATGTGCGCTGTCCACAACCATTTGAATCATTTTCAAAATTGCTTTATGGTGTGGATTGTAGAAACGGTCAAGTTTCTCATTCTGCCTGTCAATTGCCAATGTGTATTGTGTCAGGTCATTTGTCCCAATGCTGAAGAAATCTACCATCTTCGCCAGCTCATCACTGATCATAACTGCTGCCGGAGTCTCAATCATGATTCCTTCCTCAACATCGTTATATGGGATTCCATCTGTTTTCAACTCTTCTTTGACTTCCTGCACAATTGCCTGTATCTGTGCTACTTCCTCTGTGGAGGTGATCATCGGATACATGATTGACAGATTTCCATAAGCAGACGCACGGAACAGTGCCCGCAACTGTGTCTTAAAGATTTCCGGCTGTGCAAGGCAGATCCGAATTGCCCGGTATCCAAGCGCCGGATTTTCTTCTTTTTCAATGTTCAGATAATCCGCCTGCTTATCGGCACCGATATCCAGCGTTCGGATGATCACCTTTTTGCCTGCCATATTTTGCACGGCTTGTTTATATGCCTGAAATTGTTCTTCTTCATCTGGAAGCTCATTCCTTCCGATATACAAAAATTCACTTCGAAACAGCCCGATACCTCCTGCATCGTTTTCCAATACATATCCCATATCTGCTACACTGCCAATGTTTGCATACAGATTGATATGTCTTCCGCCTTTTGTGACATTTTCTTTTCCTCTTAACTGCTGAAGAAGCTCCTGTTTTTCCTTCTCCTCCTCAATTTTTCTCTGAATCCTCTCTTTAACTTCCTCTGACGGATCCACAAAGAACTCTCCATGAAATCCATCCACCGCCGCCTCTGTTCCGGTATGCAGCGCTTCTAAATCCATATCTACTCCGATCAAAGCCGGAATATTCATCATACGGGCTAAAATTGCCGTGTGGGAATTCGCGGAACCATGTACGGTCACGAATGCCAGTATTTTCTCCTTATCCATCTGAACCGTCTCACTCGGAGAAAGATCATCTGCCACAACAATGACCGGCTCATCCAGATCCATTACATCTGCCGACTGTCCAGACAGATTTTTTACCAAACGATTCGAAATGTCCTTAATATCTGCAGCTCTTGCTCTCATATAATCATCATCCATGCTTGCAAACATCTGGGAAAAATTATCTCCTGTAGAAGCTACCGCGTATTCTGCATTGACCTGCTGTGTACTGATAATATTTTCAATGGATTCTTTGTAATCTTCATCCTCCAGCATCATCTGATGGACTTCAAAAATCGCAGCGCTGGCTTCTCCAACTTCCTTTAATGCCTTTTCATATAATTTTTGAAGCTGTTGTTTAGAAGCCTCTACTGCTTCTTCCACTCTCTGAAGCTCTGCCTGTGTATCTTCAATCTTTACACGCTTTACCACATAGTCATCTTTTTTCAGCACAGATATTTTTCCAAATGCAACTCCTTTATAGACTGATTTTCCTTTCAAACATTCCATACTACTTCTCCTTACACTTCCTACAAATTCGCTTCAAAAAATGACTTCATGCCTTCATATGCAGCTTCTTCATCGCTTCCTTCAATCTGTACTTCTACAGTCTGTCCACATTTTACTGCAAGAGACATCAACGCCATCAACTTAGACGCTTCCACCGTTCTTCCTTCTTTTGTAATTGTAATCTTACTCTCATACTTCTTTCCTTCTTTTGCAAGCATTCCCGCTGGTCTTGCATGGATTCCCATCTCATCTTTGATTGTGTACTCAAACTTTTTCATTTTACTATCTCCCTTCGTCTTGACAAATTTCTTTCTATAAAAATAGAGTAATTCATAAATATTCTATCATCTTCTTTTTTCACAAACAAGCGATTCCTCAGGCTGCGATCATCCTCTGGATATGAATGGCAAGAAATCCAACCTCTTCCTGCATGATCTGCCTTTCCAGTTTTTCTGCCATGTTATCACAGATTAAAGCGGCAATTTTCATTGCCTCCGGATATTTTTCCTGCACAAACTCATTGAGATCAATGTTGACCGCTTCACCGGTCTTTGTCCGGACAACCATATAATACAGATGACTCATCAGCCGGATGTAATTCAAAGCTTCTTTCTGCATTTCTTTTTCCAAATGTTCTTCTATGATCTGCATACTCTCATCAATAAGCTGTGTTGCCTTTAATGTCTCTGACACCGCTTCATCAGAAAGTCCGGAATGAATATGAAGCGCGATAAATCCTGCCTCATCATCTGAAATCCGATATCCTGTCATCTCCTCGATGATAGATCTGCTCTCTAAGGCTACCGCATACTCTTTTCCAAATAAAATCTTAATATCCGGTATAAACGGATTCGAAAGAAAGATATTCTCTCTCTCCCTCCTCGCGGCAAATGCAAGGTGATCTGCCAACGGAAGTAAAATATCTCCATTGATCGAGTCAAATACTTTCTCTGCCGCCTCAATGATCTTGCCCGCTGTCTCAATGTAAACCGGATCAATCGCATTGACTGCATGGATTGCTGAGTGCTGTTCTTCTCTCACGACCGGTGTGTACACTTGAACTCCCTCATCGATCGTCACCTCATCTCCCGCTCTCTTGCCAAATCCAATCCCTTTTCCTAATAAAATTCTTTCACTGCCATCGCCCTTTTCTTCTGCAAGAAGTGCATTATTATTTAAAATCCTTAAAATGCAGTACACCATCCGCTCTCCTTTTCTTTCGTCAGGATATGAGTCCATCTCCTTCATCGAGATACATAAAAAGGCATAAACTACCTGTTCTACTCACTAATATTGAATAAAACCGGATAGTTTATGCCTGCATCACCAGTAACACGCTATCAAAGTTCTTATTTTGCAACTTTTGCTTCCTAATACATGAATCTGTATAGATTGTATATCATCTTACTAGTTGTCGTCAAGTTATGTTTTTAACTAATTTTCTTCGATTTTTTTGTGTATTTTTCACAACTTTTATCTTGGCAGATAGATCATTTCTTTTGTAATTTCTTTTAAAGAATTGGCCCCACACATTGCCATCGTATCTGCAAGTTCCGCCCCGATTTTTTCAATGTAAGTCTTCACACCTTCCATTCCGCCGCCATAGACTGCTGTTACAAATGGGCGGCAGATCAGCACTCCATCTGCACCGAGTGCCAGTGCCTTAAAGACATCTACACCAGAACGGATCCCACCATCTACAAATATTTTCACTTTTCCCTGCACTGCCTCCACGATAGCAGGAAGTACCTCCGCAGTGGCCGGGCACTGGTCGAGCACACGCCCTCCATGATTGGATACAACAATCGCATCGACACCTGCCTCCACCGCTTTGATGGCGCCCCTTGCGGTCATAATTCCTTTTGCGATAAATGGAACTTTTGCCATCTCTGCCACCTGGCGTAATTCTTCCACAGATTTTCTGCCTGCCGGCGGTGTCATATTTTTTAAGAATGGAAGTCCTGCCGCATCAATATCCATAGCAACCGCAAATGCACCAGAACCTTCTGCCTGCTTCATCTTTTCACGAATGATCTCTATATTCCACGGCTTGATCGTCGGAATCCCTTTTCCTTCCACTCGTCTGATTGCATCGGTCGCATACTTCATTACATCCGGATTTACCCCGTCTCCGGTCATTGCGGCAATCCCCGCCTCTGCACATGCAGCCACCATCACATCATTGTAGGACTGATCATTGTATTTTTCTCCATAATGAAGATTCACTGCCCCAACCGGACCTGCAAAAAACGGATAACGGAATCTCTGTCCCCACAGTACAAAGCTTGTATCCACTTCTTCATGCTCAGAAATGGTATCCATCTGCACACGGATTTCCTGCCATTTATCAAAATTGCGGATGGCTGTATCCCCCATCCCTTTCGCTCCCGGTCCCGGCATTTGATTCCGGCATGCCCTTCCATTGCACACCATGCACGCTTTACAATATTTCCCAATATCTTGTTTTGCATTTGTTACTATTTCCTCGTATGTCATCCTATTTCCTTCTTTCTTTATCATTCATTGTTTCTTTCCGCAAACGAATCAGAAACAATCTCACACTTAATTTTCCCAGAGAAGAAATGTCACTGTCTTTCCGTCTGTCAATACTCGTTTCTGTACGGTCTCTCCGGTTATTTTATTGACAGTTACTTCATATAGCACTTGTTCAACGGTCTCATTTCCCGGTACTTTTGTTGTAACTTTCACAAGGTACTCACTCTTCGTACTTTCCTGTTCAAGCACCGTCATCTCTTCTCCTTTCGCATCCTCTGTTCCCTTCGCATAATATTCTTCTAACTTTTTCTGAATTTCTGAATCAGAATACACTGGTGTCTGTTCTTCTTCCTGTTGTATCGGATTTTCTGATGTCTTTATCCCTTCCTGACTCTGTCCGGCATTCTCCGTTTCTGCTTCTTTCTTCTTTGCTTCTTCTGCTTTCTTTTTTGCCGCTTCGTCTTTCTTCGCCTTTTCTTCCTGTGCTTTCTTTTCCTCTGCTTTCTTCGCTTCTTCTTTTTTCTTTGCTTCCTCTGCCTTCTTTGCTGCTTCTGGATCTGCTTCACCGGTAATCCGCTCTGAAAGCGTCTTCCACTTCAGCCCTGATACCGTCTTTCCCATACTGTCCAGTTTTTTCTGGAATGCTTCCTTTGACAAAGCTTCCTTGTCGTTATAATATGGCTGTTCTGGATGTCCCTCCATATCAAAGGTATATTGTTCTGTCTGAATCACTGTATGTTCTCCATCCATCCGATAAAAACTCGCATTTCCATAAGAGGCTCCGCCAGAACCATAGATATACATTGTCCCATTCTCATAAATCTGAAGCAGAGACCGCTCCGCCAATGTCTGATCTTCAAACATATTTTTGGCATCTACTCCATCAAAGCAGTACACTCCTACTACCCGCTCATCACCACCATTGCTCCTGCTTCCGACCAGCAATTCCTTTTCTCCACTCTCATCGATATCATACATCGTATAAATAATTTCTGTTTTCCCCTTATCTGTCTCAGTTAAAAATACTAATAATGGGTTGATATTTGGATATCCCTCTGGATCTTTCTGCACCTCTGATGCTCCCATGAGAAGTGCTTCTTGATATTCATCTAAAATTTTCTGATAAGCTTCATCTTTTTTTTGTTCTTTCTTAAGACGTTCTTCTGTTCTTTTTGCTGCCGCCTCAATTTCTTTTTTGTCAAATTTTAATGTTACCTTACGCTGTACCGGCTTTAATACAGATGAATCATATGTTTCATAAAACTCGCTTAGTTCTTCTGTTCCATTCTGCTCTGTCGTCGTAAGCTCTGCTAAGATTTCCACCCCGCTCTCATCGAATTCAAACCATAATTCCGAATACCCTCTCATCCGTTTTGCAGTGGCATTCAATCCGATTTTTTCCAGTTTTGCAGAAATATCTGTAATCTCTTTCTCATGCTCCTCCCCGGTCAGAAGTCCTTTGGTCGATGCATATTCCCGGAAAGTCCCATCATAGTTCACTGCAAACATTCCATACTCATGCGAACGTGCTGTCAGAGAATACTGATTTGCTGTACTTCCACAGATATAGATCTTTCCACCTGACTCCTTTAAGAAAATACCTTGACGCTCTGTCTCTGCATTTCCCATCACATTTCGAAGTGCAAGATATTCTGCTGCAAGCTTGATACTTTTCTCTTTCTTCTCATACATCTGAAGATAAACATGGTTGTGTTTTTCATCCTTTTTTGCCTTATCTTCCTCACCGGTCTTCAGCATCAGAACAAGCAGCTCTTTTTCTCCATCGCCATCAAAATCTTTCAGTTTGGATGCGAGTACCCCCTTTTGCTTCTCCAGCCGCTCAGGCTGTACTATCTTTTTCTCTCCATCTTTCTTCACATATTTTGATTCATAAGTACCCGCAGTACATTTTCCATATTTCGGTACGAGAACCTTGTCCACATACGTTTCCAGACTGACTGCTTTTGTGTCGTCTATTTTATCCTGATCTTGCGTATGCTCTCCTTTATTTTCTTCCTCCTCTTTATTCTCTTCCTGACTGCTTGAATTTGGGGAAGGTTTCTCATCTGGTACCGGTTCTGCTGCCGGTTTCTCATTACTCTGTGCTTCTTTTTTCGGTACTTCCTGCCCTTTTGCCACAGCACCATTCTCTTTTGCCTTCTTCAAGATTGCCTCTGCCTTTTTTTCTTTTCCCTGTGCGGTATAGATTTCTGCTAATTTATCGTAAGATTTTCGTTCCTTCGGATCGATCTTGATTGACTCCAGATAGAGTTCCTCCGCTTTTTCATACTCCATATCTTCCAGATATTTGTCTGCCATCGCTATCTTCGTCTGAAATGTCTTTTCCTGCTTATCTTTCATCCCGAAATAGACACCTGTCGTCACTCCAGCGATCAGAACTGTACTGATTCCCACTGCCGCAGCAATCCGAAAATTTTTGCGCCTCTTCGTCTCCTGCTGTTCTGCCTCCTGTTTTCTCTCTTGTTCTATCTCCTGAAAATTCTCTGTCTCCTCTGCCTCAAAGTCTTTCTGCAGATTTTCTTCCACCTTTTTCTCTGCAGATTTTTCTTCCTGCGTCGATTCCTGCGGAATCTGAACCAATTCTGCCCCGCACTTTCCGCAAAATTTTGCATGATCTGCATTTTCTGCTCCACATTTGCTACAGTACATACCTATTCTCCTTCCTTTATCTGACTGTAAATTTCAGATGATAATGCCACAATTTTCTCTCGGGCTGCCTGTGTGTCTGTAAGCTGATCTGCCATCACACATAAAATATATGGGGTCTCACCAGCCCATACGATTGCTGCATCGTTCTCTACATCGGCAAGTTCTCCTGTCTTATTTCCTGTTTCTACCCCTTCTGGAATACCCGCTGGAATTTTTCCAATTCGCTGCTGCTGCTTTAATAAATTTAACATCTGATCTGCGTGTGGATGTCTCACTTTGCAAACATCAAACAAAAAATTGCCACAATCCTCTGCTGATGTGTAATTTTCTCCCAGCGTACTGTCTGCCAGAAGCATTCTTCCCATAGAAGAATCTTTGTAACCTTTTTCCTGACAATAAACATTCACCTGTTCCATTCCCGCAGTTTCCTCACCACCGCCGAGCATTCTTGTCAATTCGTTGGCTGCATCGTTATCGCTGACTGTGATCATCGCCGTGAGAAGCCGATCGAGTTCTGCTGCTCCGTACTGTGCTGCCAAATTGTCATACTGTTCATAAACAGCTCCCATAATGTACAATTTGATCAGACTTGCCGCCTTTTGCTTCTCTGCTCCAACTACTGCAAAGGAACCGCTTGACAATTGCTTCACATACACATTCCACTTTTCTCCAAGCGCTGTCCTTTCTGCAATCCTATTCTGGATCAGCTCTTCCATAGCGGCCATTTCCAAAGGTGCGCGGACTTCCTCTTCCATCTGCTGTTTCTCCTGTCGGGTCTTTGCTTCTTCTTTTTCCTCCAACAGAGTCTGTCTTCTTTTTAAGACTTCCTTTCTCTCTTCTTTTTGTAATACAGCCCCTGCATCGATTTCCTGTGTCTGTTTCTCAATTTCCTTGCACCGACTTTCCAAAAACAGCCATCCAGTTCCAACAGCCAGAAGCATTCCCACACAGACTGCACTGTAAATCCATCCTGCTTTTTTCCCTTTTCCTCTTTCTCTCTTTTTCATACTGCACCTCTTGCCATAGCTCTAATTTCCAGCCGCAAAATACTGGTCAATTCCATTTGCAATACCCTTGACCATTTTCTTTTCATACTCCGGATCCTGCATATTTACATCATCCTGCTCATTGGTCATGTATCCCATCTCCAGAATGATAACCGGAATCTGACTCCAGTTGATCCCAGTCATGTTATCATAGAGCTGCACTCCGTCATTTTCCATACCACACTCCTGACAGTAAGCATTGATCACAGATTCCCCGAGCGCATAGCTTTTCGGATGAAGTGCTCCAACATAGGGATTTTCTGCGGAAGGTACCATCGTCATTGCTCCCTTTGCCAAGGGATCCTCACTTCCATTTGCATGGATCCTCACATAAATATCGGATCCTTCCTCCGCTGCCATAAGCGCTCTCTCACTGTTACTGATTGCCGTATCATGATCTTCTCTTGTGAGCACTACTTCATATCCTCTCTGTTCCAGTTCCAGACGAAGCTGCTTGGAAATATTTAATGTCAGTTCATACTCCGGAACATTTGTATAACGCCCCTGCGTACCAGAAGATGCCTTCGCTTTCATTTCCTGCGATCCTGGTCCCATCGGCTCCAAGTCGCTCATATCTACATTCGGACCTTGATGACCCGGATCGATTGCAATTTTCTTTCCCTTCGCCTGTGGCTGTTCCTCAGTGATCACTTCTTTTTTTCCCTCTGCCTCTCTTTGTGCCTGTTCTTTTTCTAGTTCTTCCACTTCTTTTTCCAGTTCCTGAATTTCCTTCTCGATATTCTGCGCTGCTTCTTTTGCTGCCCGCCTCTCTGCTTTCGCTGTATACAATTTTCGCGCCGCTGCTGCGCATCCGACTGATACAATGACCAGCAGACAAGTGCAGGAAACTACTATGATTTTCTGACTTGTTTTCACAATTTTCCCCCTTCTTTCCAGTAGCTCTGGCACACTGTGATAAAAGACAGAGATGTCTCACACCTCTGCCTTTTTGCCTATCCGTCTCTCACTCACGACTGCGGACAGATTTTCTTTATTCTTGTTTTGTTCCGCACTTTGTGCAGAAAACTGCCCCTTGCGGAATCTGTTTTCCACACTTTATGCAGAACCTCACTTGCTGCTGCGAAGCCTGCATTCCTTCCTTCATATCCTCTACTTTTGCTCCGCATCCTACACAAAACGCCATTCCCGGTTCCAGCACTGCGCCACACCTTGGGCAAGTCTTAATGCTCTCAATCGCCTCAATCTCCGAACGGATTGCTTCAATTCTTTGATAACTTGCCTGAACCATCCGTACCAGCTCAGCCAGCTGTGGCTCTGGATCATTCTGCTTTAACTCATAATACATATGACCAAGGTTCTGACAATATTTATCAATTTTTTTCTGCTCTTCATTGATCTGTGATTTCAAACTTGTGATATCAGCCATTCCTTTTGCTTTCTGCATGACATTTTGACCTGTGACTGAAATTTTCTTTCCTAATTCATCAAAAAAAGCCATTGTTCTCTCTCCTTCTATTCCTGCTGCTAATTGTACATTCCTCCAAACAGGCAGATGACATCGTCATCCAGCTCGATTAGTTTATCCTTTCCTCTGTACAACTTCAATGTTCCCGTAGAGTCATCGTCATCATAATCTACAAGGACCGCTATTTTTTTCTCATCTACGACTTTATAATCAAAAGCATCATCTGCGATCACTTTTGCATTTTTTCCGTCAAACATCTTTAATGTAAACAGATTCTTGGAAGTATTGTAGTCTGTCTTATAGATTGGATATTTCTGTTCTTTCGTAAATTCTAAGGTACCTATCATAACATCACTGTCAATCAGCTCTTCATTACAATACAGATCCCCCATTCCTTCATCCATATCCGTCAGATAATAAATATCTCCGTCTTTTGCACCCATTATGACATCTACATCTTCTGCAATGACACTGCATTTTCCATCTGCTTTCTTACCTGTCTTGAAGGAAAGAAGCTGGCTTTCTTTTATTTCGCCATCCTTATTTCTTTCTACTTTCATTGTATACCCAATATTCTTTTCATCATCGACAAGGAATCTCTGCTCTCCCATTCTCTCCTTCAAGTCTGCATCCAAAGTCACAATCTCTTTTCCATTGTAAATGCAAGTCTCTGCCGACTCCTGAAGTGCCTCATAGTACTTCTGGTCTACGTCATAAATTTCATCTAATTTTGATGCTCTAACTTTCGGCAGCTCTTCCATCTTAAATCTTGTGAATAACACTGTGTCAGAATTATCCTGTGCATAAATGTCACTGCTGAGTTTCTTTGCGACCTCCACTTCTTTTCCATCTTTATAGCAGTACAAGGAGTTCTCAGACACCTCGATAGAATGCTCTTCCAATTCTTCCAAGAACCACTCCATATCCTCATCGCCGTTGGTGTCATCTTCTACAATATCCATCGCATTGATCTTTTTCTCATCCATCTTTACATAATACAACGCTTTATCTTTTTCATTGTTGGAAACAACCCAC
>UMDW01009486.1_pt1 | contig 10443 bp, 8 predicted proteins | sample 1964611 | NCBI WGS metagenome assembly UMDW01 (sample SAMEA4836006, study PRJEB28245) | human gut metagenome | biome: gut microbiome; material: fecal sample | place: Denmark | collected 2008 | reverse complement strand
GCGGCCGGAGCAACTCCGCCGGTCTCGATCTGGCGAACGAGCACCGTCTGGCCTCCCTCTCCTCTTCCCTGCTCAACAGCGCGCTGCATAAATGGCAGGCATTGCCGATGCTGGAGCAGCCGGTGGCCGAAGGCGAGATGCAGCCGGTGGTTAACCCGGCAGAGCCGAAAGATATCGTCGGCTACGTCCGCGAAGCCAGCGACGCTGAAGTGCAGCAGGCGCTGACCAGCGCTATCAACAATGCGCCGATCTGGTTCGCCACTCCGCCGCAGGAGCGCGCCGCCATTCTTGAGCGCGCCGCGGTGCTGATGGAAAGCCAGATGCCGACCCTGATGGGGATCCTGGTGCGCGAGGCGGGTAAAACCTTCAGCAACGCCATCGCTGAAGTGCGCGAAGCCGTTGACTTCCTGCACTATTACGCAGGCCAGGTGCGCGACGATTTCGATAATGAAACTCACCGCCCGCTGGGTCCGGTGGTCTGTATCAGCCCGTGGAACTTCCCGCTGGCGATCTTCACCGGCCAGATTGCCGCCGCGCTGGCGGCCGGCAACAGCGTGCTGGCGAAACCTGCCGAGCAGACGCCGCTTATCGCCGCCCAGGGCGTGGCGATTCTGCTGGAAGCCGGCGTGCCGCCGGGCGTTATTCAACTGCTGCCGGGTCGCGGGGAGACCGTGGGCGCCGCGCTAACCTCCGATGAGCGCGTACGCGGCGTGATGTTCACCGGCTCCACCGAAGTGGCCACCCTGCTGCAGCGCAATATCGCCAGCCGCCTCGATCCCCAGGGCCGCCCGACGCCGCTGATCGCCGAAACCGGCGGGATGAACGCGATGATCGTCGATTCGTCGGCGCTCACCGAGCAGGTAGTGATCGACGTGCTGGCTTCCGCGTTCGACAGCGCCGGCCAGCGCTGCTCCGCCCTGCGCGTGCTTTGCCTGCAGGAAGAGGTCGCCGATCACACCTTAACCATGCTGCGCGGCGCCATGAGCGAGTGCCGGATGGGCAATCCGGGGCGCCTGACCACCGATATCGGTCCGGTTATCGATGCGGAAGCGAAAGAGAATATCGAACGCCATATTCAGGCGATGCGCGCCAAAGGCCGCACCGTCTACCAGGCGGTGCGTGAGAATAGCGAAGACGCCCGCGAATGGCGTCACGGGACCTTCGTGCCACCGACGCTTATCGAGCTCGACAGCTTCGACGAGCTGAAAAAAGAGGTCTTCGGCCCGGTACTGCACGTGGTGCGCTATAACCGTAACGAGCTGGACAAACTGGTCGAGCAGATTAACGCCTCTGGCTACGGCCTGACCCTCGGCGTGCATACCCGTATCGACGAAACCATCGCCCAGGTCACCGGCAGCGCCAAGGTGGGCAACCTGTACGTCAACCGCAATATGGTTGGCGCGGTGGTCGGCGTTCAGCCGTTCGGCGGCGAAGGGTTGTCCGGTACCGGTCCGAAAGCCGGCGGTCCGCTGTATCTGTACCGTCTGCTCTCCAGCCGTCCGCAGGACGCGGTTGGCGTGACCTTCGCCCGCCAGGATGCAGAGCGTCCGCTGGACGCCCAGCTGAAAACGCTGCTGGAAAAACCGCTGCAGGCGCTGCAGCAGTGGGCCGCGGGCCGTCCTGAGCTGCAGGCGCTGTGCCAGCAGTACAGCGAGCAGGCGCAAAGCGGCACCCAACGCCTGCTGCCGGGGCCAACCGGCGAGCGCAACACCCTGACGCTGATGCCGCGCGAGCGCGTGCTGTGCGTAGCGGATAACGAACAGGATGCGCTGATCCAGCTGGCGGCTGTGCTGGCGGTGGGTTGTGAAGTACTGTGGCCGGACAGCGCCCTGCAGCGCGATCTGGCGAAGAAACTGCCGCGGGAGGTCAGCGAGCGCATTCGCTTTGCCAAAGCGGAGCAGTTGCCTGGCCAGGCCTTCGACGCGGTTATCTACCACGGCGATTCCGACCAGCTGCGCGAGCTGTGCGAGCAGGTGGCGGCGCGCGATGGGGCGATTGTCTCCGTGCAGGGCTTCGCCCGCGGCGAAACCAATCTGCTGCTGGAGCGGCTGTATATCGAGCGTTCGCTGAGCGTTAACACCGCGGCGGCAGGCGGTAACGCCAGCCTGATGACCATCGGCTAAAACGGGCTCCCCGGTGGCGCTGCGCTTACCGGGGCTACCTACCACCGCCAAAGGGTAGCCCGGATAAGGTGCGGTGCGCCGCCATCCGGGCAATCAGTCTGCGCTGCGATCAGCTAATGACAGCCGACGTCAGCTGTGTTTAATTAAGGCTCCCGGACGGGAGCCTTTTTTATGGGAGCAGAACAATGAAACGCACGTTATTTGCCGTGATGGCCCTGCTGGCCAGCGGCGCGGCGCTGGCGGACGAGTGCAGCAGCGCCAACACCCAAACCGAAATGAATCAGTGCGCGGCTGCGCAGTATCAGGCGGCCGATAAAAAACTGAACGACACATGGCAGCAGGCCCTGCAGCGGGCGGTGGGTAAACAACAAACATTACTGAAGCAGGCGCAGCAGGCATGGATCGCCTTACGCGACGCCGACTGCGCCTTTCTCGCGTCCGGCGCCGAAGGCGGCAGCATGCAGCCAATGCTGGTCAGCCAGTGCATGACCGATAAGAGCGTGGAGCGGGAGTCTTTCCTCGCCTCGCTGCTACAGTGCGAGGATGGCGATCAAAGCTGCCCGCTGCCGCCCGCCAATTAACGGACGCGAATGCCTTCGATAATCATCCGCTGGACATTATCGACCGTTTGTTCAAAAAAGGCCGCATCCTGCAGCGTGGCGCCGGTGACCGCCTCCACCTGGGTGGCGAAGTCGGCGTAATGCTGGGTGGTAGCCCAGATCATAAAGATTAAATGCTGTGGATCGACCGGCGCCAGCTTGCCGCGGTCGATCCAGCCGGAGACTATCGCCGATTTCTCATCGACCAGCGCTTTCAGATCCCCGGTCAGTTCGCCCATCAGCAGCGGCGCCCCCTGCAGCATCTCGAGGCAGAAGAGCTTCGAGGCCTGGGGGTGATCGCGGGACACCTCCAGCTTCAGGCGAATATATTCGCGGATCGCCACCAGCGGGCTGATATCCTCACGAAAGGCCTTCAGCGGCGCCAGCCAGATGGCGAGGATCTGCTGCAGGACTGCCACATACAGCGCCTCTTTCGAAGGGTAGTAATAGAGCAGATTGGTTTTCGATACCCCGGCGCGCTCAGCCACCTGCTCCAGCCGCGTACCGTGAATACCAAATTGCGAAAATGCCTCCAGCGCGGCGGCCAGGATGGCCTCCTTTTTGGCGCTGACCGCTTGTGAACGTTTGCCGCTTTTCTTCACCGCGCCCTGTGCCATACATCCTCTCCTTCAGTTGACGCCACCAGCATAGCAAAAGCCCTGCGCCGACACGACCCCATGCACCCTGATTGCGCATGACTGCCGTTTTTTCGTGCACTGATTTTGACCATCCAGTCCACTTTTTTATAGTCCTTTTTAGCAACTCAAAAGTAACACATTAATAACATTAGCATTTATAAAACTGGCATCGCCTTTGCTTTACCTTTTCTGCGAGGTGGTCCAGGGAGAGGCAGGATGCCGCACCATCGCAACCCATCTTCCATGACTGCAGAGAGGTAGGTATGAAAATTGGTGTTTTCGTTCCCATTGGCAACAACGGCTGGCTGATCTCCACCCATGCCCCGCAGTATATGCCGACCTTTGAACTGAATAAGGCCATCGTGCAGAAGGCCGAGCACTACCATTTCGACTTCGCGCTCTCCATGATCAAACTGCGCGGCTTCGGCGGGAAAACTGAATTCTGGGATCACAACCTGGAGTCCTTCACCCTGATGGCCGGCCTGGCCGCGGTGACCTCGAAGATCCAGATCTACGCCACCGCCGCCACCCTGACGCTGCCGCCGGCGATTGTCGCCCGGATGGCCTCCACTATCGACTCCATCTCCGGCGGCCGGTTTGGCGTCAATCTGGTGACCGGCTGGCAAAAACCGGAATATGACCAGATGGGCATGTGGCCGGGAGATGACTATTTCGCCAGCCGCTATGACTATCTCACCGAATACGTCCAGGTGCTCCGTGACCTGTGGGGCACCGGGCGCAGCGATTTCAAAGGCGACTACTTCACCATGAACGACTGCCGTGTCAGCCCGCGCCCGTCACAGCCGATGAAGGTGATCTGCGCCGGGCAGAGCGATGCCGGGATGGCCTTCTCCGCCCAGCATGCGGACTACAACTTTTGCTTTGGCAAAGGGGTCAACACGCCAACGGCCTTTGCCCCGACCGCCGCACGCATGATGCAGGCGGCGGAAAAAACCGGCCGCGACGTGGGGTCCTATGTGCTGTTCATGGTGATCGCCGACGAAACCGACGAGGCGGCGCGCGCCAAATGGGAACATTACAAAGCGGGCGCCGATGAAGAAGCGTTGGCGTGGCTCACCGAGCAGAGTCAGAAAGATACCCGATCCGGCAGCGATACCAACGTGCGCCAGATGGCTGACCCCACCTCGGCGGTCAACATTAACATGGGCACCCTGGTCGGATCGTATGCCAGCGTCGCCCGTATGCTTGATGAAGTAGCGAGCGTGCCCGGCACCGACGGCGTGCTGCTGACCTTTGATGATTTTCTTGCCGGCATTGACGCCTTTGGCGAACGCATTCAGCCGCTGATGCGCTGCCGGAACCACATTGCTTCTGTTACCCGTGAGGTGGCCTGATGATTACCCTTCCCGCTCGCCCGGAATCCCTGACCTTCGCGCCGCAGCAGAGCGCGCTGATTGTGGTCGATATGCAGAACGCCTACGCCAGCCAGGGCGGTTATCTGGATCTCGCCGGCTTTGACGTCTCCGCTACCCGGCCGGTTATCGACAATATTAATACCGCCGTCGCCGCCGCTCGCGCCGCGGGTATGTTGATTATCTGGTTCCAGAATGGCTGGGATGACCAGTATGTTGAAGCCGGCGGCCCGGGCTCGCCTAACTATCACAAATCCAACGCGCTGAAAACGATGCGTCAGCGTCCGGAGCTGCAGGGCAAGCTTCTGGCGAAAGGCGGCTGGGATTATCAGCTGGTGGACGAGCTGACGCCGCAGGAAGGCGATATCGTGTTGCCGAAACCGCGCTACAGCGGCTTCTTTAACACCCCGCTCGACAGCATTTTGCGCAGCCGCTGCATACGCCACCTGGTGTTCACCGGGATCGCCACCAACGTCTGCGTCGAATCGACGCTGCGCGATGGCTTCTTTCTCGAATACTTCGGCATCGTGCTGGAGGATGCCACCCATCAGGCCGGCCCGGCCTTCGCCCAGCAGGCGGCGCTGTTCAATATTGAAACCTTTTTCGGCTGGGTCAGCGACGTTGAGAGCTTCTGCCACGCGCTGTCCCCCGCCGCCCCGCTGGCTTTAGCCAAGGAGAAACGTTATGCCTAAACAGGTGATTATTCCGCCAGGCACCACCGCGCCGATTGCCCCCTTTGTTCCGGGGACGCTCGCCGACGGGGTGGTCTACGTCTCGGGCACCCTGCCGTTTGATAAGCAAAACAATGTGGTGCACATCGGCGACCCAAAGGCGCAAACCCGCCACGTGCTGGAGACCATCAGGAGCGTTATCGAAACGGCGGGCGGGAGTATGGCGGATGTGACTTTCAACAGCATCTTTATCACCGACTGGACAAATTACGCCGCGATTAACGAGGTCTACGCCGAGTTCTTCCCCGGCGATAAACCGGCGCGCTTCTGCATTCAGTGCGGACTGGTGAAGCCCGATGCGCTGGTGGAAATCGCCAGCGTCGCCCATATCGGTACCCCGACATGATGAGGCTCAATATTGCTCCGGCTCCGTGGCCCGGCGCGCCGGTGGTGGTCCTCAGCGCCGGTCTGGGCGGGGGCGGCGGCTACTGGCTGGCGCAGCGCGCGGCGCTGGAGGAACAGTATCAGCTGGTGAGTTATGACCATAACGGGACCGGGGAGAACGCCGGTCCGCTGCCCGCCGACTACAGCCTGGCGACGATGGCCGGGGAGCTGTTCAGCGCTCTGCAAGCGGCGGGGATCGCCCGCTTCGCGCTGGTGGGCCACGCCCTGGGGGCGCTGATTGGCCTGCAGCTGGCGCTCGATCGCCCCGAGGCGGTGAGCGCCCTGGCGCTGGTCAACGGCTGGCTGTCGCTGTCGCCGCATACCCGCCGCTGCTTCCAGGTGCGCGAGCGTCTGCTGCATGCCGGCGGCGCACAGGCGTGGGTCGAAGCGCAGCCGCTATTTCTCTACCCGGCGGAATGGATGGCCGCGCGCCTGCCGCGCCTCGAAGCGGAAGATGCGCTTGCCATCAGCCATTTTCAGGGCAAAGAGAATCTGCTGAAGCGGCTGCAGGCCCTGAAGCAGGCTGATTTTTCACGCCGTGCGTCGGCCATCGCCTGCCCGACGCTGATTATCAGCGCCGCTGACGACCTGCTGGTCCCCGCCTCCTGCTCCCGCGTGCTGCAGACGGCGATCCCCGGCAGCCAGCTCGTGGAAATGCCGTGGGGCGGCCATGCCTGTAACGTCACCGACGCCGATACCTTTAATACCATTTTACGCGACGGGCTGTCCGCTATGCTGCCGGTCGCCAGGGAGACCCGATGAACGACGCGATAAACCACACGGCCTGCGAGACGCTGTTTACCCAGGCCCGGACCCACAACGGCTGGCTGGATAAGCCGGTGAGCGATGCGCAGCTGCAGGCCGTCTGGGACCTGATGAAAATGGGGCCGACTTCCGCCAACTGTTCGCCAGCGCGCATCGTGTTCGTGCGCAGCGCGGAAGGCAAAGAGAAACTTCGCCCGACGCTCTCCAGCGGCAATCTGCAGAAAACCATGCAGGCGCCGGTGACCGCCATCGTGGCGTGGGATAGCGCCTTCTACGACCGGCTGCCGACCCTGTTTCCCCACGGTGACGCCCGCAGCTGGTTTACCTCCAGCCCGCAGCTGGCGGAAGAGACCGCGTTTCGCAACAGCTCCCTGCAGGCGGCGTATCTGATTTTTGCCTGCCGGGCGCTGGACCTCGACACCGGGCCAATGTCCGGTTTTGACCGGGAAAAAGTCGACGCGGCATTTTTTGCCGACAACGGCTGGAAAAGCAACCTGCTGGTGAACATCGGCTATGGCGACCCCGGCAAGCTGTACGGCCGCCTGCCGCGTCTGTCCTTTGATGAAGCCTGCCTGCTGGCATAAGGAGTTTACGATGGAGTTAACGGACAAAGCGAGTTTCCGTGACGCCATGGCCCACGTCGGCGCCGCGGTTAACATTATTACCACCGATGGCCCGGCGGGCCGGGCGGGGTTCACCGCCAGCGCGGTCTGCAGCGTTACCGACACGCCGCCGACCCTGCTGGTCTGCCTGAACCGCTCGGCTTCGGTGTGGCCGGTGTTCAGCGAACACCACACGCTGTGCGTCAATACCCTGGCGGCCGGACAGGAGGCCCTGTCGACGCTGTTTGGCGGTAAAACGGCAATGGACGAGCGTTTTGCCGCCGCCGACTGGCAGACCGGCGCCACCGGCTGTCCGCGGCTGGAGGCGGCTCTGGTCAGCTTTGACTGCCGCATCGACCAGCGCGTCAGCGTCGGGACGCACGACATTCTGTTTTGTCACGTCGTGGCCATTACCCGTCACCCGGAGCCCCGGGGACTGATGTGGTTTGACCGCGGCTATCACACGCTTATGCGACCCGCTTGTTAACCTTTAACCCGGGATATCATCATGGCACTCTTCGATTTTCCTCGCTGGAAGCTGACCTCTCCTGCCGCCGAATCCGGCGTTGTCGCCCCCGATGAACGCTTGTCGGCCGGGCAAACGCTGGTGATGGGCGTGCAGCACGCCGTTGCGATGTTCGGCGCGACGGTGCTGATGCCGTTGTTGATGGGGCTCGACCCGAACCTGTCTATTCTGATGTCGGGCGTCGGCACCCTGCTGTTCTTTGTCGTCACCGGCGGACGGGTGCCGAGCTATCTCGGCTCCAGCGCCGCTTTTGTCGGGGTGGTGATCGCCATTACCGGCTTTAACGGCCAGGGGCTGAACCCTCATCTGAGCGTCGCCCTTGGCGGGATCATCGCCTGCGGGCTGGTCTACACCCTGATTGGTCTGGTGGTGATGAAGATCGGCACCCGCTGGATCGAGCGCCTGATGCCGCCGGTGGTGACCGGTGCGGTGGTGATGGCTATCGGCCTGAACCTGGCGCCGATTGCCGTGCGCAGCGTCTCCGCCAGCGCCTTCGACAGCTGGATGGCGGTGTTAACTGTGCTCTGCATCGGCATAGTGGCGGTATTTACCCGCGGGATGCTGCAGCGACTGCTGATCCTGGTCGGCCTGATCGTCGCCTGCGCGCTGTACGCCCTGCTGGCTAACGGCCTGGGCCTTGGCAAACCGCTGGACTTCTCCCCCCTCGCCCAGGCGGCGTGGTTCGGGCTGCCGCACTTTACCACCCCATCCTTTAACGGCCAGGCGATGATGTTGATTGCGCCGGTCGCGGTGATCCTGGTGGCCGAGAACCTCGGGCACCTGAAGGCCGTCGCCGGGATGACCGGGCGCAATATGGACCCGTACATGGGGCGCGCCTTCGTCGGCGACGGGCTGGCGACCATGCTCTCCGGTTCGGTGGGCGGCAGCGGGGTCACCACCTATGCGGAGAACATCGGCGTCATGGCGGTGACCAAGGTCTACTCAACGCTGGTGTTTGTCACCGCGGCGCTGATTGCCATGCTGTTGGGTTTCTCGCCGAAGTTCGGCGCATTAATCCACACCATTCCCGGGCCGGTGATCGGCGGCGCCTCGATCGTGGTATTTGGCTTAATTGCCGTCGCCGGGGCGCGGATCTGGGTGCAAAACCGGGTGGATCTGAGTCAAAACAGCAATTTGATCATGGTGTCGGTGACCCTGGTGCTGGGCGCCGGCGATTTCGCGCTGTCGCTGGGCGGCTTTACGCTGGGCGGGATTGGCACGGCCACCTTCGGGGCGATCCTGCTGCACGCGCTGCTTCATCGCGGGACGCGCGAGGCGAAGGAGGCCAGGGTAACGCCGGTGTAAGCCACATTAGCGCGGCGTTGGCGCAGGGAGCGGTGTGGGCCTGGGTGGTGTGATCCTGTAGGCCGGATAAGGCATTTATGCCGCCATCCGGCACCACCACGGGCACGGAACCTGACCGCCCGGCGGCGCTGCGCTTGCGCGGGCCTGGAGACTGCCACGGCCTTCCGGGAATGTCTCAGCGATTTTGAGGCCGTCAGCACCGGCAGTTTCAGCAACAATGGTGAATAAATTAACGACAGGTCGTACGAACGTAGGCCGGGTAAGGCGCAGCCGCCACCCGGCATAAAAGCGGCTCCGTTCCCGCAGTCATCGCCCGGCGGCGCTGCGCTGGCACGGGCCTGGAGACAATCAGAGCCGGACGAATACCAGCCAGGATAAGCGTCGCTGTCGGGTCAGAAGGAAAATATTATGGCTCGCGGCGATCGGCCAGGTCCGTGAGCGGCTGCGCATCGTCATTCGTTGCAATCTGCGGCGGCGACTTGCGCTTCCACTTCAGCTCGCTCACCAGCACCCCCGCGAGGATCAAAACGCAGCCGAGCAGGGCCAGCAGCGGCAGACGCTCACCGGCCAGCCGGCCAAAAATACCGGCCCATACCGGTTCACCGGTATAAATAAGGGTGGCCCGCGTCGGCGAGACGCTGCGCTGCGCCCAGTTCATGGTCACCTGAATGATCGCGCTGAAAATCCCCAACCCCAGCGCGACGCCGAGCAGGGCCGGCGTCAACGACGGCACCGATTCACCCGCCGGCTTCATGGCGGCGAAAGCCACCAGCGACGCGGTCGCCAGCTGCACCACCGTCACCCGGCGGACATCGACTTTCCCGGCCCAGGCGCTGATAAGGATAATCTCCGCCGCGATCGCCACCGCGCTTGCCAGAGTGATCATCTCCCCCACGCCAAGCGCCAGCAGATTATTTTCCGGCCCGGCCAGCAGAATTAAACCAATAAAGGCCAGCACAATCCCCACGCAGGACATCACCCCCGGCATACGTCCCAGGCACAGCCACTGCAGCAGCGGCACCAGCGGCACATACATCGCGGTGATAAAGGCAGATTTACTGCTGGAGATGGTCTGTAGTCCCCAGGTCTGCAGGCCATACCCCAGCGCAATCGCCACGCCAATCGCTACCCCGGCCTTCACCTCCAGCCACGTCAGACCGCGCAGAGTGCGCAGCGAAAGCAGGCCCACCGCCAGCGCGGCAGTCGCAAAACGCAAACCGACAAAAAACAGCGGCCCGCTGAGGCTCACCGCGTACTGTACGGCAAGGAACGTCCCTCCCCAGAACATGGTGATCATGATAAGGAGCGCTTCCTGGCGGCTAACGGAGAATTTTAACGAAGACATAAGACAGCCATGACGATTAACGGGCGACCAGTGTGCAATCCGCCCGGCGGGA
>UMDW01011036.1_pt1 | contig 10531 bp, 10 predicted proteins | sample 1964611 | NCBI WGS metagenome assembly UMDW01 (sample SAMEA4836006, study PRJEB28245) | human gut metagenome | biome: gut microbiome; material: fecal sample | place: Denmark | collected 2008 | reverse complement strand
TCTTTTTTGTATAAGATACAAAAAATATTTTGAAAGGAGGAGAACATGTCATGATATTAAGACAAGCAGTTATAGGTGATATAGAAGCTATCTCTCATATAGAGACTCTTTGTTTTCCTGAAGCTGAAGCAGCGACTTATGAGCAGTTTAAAGAACGCTTTAATGCTTTTTTCAGAGAACTTTCTTGTATTAGAAGATAAAGATGTTATTGGCTTTATTAATGGGAATACATCGAATATTAAAGGCTTACCAGATGCATTCTATGAAGATGCTTCATTACATGATCCTAGTGGTGATTATATGACAGTCTTTGGTTTAGATGTACATCCTGATTATCAGCATCAAGGCTTAGCGCATACGCTTATGAATGGCTATATCACTCTTGCGAAGGAAAGAGGTAAAAAAGGAATATTTCTCACATGTAAAGATCATTTAATTGGCTTTTATGAAAGTTTTGGCTATAAGCATCTTGGTGTCTCTTCTTCTACGCATGGAGAAGCAAAATGGAATGATATGTATCTAGAGATATGAATGTAGAAGTGATTAATGTAGGGACAGAACTTCTTCTTGGTGAAATTATCAACACAGAAGCTCCGGTACTCTTTAAGATGTGTAAAGAATTAGGATTTGATATTTATCATCAGACGACTGTTGGTGATAATCCACAACGTTTATTAGAATGTCTCGATATTGCGTTTAAAAGAGGGGCAGATTGTGTCATCACGACTGCAGGACTTGGTCCAACGCAGGATGATTTAACGAAGGAACTCTCAGCAGAATATCTAGGACTAGAACTTGTCTATAACGAAGAAGAAGCTCGTAAGGTGGATGAAAAATGTCGCTTTGTGACAGGACTCGATGTTGTTTCTGACAACAACTTCAAACAGGCTTATTTCCCGGAAAATGCTTATATATTAGAAAATGATGTAGGAACAGCCAATGGCTGTGTGATGAGCAAAGATGAAAAAATGATCATCAACCTTCCTGGCCCACCTAAGGAATTCAATTATGTCGTAGAACATTCTTTAAAACCTTTTCTCGAACAATATCGCCAGGAACAGATCTTTACATTAGATTATCTTGTAATGGGTATTGGGGAAAGTATGATTGATGAAAAACTGACAGAAACCCAATATAAACAGACAGATGTCACTCTTGCAATGTATGCAGGAGAAGGCTATGTGAGAGTACGCATAGCGACTAAAGCCAAAACAAAAGAAGAAGCTTATCAACATATGACCCCAATGAGGAATGAGATAGAAACACTATTAAAAGGTTATCTGATTCCAGGAGGTTCTATAGAAAAAGCCCTCAAAGACATCATGGTCCCTATTCAATTCATAGGGGATATAGATGTCCCCACATGGTTTAAGCCTTATGTAAAAGAGGATGCTGACTTAGTTATTTATTCTAAGGTGGAGCATGTCTTTTTAGGTGATCAGGTCACTATCCATGTGAATAACGATAAAGGATTTACAGATGGGATGTTGAAGGATTATCATCTTTCAATGAATCGTTTAACAAGCAAACTACAGCTTTATCTTTATCGTTATTTAAAAAACAGTTTACCCCTATAGTGGATAAACTGTTTGAATCGCTTCTATGACATGAAGAAAGATGTCATGAAGATTAGAAATATCAACAAGCACATCTCCGCACTCTAATGAGTGATTTGCATCACGATAGAGAATAAGTGGAATATGTGCTTCATCACATGCACATTGAATGAGATTCGTTTTGGCCCATGGATCATTTGTACCATGGAAGGCAATACCATTTAAGCTATACTTGAAAGTCGCAACAAGTGGTGTGAAATAAATAGAATACGCATTCACATGATGTTCTTCATTAAAACGTGCACTAATGGCAGTACCAATACTTTTTGATACAAATAGTACTTCATCATAAGTAGAAAATGGAATATCTTTAAGAATTTCTTCAGCTTGCTTATAACCAATATCTTCAGCCTGTTTAATCAATTCATCTTTATCTTTCATATGAGGAAAGTGTTTATAATTCACTTCAATGATCTCATAGCCATAGGCTGATAAACATTTTTTAGAGTAGTAGAGGAGTGGTTTATCACAATGATAACCAATTCCAGGAAATAGAACTGCTAGTTTTTTCATCAAATCACCTCGCGTGATTTGATTATAGCACTTATTCACATAATTTCATTGATTTAACGATAGTTTTATGTTTTACATAATGTTCTTTATCCTCTATAATAGAGTTGTATTTTAATGAAAGAAAGGATGAACATAAATGGCAGGAGTCGTTGTTGTTGGAAGCCAGTGGGGCGACGAAGGAAAAGGAAAGGTTACAGATTATCTTGCACAGCAGGCAGATCTAGTAGTGAGATATTCTGGAGGTAATAATGCAGGTCATACTATTAAATTTAATGGCCAGAAATTTGCCTTAAGACTTATTCCTAGCGGAATCTTTACAACTGGTGAAGTTGTATTAGGTAACGGAATGGTTATCAATCCTAAAGCTTTACTTGAAGAAATGAAGTATTTAAATGATGCAGGTATCAAGACTGATAAGATGCACATCTCAGATCGTGCACATGTCACTTTACCTTATCATATTGAAATTGACGAATTAGAAGAAGAAATGCGTGGTGCTGCAAGTATCGGTACAACTAAGAAAGGTATTGGACCTACTTATGTAGATAAATATGACCGTATCGGTATTCGTATTGGTGAATTCATTAATGAACCATTATTTAAGAAGAGACTTGAAGAAACATTAGCATTCAAGAAGAAACAGTATCCTGGATTACAGTGTACTGCAGAAGAAATCTTTGAAGAATATAAGGAATATGCTAAAGTAATCAAACCTATGGTTTGTGATACTGGTATTTTATTAGATGAAGCATTCCAGGCAAAGAAGAAAATCTTATTTGAAGGTGCCCAGGGTACTATGCTTGATATTGATTATGGTACTTATCCATATGTAACAAGTTCTCACCCAGGTGCTAATGGTGTATCATCTGGTGCAAGCATTGGTCCTCTTTATTTAACTGATGTAGTAGGTGTTATTAAGTCTTATACTACTCGTGTTGGTTCTGGTGCTTTCCCTACTGAAATTGAAGGTGAATTAGGTGATTATATCAGAAATGCAGGTCATGAATTTGGTACAGTAACTAAGAGACCAAGAAGAATTGGATGGTTCGATGCAGTTGTTGTTAACCAGTCAAGAAGAATGGCTTCATTAACTGGATGTTCATTAATGTTATTAGATGTATTAAGTGGTTTAGATACTATTAAGATTTGTACTGCTTACAAGTTAGATGGTAAAGAAATTCATGGTTTACCTTCTACAATTGAAGAATTAGCAAGAGTAGAACCAGTTTATGTAGAATTACCAGGTTGGAAAGAAGATATCACAAATGTCACTTCATTTGAAGAACTTCCTGTTAATGCTCAGAACTATATCAAGAAGATTGAAGAACTTATTCACTGTCCAGTGATTATGTTCTCAGTTGGACCTGATCGTACTCAGACAATTGTGCTTAAGGAAGTATTTTAATAAATAGTAAAGGAGAACTTATGAAGAGAGAATTAGTACTGGTTATTGATTTTGGTGGCCAATACAATCAGCTCGTAGCGCGTAGAGTTCGTGAAAGCAACGTATATTGTGAAATCTATTCATATAAGGTTGCTATGCAGAAAATCAAAGAACTCAACCCTAAGGGAATCATCTTAACTGGTGGTCCTAATAGCTGCTATGAAGAAGGAGCTGCAACATGCGAAAAAGAACTTTTCGAATGTGGTGTTCCAGTGCTTGGCTTATGTTATGGTGCTCAGCTAATGCAGTATGTATTAGGTGGTAATGTAGAAGCTGCACCTACTAGAGAATATGGAAAGACTGAAATCGTTGTTGATACAACTTCACCATTATTCTCAAATGTATCTGAAAAGACAGTATGCTGGATGAGTCATAATGACTATATTTCAGCTTTAGCTCCTGGTTTCAAATCTGTAGCACATTCTGATGAATGTCCAGTTGCAGCATGTGAAAACAGAGAAAAGAACCTTTATGGTATTCAGTTCCATCCAGAAGTATTACATACAGCAGAAGGTAAGAAGATGTTAAGAAACTTCGTAATCGATGTATGTGGATGTTCTGGTGACTGGAAGATGGATTCTTTCGTAGAAGAATCTATTAAAGCAATCAGAGAAAAAGTTGGCGATGGTAAAGTATTGTGTGCTTTATCTGGAGGTGTTGACTCTTCTGTTGCAGCAGTCTTATTATCTAAGGCTATTGGAAATCAGTTAACTTGTGTATTTGTAGACCATGGTTTACTTCGTAAAAACGAAGGTGATGAAGTTGAAGCTGTATTTGGTAAAGATGGCAGCTATGACTTAAACTTCATCAGAGTGAATGCACAGGAAAGATACTATTCTAAGCTTAAGGGTGTAACTGAACCTGAAAGCAAGAGAAAAATCATCGGTGAAGAATTCATCAGAGTCTTTGAAGAAGAAGCAAAGAAGATTGGTGCCGTTGATTTCTTAGTACAGGGTACTATTTATCCAGATGTTGTAGAAAGCGGTCTTGGAGGAGAATCTGCAGTGATCAAATCTCACCATAATGTTGGTGGATTACCTGATTGTGTAGATTTCAAAGAAATCATTGAACCATTAAGAGACTTATTTAAGGATGAAGTAAGAAAAGTAGGTCTTGAACTTGGTATTCCAGAATATTTAGTATTCAGACAGCCATTCCCAGGACCAGGTCTTGGTATTAGAATTATTGGTGAAGTCACTGCAGAAAAGGTGCGTATGGTACAGGATGCAGATGCGATTTATAGAGAAGAAATTGCGAATGCTGGATTAGATCGTTCTATCGGTCAGTATTTTGCAGCATTAACTAATATGCAGTCAGTAGGTGTTATGGGTGATGAAAGAACTTATGACTATGCTGTTGCATTAAGAGCTGTTAATACTGTTGATTTCATGACTGCAGAAGCAGCTGAAATTCCTTATGAAGTCTTAAATAAGACTATGAATAGAATCATCAATGAAGTACGTGGTGTGAATAGAGTAATGTATGATATTACATCTAAGCCACCTGGAACTATTGAATTCGAATAACTATTAATGTAGAATCCCACATCAATCCCCGCGAATTTGTAATTTACATTTTCCATGGGAACTGATCTAAGAACTACTTAGAAAACTAAATAAGAAATAAAAAATGAGACCTTGCGTTGAAAAATGCATGGTCTTTTTGTTTGGTAAAATTAAAGATATTATCATTAAAAACCTTGTATTTAAGCGGTTTTCCGTTAGTTAAAGCATATTATTTTCTAGCTATTTTTCATGTTTTAAAAATGAAAATAAAAAAGAAAAAGAGAGAGTTTTTTATAATAAAAAAACTTGGAGCTACGGGGAGATATTTGCAAAAATAGCGGGGAATTGGTTACGAATGATCATAGAGATAATTTGTTTTTGGGGATTTGGGAAGAAATTTGGGGAACCCAAAACACTAAAAAGCCCCATTTTACAAGGAAAATCTATGATATTGTATTGTTTTACCCGAATTCATTCCCCAAAAAGATGTTTTTGGGAACGATTTGGGAACAATTTGGGAACGATTTGGGAAACGCAGAAAGGATGGTTTTTATGAGAAAGAAAAATTACAAAGGACGGTGTGAACGTAGGACAATTGAAAAGGCAGAAGGAGTATGCAGGTTCTATAGCAAGATACAATTGGTGTACGCTGATAAGCTTGTGGAGAATGAGCAGGTTGTAGAAATATATTGCAACGTTCTTCTTGAAGGTCTTGATACAGAAGCGTATACGACAGATTTTCTTTGTAAGAAAAAGGATGGTTCGTACATGATAAGGGAATGTGTGGAGCGGAAATATATTACAAAGCCAAAGACGGTAAAACTGCTTGATGTATCATTGGATTATTGGCGAAAGCGAGGAATCGAAGATTGGGGAATTGTGGTAGATAAGGAGGTGCCTGATCATGAAGAAAAATGATTATTTAAAAGTAAATGATATCATCTATCGAATACTTGCGGTAGATAAGGATAATTATTTGGTACTTAACTGTAATACAAAAAATATGCCTGCATGGAAGAAAGAATCTGAATTAGCCGATTGCGTCATTATTAATAGAGAAGAAGCTTTTGAAATTCTAGAAATTGAACTTATCGAAGAGGAACTTACTGGAAATGAATTCAAACAGGCACACGAACGTTACACGATGATTGCTGGTGTACTTGCTTTCATGAATGATGATTCACTAAGAAATCGAGCAATAGCAATGGCGGTTGATACTTATGGAATCAGTAGAAGGACATTAACCACATATCTGTGCAATTATCTGGTGACAGATAATATATCAAGTCTTGTGCCAAAGCCTAGAAAAAAGAATCGACCAATGACAGATGACGAAAAAATAATGAGATGGTCCTTAAATAAATTCTATTACACTAGGCATAAGAATAAGTTCTCTGATTGCTACGTTATGATGCTAAAAGAAAAATATACTGATGAAAATGGAAAGTTAAAAGCAGAACATCCTAGCATCCACCAGTTCCGCTATTTCTTTAATAAAACGAGAAAAAAGCAAACCGAGCTGATCTCTCGCGAAGGCATAAAAGAATACCAACTAAACCATAGACCACTCCTTGGTGAAGGTATACACGATTTTGCGCCTACAATTGGAACTGGAATGCTGGATGGTACGGTGTGCGACTTGTATCTTGTTGATTCTTCAGGAAAGCTTGTCGGTAGACCTCTCCTTGTTGCATGTGTAGATGCATATTCAGGATTATGTTGCGGCTATTCCTTATTATGGGAAGGTGGTGTTTACAGCGTTCGTGAAATGATGTTAAACGTAATCGAAGATAAGGTCAAATGGTGCAAACAATTTGGTATAAAGATTGAAAAGAAGCAATGGCCATGCGATAAGCTTCCTGGAGTATTAGTTACAGATCGAGGATCCGAGTACATATCTTACAATTTTGAGCAGATTTCAGAATTGGGATGTCAGGTGATATCGTTGCCGAGTTTTTCGGCGAATATGAAAGGTCCTGTGGAGAAATTATTTGATTTAGTGCAAGATGGTTTTAAGCCATACCTCCGTGGAAAGGGAATTATAGAACCCGACTTTCAAAAGCGTGGATGCGTTGATTATAGATTAGAGAGTTGCCTTACCATAGAACAATTTGAAAAAATCATAATTCATACCATTATCTATTATAATAATCGAGTTCTTGAAAACTTCCCATATACAGAAGATATGATAACTGATGGGATTGTTCCTACTCCAGCAGGTATCTGGAATTATCAAACTGAGTATGGGAATAGTAATTTGCTATCAATTAGTAAAGAACAATTAGTTCTAACTTTGTTACCACGTACGGAAGGTCGTTTTACGAGAAAAGGATTAGTGGTTAATAAGATGCGCTATGACGCAGACGGATTTACAGAAGAGTATCTAAACGGTGGAAAGTGTACCGTAGCTTTCAATCCTGATGATGCAAGTAAAGTGTGGATGTTTGAAGAAGGAACTTATACAAAATTCACTTTAATCGAGAAGAAATATCAAGGGATGTCGGTTAATGAAGTACATACTCAAAAAAAGAAACAGAGACAATATGTTGCGGGCTTTCGAGAGGATACATTAGCGGCAAAAGTAGAACTTTCTCAAAAGATTACAACAATAGTAGCACAAGCAGCAAAGTCTGATAATACAGACATTAGAGGTGTAACTAAGAGACGGCAAAAAGCCAGAACTCAAAGGCATAGAGATTTGATGAGCGAGGTGAACAATAATGAGTGATTACAGTGGATTATTACCTAAAATGTTATTTGGTGAAGATTTGAAAAATATGTTACAGGTTTTACCTGATTACGACGAATCAGTAAGAGGTCTCGATGCAGGCACACGTCTTCTGAAATTGATGGATATATACAAAGTATTTGTACCACAGAATTTATCTTTAGAAATCTATCATAAACTCTATATGATGACAGTTATGTCACTGCAGCAAAAAGGAACAGTTGACGCTACAAGACAGCTTAACGCGAATCATCGAGCAATGACTTCTAATAAAGAGTATAGAGGTATTATTACTGGAGCATCGTCGTGTACAGTTATCGGTCCTTCTGGGTGCGGAAAAACAACATCTGTGCAACGAGCTGTCGAGATGCTAGGATGTACGATTACGCAAATGAAACTTTATAGAAAGATTATTCCAGCGTTGATAGTGAGTACTCCGTTCGATGCAAATTACAGAGGGTTGTTATTGCAGATTCTACTTTCTATAGATAATGAATTGGATACCGATTACTATAAGGCTGCATGCAAATCCAATGTTAATGCCCAACAAATTCTTGGTATGGTTTGTCAGGTGGCGCATCTGTATATTGGTACGCTTGTTCTAGATGAAATACAGTTTTTGGTACAACACCGAGCTGGAACTACATTATACAAAATGATTCTTCAGTTAATCAATGCGTCAGGAATATCTGTGATGATGGTTGGAACAGAAGAGTGTCTTGATTATTTTGATCAAGCGCCTCAGATGGCGCGAAGAACAACTGGACTTCAATATCGCAACATGGATTATGACATAAAGTTTAAAGAGTTATGTAAAGAATTATTCTATAGGCAATATACAAAAAATCCATCAGAAATAACCGAAGGAATATATGTATGGCTGTATGAACATTCAGCAGGTAATATAGCCAATTTAACTGCGTTGATTCACGATGCGCAAGAGCTAAGTATTATGGATGGTAACGAGTGCCTAGATATTACTTCGCTAACAAAAGCATACAACCAGCGAATGCAAATGCTCCACGGATATATTGAACAAAGAAAATCAAATAGAAAGAAAACTTCTTCTAAGCCGACAAGTAGCATTACAGTTCCAGAACAAATCGAAACAAAGGTAACTGCTACTGATGTGACTGTTGCAAAAATAGCTGGAATTATCAAAAATAAAGATTTGAATGCAATAGAAACATACAAGAAGTACTTTAATGTCGAGGAGGTAGTTGTATGATTTCATACTTTCCTGGATTATATCCTGACGAACTATTTTATTCGGTTGTAAGCAGATATTTTGCACATATATATCCATCTTATATTTTAGCTATTGAAGACTTATGTAAGACCAAAACAAGCAGAATAGATATGGAATTTGGCTTACAATCCTTAAATTCAGACACAAAGAATTTTTTAGAACAGGTATATGGTTTGAAAAACATACTTTTACAGAACACGATGTTTCTTCAATATGCAAAATTTGAAACAGTAGAACGCAGGAATCTAGCAGCACAAGTTATGTTAACTGGTGAAGGCGATATTCATTCTGCATTAATATTTCCGAAAAATAAGAGTGGGTCAAGATATCTTAGATACTGCTCGTTATGTTTTGAAAAAGATAGGAATGAGTTTGGAGAAGCATATTGGCATAGATCACATCAAATACGTGGAATAAATGTTTGCGGTACACACGGATGCTACCTCCATGATAGTGATATAGAAATAAATTCTAAGTCTTCTCCAAGGTTGTGGGTCGCAGACGATATTGTAGTAGATTCATCAGTTAATTATGCATCTGATAAAGAAAAACAATTTACAGATTATGTTGTAAAGATAATACAGTCTCCTATACCAACAGAGCAACCTTCTATGTCAGAATGGCTTATCTCAAAATTAGAAGGAACGGAATACATCACAGCACGCGGAAAACGTAAATTTACAAGTAAACTATATAGTGACATAAAAGAATTTTATAGCGAGTTTGGATGTGAAGGGATTGGATACTTGCATCAAGTCGCAAAACTGTTTACGGGCGACAATAATAATTTTATAGATATTTGCAAGTTATGTTTCTTCTTAAATATTCCAATTAATGAAATTGTGAATCCTAAGTTATCTGAAAAATCTCAAACAGAACGCTTTAACGAAAAAGTAAATCAATTGTATAAAGAAGGCCTTGGCTGTCATCGCATCGCCAAAAAGGTAGGATCATGTCCTTCGACAGCACTTAAAGCAAATCGAATTAAGGAAAAAGCACCACATAATCATGCAGTGCGAAAAGGAATGACAAAACAAGATTGGGATAAAATGGATGAAGAAATGCTTCCGTTTGTTAAAGAATTATGCGAAAAAATATATACTGGTAATGGTGAAAGGCCTAAACGAGTTACTATAAATGCGATTACTAAGGCGATGAACTGGCCCGATAAGCGTCTAAATTATTTGCCAAAATGTAAGGAATTAGTAAGAACATACGCTAGTGAAAGTATCGAGGAGTATTGGGCAAGGGAGATAGTCTTCTATTATGAAAAATTCCAGAACGAAAGCGCTTACATATCTTGGAGGAGACTTCGTGACTTAACGAATATGAGACGAGAAGATTTTGATAGGTGCAAGAAGTATTTAGATAATTATACAGATAATGCTACTGCAGATAAGATTAGAGGAATAATTTAGAAAAGAAAAAGGATTATGAACATATTAAAATGGACCCTGTAAAAAGGACACGATAAAA
>UMDW01001241.1_pt1 | contig 10784 bp, 11 predicted proteins | sample 1964611 | NCBI WGS metagenome assembly UMDW01 (sample SAMEA4836006, study PRJEB28245) | human gut metagenome | biome: gut microbiome; material: fecal sample | place: Denmark | collected 2008 | reverse complement strand
GAAATTCTTTGGAGGTTGAATTATGAGTGTATTTGATGAAGCTCATGATTGAGCGATTAGAAAAGGTTAGAAAATGGATGATTTTTTAGTATAGCTCCACCAGTTGGTGATTATGATAAATGGTACGGAAAAGTTGTAAAAGTAACTCCAACTTCAACAACTCCATCAAGTGTAACTCCAAAAGGTTCACTACCTACTACTGGTAGCCCAACTGGTGATGCTATCGCTTATGGCGGTATGGTTATACTGTTAGGGGCTATTGGTGGTGCGGTTTACTACATGAAGAAGAAAAAATCGACAAAAGAAGAAGGATAGAAAAGAACAGACATAGTTGTCTGTTTTTATTTTGAGTGAAGATGAAAAATCCAAAATATAAATCGAGAACTCCGCCAAATTATTTTGGTGAAGTATTATTTTTAAAATTTAAAAAAGGGGAAAAATGTACGTTGTAAAAATGCGTGGTGGCTATCTCTGTGCGAATGGTGGCCCTACAAAACATTTAAAATTTTCAACAAAATTTGATACCAAAAGAAAAGCTAAAGAGGTGGCTCAAAAATGGTTGAGGAGTGACATCAAGTATAAAGTTGTTGATTTTGAAAATGAGTATATGTTAAGTGAAATAGAAAGAAAGAGAGGGTAATGTTTGAGACCAATTACAATAAATGACCTTGCGAAAGCCCTAAAGGTTAGTGTGGGGGTTCTGCTAGTACTATGTCAGGTTAACGGAATTGAAGTAGAAGATGAAAATTCTGAAATTACGTTGGAACAGTCAGCACTTTTAACACAATCACTAAAAGAAAATGATTCTGTTGTTCCATCAATGGAAACAAAACCAACAAAAAAGAAAAAATCAATTCTTCCATTTTCTGAGAAAAAACCTAAGGTTAGTAAAAAGAAGTGGAAAAAAGAAGAAAAAGAGGGTTCTAATCAAGAACCATTGAAAAATCAAACGTACGAAAAAAGCGTTATTCCTAAAAGCTACAATCAAAAATGGAGTAATCGTATTTTTATTGGTTTGATTGCTGGTGTAGTTCTATTATCTGTTGGGAGCGGAGTGAGTTATTTACAAGCTAAGAATCATGTTCATTCTGAAGCAAATAAAATTGTTAAATCTGACAAAGAACAGATTCAAAAAATATCAAATGGGCAAAGTTCACAAAATTATAAAGCTCAAATATTTTTAAACGATTTTGTAAAAGCATATTTTAATGTTCCTAGTGATGAAAAGGAACAAGAAGATTATCAAAAAGTGCTTTTAGCCTTTTACGGTCAAGATTTACCTGTTGCATCACAGGGGCAACAAAAAAATCAGAGCGAATTAGAATCTTCACAGTTAATGGATATAACAAATTCAACTGCAACCTATCTTGTGACCTATACTACACATACAAAAGAAAATGTGCCAGCATCTAAAGGAAAAAAAGCATCTGTTAAAACTGTTACACATGATAATAGTACATTGTTCAAAATTTCCTATGGAACAGTTAAAGGAAAATATTATGTTTCAACGTTTCCAACATTTGAAGATGTTACCAGCTTGAATGCTGGAAAATCAGCACCTCTTTTAACAATGGATGCGGTCACTAACTTATCTAAAAGCAAAGAAAATCAACTTAATACTTTTGTGAAAAGTTTACTTGAAGCAAAAACAAAAAATCAAGAAACATTAGAGTTATTAGCTGATGGTTTGACCCTATCTTCTAATGAAGAATTGGTTTCAGTCGATTACACCAATTTTCAACAAAAAGGTAAAGATACTTACAAAGCGATTGTTCAAGCAACCTTTAAAAATGATATGGGAACACACCCTGAAAATTATGTCTTTACTATCACTAAAACAAACAAAACATTCTTTGCACGTGATTTTACTAATGTAATAACTGCAAAAGATATGGAAACAATGAAAGGATAAATAAAATGGATTTATTTCAAGCACTTTGGAAACTTGGCTCAGGGCCTTTTTTAGCATGGATGGGTTTTAAAGTTATTAAAGAAATGCACTCTCATAAAACAATGGCTGCTGTTGCGGTTATTCTTGGCGCTGGTTTGGTTTGGTGGTTCGCTGCCAACCCTGAAAGTTTCATGAATATTATCGGTGGAGTAGTCGGAAAAATTATTAAATGGATTGGAAGTAAATTTAACTTAGGATAGGGGAATTAATGAAAGATAAACGGTCATTTTCACTTAAGCGTTCGTTTGAACAGCCTGTGTGGATTCAACAAATTACTAGAAATTGGTCTTTAAACAATGCCAAAAAGTTCTCTACATACGCTTATGCGGTGGGGGTATTCATTATTTTATGGATATTCCCTTTTCAATTCTTGGGGATTATTCCCTTGAATTGGCGCTTGTTTGGAGATGGCTTTTTAGCTTGGAGTGTCGGTCTTGCTTTTTCAGATTATCGACCTGACGGAAAGAGTTTTCCTGTTTATTTATGGGATTTCTCAAAAACATATTTTATATATTTTAGAAAAAAAGGTTACTGGGTGAAAGGAGTTCATCATAGAGAGGTGGAAGAAGATTAATGTTTAAAAATCGAAAATATAATGACATCATCGCATTTCATAAAAATTTGATGTTAAAAGAAAATGGTCAAGTGTACGCTATGTTTGAAGTTCCGGCAATGAATTTATCTCGTACAGATGAACAAGCAAAGGAAACAGCGAAAGCAATTCAACATAGTGCTTTTCTTGAACTCATTCCATATCACAATGGGGAAATCCTAACTTTACCTATGAATCTTGATGTGTTCTCTCGTTATCAAGTCTTATCGGATGATTTGGCAGATGATACAAGAGAAGTAGCAGAATATATGTTTGATGGTACGTTAGATTTATTTGCTGAAGAAATGGGCGCACCTTATGAATATCGTTATTTTATGGTTATTCCATTAAAAAATAATTTTATCTCTACAAATCTTATCAAAACCATTAAAACAACGTTTGAACAATTAAAAGCGCAAGCAATGGGCTATTTGAAAGAAAAACAATTTTTTGAGGATTGGTATGAAGAGTATGAGGGGCTTAATGATACGCTATCCTCTACTCTGTCAACGTTGGATGCAAAACCGACAAATGGTGAGCAAACAAAGTTTATTAATCGTTATCAATACTTACGTGGCTTATATTATAATCGTGAGCATGAGGTTAACATGTTGGAAAACTCTATTTCTAATCTTGAAGAAGTTCGTAAGAAATACTTTGTAGATGGTACAAGCCGTTTAGGTAACGATTATGGAGAAAGTGTTGTAAAAGTTCTTCCAATTGCTTATTTGCCAAATAATGTAAGTTACTTTCATTTGGTTGAGTATATTCAAACAATACCTTTCCCAGTTGAAGTTAATACGAAGTATTATTTTAATAAACGTAAAGGTTGGAACTCCATTAAGAAAAAGGCTGAACGTGCTTTAGGGCGATTGAAACAGACACAGATTGAAGCGTACGAAAAAGATTCGATTCAAAATGATAATATCGGAGCTTCAGTTGAAGTTTTAGGGGATGTTATTCAAAGGGATAATGCCAATGAGGTTTTTCTTTCTTATCTCATGACCCTTATTATTACAGGGGAATCTGTAGAAGAGGTTGAATGGAAACAAAACCACTTAATGGAGAAAATGAAAGCTTATAATGTTGAGCTATCTTCAGCAATGGGTGACCAGCCTTATTTACTTGATAAACTTACTTTTGCTAGTGATTTACTGGCAACGGATAAAAACTGGATACAGCCAATGTCAATTGAGAGTTTCTGTGAGAACCTCTTTTTTGTTACCGAAAAAGTTGGGTTTGACTATGGTTTCTATCTAGGTCGTGTTGATGGTTCAAGTCGAAATTATGGTGGAGATTTTAAGCAAGCTCTTGCTGATTCTAATAACCTTGTTTTTGTCAATCCATTTGCGGTTAATAAAGACATCTTGGGAAAAGTAACCAATAATCCAGCGACTGATGTTACAGGTGAAACTGGGGCGGGTAAAAGTTTCTTGGCTAAACTGTTGTTCTTGTATATGACTTTAATGAAATCTAAAAATTTATATATTGACCCTAAAGCAGAGATGCGAAATCAATATTTAAAGGTCATGGAAGAATACAAAAATGCACCTATTCCTGATGATGATGCAAGTGAAAAGGAAATTTGGTCTTATAATTTCAAGCAAGCGATTGTAAGATATATTGAAAAAATTAATTTTATTACTTTTGATGCAGAAAATGAAAATAATCATGGAGTACTTGACCCTATTGTATTTTTAACTGGTCAAGAAGCAATTGATTTAAGTAAAACACTTGTTAAACAAGTTATTCCTAAAGAATATCGAAACATTGATTTTGACACGGAATTTCCAAATGCGGTTGAATTATTCCTTGAAAAACGTAAATCTGGAGAACAGGTTGGTTTACTTTCAGTATTTGAATATCTTGAAGATAGTTCAAGCGAAGGTATTTCTAAAGTGGCTAAATATCTAATTGGTAATAGTCACCGTTCAGTTCTTTCGCTTATCTTTTCAAATGGTCAAAATAAAGCGATTTCTATGGATAGTCGTATTACAATATTAGAAGTTCAGGGGCTAACCTTACCACGAGCTAATGATGAGCCTGAACAATTCACAGATGCCCAAATCAATTCTTTGGCAATTATGTACGCTTTGGGTCATTTTTGCACGTGGTTTGGTCGTAGGGATAAATCAGAAAATACTTCTACATTATTTGATGAAGCGTGGTTTTTGGAATCTACACCAATTGGAGCACACATTTTGAAAGAAAAACGGAGAACAGGTCGTTCATATAATGATTTCACGTTTCAAGTTTCTCAATCAGTCAAGGATAAGAGCGAGGTTCAAGGCTTGAAAGATAGTACTAGTTTTGGTCAAACGTTTGCATTCCTTGAACCAAATGAGGTTGATGAAGAGCTAGACTATCTAAAAATTCCAAAGACAGATGAATCAAGAAAAATGATGAATACAATGACAAGAGCGCAATGTATTTATAAGGATTGTTTTGGTCGAAAATCAAGAATTACAGTTGATGGAGCATTTCCTGAAATTGCAGAACTCTTTAAAACACAAGAAGGTAAAAATGCTTCAGCTAGAAAGGTAGCGTAAATGAAAAAAAGAACAGTCCTTGCTTTAGTGGCGCTGTTTTTCTGTTTTATTCCTCTATCAAAAATTGGTGCTGATACTGTAAGTTCTAATCCTGGCATTGAAATTGATTTGCCTGATGATGATACTTTAGCTGATCTAAATGCTTCAGCAGATGATGCGCAAAATGCAGTTGATGATATAACGGATGCTTCAGATGATGCAATAGATAAGGCATTAGGTGATGATTCAACAGATTATAAATTAGGTGCTGATAAAACACCACTCTATGTTTATACTTCTTATCTTGATACTGACAACAAAATAAAAGTTACTGTAAACATGGCAGTACAAGCGGTTTTTTATGTCGCAAAGCAAGAATATAGCTTTACAAAATGGATTGATGACATGTTTTCTAAAATCAATGTTGTTAAAGATTATGGAAAAGTTGTGCTTGCATCTGGTAAGACTGTTTATGAATCATTACTCAATCCAACAAATCCCTCGTTTTGGTTGATTGCTTCATTTATTTTATTTAGTTTATTGAGAGCCTTTCTAAAATGGCATCTAGGAAAAACAATAATGGTAATTTTTGGATTGCTAGTTTTGAATAGTGCCTTTTTTAATTTGGGAGGAAAAGTCATTGATACTGTTCAAAGTAAGTCAGCAGATATTAATACTTCTGTGATTGAAAAAATAAAAATTGGTGGGGTATCTAATGGAAAACCTGATTTACTTCAAACAATGGTTATTACACCATTTGAAAGATTGAATTTTGAAAATGAAAAACAACACGGAACTAAAAGTGAAAATGTTGAAAAATTAATAAATACAGGTGGTGATGCTGGAAAAGTTGCGGATATAAGAAAGGCAGAAAAAATCAACCATTTAAGATTTAATGAAATTGGTGATAAATTTTCGGTTGCACTTGGTGCAGTTATCAATAACTTTGTCTTAGGATGCGGAGTATTACTCTTTAAACTGGGTGCGCTTATTGCTGGTGTTGCCTTTTTAATCTTCTTACTTGTAGCGCCTGTGGTTGCTTTCTTGGTATTCCTTTCAATGTTTGAACAAGCGGGTAAAAACCTAGTAGTCAAAACAGGGGTAACTCTTATTTTGTCTGTTATTTTAAGTTATGCAACAACTCTATTTTTAAGTTTGAATAACTTTTTAGATACTATCTTTGGTGGTGCTGGTGCAAATTATTTGTTTATGTCAATCGCAAAAGTCATTGTCTATATCATTTTGTTCAAATTTAGAGGGTTTTTCTTCTCAATATTGGGGAATGCTTCAAGTGCGATTACTAATAATCGGGCATTTAATGCAATGGATACAGCATTTACTAGAGCCAAACAAAGAACATTGCAACCTATTTTACAGGGTGGTACTGCTGGGCTTGTGGCTGGGAAAAAATATGGTAAAAGTCTTAATCATAAAGTTGGAACGGGTGCAATTAATCGTCGTCGTTCAGAAAATCGATTTAAAAAGTATGGTGAAAGTATGAAGAATATTCTTGACCCTAATTCCGATGAGAAAAAACGTAATAAGGCAACTAAACAAAAAGAGCGCTTTGAGAAACGTTTTGAGAAACAAAATAAAAAAGCGGAGAAAAAACAACAAAATACTCAAAGTTCAGAAACTAAAAAGAAACGAGCAAGTGACAAAGTTGCTACTTATAAAGATATGAATCAAGCTAAACCTAAAACAGATGCTGGTAAAAATCTTAAAGATTTGAAACAAAAATCTGAGAAAAAACTTGAACGTGATAAAAAACTTGAACAATTGCGACCAGCTACAGAACGAATGGTGAAAAATACTCAACCAAATTATGAGAAAAAACATCAATCAGGACAAAGTAGAAATCAAGCAATTGTTAAAGGGGTTAAAGCAAATCAAGAACAAAAAGCAAGTGCGGAACGAATGGCTCAACGCTTTGAAAAAAATAAACAACGATTTACACCAAATAGTAATCAAAGTATAAAGAAACCAACAGCGAACCAAACAAGCAAAAAGCCTGTAGGGGCAGAAATTCCTAAGAGTGAAACTTCAAACATTAATCGTCCATCACAACAAAAAAATGAAATGTAATAAAGGGGGTAACGTTGATTAAAAAGAAAATGAAGCGAAAAATTGCTTTATCAATCGTTCCCCTTTTATTGCCTGTTTTCTTTGTCCTCACCTTTGTCTTTGTCCTTTTCAACGTTGTAATTGCGGATGAATCATCTAATAATAGCAATGTAACTGTCAATACTACACAGCAACAAGTCGCAAAAACGATTTGGGATAGAGCATTAAAAGAGGGCGGAACTAAAGAAGGAGCCGCTGCTTTAATTGGCAATAACCAACATGAAAGCGGTGGATTGATTCCAAGCGCTATTCAAAGTCAAGCATCTTATGATGAATCAAAAGCTATGAATGATAGTACCGGTGGCTATGGCTTTGGTTTAGCACAGTGGGATAGTGGTAGGCGAGTTAGTTTGCTTAAGTACGCTAAAAGTCAAAAAAATCTTGGACAGATACCAATATTCAAGTTGAGTTTATGTTTGAACATGACAGTTCTGATTCTACGTTGCTAAAAAAACTAGTTAAAGAAACTAATGTTAATCAAGCCACAGAAGATATTATGCGGATATGGGAACGTGCGGGAGCAGTTGACAGCCTTTCTCAACGTCAAGAATACGCACAATATTGGTACACATTCTTTACTACTGGTGGTGATAATGGAACTGGTGGCGGTTCAGGTGGTTCAGGAATTACTCCAGATATTCCGTCGGGTTGGACTTTGGATAAACCAATTAATACTAGCGGTTATATTGCATCCAGTTATGAGTACAAACAATGTACGTGGTTCACGTGGAATCGAGCTAAGGATTTCGGTATTACTTTTGGAATGTATATGGGAAATGGTGCTGATTGGCAAAAACAAGCTGGTTATACAGTAACAACTACTCCAACACTCCATAGTGCTGTTAGCTTTAGTGGCGGTCAAACAGTTGGCGGTCAATGGACTGCTGACCCACAATACGGTCATGTGGCTTTTGTGGAAGGAATACATTCAGACGGTTCAGTTTTGATTTCACAATCAGGAACTGGTTTTAATACGGTTTATACTTTCCAAGTTTTAACAAAAGCACAGGCTAGTCAATTACATTACGTGATAGGAAAATAAAAAATAGTCGATTAACGTTCGGTATTAACCTAGTTTTCACATTGAAAATTCCAGGGCTTTTAAAGTTATTTCCGAATAATGAAGAGGAGAGGATATGAGCAAACTTGAAGAGGTTAGAGCAAGTGGCAAAATGTCAGAAAGAATATTAGAAAATAATTTCAGAATTTTTGACCACAGACTGCGAGAAATGGAGGGAGAACTAAAACTCTGTCCTTATGCGACTTTATCTGAAGTTATAGCTTGGGCTGAACAATTAAAAATAACAATTGGGAAAATTAAACTAATACAAGAAAGCAGCATAGTAAAATCTAAAAAAGAATGGGAAAGCTTAGAAGAAAAAATGTTGGCATATTTGCAGATAGATAAAGCATTTATTCATGTATTTTCTGACCATGTTATTTTCCTCGTTCAATTAGAACAAGGCTATCATCAAAGATTAGACATTTTTGCAAACAATTTAGATAATAGCGTTCGCTATCTAAAAAGATATGCGGATGATTTGGAAAAGCAAGGATTTTCAATAAGTGGCATACTTGCGGAAAGTAAAAATTTAAGTGATATGAACTGGTTGAGTATCTTAAATTATTAATTAGAAAATATGAGGATAGAAAAATGGAAACACCAAAAATTTATGTTGTAAATTTAAATAGTTATAATAATATGGAAACTCGAGGGCGCTGGTATGATTTACCAGTTGATTTCAGACAAATTCAACGTGATTTATTGCTTGATGAAGAACATGGTGAGGAATTTGCTATACATGATTTTGAAAATTTTTACGGCTATAAAGTAGGTGAGTATTCATCAATCAAAGAACTTAATAAGTATGCTGAAAAATTAGAAGAAATTTCTGATTTAGACCACCTAAAAGAGTTTCTTGAAGTTTATAGTATTGATGATATTATAGATAATAGAGATGATTTGGGTTTCGTTGAAGCTGGTGATGATGAAGATTTGGCGCAAGAATTAATTGAACAAATGGGCGGTGTAGAAACTTTAAGTGTAGAAACACTACAAAGATATTTTAACTTTGGTTCTTATGGTCGAGATTTAGCGATAAGTGATTATGCAAAAACAAGTCACGGATATGTTAGAAATATTTAGTAGTTAAGAAAAAGAGCAGGGAAAACCTTGCTCTATTTTTTTGCGTTGGGAGGTAAGAATGAACGAAAAAAAATATGGAACTAAACAAGAAATAGCAGAAATGTTTGGTGTAAAAAAGGGAACTTTAGATAATGATTTGACAAAAATGAGGCGAAATCCAAAATTTTCAGAGTATGTGATCAGAAAAAGTTATAAAGTTACCCTAGTGAGTGTTGTAGGTTATGAAGAATTTATAAAATACTGCGGACGACTGCAAGAAATCGTTTAAAAAATGTTAGAATAGTAATGTTCAAGTCTTCTAACATTTAATGAAAGGAAAATTTAGAAGATGAAAATATCAGAAGATGGAATAAAATTTTTAGACCCGTTTTCTACTGAAGCGAAGAATGGAAATCAAGTATGGCATTTAAAATATTGGAATGAACCAACTCAAGAGTGGTTAATTGTGACAAAGACTATTTCAAAAGGAAAACATACAAAAAAATGTCCAGCAGAAGTTTATAATTATTTAGAGAAACGTGTAAGAGAAAAAATTTATAAATATTCTGAATTTAAAACTAATGTGAGTGTATCTGAAGCATTTAAAGAGTGGTTGTCTAAAAGAAAGCTAGAAGTAGAATCTGGTTTAATATCTGAAGGAACACATGAGGGAGATGTAATCTATACTAAAGATTTTTTATCAGAATTTGGACATTGGAATTTGAAATCAATAAAAACTATTCACCTAAAAAAATATTTTGATGAATTTGTTGTATTTAAAGGTCTTTCAAGGGAACGTAAGCCTTCTGTAAATTCTCTTAGAAATATAAGGTCAAAGATTTTACTATTCTTTGAATATTGCTGGTTAGAAAAAAGTTATATATCGTCTTCTCCTATGTCAGAACTACGGATAAAAAAGCACAAGAAAACACAATCTGAATATGATAAGCTAAAAGACAAATGTTTCTTTTCAGAACAGATGGAAGTATTACTTAATCATATGAAAGAATTTGAAAAAACACAGAATGCAAAACAAGAAGATTGTGTTAGAAAGAGACTTTTTATAGAATTTACTTATCTAAATGGAAATAGGTATGGAGAAGGAGCGGGTTTAAAGTTCTCTACTGTAAATCATGGTGGAATTTGGATAAAAGATCAATATAGTAGAAAAAGTTCGGTAAAAAAACCAATCAATAAGCAGACCAAAACTGTAACTTCTAGGAGAATAAAGGCATTTGAAAATGATGATACGAGGAGTAAGGAAATTATTCAATGGTTTTTAGACCATAATAACTCAGGTATCAATGATGATTATATCTTTGTCAGAAAAAATGGACACCTTTTGTCTGATGATACAATGAATAGGTACTTACATAGATTTGAAAAGCAGATGCCTGATAAACTTTCTAGTTCGTTTGTGATGCACTCGTTAAGGCATTCTTATATTACAAGGAGAGCTGAAGC
>UMDW01006897.1_pt1 | contig 10961 bp, 7 predicted proteins | sample 1964611 | NCBI WGS metagenome assembly UMDW01 (sample SAMEA4836006, study PRJEB28245) | human gut metagenome | biome: gut microbiome; material: fecal sample | place: Denmark | collected 2008 | reverse complement strand
TTATTATTATGGGTAGAGTTTGCGGTTTAACAGTAAAAGAATATCTTTCAAATATTCTTTCAGCTTACGGCGACACGGTTATGCTCTGCTACGGCGGTGGCTCGATTAAGAAAAATGGCATTTATGACGAGGTTATAACCGTACTCAAAAAAGAAAACAAGGCAGTTGTTGAGTTTAGCGGTATTCCGTCAAACCCGACCTACAGCAAGGTGCTTGAGGGGGTTAAGCTCGCTAAAGAAAGTAATGCCGATTTGATTCTTGCAGTAGGTGGCGGAAGTGTTATGGACTGCTGTAAGGCAATTTCACTCGGTGCAAAATATGACGGCGACATTTGGGCTGACTTTTGGGCAAGACCGGGTATGATTGATTTTGAACCGTTGCCGCTTGGTATTATCGTCACTGTTTCAGGCACGGGCAGTGAATGTAACGGCGGTGCCGTAATCACAAACGAAGAACTTAAAATCAAAACAGGCAGAGATTATCCTCAGCTTAACGCAAAATTCGTTATGCTTGACCCGACCTACACCTACAGCGTTCCTAAATTTCAAATGGTATCGGGTGCTTTTGATACTCTTTCACACATTATGGAAATCTATTTCAGCGAGCCGAATGAAAGCAATGTATCGGACGATATATCCGAGGCTCTTATGAAAAATGTAATTACAAATATGCGTGCTGCTATCAAAAATCCCGAGGACTACACAGCAAGAAGTAACCTGATGTGGGACGCAACAATGGCAGAAAACCGTATCATCAAACTTGGCAAAAAGACGGATTTTGAATGTCACCAAATGGAGCATCAGCTTGGTGCATACACTAACTGCAATCACGGTGCAGGTCTTGCCGTTCTTCATCCTGTTTATTACAGACATATTTGTAAGTCAGGTGAAAAGAAATTTGCTCAGTTTGCAGTTAATGTTTGGGATATTTCAAAGGACGGCAAAACAGACGAAGAGCTTGCAAAGGCAGGTGTTGAGGCCCTGGCAGATTTTATTAAGGAAATCGGTATGCCGACAACATTTAAGGAACTTGGAATTGATGAAAAGATCAATTTTAAAGAAATTGCAGACTCATGCGGCATTGTACCGGCTGCATACAAAAAGATGACACACGAAGAAATTCTTCAAATTTTTGAAGAATGCAAATAACTATTTAATCTAAAGCTAATTTTTAGATATTAAATTTTAAAACAGAAAAGGAGTAATCAGTATGAAATTTATAAAATTAAACAATGGCGTAGAAATGCCTATGGAAGGCATAGGAACGTTTTTGCTCACACCTGACCAGGCAGAGGCATCTGCAACCTACGCTCTCAAAAACGGCTGTCAGCTTATTGATACGGCAAACGCTTATTGCAACGAAAAGGCAGTAGGCAGAGCAATGAAAAACGCAGGCACTGATCGTAAAAATATTTTTCTTGAGACAAAACTTTGGCCGTCATTTTATGAGCAGGACGATGCAGTAGACAAAACTCTTGAAAGACTTCAAACAGATTATATCGATTTGCTTTTAATTCATCAGCCTGCCGGAAACTACATTGCAGGATATAAGCAAATGGAAAAGGCATACAAGGAAGGCAAGGTTCGTGCAATCGGTCTTTCAAACTTTAACGAAGAGCAGATTTGCGAAATCTTAAATATCTGCGAGGTTAAGCCGTCCGTTCTTCAAACCGAGGTGCACCCATATTATCAGGAAAAGAAGCTAAAAAAATTCCTTTCTCACGAGGATATTAAAATTCAGGCTTGGTATCCGCTGGGCCACGGCGATAATGCACTTCTCAATGAGCCACTCTTTAAGAGCCTTGCTGAAAAATACGGTAAGTCGACAGCTCAAATCATTCTTCGTTGGCATATTCAGGAGGGCAACATTATTATCCCGGGTTCAAAAAATTACAATCATATCAAGGCAAATTTTGATATTTTTGATTTTTCACTTACTGATGAAGAAATGGCAAAAATATCATTACTTGATAAGGGTGTAAGATATTATACCTCAACACCGGAAATGCTTAAAAAGTATGCCGAGATGATACCGCCTGTTGACGAACAAAAATAATTAAACTAAAGGAGATTAACATTATGAAAAAATTAACCTCAATTATTTTGGCACTCGTGCTTGTGTTTTCTTTCGTAGCTTGCTCTAATAATTCGAGCGACAATTCAAACACAACCCCAAGCACTTCAAAAACGGCAGATACTTCAAAATCTTCCGATGAAGATCCCAAAAATTCTAATACACATTCAAAAATATTAGTTGTTTATTATTCTGCAACAGGTAGCACAAAAGCTGTTGCAGAAACTATAGCCGACACTTCCAAAGCAGATTTGTTTGAGATTACACCTGTTGACCCATACACAAGTGATGACCTTGACTGGACTGATGACAACAGCCGTGTAAGTGTTGAGCACAACGACGAAAGCAAGCGTGATGTGCCACTTACAAAGACTTCGCCTGATAATTGGGCAGATTATGATACAGTATTTATCGGCTATCCGATTTGGTGGGGCATTGCTGCTTGGCCTGTAAACAATTTTGTTAAGGGCAATGATTTCAGTGGCAAAACCGTTATTCCGTTTTGCACATCAACATCTTCACGCTTAGGTCAGAGTGGTGATCTTTTAGCCGATATGGCAGGCAAAGGTAATTGGCAGGACGGCGAAAGATTTTCTTCAGGTGCCTCATCAAGCAAGGTAAAATCTTGGGTAAACGGTCTTGATCTTAAATAAAATCCACAAATTTACAGTTGTTCTTTTGGCGGTTATTGTTACGGTGACTACGCTTTCAGCTTGTTCAATTAAAAGTAATTCTCCGAGCAGTTATACAACAAATACAACAACCGAAAGCTCGTCAAAAGCACAAGCTACTCAGCCTGCCGAACATAATTATGCCGTCACAAACGGCGCGGACACTTATCGTGGCTTTAGCGTTAACAATATTTTGCACAGTGAAAATAACAGTGATATTCATTTCAATCTTTATGTTCCGAAAACTTATGACGGCAGTAAGGCTTATGCTCTTTTCATCACCTTGCCCGGTTATGAGGGTTTGTACTTTCAAGGTGTCGGTGTAAATATCCGTCAGGAAAACTTTAGCTTTGAGGCACAAAAATATAACAGTAATATGATTATTGTCGCACCTCAGTTAAACGGCTGGGACGAAGACTCAGCAGATGAAACTATCGTTCTTGTCGAATATCTTTTGTCTGCCTACAATATAGATAAATCAAAGGTTTATATAGAGGGCTATTCAGGTGGCGGTGAAACTGCGTCGCAAGCAGTCGGCAAGAGACCTGATTTGTTCACGGCATATTTGCAGGTTAGCTCTCAATGGGACGGAGAATATGAAAGCGTTGCAAAAGCAAAACTGCCCGTTTGTATAGCTATCGGCAGAGATGACGAATACTACGGCTCGAAAAAATCTCAAAATGCCTACGATACGCTCTACAATCTCTACAAAATGCAAGGCTTGACCGATGATGAAATCAACAAAATTCTTGTTCTTGATATTAAAGAAAGAGATTATTTTACAAGCCGAAATGCTCCAAACGAACATGGCGGAGGCGGACTTTTCGCCGAGGATGATACCATTATGTCTTGGCTTTTCGGCGAACATTGAATTATTAAGAGAGGTAATATTATTATGAAAATTCTTTTTATTAACGGCAGTCCGAACGAAAACGGAAATACTGCTAATCTTGCCTCAATTCTTTTGAACGGCAAGGAATACGAAACACTTAATTTAACTAACTTCACAATCGGCTCATACGGTCAAACTTTACCTTATGACGGACTTGATAGAGTGATTGAAAAAATGAAAGAGGCTGACACAATCGTTATCGGTTCTCCGCTTTATTGGCACAATATTTGCGGCTCTGTTCGTAATGTTTTAGACCGTTTTTACGGCAAGGTTGACGAGAGCGAGCTCTTAGGCAGAAAGCTTTATTTTGTATTCCAAGGTGCGGCACCTGAAAAGTGGATGCTTGACGCAGGAGAATACACGATGAAACGCTTTGCCTCTCTTTACGGTATGGAATATATGGGAATGGCAACGAACAGCAAAGAGGCTGAAGACTTAAACGAAACCGTATGAATTCAAAAACAAAATTAAAACTAAAGCCGATAATTGATATTTTAATGACATTTGCTCTGCTTCTTTTGATGTCCTACGAGCTTTTAGGCTCAACTGCACACGAGGTAGTTGGCGTTGCTATGTTTGTGCTTTTTGTTGTTCATCACGCACTCAATATAAATTGGGCAAAGCATTTAACAAAAGGCAGGCAAACACCTATAAGAATTTTTCAAAATATTCTTCTTTTGCTTGTGCTTATATCATTTGTCGGCTCAATTGTCAGCGGGGTGATTGTTTCAAGGCATCTGTTTGCATTTTTGAATATAAAATCAACCTATGTAGCGAACAGAATCCATATGCTTTCTGCATATTGGGGATTTATATTTATGTCGCTCCACCTCGGACTTCATTTCAATATGATTTTGCAAATGACAAAAAAGAAAAAGCAACTCTCACCAAAAGTGAAGACTGCTTTCAAAATAATATTCATACTCATTTTTGCATACGGAATTTACGCATTTTTCAAACGGGATATAGCATCTTACCTGTTCCTGAAAAATCAGTTTTTCATCCTTGGCGACAACGAACACCTACTGCTTTATCTCTTTGACTATATGTCAATAATGTTTTCCTTTGCAACATTGAGCCACTTTGTTTTTTCAATATTAAAGTCGAATACAAAAAGCGGGTCTTAGGGTGTCCTTAACGAGAAAATTACCGTTTGGATAACCAAATGGTCTGCTCGCTAAGATTATATATTCTAATCTCACAAATAAAATTAAGGCACAACATACGAAAATTTTCTCCGTAAGTTGTGCCTTTTTCTCATTTATAAATCACTTGTTCATTAACGATTCTGTTGCTCTGTTGCGAGTATTATTCATCTTTTGTACCCATAACATCATATTTTCGGCTTTGAGTTTTTTCGTAACTTGTTCCTGCTCAGCAAGTGATTTTATTGTCTGCTCAAACAAATTCTCTGCCTGACGCTCAACATCGGCAAGGTAATTGTAAAGCTTACCTGATGTAAGAAGATTGTAATAAAGCACTCAATGACTTGATTTCAAATGGCGTCTGTGCCTCATTGCCCACACACTGATTTGCCTTTGGTTTTCATCAGGTAGCGTAAGACTTGGCAAAAGATAATCGCCTTGTTGCGAATAACTATCATCTATACTTTCAAAATTTGTTTTCGTATCGAAGCCTCCTTGTATTTGGTAACTTCATTATACTGAATACAAAACGAATAGGTAAATGTGTGGATTTAAGAAACAGAAAAAGGCTCTGACCTTTTACAGTCAAAGCCTCATCTGCCATTGCAATGCCTTAGTTTTATTGCAAAAGTCAATATAAAAATAGGTTTTGGCCAATATAAGAATGTAGGTTTTCCAACATCCTTATGTTGTCTTTTACCTACATTTTTATTTTATCCTTTGCAGTTTTATCATACTACCTTATCAAACCTCAGCATTACGTTAAGTTTTTTTGTGTTATATGGCTTTCTTTTTCAAATTTCGATACTTTCTTTTATTCTTGTATTTTTATGATAGAATAGTGAATGAGAAAAGGTAGGTTTATAATATGCAAAGAGAATCAATTCGTATGTATGCTTATGCGATTGACTTTGATTTAATCAAAGTTGATTTATCATTAAATTATTATAACGGAATTTCAAGTCAGTATTATTTAAAGAATTTAGATACAAGTGAAGTTAAGATACTTAAAGGCGAAGCGACTGAGAAAGAAAATGGATTCCAGTCGTATCTTTTGCATACAGACTTTTCTGTAGGTACAAGATATAAAGTGTTTGATAATTATGGTTTAGCTTGTTTTTTAGATTTTAGTCAGCTTTCTATGAGTAAAGATTTTGATGATCATTTTTATTATGATGGTGATGATTTAGGCAGTCATTATACAAAAGAAAAAACGACATTCAAGGTCTGGTCACCTCTTTCTACGGAAGTTGTATTAAAAATTTGGAAAGATGAAGACCTTCATTATTATCCTTTAGAAAGAGAAGATAAAGGTGTCTATAGTACAACTATTAAGAAAGATCTAGATGGTTATGAATATGTTTATATTATTGGAATGAATGAACAATCAATAGAAACAGCTGATCCATATGCTTATTCTTGTACAGCTAATATGCATAGTTCAGTAGTCATTGATTTGGATAAAGTTAGAAGAGTAGATTATCCTTTGACAGAACTAAAACATACGACAGATGCAGTTATTTATGAAGTAGGTGTCAGAGACTTCTCTGTTGATAAATATGGACAGATTACACATAAAGGCAAGTTCTTAGGATTCTGTGAAGAAGGTACAGTGACTAAGAATGGTTTTTCATCAGGTATGGACTATTTAGATATGCTTGGTGTCACACATGTACAGCTTTTACCAATTAATGATTATGCAACAGTAGACGAAGATCATCCAGATTTACTCTATAACTGGGGTTATGATTCAGCACAATATAATGTACCTGAAGGAAGTTATATTACTGATCCAAATGATGGCTATAAGAGAATATTAGAATGTCAGCGTATGGTACGCTGTATTCATAAGCATAATATGAGAGTTATTCTAGATGTAGTCTATAATCATATGCATGATGTGAATAATAATTCATTAGAGAAGACAGTGCCTTATTATTTCTTTAGAAGAGATGAAAATGGGGAGTTATCTAATGGTTCATGGTGTGGTAATGATTTAAATAGTACCGCAAAGATGTGCCGTAAATATATCTTAGATATGTGTAAGAGATGGCAGGTTCTTTATGGTGTAGATGGCTTTAGAATGGATTTGATGGGTATTGTGGATAATGATACAGTGAATATGATTTATGAACAGGGCCATGCTTTAGATTCTTCTTTTATGTTATATGGTGAAGGTTGGAATATGGGCACTGCATTACCCGATTCAGAAAAGACAACAATTGAAAATAACCATAAAACACCTCATGTAGGTTTCTTTAATGATCATTTCAGAGATACAGTCAAGGGACCTAATCAGATGGAAGTCAAAGGCTATACATCAGGGGATACTTATAAGACAAATGAAGCCATTATTGCGATGTGTGACTACAATAAGTTCTTATCTATAGAACAGAGCATTAACTATACAGAATGTCATGATAATGCGACTGTATTTGATAAATTTATTATTTCCAATGGACATGAAGATGAATATTGTCGCCAAAAGAGATGTTTATTAACTCTTGCGATGACAATTTTTGCGCAAGGGGTTCCTTTTATTCATGCCGGACAGGAATTTTTAGGTACTAAGAATGGTAATCAGAATTCTTATAATGCGGGTGATGCAGTTAATAAACTAGACTGGGAACGTCATGACGAATATATGAATGTTGTTCAGGCTGTAAAGTTCTTTATTGATCTAAGAAAACACAACAAGTGCTTTAGATATTATGACTATGAAGATATGCATCAACATGTATTTATCAACAATATCTACTATCGTATGGTAGAATATCATCTCACTCAGGATGAAGGAGATTATAAAGAATTTAAGATTTACTTTAATCCTTCATATGATGTCATTACTATTGGTATTGAAGATGATTTTAAGATATTATATAGTATGTCAAATGAAAGTATAGAAAATGGACATCTCAATGTATTTGGTGTATCCATGGTTGTATGTGCAAGATAGGAGATTATAATGAAATTAATTGTTGGATTAGGAAATCCTGGTAAAGAATATGATATGACAAGACATAATACAGGATTTTATTGTTTAGATGTATTAAGTGATGAAATGAATCAATCTATTGATAAAGAGAAATTTAAAGGCTTATATACTAAATTCAAGTATAAGGGTGAAGATGTTATTTTATTAAAACCTCAGACTTATATGAATAATTCTGGTGAATCTGTTGCGGCAGTGATGCAGTTCTTCAAGATTCCTGTTGAAGATCTATTAGTTATTTATGATGATATGGATATGCCTACTGGTAAGCTTCGCTTAAGAGAAAAAGGCAGTGCAGGTGGACATAATGGGATCAAAAGTATTATTGCTCATGTAGGAACTCAGAACTTCAAGCGTATTCGTGTAGGTATTTCAAAGAATAAGCTTTATAGTGTTGTAGACTGGGTACTTGGACACTACTCTAAAGAAGAAGAAAAGCTTATATCAGAAGGTGCTAAACATGCAGCAGAAGCTGTATTATGTTATTTAGATGATGGTTTTAATAAAGCAATGAATAAATTTAACTAGGTGATTGTTATGGAGAAAATACTGAATCTTTTAAAAGATAATCAGGCCTTAAGAACCTTAGATACAGACAAAGGAACTATTGTTACAAACTCAACTAGCGATGAGGCTTATCTCATTGCTGGTTCTTTTTGGCATCATCCAAGAAAAATCCTGATTATTAAAAATAACCAATATGAGGCATTTAACCTCTATAAAACATTAACTGAACTTGTGAATCAAGTTGTCTATTTTCCTGCAGATGAATCATTACGTGTAGAATCAGTGGCGTATTCTTATGAACTATTGGGAGAAAGAATTAATGCATTATATGCGATGACACAAGATAAACCAATGATCTGTGTTTGTCATATGCATTCAATGACACGTTATGTGACACCTGTAGAACTCTTTAAAAAGAGTATTATAAGTTTAAAGAAGGGTGATACAGTTGATCCTTTAGAATTAAAGAAGAAACTACAGTCTATTGGCTATAAGAATACCCAAAGAGTAGATTCCCCTTTCTATTATTCTAGAAGAGGTGAAGTACTAGATGTTTATACAATTCAGTATGAACATCCAGTACGTATTGAATTCTTTGATGATGAAATAGAAGAAATCTCTTTTTATGATAAAGACTCACAAAGAAGAACGGAAAGAAAAGAATCTATCGATATTCTTCCAGCTACAGATATGATGTATGAGGATGATGGTTTATCACAGGTAGAAGCCTCTATCAAGGCTTTAAAAGAGAAGATGAAGATCAAAGATGAATTCAAGGATGAACTTGAAGAAACATATGCATTAGATATTGAATCACTCAAAGCACATGACTATAGTCCACGTATTTATCAATACTTAAGCTTATTTCCTCAAACTGCCACAATTATAGATTATGCAAGTGATTATACTATTATTACTGCATCTCTTGCTTCTATTCTTGCTTCTTATAAGACTTATATGGAAGAAAATTACCTCTATTATCATGAACTAGAAGAAATAGGACAGATGATCAGAGGAATTAAGCTTATTAATAACCCTCAGGATATTTTAAAACATCCTGATGTTGATTTAGTACGCTTTAGAGAAAATGATAAACAAATCATGTTTATGACTCAGCCTGTGATGATCTCTATGGCTAATGAAAAAGTCTTTATTAGTCAATTAAAGGACTTACTTACATATAATCGTGTCATGATTGGTGTAGATGAAAAGCGTCAGATAGATATATTAATAAACCTATTTACTGATCATGCTATTCCATTTACTCTCACAAGTGCCACAAATAAGATTTATGACGGGGTTAATCTATTCTTAGGACATTTACCTTGTGGAATGAACTTTGTAGAAGAGAAGACTATATTACTCACAAGTCAGGAACTCTTTAAAGTACAAGAAACAAAGAAGAAATATATTAAATACAGAGATGCCACTAAAATCTCAGACTATAATGAATTAAAAGTAGGAGACTATGTTGTTCATGATACAAATGGTATTGGACAATATATGGGTATTGAAACATTAGTTGTAGATGGTGTACATAAGGATTATTTACATATTGCCTATAAAGGAAATGATATTCTTTATGTACCGGTAGAACAGTTCCAGTTAATTAGAAAATATTCATCAAGAGATGGTAAACCACCTCACATTCATGCTTTAGGTTCACCTAAATGGGCTAAAGAAAAAGCAAGAGTCAGACAGAAGGTAGATGGTTTAGCTGATGATCTCATTAACTTATATGCAGAAAGAATGAAACAGCCAGGATTTGCGTTTGAACCTGATGGGGATCTTCAATTAGAGTTTGAAAGTGAATTTGGTTATGAACTGACTCCTGACCAGGCGCAGGCTGTAGAAGAAATCAAGAAGGACATGGAAACACCACGTCCTATGGATAGATTATTATGTGGTGATGTAGGCTTTGGTAAAACAGAAGTGGCTTTAAGAGCCTGCTTTAAAGCGGTTGTATCTAAGAAACAATGTGCTTTCCTATGTCCTACTACAATTCTTTCAGCACAACATTATCGTACAATGCAGAAGCGTTTTGAGAAGTTCCCTGTGAATATTGCGTTACTCAATCGTTTCACGACTACTAAAGAAAAGAAACAGATATTAGCTGATTTAAAGGAAGGTAATATTGATTTATTAGTCGGTACACATCGTATTTTATCTAAGGATGTTGAGTTCAAGGATCTAGGATTACTTTGTATCGATGAAGAACAGCGTTTTGGTGTAAGACAGAAAGAGAAGATTAAGAATCTAAGAAAAACAATTGATGTACTCACTTTAACTGCCACACCTATTCCTCGTACATTACAAATGTCCATCATGGGTATTAGAGGACTCTCACAAATAGAAACACCACCATTAAATAGACTCCCTGTACAGACATATGTCTCAGAAAAGAGCTGGGCATTAATTAAACAGGTTATTGAAAGAGAATTATCACGTAATGGACAGGTTTTCTATTTACACAATAGAACAGAAAACATCTATGAAATAGCCTCTACATTGCAGACACTCTTACCTAATGCCCGCATTGGTGTAGGACATGGTCAGATGGATAAGAATGATCTAGAAGATGTCATGACTGACTTTGTAGAAAAGAAATACGATATTCTTGTATGTACAACTATTATTGAGACAGGTATTGATATACCTAATGCGAATACAATTATTATTGA
>UMDW01004618.1_pt1 | contig 11568 bp, 7 predicted proteins | sample 1964611 | NCBI WGS metagenome assembly UMDW01 (sample SAMEA4836006, study PRJEB28245) | human gut metagenome | biome: gut microbiome; material: fecal sample | place: Denmark | collected 2008 | reverse complement strand
TCCTAGAATTGACACTTTTTCTCGTCTACCCTATCCTAAAATTTGTCTTATTTAGAACCAAAATAACGCGATAACGTTAAAAATATAAATATATGGAGGAAAAATAAAAAATGTTAGAGCTAAAAGATTTTGAAGAAGCAAAAAAGAGAGTAGACGAAGTGATCATTCCAACACCTTTGATCTATAGTCCAGCATTCTCCAAAGAGTGTAGAAATATGGTTTATATAAAACCAGAAAACTTACAGAGAACTGGCGCATTTAAAATTAGAGGTGCTTATAATAAAATCATGAAGATGGATGATGAATCTAAGTCTAGAGGACTTATTGCCTCAAGTGCAGGAAACCATGCCCAGGGTGTGGCTTATGCCGCCCAGCAGTTAGGTGTTAAGGCTACAATCGTTATGCCTGCTCATACACCGCTTATTAAAGTAGATGCCACTAAGGCATTAGGTGCTGATGTTGTACTTCATGGTGAAGTCTATGATGATGCATATAATAAGGCAGTAGAATTACAGAAGGAACATGGCTATACATTTGTACATCCATTTGATGATGAAGATGTCATTGAAGGTCAGGGAACAATTGCCTTAGAAATTCTTGAAGAACTACCAGATGCAGATATTATTCTTGTACCAGTTGGTGGTGGAGGATTGATTTCAGGTATTGCTTGTGCCGCAAAACTTATTAATCCAACAGTGAAGATTATCGGTGTAGAACCAGAAGGAGCTGCAAGTGCGCTTGCTGCCATTAACGAAGATCGTGTTGTATCATTAAATGAAGCAGTAACTATTGCGGATGGTACAGCTGTTAAGACAATTGGTAAAACGCCATTTGAATATATTAAAGAATATGTAGATGGTATTATCACAGTAAGTGATTATGAATTAATGGCTGCATTCTTAGTACTCGTAGAAAAACATAAGCTTGTTGCTGAAAACTCAGGTATTCTTTCACTTGCTGCATTAAAGAAACTCAACGAAAAGAATAAGAAGGTTGTTTCACTCATCTCTGGGGGTAATATTGATGTACTTTCTATCTCTTCTATGATTAATAAAGGACTGATTGAAAGAGGTAGAATTTTCTCATTCTCATTACAGTTACCAGATAGTCCAGGTCAGTTAGAGAAGGTGGCTCATATTTTGAATGAATGTAATGCGAACGTTGTCACTGCAGACCATAATCAGTTCAAGAACTTTGCGAGATTCTCCGAGGTAGAATTAAGAGTCACTTGTGAAACAAATGGTGAAGCGCATATTATATCTATTATTGAAACATTTAAAAGGAATGGATTTGAAATCCAGCGTATCAACTAAGGAATAGCAATCAGCTATTCTTTTTTATAAAATTAAGTAAAAATTTAGTTTTGATAGAATAATAATGGTGCTATAATGTGAAAAACAGATTTTTGAGAGGGGGATTTAAGTGTTAGAACTAAAGAATTTTGAAGAGGCAAAGAAGAGAGTGGATGAAGTCATTCTTCCTACACCTTTGATTTATAGCCCAGCTTTTTCTAAAGAAAGTAGAAATACTGTTTATATTAAACCAGAAAACTTACAGAGAACAGGCGCATTTAAAATTAGAGGTGCTTATAATAAGATCATGAAGATGGATGATGAATCCAAGTCTAGAGGACTTATTGCCTCAAGTGCAGGAAACCATGCCCAGGGTGTGGCTTATGCAGCCCAGCAGCTAGGTGTTAAGGCTACAATCGTTATGCCTGCCCATACACCACTTATTAAAGTAGATGCTACTAAGGCATTAGGTGCTGAAGTGGTTCTTCATGGTGAAGTCTATGATGATGCTTATAATAAGGCAGTAGAATTACAGAAAGAACATGGCTATACATTTGTACATCCATTTGATGATGAAGATGTCATTGAAGGTCAGGGAACCATTGCCTTAGAAATTCTCGAAGAACTACCAGATGCAGATATTATTCTTGTACCAGTTGGTGGTGGAGGATTGATTTCAGGTATTGCCTGTGCCGCTAAACTTATTAAACCAACAGTTAAGATTATCGGTGTAGAACCAGAAGGAGCTGCAAGTGCGCTTGCTGCCATTAATGAAGATCGTATCGTTTCATTAAATGAAGCAGTGACTATTGCGGATGGTACAGCAGTTAAGACAATTGGTGAAAAGCCTTTTGAATATATTAAACAATATGTAGATGGTATCATCACAGTAAGTGATTATGAGTTGATGGATGCATTCTTAGTACTTGTAGAAAAACATAAGCTTGTTGCTGAAAACTCAGGTATTCTTTCACTTGCTGCATTAAAGAAACTCAATGAAAAGAATAAGAAGGTTGTTTCACTTGTATCAGGTGGTAACATCGATGTACTTTCTATTTCTTCTATGATTAATAAGGGACTTATTGAAAGAGGTAGAATCTTCTCATTCTCAGTACAGCTTCCAGATATTCCTGGACAGTTAGAAAAAGTTGCACATCTACTAAATGAATGTAATGCGAATGTTGTAGCGGTTGATCATAACCAGTTCAAGAACTTCGCAAGATTCTCAGAAGTAGAATTAAGAGTTACTTGTGAAACAAATGGGGAATCTCATATAGATACAATTGTTGAAACATTTAAACAGAATGGTTTAGAAATTCATCGTGTTAACTAGGGAATAACGTAACGTTATTCCTTTTTTTCATCTATTTTACTATTGTGCATTTCTTTTGTGATATTCTATAGATAGGAGGTAATTGATATGTTACTAGGAATTGATGTAGGAGGGACTTCTGTCAAATACGCAACATGCGATGAAAAGGGTCATTTATTTGATAAGGGGTCTTTTAAAACACCTGATACTTTAGAAGACATGTATCAGGCTATTGAAACTATTTATAAAGAAAGAGATGTTGATGGTATTGCGTTAAGTATGCCAGGAGCTGTTGCGAGTGATGAAGGGGTCATTTATGGTGCGTCTGCGATTGACTATATTCATGGTCCTAATATAAAGAAGGATCTAGAAGAAATATTACAGACACGTGTGGAATTAGAAAATGATGCCAACTGTGCAGCACTTGCTGAAGTATGGCTAGGTGCCGCTAAAGATAATCAGGATTGCTGCTTTGTCGTATGCGGTACAGGTATTGGTGGGGCTGTGATTAAGGATAAGAAGATTCATAAGGGTAAACATCTTCATGGTGGTGAATTTGGTTATATGATTAATAACTTTGATGCAGATTCACTTGAGTTTAACTTTTGGTCTCTTGATTCTACAGTTGCGATTGTTAAGGGTGTAGAAAAAGAACTAGGTGAAACATATGATGGACGTTATATCTTTGATCATGCCAACGAAAATGAAGTATTCAAGAAGTATGTCAATCGTTTCTATTATGCGCTTGCAGTAGGTATCTATAATATTCAATATTCTTATGATCCAGAAGTGATTATTATTGGTGGGGGTATCTCTGTAAGAGAAGATATGATTGATGAAATCAATAAGCGTTTAGATATCATCATAGACAAAGTTGAACCAGCACGTATTAAGCCTGTTGTAAAGAAATGTGCCTTTGCGAATGATGCCAATATTATTGGTGCAATCTATCACTATTTAACAACTTCTAAATAGTAAAATAAAAAAATTTTTGAGTATTCATTTTTTGCTTGCTTACAATCTTAATATCGTTTATACTACAACAGAAGGAGTGAGAATATGAACGCAAACACAATTATGACAACTTCAGTTTTTGCAAACGTGTTTCCTAAGGGTTCTTATTTTCATTTTTTAGATTTCTTATTTTAAGGACATATCATCTATTGGTGATATGTCTTTTTCATAATTGAGGAGGTTGACTATGAAAGCTTATTTAATTTTAGAAGACGGACATGTGTTTGAAGGGGAAAGCTTTGGATATGAAAAAGAAGTCATAAGCGAATTTGTCTTCAATACTTCAATGACTGGTTATGTAGAAGTGTTGACAGACCCATCTTATGCAGGTCAGAGTGTTGTAATGACTTACCCACTTATTGGTAACTATGGTGTATGTTTAGAAGATCAGGAATCTGAACACCCATATGTTGAAGGATTTGTAGTAAACGAATTATCACGTTTAGGATCTAACTTTAGAAAGAATGAAGATTTAAATGATTATTTAGTACGTAATCATATCCCAGGTATCCAGGGAATTGATACACGTGCACTTACTAAGTTACTTCGTAATGATGGTTGTATGAACGGTATGATTACTACTCATAAGTATGAAGTAAGCGAAGTCATCGACAAGATTAAAGCATTCAAGGTACAGGGTGTTGTAAAGGCATGTACATGTAAAGAAAAATATACTGTTGGTACAGGCAGAATGAAAGTTGCTTTATATGACTTTGGTGCTAAACGTAATATTGCGAATGAACTCGCAAAGAGAAACTGTGAAGTAACAGTATTCCCAGCTACTACACCTGCTTCTGAAGTATTAGAAGGTAACTTTGATGGTATTATGTTAAGTAACGGTCCTGGTGACCCAGCTGAAGTAACTGATATTATCGCAGAAGTGAAGAAATTATCAGAAAGCGGTATGCCAATTTTCGCAATTTGTCTTGGACATCAGTTAATGGCTCTTGCTCATGGCTTCAAGACAGAAAAATTAAAATATGGACATCATGGTGCAAACCATCCAGTTAAGGATTTAGACACTAACCGTGTTTATATCTCTACACAGAACCATAACTATGTTATCAAGGATGATTCAATTGATCCTGCAGTGGCTAAGGCTTGGTTTAGAAATGTAAATGATGGCACTATTGAAGGTGTTGAATATTTAAATAAGAATATCAAAACTGTTCAGTTCCACCCAGAAGCAAATGCTGGACCTAGAGATACTGAATATTTATTTGATGAGTTTATTAAAATGATGGAGGGAAAGTAGAATGCCTAAGAATAAAGATATAAAAAAGGTTCTTGTTATTGGATCAGGACCAATTATTATTGGACAGGCAGCTGAATTCGACTATGCAGGTACTCAGGCTTGTCGTGCATTAAAAGAAGAAGGAATTGAAGTCGTTCTTATTAACTCTAACCCTGCAACAATCATGACTGATAAGGATATTGCAGATCATGTTTATATTGAACCTTTAACAGTTCCTGTTGTTAAGAACTTAATCTTAAAAGAAAAACCAGATTCAATCTTACCAACTCTTGGTGGTCAGAATGCCTTAAATATCGCAATGGCACTTGCTGATGAAGGTTTCTTAGAAGCACATAACGTACGTACTATCGGTACTAATACAACTACAATCAAGCTTGCAGAAGACCGTCTTGAATTCAAGGAATTAATGGAAAGAATCCATGAACCAGTGGCTGCTTCAACAGTTGTTAACCATGTCGATGATGCATTAGAATTTGCTGAAAAGATTGGTTACCCAGTAGTAGTAAGACCAGCATATACACTTGGTGGTACTGGTGGAGGTATTGCTGAAACTCCTGAAGAATTACATGATATCTGTACTAATGGTTTAAGATTATCACGTGTATCTCAGTGCTTAATTGAAAGATGTATTGCCGGTTGGAAGGAAATCGAATACGAAGTAATGAGAGATGGCAATGGTAACTGTATTACAGTATGTAATATGGAAAACGTTGACCCAGTAGGTGTTCATACTGGTGACTCTATCGTAGTAGCTCCTTCTCAGACTTTAGGTGATAAAGAATATCAGATGCTAAGAAGCTCTGCTTTAAACATCATCACTGCATTAAATATTAAGGGTGGATGTAACGTACAGTTCGCATTAAACCCAAATTCTTTTGAATATTGTGTTATCGAAGTTAACCCACGTGTCAGCCGTTCTTCAGCTTTAGCTTCTAAAGCAACTGGTTACCCTATTGCGAAGTTAGCTGCTAAGATTGCATTAGGTTATTCACTTGATGAAATCGTGAACGCTGTAACAGGTAAGACATATGCTTCTTATGAACCAACATTAGACTATATCGTATGTAAGATTCCTAAATGGCCATTCGATAAGTTCTATGGTGCATCAAGAAAACTTGGTACACAGATGAAGGCAACGGGTGAAGTTATGGCAATCTGTAATAACTTCGAAGGTGCTTTAATGAAGGCATTACGTTCACTTGAACAGAATGTATTCTATTTATCAATTCCTGAAATGGAAGGTAAAGACACAGAATACTTAAGAACTAAATTAAAAGATGTAGATGACCAGAGAATCTTCGCAGTAGCCGAAGCATTAAGACAGGGCATTACTGAAGAAGAAATCCATAATATCACTAAGATTGATTCATGGTTTATTGATAAGATCAAACATCTTGTAGAAATCGAAAATAAATTAAAGACAGAAGAATTAACTCCAGAATTATTAAAGGCTGCTAAGAGAGTTGAATTCCCAGATAGAGTTATTGCAGACTTAACTGGTAAAGATAAGAATGAAATTCATGATTATCGTTTAGAAAACAATATCACTGCTGCATTCAAGACAGTTGATACTTGTGCTGCAGAATTTGATGCTGAAACTCCATATTTCTATTCAGTATATGGTGGAGAACATGAAATTAAACCAGATAACACTCGTAAGAAGGTTATGGTATTAGGTTCAGGACCAATTCGTATCGGACAGGGTATCGAATTCGACTACTGTTCAGTACATTGTGTATGGGCATTAAGAGCTGCTGGCTATGAAACAATCATCGTCAACAACAACCCAGAAACAGTTTCTACTGACTTCGATATCGCTGATAGATTATACTTTGAACCACTTACTCAGGAAGATGTTCAGAGCATTGTTGAACTTGAAAAACCAGATGGCGCAATCGTTCAGTTTGGTGGTCAGACAGCAATCAAGTTAACTCAGGACTTAATGGATATGGGAGTTCCTATCCTTGGTACTTCAGCTGATAGCGTAGATGCAGCAGAAGACAGAGAACGTTTTGATGAAGTGTTAGAAAAATGTGAAATCGATCGTCCTAGAGGGGCAACAGTATTTACTGTAGATGAAGCATTAGAAGTTGCAAATAAATTAGGTTACCCAGTACTTGTACGTCCATCATATGTATTAGGTGGTGCAGGTATGGAAATCGCCTTAAATGATGGTGATATCAAGAAGTTCATGAAGATCATCAACCGTCAGTTCCAGGAACATCCAATTCTTATCGATAAGTACTTATCAGGTAAGGAAGTAGAAGTAGATGCTGTATGTGATGAAAACGGCGTACTTATTCCTGGTGTTATGGAACACGTTGAAAGAGCTGGTGTTCACTCTGGTGACAGTATCTCAGTATATCCACCACAGAAGATCAAGCCTGAAATCAAGGCAGTTATCTGTGACTACACTCAGCGCTTAGCAAAAGCATTACACGTTATTGGATTAATCAATATCCAGTTCATCGTATATGAAGATGAAGTTTATGTAATCGAAGTAAACCCAAGATCTTCTCGTACAATTCCATATATCTCAAAGGTAACAGATATTCCAGTAGTAGATGTTGCAACTAAGGTTATCATGGGTCATTCAATCAAAGATCAGGGTTATGAATATGGCTTGCAGCCAGAAAAAGAAACTGTTGCAGTTAAGATGCCAGTCTTCTCATTTGAAAAGATCAAGGGTGCTGAAATTTCACTTGGCCCAGAAATGAAATCTACAGGTGAAGTATTAGGTATCGCAAAGACATTTGATGAAGCAATCTATAAGGCATTCATTGGAACAGGTATCAACTTACCAAAGAGAAAGAATATCATCTGTACAATCAAGGACAGCTCTAAAGAAGAATTCTTACCAATCGCTAAGCAGTTCTATATGTTTGGATATGACCTTTATTCAACAGAAGGTACTTATAACTTCTTAAAAGAACATGATGTACCAGTTCATAGAGTTAACAGAATTGCAGAAAAGTCTAACACAATCTTTGACTTAATGTTAACTGATACTGTTGACTTAGTTATCGATATTCCTACAAGAAACGATAACTTAAAGGATGGTTTCTTAATCAGAAGATTTGCAGTTGAAGCAGGTATCCCTATCTATACATCATTAGATACAGCACAGGCATTAATCAACTGTCTAGAAAAGAGACATCAGGGTCCAACTTCATTAGTTGATATTACAAAATTAAAGTAAACACCTTAAGGCTATGATTTTGCATCATAGCCTTTTTTTCTATGTTTCACATGTGTTTGTTGATATAATTATGCATATACAAAGGAGGACGTAATTATGATTATTGCGGTAGTGGTGATTGTATTAATCGTTTTATATACAATCGCAACATACAATGGACTTGTTAAGTCTAAAAATAAGTGCCTTGCTGCATGGGCACAGATTGATGTTCAATTAAAAAGACGTGCAGATATGATTCCTAATATTGTAGAAACTGTAAAAGGTTATGCAAAGCATGAAAAGGAAACGCTTGAAGGAGCTATTCGTGCAAGAAACAGTTATGTAACTGCTTCTACACCAGAAGAACAGCTTAAGAATGCTGGTGAATTAGAAAGATCATTAAGTCGTTTAATGATGCTTCAAGAAAGTTATCCTGATTTAAAGGCGAATACAAACTTCATGTCTTTACAGAATGATTTAAAGGAAACTGAAGATAAAATCAGTTATGCAAGACAGTTCTATAATGATGATGTTAAACAGTATGTGAATAAGTTAGAAATGTTCCCTTCTAATATCATTGCTTCAATGTTCCACTTTGAAAAGATGAACTTCTTTGAAGTGGATGAAGCATCTAAAGAAGTACCAAAGGTACAATTCTAATGAAACGCTTATTATCATTTCTTACAGTATTGTTGCTGTTGATGCCAACTGCAGTTGATGCATCAAGCACAAAAGTAAACAATATTGGCATTACCTGCCAGATTGATCAAAATGGTACAGCAACATTTGTAGAGAAATGGGATATGGATGTATCGGAAGGGACAGAAGGATACAAAATATTCAATGGTATGAATGATCAGCCGTTGACACTTATTGGTGTCACTGATGATCGTGGGGTAACATACAAAAATATCGGTACATGGGATTCTGATGTTTCTAGAGAATCTAAGATTAATAAATGTGGTCTGATTAAAGATGGTGGTCACTATGAGTTGTGCTTTGGTCTAGGTGATTATGGGACACGTTCTTATACAATGGTTTACCAGATTGAGCACTTTGTGAATCAGTATAAGGACCAGCAGGGTATTAACTATGCTTTTATTAGTGATATGTCATTGGATGTTGCAGATGTTACTATTCATGTGACTGGTATGACACCCTATAGTAAAGAGAATGCGAAAATCTGGGCATTTGGTTATTCGGGTAGTGTGAATTTTGATAATGGTGGTGTTACTTTAAAAACAGACTCTTTGGGCAGTAATAGGATGCAGTTATTAATGGGTCTTGAAAGTAATTCTTGTACATCACCTAATAAACGTCATGCAAGTGAAAAGTTTGAAGATGTTGTGAAGGACGCAAAAGAAGGATCTAGTTATTCTAGTGGTATGTCAAAAGCAGCGATGATTATGATCTTTATCTTCATCATCTTTGTGATTGTAATGCTTATCTTTATTATAGCTGCTGTTATTGTATTTTCAGATTCGGGTGTTGTATTTGAGAATGGACGTACAATTAAAGGCAAAGAAGTCACTCCATTTAGAGAAATTCCATGTAATAAAGATATATTCTTGTTCTATTATCTAGCTAAAAAGCTGGGTATTATAAGTGGTGATGAGAGTCGTGAAAACCTTGTGTCTGGATTTATCTTGAAATGGGTACGTGATGGAATCATCACAATTAGAGAAAATGAAAGTGGCACAATCGTCAAGAAAAAGAATTATGATATGTATCTTGATGTAGATGCAAAGTTTGAGAACAAGCAGGAAACAGCACTTTATAAGATGTTTATTCATGCGTCTAAAGATGGTGTTCTTCAAACAAAAGCATTTCAGAAATGGTGCAGCAAACATTATAAGAAGATAGATGATTGGTTCACTAAAGTGGATAATGTTACAGAAGATTCTATGAATAAGAATGGTTACGCGAAAACTAAAACTATTTATAAACGTTTCTTATTCTGGAATATTCCACGTGATCGTACAGTATGGACAGATAAAGCATATGATCAATGTCTTTATGTATGGGGATTTAATAACTTCCTTGAGGATGAAGACAATATGAAAGAAAAAGCTGCCATTGAAGTTAAACTTTGGGATGAATATCTTATCTTTGCAGCAGTACTTGGTATTGCGGATCGTGTAGAAAAACAATTGAAGGTTGCGATTCCTCGTTATGAAGAAACATCAACTTACAATAATTTTCCAATTTACTACTATACACATACATTTGCACATAATAGTATGAGTGCAGCTTCTTCAGCTGCAAGTGCAGGACAAGGTGGTTCATCATCATTTAGTAGTGGTGGAGGCGGCTTCTCCGGTGGTGGAGGCGGCGGTGTCCGTTAGAGGCAGGATTTTTTCCTGTCTTTTTTTCTTGTAGAAGAAAAATAGTTGTCTATAATGATTGACAGGAGGAATTTATGAAGAAGTTATTTAGTATATTCTTATCAATGGTACTTATAACGGGTTGTAGTACAGCTCCTACACCGAAGAAAGAAGTATCAAACAATATCAAATCTCAAGTCACTTATATTAATGTAGGGCAGGGAGATTCAACACTTATTCAAAATAATAACCAAACAGTTCTTATTGATGCAGGACACGGTGATGGATGTGAAAATGCGAGCTTGAATTATTTAAAGGAACACTATATCAATACACTTGATGCATTAATCCTAACGCATTGTGATGCGGATCATATAAATGATGCAAAGAATATTATTTATCAGTTAAATGTAAAAAAGATATATATGTCTAGTAGAACCTCTTCTTCTTATACATATATGAAACTATTAAATGCCATTAAAGAGAAGAAAAAGAAAATTACTGTGCCTAAGGTAGGAGATACCTTTCAGGTAGGTGCAGGTTCTATTGAGTTTATTGGCGTAGGTGAAGGGGCACAGAACAATAATGATTCATCTTTATGTATGAGATATGATGATGGTTATCATCGTTTTGTCTTTACTGGTGATGCTGCAGAATCAATGGAAAAGAAACTAAATAATGTACAATGTGATGTGTTCCAGGCAGGTCATCATGGCTCAGCTTATTCAAACAGCGATAATCTATTATCTAGAATGAAGGCAAGTTATGTCGTAGTGTCTTGTGGTAAAGACAATATGTATGGTCATCCTCATAAGGAAGCATTACAGAGATTCTCTAGATATAATATGCAGGTTTATCGTACGGATGAATTAGGTACAATCCGTTGTGTTTCTAAGAAGAATAAATTGACCTTTAATGGTAAAGAAGAAATCACGACTACTCAAACAACACAATATATAGGATCTAGAAATACTAAGAAGTATCATACTGAAGATTGTCAGTATGTAAAAACGATCAGTGATAAGAATAAAGTCTATTTTAGTTCTTCACAGGAAGCACAAAATGAAGGCTATATTCCTTGTAAAGCATGCAATCCATAATGCATGCTTTTTATAATTTTCAGGCATAAAAACAGGATATAAAATAAGAAAAATAATTTTTTCCCGAATTGCAAGCAGAAACTGGAAATAAGA
>UMDW01012786.1_pt1 | contig 11635 bp, 8 predicted proteins | sample 1964611 | NCBI WGS metagenome assembly UMDW01 (sample SAMEA4836006, study PRJEB28245) | human gut metagenome | biome: gut microbiome; material: fecal sample | place: Denmark | collected 2008 | reverse complement strand
CGATTGATGATAAAAAGAACTCAAAAGATTTAAGAGACGCCATCAATAACGGAGCAAGAATTATTGTAACTACATTGCAGAAATTCCCGGTGATTTATCAGGAAGTGGATAAGGTTGCCGGAAGAAATTTTGCGATTATTGTCGATGAAGCTCATTCTTCACAGACAGGAAGTTCTGCAATGAAACTGAAAGCGGCGTTGGCTGATACAGAAGCAGCATTGCGAGAATATGCGGAAATAGAAGGAAAAGCAGAAGATGAAATAGATAGAAATGACAAACTTGTGCAGGAGATGCTGACACATGGAAAACATCCAAATCTATCCTTTTTTGCATTTACTGCAACTCCAAAACCAGCAACACTGGAGATGTTTGGAAGTCAATGGACAGATGGAAGTTTCCATCCATTTCATATTTATAGTATGAGACAGGCAATAGAGGAAGGATTCATTCTGGATGTTTTGCAGAATTATATGACTTACAGTACTTGCTTCAAAATTGCAAAAGACACACCGGAAAATCCAGAGCTTCCAGAAAGCAGAGCAACAAAAATTATAAAGAAATATGAAAAATTACATCCATATAATATCAGCCAGAAATCACAGATTATCGTAGAAACATTCAGAGAGACTACGAAACAAAAAATCGGTGGAAAAGGAAAAATGATGGTTGTCACAGACTCGAGACTGGCAGCAGTTCGATATTTCCATGAAATCAAAAGATATATAAGAGAACAACATTATGTAGATATGGATATTTTGGCTGCATTTTCCGGAACGGTGCAGGATGGAGATGAAGAGTATACAGAATCCGGGTTGAATGTAAGAAAAGATGGAAGCCATATATCAGAAAGTCAGACAAAGGAAGAATTTCATGATAATTTCAACGTTCTGGTAGTAGCGGAAAAATATCAGACTGGTTTTGATGAACCATTGTTACATACAATGATTGTTGACAAAAAATTGAAAAATGTGAAAGCAGTGCAGACATTATCTCGTCTAAACCGAACCTGTCCAGGAAAAGTGGATACATTTGTGTTGGATTTTGCGAATAAAAAAGAAGATATTCTGGAAGCATTTCAGCCATTTTATCAGGAGACAAGCCTTGAGCAGGAAGTAAACGTAGATTTGATTTATCAAACGGAAAAAGAACTTCTGGATTATGCAATTTATAATGAGAATGATATCAAGGCATTTATTGATATATGGAATCATCCTGGTAAGCAGGATGCAACTGCAATGGGAAAAATGACAAGTGTATTAAAACCGGTAGCAGACAGATATAATTTGAAAAACCCAGAAGAACGGTATCAATTCAGAAGACAGGTAAGAAAATTATTACGATGGTATAGTTATATAACACAAGTAGTTCGTATGTTTGACGCAGATATGCATAAGGAATATCTCTTCCTTAGCTATTTAATTGGACTCTTGCCGGAAGAAAAGGAAGAACCGATTGATTTAGATGGAAAGCTGAAATTGGAATACTATAAATTGCAGAAGACTTTTGAGGGTGCAATAAAACTGGAAAAAGTTGACGGGCAGTATGTTCCATCTAAAAAGCAGGGGGCACAGGGGATCCGACAGAAAAGCACATTGGATGAAATTTTGGATAAGATTAACGAGAAGTATAAAGGACAGTTTACAGATGGAGATCGGGTGATGCTTGGTGCGTTACACGATAAGCTGATTGCTGATGATAAACTGGCAAGTTCTGCACGTACTTCAGATCCAAGAATTTTTACGGAAAGCATTTTTCCTTCTGCTTTTGGAAATGCAGCAATGGAAAGTTATATGGAAGCGCAGGACAGCTATGGTTCTCTATTTGAGGACAAAAGTAAGTATGATGCTGTAATGAGTGCACTGGCGGGAGTGATTTACAGGGAAATGCGTTCTAAAAAGACTGTGGATTACCGGAAAATTGAGAGAGATGAGCAAGCGCAAATGGTAGCGGAAGAACCAGTTAAATATGGGAAATAAGTAAGAATTATAAAGCGTGGAGGGTGTTTTATGTATATTTCTTCAGTTTCAATTGAAAACTTTAGAGCGTTTAAAGAGAAGACCGTATTTCATTTTAATCCAGGAGTTACCGTACTTATCGGAGAAAATGATTGTGGAAAATCAACTGTTATCGATGCGATTCGTTATGTGTTAGGAACAACAGATCAATCGTGGCAGCGTATAGAGTTATCTGATTATCATCAAGAAAATACCGATAATGAAATACATATTACTATTACATTTTCAAACTTAACAGTTAGAGAAAAAGCAGCTTTTTTGGAGTGTTTAACGTACACAAAAGACGAAGAAATACTAATAATTAATTGGTCAGCAAAGTATATGACTAATGTAAATCCACATAGGACATTTGTAAGTGTGAATTGCGGAAGAAATGCAGATGTAGCAGCACCTTCAGCAGAAGCACGTGAATTGTTAAGAGTGACATATTTAAAGCCACTGAGAGATGCACAAGCACAAATGAGATCGGGAAGAGGATCACGTTTGGCTCAAATATTAAGTAGTATACCAGATTTGAATTTAGGTGAGCGAGAATATAAAGAAGGAATAGATATAACTTCATTGTCTCTCGCGGGAATTTTTGATTTGTCCAATCAGTTACTGGCTGAACATAAAGTGATTAAAGCTGTGAATAAGGGAATAGGTGATATTTTAAATACAGAGTTAATGCTAAATAATGATGCTGTAAAAACACAAATTACAGTCGCTGGTGATGGTAACACGGATGAAAAGAAGATATATTCATTGTTGGAAAAATTGGATTTGAATATTCAAAAAGATTCAGTATCAAATTATGGTAATGTGGGACTTGGAACAAGCAATTTAATGAGTATGGCATGTGAAATGTTACTGAATCAGGATAATAATGAATTAAGTACATTCATGTTAATTGAAGAACCGGAAGCGCATATACATGCTCAAAGACAATTGAAGCTTATACAGTCTATGCAAAAGAAAGGAGAAAATCAACAAGTAATAATGACAACGCATTCTCCTTTATTGGCATCAGTGGTAGAACTTAATAATTTACTTTTGATACAAAATCGGAAAGCTTTTTCGATGAGAGAGGGAGAAACAATGTTGGATTCTTCTGATTATAAATTTTTAGAACGTTATTTGGATGCTACGAAAGCCAATTTATTTTTTGCCAAAGGTGTAATCATTGTAGAAGGACCAGGAGAGGCTTTATTATTACCAACTCTTGCGCAATTATTGAACAGAAATTTAACAGATTATGGAATATCTATTGTTGATGTTAAAAGTACAGGTCTTCGAAGATATGCAAGGATTTTTCAGAGAAAAGAGGGAGATGAAATAAATATTCCTGTATCGTGTATTACAGATAGAGATGTAATGCCAGAATGCGCACCTGCAATTTGTCTTGATGAAAAATATAAGGATAAAGAAAATTGGCCAAAGAAAAATCGAAAATGGAAAGTAGAGTCTGAAATAAAAGACAAAGAAAAGTATATACAAGAGATTGAAAAAAAGGCAAATGGTCAAAATGTTAAAACATTTATTCCAGAGCAGTGGACGTTGGAATATGAGCTAGCTGCCAATGGATTAGGCGAAGAAATGTTGCAAACTATTGCAACTATGCTTGCAGAAAAAATTCAGGACAAAGAAAAGAACGAGGAGAAGAAAGCGGAGCTATTAGAAAAGTACACAAAAGAATATAATGAATATAAGAATAAAGAGGCTAAAGCATCTTATGTATACTCGTTTTTTTCGCATAAGATAGTATCAAAAGCGGAGTTTGCGCAAAAATTTAGTTTTGATTTGGAAAACATATTTAAGGGAAAAACAGTTGAAGAGATAGTGACAGTATTGCCAAATTATTTGGTGAAAGCTATAGAATATGTGACAACAAACATTGAAGGAATATAGAGTATGGATAAAGAAAATTTTGGATTGCAAATTACAGATGAGGACATTGAATGGGTTAGAACTATAATGCCTGATATTGAATTGGATGAATGCAGAATTCAAATTTTGAAAAATATGAATTCAGTGGATATTCATGCCTGTCCAGGAAGTGGAAAAACGACCATTTTGGTAGCGAAGTTGGCAATATTATCCCGTAAATGGAAATGGCAAAATCGTGGGATATGTGTGTTATCTCATACAAATGTTGCACGAGAAGAAATCGAAGAGCGATTAGGAACTCTGAATGTTGGGAAAAAACTATTATCTTATCCGCATTTTATCGGGACATTTCAAGCTTTTTTGGATACATTTATTGCAATGCCTTTTTTGAGAAGCTGTGGCTGTCCGGTAAATATAATTGACACAGATTATGTACTGGAGCGTCGATGGAAAAGTATACGAATAAAAAAATGGTTAGAAGCACATGGAAAAGATAAATATGTATGCGATCCACTGGAATTACCGTATAAATTAGATGTTAAATTAGGAACGGGAACAGCAACATATAAGAATGTCGTAAAATCTGTTACTGAATCAAGGCGCAGAGGAGAATTTACTTTTAATGAAATGGAATTGTATGCAGCAAAAGGAATAGATAGCATTTCAACACTTGCTGAGCTGATTCAGATGAGATTTCCTGTTATTTTTATAGATGAGGCACAAGATACGAAAAAAGAAATATGGGAATTGCTAAATAAAATCTATGAAAAACCGCTCTATAATAGTTTTTATCAGGCATACGGTGATAGTAATCAAGCAATTTATAATTCTTATGAAAAAATGGAGGATGTCGAATATTTTCCAAGAGCAAATGCACTGCAGATGCTGAATAGCAAAAGATTTGGAGCAGAAATAGCAAAGTTAGCTAATGGAGTAGCACTGGATAAGAGTAATATGATAGGAGAAGGGCGGCCATTTTCGAATAATAATATACAAAACACAATATTTTTATTTGAAAATGGTCAAGAGAATATCGTAGTAGATAAATTTGCAGAACTAATATTCAGAAGTTTTTCGCATGATGAATTAGAAGAATACCAGAAATATGGGTGTCACGTATTAGGGATGGTTCACAAAATAGATAAAGAAATGAGTGTAAAAAACTATTTTGAAGAGTATAATCCAGAAGTAAAAAAACAAACGCCCAACCATCTGATAGATTATTTTTGGATCGCCGAAGAACAGATGGAAAAAAAAGGAGAACTGTCTTTAAAAGTTGAATGGATATCAAAAGGAATATGTAAGATAATGAGGAAATATCCGTTGAAAGAAATTGAAAAATCTTCTTCAGCATTTAATTCTATTATTAAAACAGTGCGACCAGAGAATAGAGAAGAAATAAGAAGTGGATTGCTGGAAATTATGTGCATGAATTGGAAAACAAAGAATGAATGGGAGAATGTTATTGATCAAATTTTACATCTTTTGTCAGATGTTATAAAATATACTGATGCAAGAAAAGATGAATTTTTGTTCTGGAATGGCAGCGAGAAACCAGAAGAATATACGAAAAATAGAAATAGAGTGAATGAAAAAGAATATGAGAATGAATCTGGAGATAAAATAAACATAAAGTTTGGAAGTATACATTCATCAAAGGGTAGAACACATTTGGCAACATTAGTAGTGGAGACAAAGTATTACGAAGATAATCTTTCATCTATATTACCATGGCTTTCGGGAAAACGTCCTAAATTAGGTGTGCGGAATAAAAAGAGATTAAAATGTCATTATGTGGCAATGACACGTGCGAAAGGATTGCTTTGCTTGGCAATACCGAGAAAAAGTGTGAGTGATCAAGTACGAAAAGAATTAGAAAATTTTGGGTGGAACTTAGAAGTGGTTTAATAGGAAGGTGATGTCATGGCAATACGATCAGTAGAGTATCTGCAAAGTCTTGTGCGAGAGCTTGCAAAGCTTCCGGACGAGACGGAGTGGGTAGAATTTAAATGTAATAACAAGCAACCGCAGATGATTGGCGAATATATTTCTGCTCTCAGTAATTCAGCTGCGTTGTGCGAACGACCGAAAGCATATTTAGTTTGGGGCGTGGATGACACAACACATAAAATTGTTGGAACTGAATTTCAGTATCGTAAAATGAAAAAGGGAAATGAGGAATTGGAAGCATGGCTTTCCAGAATGCTTTCACCAAGAATTAATTTCCGATTTTTTGAGGTCCCGATGGATGAAGGAATGGTTGTGCTGATGGAGATTCCTTGTGCAGAAAAACAGCCGGTACAGTTCGCTGGTGGGGAATTTATAAGAATTGGAACGAACAAAAAGAATTTAAAAGAGTATCCTGACAAAGAAAGAGAATTATGGAGAACATTCGATTCTACACCATATGAACTTCGAATTGCGATGGGAAATTTAGATGAAGATGAAATGGTGTTATTATTGGATTACTCAAAGTATTATGATAAACTGGAAATGCCAATTCCGAGAAATCGGGATAAAGTATTGGAAGATTTACAGCATGAAAAGTTCATAAAGAGAAATGATGCCGGTACATGGGATATCACGAATATGGGAGCATTGATGATCGCAAAGGATTTGAAGAAATTTGAATCTTTGCATAGAAGAACTGTGAGGGTGATATGGTATAAGGAGAATTCCAGACTGGATGCTATCAGAGAAAAAGAGTTCTGTGCGGGCTATGCATTTTCGCATGAAGAAATCGTGCAGTATATTATGACAATTATTCCGCAGGAAGAGGTTATTGTAGAAGCAACAAGGAAATCTGTTGTCAGTTTCCCGGAAATTGCTATCCGTGAGTTGTTGGCAAATGCTATGATACATCAGGATCTGCAGCAAAGAGGTACAAATCCGATGGTAGAAGTGTTTAAAAATCGAATTGAATTTTCAAATGCTGGTGCACCACTGGTAGCAATTGAAAGAATTGTAGATTCGGTGCCGGTGTCCAGAAATGAAAATATTGCCGGATTTATGCATAAATGTGGTATCTGTGAGGAACGTGGCAGTGGATATGATAAGATTGTTGAAGCAACCGGCAAAAATGAATTACTTGCACCGAGGATTGAAAATCAAAACAATCAATTTACAAAAGCAATATTGTTTGCGAAAGTACCGTTTGAATTAACCACGAAAGAAGATCGGATGCGTACTTGTTATATGCAGGCATGTCTGGCATATGTCAATTTTGAGGGGATTTCTAACTCAGATATTCGAAAAATATTTGGATTGGGAGAAAAAGAGAAAGCGAAAGCCTCTCGACTTCTTACCAGTGCTGTTGACGGAGGCTATATTAAAGTAATGGATCCGGATACTGCGCCAAGGTATAAAAAGTATATTCCATATTGGGCATAATTTAAGTTTCGCTAAGTTTCACTTATATAGGCGGGATGAGGAAAATTCAATAGAGCAATATGAAAAAGGGCACTGAAAACCACTGAATTATTGGTTTTACAGTGCTTTTCCTTTTGCCAAAGAGGAAAAATGCAGTGAATTTAAGTTTTGCTAAGTTTCACTGAGTTTTGATTTTACAGAGAGCCATTGCTTTTTAGGCTCATATTTTCCACATCCATCACAAGTCTGCGGCCAGTTAATTTTCCATTCAAAATATTCATCTCTGGTAATCACACCGGATTTCAGTTCATCCATCCTAACTACCCATTCTTTCAGAAAATCATTCAGAACCCCATAGTCAAACCACATACAGACAGGTGCATGAGCCGGCCAGCCATCATTGTCATGATAGTAAACGGAAGTGTCTGCTACTTCATTGCATTTTTCACCAGGAAATTTCCGAGGAAGAAACAGATGCAGGGCAGATGGATTAAATTCATCCAGCCAGAAAAGCAGTTCCATCATTTCGGAAGCGTCACGTCCAGCGGTATCATAGAGGGTATAAGGATTAACATCAAGAGCCTGTGCCATTTTATCAACCAGATCTTTTTTTGGAACACGAACGCCTTTTTCATATTGTACAATTCTATGTTGATCGGTCAGTCCGATCTTCTCTGACAGTTCTTTTTGTGTCATTTTCCGGAATGTCCGGATTTTTTTTAGTTTCAGATTAAAATTCATAAAGTCACCTCTGCATTAGTCTTGATAAACATTCGTTGAAGATAGTGAAATCAAGAAATGAATAACTATTTGTCCATATTATAACACAAGATAGCAGAAAATCAACAAAAAAGAGTACAAAAAAGAACCTAAAACGCATGAAGTGCTATTGACATTAGTAGTAACGGGGGATATAATGGCATTAAATCGAAATGGGTACAAAAATGTATACCTATAGACTTTTGATTATTGAACCTTGAAAATTGAATGAGCTGTATGGGTGCCTTTCGGGGCTTAAAGGTAACACAGGATTCCACCGCTGTATCAGAGAGTAGTATGTGGAAACCGAAGATACTCCGGAAACGGCTGGTATGCTTGAGAAGAAGCTGCCAGTATTCAGAAAGATTTCTGATAGAGGTCAAATGTAACGTTGACATCGCCATATACAAATGGAAGCCAACACGTCGAACAGAATGGAAAATCATCGTAAGAAATCCAAATAAAAAGTAGAGTGTACTGACAACGGGCATAACCGCTGTCTGGGAGGTGATGCAGAAGAATACGGAGGAAAGGAGGTATGTGCATCATGAGAAAAACAACAGAGTATAAGGCTGAGAATCGTCTGACGGTAGATATTGAAGGATTAATGGCAATGTTATCCTGCGGAGAAGTAACTGCAAAGAAAATTGCAGACTATGCAGAAGCAAGAGTGATTGTTGGAAGACGTGTTCTTTATAACGTGGATAAGATAAAAAAATATCTTGATGCAATGGCAGTGTAATGAAAGATGAGAAGATAAAATACAACAACTTTCCTTCGGAATGAAAAGTGAAAAGGGAAAAATATTCCTGCGAAACAGGCAAATAAAAATTAGCATTTTGCAGGAATTTACCCTTGGAAATCATAAAATATTATGTTAATCTGTGAGCAGATATCAGACAGTAAATGACTGATACCGACAGGACAAAAATCATTCCGAATAACGAAAATGAAGTGAAAGGAATGATTGATATGGCAAGAAAAGATAATAAAGGCAGAAATTTAAAAACAGGTGAATACCAGCGTCCGGATGGACGTTATGAGTATCGCTACAAGGATGAAATTACCGGAAAGCGTAATTCGGTTTATGCAGCTAATCTGGCGAGTCTGCGAGAAATGGAAAAGAAGATCAATAAGGATATGGATGATCTGCTTATTACAGATGCATCAGTCAAGAAGCTGACCGTAAATACGTTGTTTGAGCGATACATGGCAACAAAGAATATCAAGGAAAGAACGAAAAAGAATTATATCCGTATGTGGGATTATCGGATACGAAATACTTTGGGAAATATTCGTGTTTTGGATTTTAAGACATCTCACGTAAGAACGTTCTTTTCCGTATTGTCAGATGAAGGACTGGCACACAGTACGATCAAAGGTCTTTATGGCTTATTGAATCCCAGTTTTGAACTGGCAGTGGAAGATGGGATTATCCGCAAGAATCCGGTAACAGGAACACTTGGAGATTATGGGACTCCGGCAAAGGAGAAAGAAGCACTGACGCTGGAACAGCAGGAAAAACTTCTGAAGTTTGTTGAACAGAGTAATGTGTATAAGTCTCATCTTCCAATGATGCAGGTTATGTTTGGGGCTTGCCTGAGAGTGAGTGAAACCATTGGATTAACCTGGTCAGATGTGGATATGAAGAATCGGGAGATCCATGTAGGTGGACAGCTTGTGTATTATGAAGGTGAAGAAGGATATTGTTTCCATGATTCAGAAACCAAAACGGATGCAGGAATCAGAGATATTCCTATGACACAGATGGTATATGATGCGTTCCGTAAGCAGAGAGAACTGAACCTGATGCTTGGTTTGCAGAGTAATGTAGAGATAGGTGGACGCAGTGGATTCATCTTTAATACAAAGCATGGACGTCCGATCATGCCGGCGGGAGTGAACAGCTTTCTGAAAAACATTGTTAATGCCTATAATAAGAAAGAAAGCAAACTGGCAGAAGAAGAGAAGCGAGAGCCGGAGCTGATGCCGCCTATTTCATCGCATACCCTTCGTCATACGGGATGTACCAGATTGGGTGAGAACAATGTCAATCCCAAAGTTATGCAGTATGTGATGGGCCATTCAGATGCACAGATCACAATGAATGTCTATAATCATATTGCAGAGAAGTCTCATGTGGAGAACGAGATGTCTAAAATGAATCTGCCAGAAACCGTACCTGCTGTGGTATAAACCATAAGTCGTTGTCGTAAAATGTGGTAAGAAAATCAGACGAATATATTTTTCCAAAGATTTGTCGTAAAAATGTGGTCAAATCAAGAAAATCGAGTGCGAAAGCAAGTGAAAAATCCCTGTGAAGTCCGTAAAATCAAGGCTTCACAAAATCTTCACAAAATAATTAGCAGTCACCTCTTGACAGTGCTAATTATAAGTGTTATAACGTAGATAGAACAAAGGAAGAGGAACAAAAAGAAGTTCCGAAATCCAATGCTCCAAACCAATAAACAATATGCTTTTGAAAGGAGACATGACTTATGTTAAGACCTAGTATTTTTAATGATAATTTATTTGATGATTTCTTTGAATTCCCATTCTTTGATGATCGGGCAGAGAGAAAATTATATGGACACAATGCGAAAAACATTATGAAGACAGACATCAAAGAACATAAAGACGGATATGAGCTTGAGATTGATCTTCCGGGATTTCATAAAGATGAGATTCAGGCTGAGTTAAAAGATGGATATTTGACTATCAGCGCAGCAAAACAGTTGAATCAGGATGAGAAGGAAAAAGAATCCGGAAAATATATTCGTCGTGAACGCTACAGCGGATCTTGCCAGAGAAGTTTCTATGTGGGAGACGAGATTACACAGGAAGACATCAAAGCGGAATTCAAACATGGCATTTTGAAACTGTTTGTTCCAAAGAAAGAAGCAAAGCCGGAAGTAGAGCAAAGAAAATTTGTATCAATTGAAGGCGAATAAAATAGGTGTGCAAGCAAAGTAACTGATTGAAACCCTGGGGAGTAATTCCCGGGGTATTCTTAATATGGGAGGTGATGATTGTGGAAACAAAACGTGATTATTATGAGGTTCTTGGAGTCAGCCGAGAGGCAGAAGAAGGGGCTATTAAGAAGGCATATCGAAAGCTGGCAAAAAAATATCATCCGGATACGAATGCAGGAAATGCTCAGGCAGAGCAGAAATTTAAAGAGATTACAGAAGCATATACGGTTTTGAGTGATCCCAAAAAACGAAAACTATATGATCAGTTTGGTCATGCCGCGTTTGATGGAAGTGGTCCGCAGGAAGGCGCATATTACAGAAATGCCGGAAATACCGGAAATGGAGGTTATCGAGAATATCATTTCGAAGGTGGTGACATGGACGATATTTTCGGAGATATTTTTGGTGATATGTTTCATGGAAAGAGTAGTGGAGGATTTGGAAAGCGTAGATTTGGCGGTCGAGAATTTTCCGGCAGAGGGTCTGATGTGGAAGCAGATGTCGCTGTAAGTTTTGACGAATCTGTTTTCGGAGGGGATAAAGTCATTCATTTAAGAGGTCAGGATGGAAATGTACAATCACTTCAGGTTCACATTCCGGCAGGAATTGAGACAGGAAAGACAATCCGCTTGAGAGGAAAAGGCAATCCGGGAA
>UMDW01005563.1_pt1 | contig 11726 bp, 7 predicted proteins | sample 1964611 | NCBI WGS metagenome assembly UMDW01 (sample SAMEA4836006, study PRJEB28245) | human gut metagenome | biome: gut microbiome; material: fecal sample | place: Denmark | collected 2008 | reverse complement strand
AGCCCGGCCGCGCCAGGGCTGCCGCTGATCACCGCCGGCGCCACCCCGGCGGCAACGCTGAATAGCCTGCGCGAGGCGCTCCAGCAGCTGGTAAGCGATGATCGCTATCGTTCCCTGTGCGACGCCTTGCTGATCTGCGGCTATAGCGATATGTCGCGGGAGGCCTATGCGCCGCTGCTGGCGTGGCGGGATGAGGCCGCGGCGCTGGGGGTCAGCCAGCTATAGGCGAAATGCCTGGGCCAGCGATCTGCGCCGGGGCGGGCTATAGCGGCTGGTCCCACGGCTGGGCGCTGAGATCCATTCGCAGATAGGAAGAGAGCAGGTCGACAGCCAGCTGGTCGCTCATCAGCTGCTCGTTAAGCTGCTGGCGCAACCGCGGGATCATCTCTTCACGATAGGCCGGGTCGTTGTTTTATGGATTTGTGATCGGCAACACAAATGACTCTCCAATGGCCGTCGTAAAAGATAAATTACCAGGGTTGATTTTAATCAAAGTATGACCAACTGCGCTATGGCGGAAAAAAGATCGCTGCCTATCGCGACCCAAAAGAGAAATTGTGAATTTAATGTTTCTTTGGTGTAAATAATGACCGTGCATTTTCCCCAACCGCCGGGGATAAAATGTGATGCCCGACCGGCTTGTCGTTAAATAATGGCGTTTATTACGTCTGCATTTTATTCTTTACAGCATTAATTTAATTTTCGGCTTTCTTCTCACCCTGATAGCGCGGGTCGAATAACGTACAAAAGGCGTATTTTTTATCGCCATTTCGCCGTCGATGTTATCGCCATCAATTATTTTTATCCCCGCATTCGGCCACGGCAAAAGGCGCGCAAATAGCGTTCATGATGCTTTTAATATATTGATTTTACTTTACTTGTTCTGGCTCGTGGATCCTGCTTATCCGCCGCGGCGGAGCCTTTGTGAGAGCTCTCACATAACCCGGCAATTGCGATTTGTTACACTTTCCGCCGTCAACAAAGGAATGAAAGTGAGACGTGATGAATACTTTTTCTCTGCCTAAAACACAGCATCTGGTAGTTTTCCAGGAAGTGATCCGCAGCGGGTCAATCGGGGCCGGAGCAAAAGCGTTAGGACTCACTCAGCCGGCGGTCAGTAAAATTATTGGCGACATGGAGAGTTATTTTGGCAGCGAATTAATCGTCCGGCGAAATACCGGCGTCTCGCTCACCGAGGCCGGGCAGGTATTTCTCAACTGGTCAGAAGCGATCACCCGTGAAATGAAAAATATGGTCAATGAAATGAATGCTCTGACCAACAGCGCGGTGGTGGATGTCTCCTTTGGTTTCCCTTCGCTGGTCGGGTTTACCTTTATGTCGGAGATGGTGCATCAGTTTAAAATGACTTTCCCCAAGGCGCGGGTCTCGATGTATGAGGCGCAGCTCTCCGCCTTTTTGCCGGCAATCCGCGACGGGCGCCTCGACTTCGCCATCGGGACGCTGAGCGATGAGATGAAACTGCAGGACCTGCACGTCGAGCCGCTGTTTGAGTCTGAGTTTGTGCTGGTGGCGAACCGGGCGCGGATCGGCAACGGCACCGTCCGCCTGGCCTCGCTCCAGCACGAGCAGTGGGTGCTGCCGGAGACCAATATGGGCTACTACAGCGAACTGCTGACCACCCTGCAGCGCAGCGGTATCCGCCGTGAAAATATCGTTAATACCGATTCGGTGGTGACGATCTATAACCTGGTGCTCAATGCCGATTTTCTGACGGTGATCCCCTGCGACATGACCACGCCGTTTGGCTCGAGCCAGTTTGTCACCATCCCCATTAAAGAGGCCTTGCCGGTGGCGCGCTATGCGGCGGTATGGTCGAAAAATTACCGGTTAAAAACCGCCGCGGCGTCGCTGGTGGAGATGGCGAAACACTATTCCTCGGGGCAGGGCAACCGCCACTGGCAGCCATTACAAATTATTGCGTAACTGAAAGTCGTTAAATAATCCAACACACGTCCTCGCTGTTATCAGCAGGATGACGCCCGGTCATTGACTTTATATTAAGATACAGAGGCCATAATGCATATTACCTACGATCTTCCGGTATCTATTGACGATATTCTCGAAGCGAAACAACGCCTCGGGGGAAAAATATATAAAACAGGCATGCCCCGTTCGAATTATTTTAGCGAGCGCTGCCAGGGCGAAATATTTCTTAAATTCGAAAATATGCAGCGCACGGGTTCATTTAAAATTCGCGGCGCCTTTAATAAACTGTGCGGTTTAACCGCGGCGGAAAAACGCAAAGGGGTGGTGGCCTGCTCAGCGGGCAACCACGCCCAGGGCGTCTCGCTCTCCTGCGCCATGCTCGGCATTGACGGGAAAGTGGTGATGCCGAAAGGGGCGCCGAAATCGAAAGTTGCCGCCACCTGTGATTATTCGGCGGAAGTGGTGCTACATGGCGATAACTTTAACGATACCCTTGCCAAAGCCAGCGATATTGTTGAACTTGAGGGCCGCATTTTTATTCCCCCCTATGACGACCCGCAGGTTATCGCCGGGCAGGGGACGATTGGACTCGAAATATTAGAAGATCTGTATGACGTGGATAATGTCATCGTGCCCATTGGCGGCGGCGGCTTAATTGCCGGTATCGCGATTGCGATTAAATCCATTAACCCGACAATCCGCATTATCGGCGTGCAGTCGGAGAATGTTCACGGCATGGCCGCCTCCTGGTATGCCGGGGAAATCACCAGCCATCGCCACGCCGGCACCTTAGCCGATGGTTGCGACGTCGCCCGCCCGGGGAAACTGACCTATGAAATCGCCCGCCAGCTGGTGGATCACATCGTCCTGGTGAGTGAGGATGACATTCGCCAGAGCATGGTCGCCTTAATTCAGCGCAATAAAGTGATCACCGAAGGGGCCGGGGCGTTAGCCTGCGCCGCGTTATTAAGCGGCAAACTCGACAGCTATATCCAGAACCGCAAAACGGTCAGCCTGATTTCCGGGGGCAATATCGATCTCTCCCGGGTATCGCAAATTACCGGTTTTGTTGACGCTTAATTCAATACATAAGTGAGGACAGGATATGAGTACGACTGAGAGCATTGCATCCAGCCAGACAAGCCTTTCGTCCTGGCGTAAATCTGACACCACCTGGACCCTGGGCCTGTTTGGCACCGCTATCGGCGCCGGGGTGCTGTTTTTCCCGATCCGCGCCGGCTTCGGCGGGCTGATCCCGATCCTGGTGATGCTGGTGCTGGCCTATCCCATCGCCTTTTATTGCCATCGGGCCCTGGCCCGGCTATGCCTGTCGGGGGCTAACCCCTCCGGCAATATCACCGAAACGGTGGAAGAGCATTTTGGCAAAACCGGCGGGGTGGTGATCACCTTTCTGTACTTCTTCGCCATCTGCCCACTGCTGTGGATTTATGGCGTCACGATCACCAATACCTTTATGACTTTCTGGGAGAACCAGCTGCAGATGCCAGCTCTCAACCGCGGGGTGGTGGCGCTGCTCCTGCTGCTGCTGATGGCGTTTGTCATCTGGTTTGGTAAAGACCTGATGGTCAAGGTGATGAGCTATCTGGTGTGGCCGTTTATCGCCAGCCTGGTGGTGATCTCCCTGTCCCTGATCCCCTACTGGAATAGCGCGGTGATTGACCAGGTCAACCTCAGCGATATCGCCTTAACCGGTCACGACGGCATTCTGGTGACGGTATGGCTGGGCATCTCCATCATGGTGTTCTCCTTCAACTTCTCGCCGATCGTCTCCTCGTTTGTGGTCTCCAAACGCGAAGAGTATGAAGCGCAGTTTGGCCGCGAGTATACCGAACGCAAATGCTCACAGATCATCTCCCGGGCCAGCATGCTGATGGTGGCGGTGGTGATGTTCTTCGCCTTCAGCTGCCTGTTTACCCTCTCACCGCAGAACATGGCGGACGCCAAGGCGCAGAATATCCCGGTGCTCTCCTATCTGGCGAACCACTTTGCCTCGATGTCGGGCACCAAATCCACCTTTGCCACCCTGCTGGAGTATGGCGCGTCGATCATCGCCCTGGTGGCCATCTTCAAATCGTTTTTCGGCCACTATCTCGGCACGCTCGAGGGGCTGAACGGTCTGATCCTGCGCTTTGGCTATAAAGGGGATAAAACCCGGGTCTCCAGCGGCAAGCTCAATACCCTGAGCATGGTGTTCATCATGGGCTCGACCTGGGTGGTGGCGTATGCCAACCCCAATATCCTCGACCTGATTGAGGCCATGGGCGCGCCGATTATCGCCTCGCTGCTGTGCCTGCTGCCGATGTACGCCATTCGTAAAGCGCCTTCGCTGGCCAAATACCGTGGCCGTCTCGACAACCTCTTTGTGACCGCTATCGGTCTGCTGACCATCCTCAACATTGCTTACAAACTGTTCTAATCCGGCTCAGGCCACGCGGAGTACAACATGACTGAATTTCCGGTAGTACTGGTGATTAACTGCGGCTCGTCGTCGATCAAATTTTCCGTCCTGGACGCCGCAAGCTGCGACTGCCTGCTCAACGGCGTGGCCGAGGGCATCAACGCGGAACGGGCATCTCTCTCGCTCAACGGCGGCGAGCCGGTGGCGCTGGCGCAGCGCGGCTACGAAGGCGCCCTGCAGGCGATTGCCGGAGCATTAGCCCAACGCGACCTCATCGACAGCGTGGCCCTGATTGGCCACCGCGTCGCCCACGGCGGCGACCTGTTCACCGAGTCGGTCATTATTAGCGAGGAGGTTATCAATAACATTCGCCAGGTATCGTCCCTGGCCCCGCTGCATAACTACGCCAGTCTCAGCGGCATCGCCTCGGCGCAGCGGCTGTTCCCGGAGGTGATGCAGGTGGCGGTCTTTGATACCAGCTTTCACCAGACCCTGGCCCCGGAAGCTTTTCTCTATGGTCTGCCGTGGGAGTATTACCAGAATCTCGGGGTACGCCGCTACGGTTTCCACGGCACCTCGCACCGCTATGTGTCCCAGCGCGCCCTGGCGCTGCTCGGGTTGCCGGAGCAGGAGAGCGGCCTGGTGATCGCCCACCTGGGCAATGGCGCCTCGATCTGCGCGGTGCGTAACGGCCGCAGCGTGGACACCTCGATGGGGATGACGCCGCTGGAGGGGCTGATGATGGGCACCCGCAGCGGCGATGTCGACTTCGGCGCCATGGCGTGGATTGCCGGGGAAACCCGGCAGACCCTCAGCGACCTGGAGCGGGTAGCCAACACCGCCTCCGGCCTGCTGGGGATCTCCGGTCTTTCCTCCGACCTGCGGGTGCTGGAGCAGGCGTGGCATGAGGGCCATGCCCGCGCCCGCCTGGCGATTAAAACCTTTGTCCATCGTATCGCCCGCCATATTGCCGGCCACGCCGCGGCGCTGCAGCGTCTCGACGGCATTATTTTCACCGGCGGGATTGGCGAGAACTCGGTGCTGATCCGTCGGCTGGTGAGCGAACGGCTGACGGTCTTTGGCCTTGCGATGGACGCCGCCCGCAATCAGCAGCCCAATTCGGCCGGCGAGCGCCTGATCTCCGCCGACGGCAGCCGGGTGCGCTGCGCGGTTATTCCTACCAATGAAGAGCGCATGATTGCCCTCGATGCGATCCGCTTAGGCCGGATCCACACCGCGGCGGCGTTGGCCTGACTTTTTATTCTGTAGAGAGACGATGTTCATGAAAGTAGATATCGATACCCAGGATGTACGATACGCTGACGCCTGGCTGGGCTTTCGCGGTACGGCGTGGCAAACGCAGATCGACGTTCGCGACTTTATTCAGCATAACTACACCCCTTACGAGGGCGATGAGTCTTTCCTCGCCGACGCGACGCCAGCGACCACCGCCCTCTGGGAGCAGGTGATGGCCGGGATCCGCGTCGAGAACGCCACCCATGCGCCGGTGGATTTCGACACCAATGTCGCCACCTCCATCACCGCCCACGCGGCGGGCTATATCAACCAGCCGCTGGAAAAGATCGTCGGCCTGCAAACGGACCAGCCGCTGAAGCGCGCCCTGCATCCTTTTGGCGGCATCAAGATGATCAAAAGCGCCTTCGAGGCCTATGGTCGCGAAATGGATCCTGACTTTGAGTATCAGTTTACGGCGCTGCGTAAGACCCACAATCAGGGCGTTTTTGACGTCTATTCCCCGGATATGCTGCGCTGCCGCAAATCCGGGGTGCTGACCGGGCTACCGGACGGCTATGGCCGCGGACGGATCATCGGCGATTACCGCCGCGTGGCGCTGTACGGCATTCGCTACCTGGTCCGCGAACGTGAGCTGCAGTTTGCCGACCTGCAGCCGGCCCTTGAGCGCGGCGAGGCGCTGGAGGCCACCCTGCGCCTGCGCGAAGAGCTGGCCGAACAGCGGCGCGCGCTGCTGCAGATGCAGGAGATGGCGGCCCGCTACGGCTGCGATATCTCTCACCCGGCGCGCACTGCCCGGGAGGCGGTGCAGTGGCTCTACTTCGCCTACCTGGCGGCGGTGAAGTCGCAGAACGGCGGCGCCATGTCGCTGGGGCGCACGGCCACCTTCCTCGACATCTATATCGAACGCGATCTGCGCGCCGGTTTATTGAATGAGGAGCAGGCCCAGGAGCTCATTGATCACTTCATCATGAAGATCCGCATGGTGCGTTTCCTGCGCACCCCGGAATTTGATTCGCTGTTCTCCGGGGATCCCATCTGGGCGACGGAGGTGCTGGGCGGCATGGGGCTGGATGGTCGCACCCTGGTCAGCAAAACCACCTTCCGCTATCTGCATACTCTGCACACCATGGGCCCGGCGCCGGAGCCGAACCTGACCGTGCTCTGGTCGCAAGCGCTGCCGGCGGCGTTTAAAAAATATGCCGCCCGGGTCTCTATCGCCACCTCGTCGCTGCAGTATGAGAACGACGATCTGATGCGCAGCGATTTTCACAGCGACGACTACGCCATCGCCTGCTGCGTCAGCCCGATGGTGATCGGCAAGCAGATGCAGTTCTTCGGCGCCCGCGCCAATCTCGCCAAAACGCTGCTCTACGCGATTAACGGCGGGGTGGATGAGAAACTGAAGATTCAGGTGGGGCCGAAAACCGCACCGTTGCGCGATGAGGTGCTGGACTACGACACCGTGATGGCCAGACTCGACCACTTTATGGACTGGCTGGCGGTGCAGTACATCAGCGCGCTGAACATCATCCATTGCATGCATGATAAGTACAGCTACGAGGCGGCGCTGATGGCCCTGCACGACCGCGACGTCTACCGCACGATGGCCTGCGGCATCGCCGGCCTGTCGGTGGCAGCGGATTCGTTGTCGGCGATAAAGTACGCCCGGGTGAAGCCGGTGCGCGATCACCACGGGCTGGCGGTGGACTTTGTCATTGAAGGCGACTATCCGCAGTACGGCAACAACGACGATCGGGTCGATGCCATTGCCTGCGACCTGGTGGAGCGCTTTATGCGCAAAATTCAGGCGCTCCCCACCTGGCGTCAGGCGGTGCCGACCCAGTCGATCCTGACCATCACCTCCAACGTGGTATACGGCCAGAAAACCGGCAACACCCCGGACGGACGTCGGGCGGGGACGCCGTTCGCTCCGGGGGCCAATCCGATGCATGGTCGCGACCGGAAAGGGGCGGTGGCGTCGCTGACCTCGGTGGCGAAACTGCCGTTTACCTACGCCAAAGATGGCATCTCGTATACCTTCTCCATCGTGCCGGCGGCGCTCGGCAAAGCCCCGTCAGCGCAGGAAAACAACCTGGTGGGCCTGTTGGACGGCTACTTCCACCACGAGGAGACGGTGGAGGGGGGACAGCATCTCAACGTCAATGTGCTGAACCGGGAAAAGCTGCTCGATGCGATAGAACACCCGGAGCAGTATCCGAATCTGACGATCCGCGTCTCCGGCTATGCGGTCCGCTTTAACGCGCTGACCCGCGAACAGCAGCAGGATGTGATCTCCCGAACGTTCACCAGCCAACTCTGAGCGGCCACCGGGCCACAGGAGAGCCTTTACGGGCTCTCCTGTTATCATCTTCACATTACCGCAACAAAATAATCACCACTGTTGATCATATTCGCATTTTTGCACCACGCCGGCGCGCAGCGACCGCTAACTGCATCTATGTTTAGCTCACGGGCCGGTACGGATACCGCGTTGTCCGGCTCGCCACGTGATGGCAACCGATCTCCTGACCTGAAAGGGAATGCGCCCTTGCCGGATGCGGCACGGGTTGCCGTCGCGTGCGTACCGACCGGGGCGACTGTTCTCCGGTGTTCCACTCCTTCCTGGCGGGATTTTTGCTTCTTCCACCCTGGCCGTCCTGGCGCTGCGCCAACGTCGGCACCACACGGTAAGTGATATTTTCTGCGTCATTCGATGACGCCAGGCTTTACATCGCTGAGGAATATCCGAATGTCTTTGAAACTGAGAACAATGACGCTTCATGTTGTGATAGCAGGTTGTATGAGCATGGCCTTTTACGCCCAGGCAGACGTGAAGATCGGCGTCGCCGGGCCCTTTACCGGCCCCAACGCCACCTACGGCGCCCAGTACTGGAAGGGAGCCTCGCAGGCGGTGGCCGATATCAATGCCGCCGGCGGCATCAAAGGCGAAAAGATTGTGCTGGTGCAGGGGGATGACGCGTGCGAACCGAAGCAGGCGGTGGCGGTGGCCAACCGGCTGGTGGATGAAGCGAAAGTTTCCGCCGTGGTGGGGCACTTTTGCTCTTCCTCAACGATGCCGGCCTCCGAGGTATATGACGAAGCCGGGATCCTGACCATTACCCCCGGCTCGACCAACCCGCAGATCACCGAGCGCGGCATGAAAGATCTCTTCCGCATGTGTGGTCGTGACGATCAGCAGGGGGCGATCGCCGCCAACTATATGCTGGACGTGCTGAAGGCGAAGAAAATCGCCGTCATCCACGATAAAGACACCTATGGTCAGGGGCTGGCCGATGCCACCCGCGCGGCGCTGGCGAAGCGGGGTACCAAAGAAGTGTTGTACGAAGGCCTTTCCCGCGGTGAAAAAGACTTTAACGCCCTGGTGACCAAGATCGGCGCCCTCAAGCCGGACGTGGTCTACTTTGGCGGCTGCCATCCGGAAGCGGGCCCGCTGGTGCGCCAGATGCGCGAGCAGGGGGTGCAGGCCAAATTCTTCTCCGGCGACTGTATCGTCACCGAGGAGCTGGTCACGGCCGCCGGCGGGCCGCAGTTCACCAACGGCGTGCTGATGACCTTTGGTCAGGATCCGCGCACCCTCCCGGACGGCAAAGCGGTGATCGAGAAGTTCCGCGCCAGCGGCTTTGAGCCGGAAGGTTATACCCTCTACGCCTACGCCTCCATTCAGGCTATCGCCGCGGCCTGGAACGCCGTCGGTACCGATAACGCCAAAGCCAGCGACTGGCTGAAGAGCCACGACGTCGAGACGGTGATGGGCAAGAAAGCCTGGGATGGCAAAGGCGACCTCAAGGTGTCCGACTACGTGGTCTATCAGTGGGACGACAAGGGCAAATATCACCAGCTCTGATCGGCCACGACCTGAGGACGCTCTGTCCTTTTGACTTGCGAATTGTCACATGACGGCGGTTGACCGGGAACGGAACCCGGCGGCCGTCTGCCTGGCGGCTGGAGGGGCTATGACGGCGTTTTTTCTGCAACAACTGATCAATGGGCTGACGCTGGGCGCAGTGTACGGCTTAATCGCCATCGGCTACACCATGGTGTATGGGATCATCGGCATGATCAACTTCGCCCACGGCGAGGTGTATATGGTCTCCGCCTACCTGTGCGCCATCGGCCTGGCGCTGCTCTCTTTCTTCGGGATCCACTCCTTTCCGCTGCTGATTTTCGCCACTCTGGTGTTCACCATCGTGGTCACCGGCGTATACGGCTGGGCGATCGAGCGCATCGCCTACCGGCCGCTGCGCAACTCGACGCGGCTGGCGCCGCTGATCTCGGCTATCGGGATGTCGCTGATCCTGCAGAACTATGTCCAGCTGAGCCAGGGGCCGAACCAGCAGGGGATCCCGACGCTGCTTAGCGGCGCGTTGCGCATGACGGTGGGCGATGGGGTAGTGCAGATCACCTGGACCAAGGTGTTTATTCTCGTCGCGGCGCTGGTGGGGATGCTTATCCTGACCTGGATTATTCAGTATACCCGGCTGGGGCGCATCTGCCGCGCCACCCAGCAGGACCGGCGCATGGCGGCGATCCTTGGCATCAATACCGACCGGGTGATCTCCCTGGTGTTTGTCATCGGCGCGGCGATGGCCGGTCTGGCCGGCGTGCTGGTGACCATGAACTACGGCACCTTCGACTTCTATATCGGATTTATTATCGGCATCAAAGCCTTCACCGCCGCGGTGCTGGGCGGGATCGGCTCGCTGCCTGGCGCGATGCTGGGTGGTCTGCTGCTTGGGGTGGCCGAAGCCCAGTTCGCCGGGCTGGTGAATTCGGATTACAAAGATGTCTTTTCCTTTGCGCTGCTGGTGGCGATCCTGATTTTTCGCCCGCAGGGGCTGCTGGGACGTCCGCTGGTGGCCAAGGTCTAAGGAGGCTTTATGGGTGAAATTACGCGCCAGCCTGCGCGGGCTATCCAAAACGCGCTGATCGACAGCGTACTGGCCGGCCTTTGCGCGTTAATTGTCTTTGGTCCGATCGTCGGCGTGGTGCTCAAAGGGTATGGTTTTACCCTCGCGCCTGCGCGGGTGGCGATTCTGGTGGCGGTGGTGATGGCCGGCAGGCTGGCGCTCAGTCTGCTGCTGCAGAGCCACAGGGGAAAAGCCTTTATTGCCCGCTTTGAGGGGGCGGATGACGGGGTATACGTCCGGCCGCCGGGCTACCGCTCGCGGCTGCGCTGGATAATACCGCTGCTGGTGGGGCTGGCCATTGTCTTTCCGTTTCTCGCCACAAAATATCTGCTGACCGTGGCCATTCTTGGGCTGATCTACGTTCTGCTTGGCCTGGGGTTGAATATTGTGGTGGGCCTCGCGGGCCTGCTCGATCTGGGCTATGTGGCGTTTTACGCCATCGGCGCCTACGGCCTGGCGCTGGGCTACCAGTACCTGGGCCTCGGCTTCTGGGCGATGCTGCCGCTGGGGGCGGTGATGGCGGCCCTCGCCGGGGCGTTGCTGGGCTTTCCGGTGCTGCGTATGCATGGCGACTATCTGGCCATCGTCACCCTCGGCTTTGGCGAAATTATCCGCCTGGTGCTTAACAACTGGGTGAGCTTCACCGGCGGCCCTAACGGCGTACCGGTGCCATCCCCCACGCTGTTTGGCCTCGAGTTTACCCGCCGGGCGAAAGATGGCGGCATCCCCATCCATGAGTTTTTCCACGTCAGCTACAACCCCAACCTGAAATTCATCTTTCTCTACGCCGTGCTGTGTCTGGTGGTGATGCTGGTGCTGCTGGTGAAGCATCGCCTGACGCGGATGCCCATCGGCCGCGCCTGGGAGGCGCTGCGCGAGGATGAGATCGCCTGTCGGGCGATGGGGCTCAATCACGTGCTGGTGAAGCTCTCGGCGTTTATGCTCGGCGCGTCGACGGCCGGGATCGCCGGGGTGTTCTTCGCCAGCTATCAGGGGTTTGTTAACCCGACGTCGTTCACCTTTTTTGAGTCGGCGCTGATCCTGGCGATTGTGGTGCTCGGGGGAATGGGCTCCACCCTGGGTGTGGTACTGGCGGCGTTTGTTCTGACGGTCACCCCGGAGCTGCTGCGCGGTTTTGACGAATATCGGGTGCTGCTGTTCGGCGTGCTGATGGT
>UMDW01001228.1_pt1 | contig 12016 bp, 9 predicted proteins | sample 1964611 | NCBI WGS metagenome assembly UMDW01 (sample SAMEA4836006, study PRJEB28245) | human gut metagenome | biome: gut microbiome; material: fecal sample | place: Denmark | collected 2008 | reverse complement strand
GAGTTCAGACAAGTAGGTTAAAAGAAAAATTAAAAGTAATAGTAGTAAATAATCACGCTAAAAAAAGAAACTCCCTTAGAGAAAAAGAAAAAAATAGATATGAAAGATTTTTGGGAAAAGATGTGGTTTATACAGAGTATTCATTTGAAGAGTTTGCAAAAAATCCTAAAAAAATAATAGATTTAGCAAAATAAATAATTAAAACAAAAGAAAATAACAGGGGGAAATTTATATGTATAATATCTATGGTAGTTGGAGGTCTTATAGGCGAACTTATAGATATTGATAAAGGCCTAAATAGTCTTGGAGATAAAATAGAAGAAAAATTAAATAAAGGAAAAGTAGATGTATCAAAAGAAAAGGTGTCAATATCACAAGGTTTTGTATCAGCTAGTTTATTATTCTGCGTAGGAGCTATGGCAGTAGTCGGTGCATTAAACAGTGGTTTATTTGGAAATAACGATACTTTATTCGCAAAATCAGCATTAGATGGAGTTTCTTCATTTTTATTTTCACTTACTATGGGTATAGGAGTTCTTTTATCAGCAGTAGCCGTATTTTTATATGAAGGAATTATAGCATGTGGGGCGTTTTTATTAAAAGGTGTGCTTTCAACTGCTGTAATAACAGAAATGAATGCTGTTGGAAGTTTGCTTATTTTAGCACTTGGAATAAATATGATATTAAAAGCAAATATAAAAGTCGCAAATCTGCTTCCTGCTATGTTCGTACCAATAATATTTGGAATTATAGGAATGATATAATTTTATGCTAGAAAAACAGAGTTTTTTAGTATTATAATATTGTAATTTGTAATATTTAGTCGCTCAAATACAAAACTTTTAGACAAATTTTGTATTTAAGAGGAAAACAAGTTGTAAAATCAAATATAGTAATAGTAATAAAATTCGTAAAACATTTACAGGGAGGTTACTATTATGATTGCATTTGATATAAATGGAGCTATAATAAAATTTGATGAACAAAGAGATAATTACAATACTATACGAAAAATATTTTTAGAATATGCGAGAAAAGCGAGAAAAGAATTTCAAGAATACTGTGATGAAAACTTAACTACATTTAGAAAATTAAACGACAAATACTTAGTTTTTTGTGAAAGACTAATAGATGAAGGAATAAAAAAAGGTGTAGAAATATTAGTTAGTTATAATGTAATAGTTGTCGATTTCAATATATTTAAAGAAAAATACTGCGAAAAATATTTTGACTTCAAACTTATATTTAATAATTTTTTAAAAGAAAAAGACGCTATAAAAAATAAAAAGAATGTATCTAGATTATTTGATATAAAACCATCTATAGATAAATTATCTAGAAGCATATATAGAGATTGCTTTAATATACACATGGCTGTTATTGATGCACTTTTAGAATATAACGTAAAAGATGTTGAAAGCTATATAGATATTGAATCTATAAAACAAGCGAACGCATTATTTAATAATTATAAAGATGGATTTATAAGCAAACCAGATAGCGCAAGAATAGTTCAAAAGATTATAATGGCTAATCCTTATAGAAAAGATGTATATGAATATTTGATAAAAGAAGATGGAGATTTTGGTGGCGAAATCGAACGTCTTACAAAATATTTAGGATACGATATAAGACCATTTAAAGATTATCTTATGGATGTATATATTCAAGAACTTGTGCAAGGCGACATTACTAATTTAGAATTATCAAAAGAAAAAGTATCGAAATATGCAAAATATATAGGTTGCGATAATGCATCACTTTATATTACTAGAATAGATGCTATTCATACATTTGAAAATGCGTAAAAGCTAGCTTAGGCTAGCTTTTATTTTTTGAAAAAATTAAAAAATAATATTGACATTAAAGTAACTGGAAACTTTACACTTATACATAAGAAAATAGATTAATTAAGAAAGGGGAAAAGTAATGAAAAGATTAAATCGATGGATATATGCTGTTATAGGGGTAATCGTTTTACTACTTGCAGGACTTATATACGCTTGGAGTGTGCTTGTAATACCAATAGCAAATGAATTTACAGATTGGAGTCATACAAGTCTATCATTGACATTTACAATTTGTATGACATTATTTTGTATAGGCGGATTAATAGGAGGAATTTTACAAAAGAAAATAGATGTAAAGATAAATGTTTGGGCTTCAGGAATATTATTTTTTGTAGGATTTTTTATTGCTTCAAAAGCACAAAATATAATAACTTTATATATAGGATATGGTGTATTAGCAGGTTTTGCATCAGGGCTTGCTTATAATTCAGTAATGAGTACTATGTCAAAATGGTTCCCTGATAAGCAAGGACTTATATCAGGAATACTTTTGATGGGATTTGGACTTGGAAGTTTTATAATAGGGAAAGTTTATCAAGCATATACACCAAGTACTATAGGCGGATGGAGAATATCTTTTTTGATATTTGGAGTTATACTTGCAGTTGTCTTAATTATTTTTGGATTTTTCTTTGTAAAGCCAGATGAAGATTTTATTTTGACTGTTTCTAAAAATAAAAAAGAAAATAATATCAAAAAAGAAGTTGGAATAGATATAGATGCAAAGCAAATGATAAAAAGATCATCATTTTGGTTTTATTTTGTATGGGAAATTCTTCTTAGTGCATCAGGCTTAGCGCTTATATCACAAGCAAGTGGTATTGTAAATGAGATAGCGAAAAATATAGATGCATCTTCAGTAGCTACAATAGTGGGTCTAATATCTATTTGCAATGGTATAGGTCGTGTTATATATGGGGGTATGTTCGATAAATTTGGACGATTAAAAACAATGATTACAGTCGTAGTAGTATTTTTAGTATCATCTATTTTATTAGTACTTGCATTTAATACAAAAAGTTTAATAATTTTGATTGTTGGATTTATATTATGTGGAGCTTCATATGGAGGTGTAACATCTGTAAATTCAGCATTTATAAATTTGTTTTATGGAGCAACTAATTATCCAGTTAACTTTTCAATAGTAAATTTAAACTTGATAATAGCTTCATTTGGGAGTACTATAGCAGGCATGCTTTACGACTATACAGAATCTTATATAAGTACAACATTTTTAATGATAGGTGGTATAATATGTAGTTTTATTTGTACTATATGTATAAAAAGACCTTAGCATTCTGAAAAATATACTTAAATATATAAAAAAAATTATATATTTTAAAATGTATTTATATCATGTAAAAAAATTAACAATGAAAGTAAAAAATATGAAAATAAATTACAACTTGTGATAAAAATAACATAATACAAAACACAGTATTTATTTGGAATTTTCAAAAAAATCAACAAAATCAACACGTTTTATACTATGATATATTTAAGACGTCTAATTAAATAATAAAAAATTAAATCATTACATTTACAATTAATTTAGATATAATAATTTAATTTTTTAGTTTTAGATGTTGATATAATTAAAAATTTGTATAAAATTAAAAGAAAAACGATTTCATGAAAAATCATAATAATGCCATTTATATATAACAACATATACAAAAAAATAATGGTAGAGTTTAATTTTTAAAGGGGGATTTTTATGTGTAATTTTGTTGAACAAAATAGGAAATTATTTGATGAATTAGATAATTTAATCGATTCATTAGAAGTAGCAGATGAAAGTGCTTTAATATTTGTACTTAAAGAAGCTCAAGGAATATTTGGTTACCTACCAAAAGAAGTTCAACTCCATATCGCTGATAAGTTAGGTGTATCGCCATCTAAAGTATACGGTGTTGTAAGTTTTTATTCTTACTTCTCAACTAATCCAATCGGCGAGTACAAAATAAGTGTCTGTCTTGGTACAGTATGTTTTGTTAAAGGCTCAGATAAAGTAATGGCTGAATTCGAAAAACAATTAGGAATTAAAGCTGGGGAAACAACAGAAGATCTTAAATTCACTCTTGAAGGTTTAAGATGTGTTGGTGCTTGTGGTTTAGCTCCTGTTGTAGTTGTAAACGGCAAAGTTTACGGTCAAGCAACTCCAGATGATGTAAGTAAAATATTAGATAACTATAGAAATTTAGAATTAAGCTGTTAGGGGGTACTTTAGATGAAAAAATTAAATTCAATAGCTGATTTAAAAGCTGCTGTAAAAGAATACAAACCAATTCTTGATTTAAGAGAAAATCACACAGATGCTATACCAGATAAAAGAGATATATTAGTCTGTGGAGGTACAGGATGTACATCTTCAGAAAGTTTACTTATTATAGAAAAATTAAAAGAAGAAATAAAAAAAGCAGGTCTTGAAGATCATGCAATGGTACATTTAACAGGATGCTTCGGTTTCTGTGCAATGGGACCAATAGTTAAAGTTTATCCAGATAATGTATTTTATGTTCACGTTAAACCAGATGATGCAGAAGAAATTGTAAACAGCCATATAGCTAGAAATGAAGTAGTTGAAAGATTATTATTTGAAGAACCTGCACTTGATTATAAAAAAGTTCAAAAACACGAAGATATGCAATTCTATAAAAAACAACTTCGTGTCGCTTTAAGAAACTGTGGTCATATAAACCCAGAAGACATCTCAGAATATATTGCAAATGACGGTTATTTAGCGCTTGCTAAATGTCTAGAAGAAATGACTCCACAAGGTGTAATAGACGAAATGAAAAAATCAGGACTTAGAGGTCGTGGTGGAGCTGGATTCCCAACAGGATTAAAATGGGCAGCAGCTGCAGAAAACCCAAGATTAAACGGACATAAATATATTGTCTGTAATGCTGATGAAGGTGACCCAGGTGCATTTATGGATAGATCGCTTCTTGAAGGTGACCCACATAGTGTACTTGAAGCTATGGCAATAGCAGGATATGCAACAGATTCTGATATGGGCTATATCTATATAAGAGCTGAATATCCACTTGCAATAGAAAGATTGAAAATAGCTATAGCTCAAGCTGAAGAAGCTGGAGTTTTAGGTGAAAATATATTGGGAACAGGATTTAATTTTAAAATAGAATTAAAATACGGTGCTGGTGCGTTTGTCTGTGGTGAAGGTACTGCCCTTATAAAATCTATAGAAGGTAATCGTGGTGAACCAATAGTTAATAAATACTTCCCAACTGAACATGGTTTATGGCAAGCTCCAACAACTGTAAACAATGTTGAAACATTTGGTAATATACCAGCTATAATAAATAAAGGTGCTGATTGGTTTGCTTCATTTGGTACTGAAGACTCAAAAGGTACAAAAGTTTTCGCATTAGGTGGAAAAGTAAATAATGTAGGACTTGTTGAAGTACCTATGGGAACTACTTTAAGAGAAATAGTATACGAAATAGGTGGAGGAATACCTGGTGGAAAAGAATTTAAAGCTGTTCAAACAGGCGGACCATCTGGTGGATGTATATCTTCAAAAGATTTAGATACTCCAATAGACTTTAAATCATTAGCATCAATAGGCTCTATGATGGGTTCTGGTGGTATGCTAGTTTTAGATGAAACTGACTGTATGGTTGATATATCTAAGTTCTTCTTAGAATTTACTGTTGATGAATCATGTGGTAAATGTACTCCATGTCGTATAGGAAATAGAAGATTACTTGAAATATTAAATAAAATATGTAGAGGTAATGGTACAGAAGAAGATTTAGTTAATTTAAAATCATTAGCTACAATAATTAAAAATACTTCTTTATGTGGTCTTGGTAAATGTGCTCCAAACCCAGTACTTAGTACATTAAATTGTTTCTATGATGAATATTTAGCTCACGTTAAAGACAAAAAATGTCCAGCTGCTAAATGTACTGCTATGTTGAATTATGTAATAACTGACGATTGTATCGGATGTGGATTATGTAAGAAAAACTGTCCAGCAGAAGCAATCAATGGTGAAAAGAAACAAAAACATGTTATTGATACAACTAAGTGCTTGAAATGTGGAGCTTGTATGGAAAAATGTAGAAAAGGTGCAATAATCAAAGAGTAATTTGAAAATAAAATTGTGCGCAGACCAAGTGTTTAAAGGAGGAATCTATTAATGAGTTTAATTAATTTAACTATAAATGGAAAAGCTGTTGCTGTTGAAGAAGGAACTAATATATTAGAAGCAGCAAAAAAAGTAAATATAAAAATACCTAACTTATGTTATCTACATATAGATGATATAGGATTTGATAATAGTTGTGCATCATGTCGTGTCTGTCTAGTAAATGCAGATGGAAGATTAGTGCCATCATGTGCAACTTTAGCAAAAGAAGGAATGAAAGTACAAACTAATACACCTGAAATAATAGAATTTAGAAAAGGTGTAGTTGAACTTTTATTATCTGACCATCCACAAGATTGCTATACTTGTACAAAATGTGGTAGTTGTGGACTTCAAGATATAGCTGTTCAACTTGGAATTAAGAAAATAAGATTTGAAGGTGAAAGATTAGAAAAATCTAAAGACAATAGTTCATTCTCTATAATGAGAGATAACGATAAATGTATCTTATGTAGAAGATGTGAAACTATGTGTAATCAAGTTCAAAAGGTAGGCGTATTATCAGGAGTTAACAGAGGATTTTCTACTGAAATAGGAACATTCTTTGAAACTGATTTAGCAAAAACTGAATGTACATTCTGTGGTCAATGTATAAATGTATGTCCAACAGGAGCTTTACTTGAAAAAGACAATACAGATGAAGCTTGGGGATTACTTGCACAAAAAGAAAAACCAGTTATGATTCAAATTGCTCCAGCTGTAAGAGTTGGTATAAGCGAAGAATTTGGATTAAAACCAGGAACTATATCTACTGGTAAAGTTGTTGCAGCTTTAAAAGCATTAGGATTTGATTATGTATTTGATACAAACTTTGCTGCTGACTTAACTATAATGGAAGAAGCAAACGAATTTGTAAATAGACTTACTAAAGGTGGAGATTTACCAATAATGACTTCGTGTTGTCCAGCTTGGGTAAACTTCTGTGAAAGCCAATACCCAGACTTAACTAAATACTTATCAACTTGTAGATCACCACAAAGTATGTTTTCTCCAATAGCTAGATATTACTTTGCAGACAAAGTATTAGATAAAAAACCTGATGAAGTAAGTGTCGTATCTATAATGCCTTGTGTTGCTAAAAAATACGAAGTTAAAAGAGAAGAATTAGGTCAAGATGGAATAATAGATACTGATTTATCGCTTACAGTAAGAGAACTTGCTAGAATGATAAAATCTGCTGGTATAGATTTAGAAAACTTAGAAGAAGAAAACTTCGATAGCCCACTTGGATATTCAACAGGTGCTGCTGATATATTCGGTGTTACAGGAGGGGTTTTAGAAGCTGCACTTAGAACTGCATACACTGATGTTACAAAAGAGGAATTGCCAGATGACGGCATAGAATTTAAAGCTGTCAGAGGATTTGAAGGAATAAAAGAAGCAACTGTTAATATAGCAGGAACTGATGTAAATGTTGTCGCTGCTTCATCTTTAGGATGTGCTAGAAAATTAATGGATGAACTTAGAGCTGATATAGCTGCTGGTAAAACTCCAAAATATCATATTATTGAAATAATGGCTTGTCCTGGTGGATGTGTAAATGGTGGAGGTCAACCATTTACTAACGGTGATTATGAAAAAGTTAAAGCTAGAGGTGCTGGACTATACGTTATAGATAAAAATAAACCTCAACGTAAATCTCATGAAAATGAAGATATCAAGAAATTATACGATGAATTCTTGGGAGAAAGAGGCGGACATAGCGCTCATAAATACTTGCATACTCATTACTTTGACAAGAGCAATCCTTATTCAAAAAAAAATGATGTAAGTTTACAAACAAATTAGAGGATTTTAGCGATTAATGTCAAATTATTAATATAGTATAATATTTATTTTAATAAAGAAGATGGTTTTTAAATCATCTTCTTTGTGATTTTAAAGCTTTGGGTTATTGTATACATAAAAAACAACAGTTTTGTTATAACGCATAGGAAATTATAATAAGTTTTAAATTTTGGATAAATATAATTTCCGTTAATGCGTTTTTAGCACTTGGCGTAGCAAGTGCGATAACTTTCAAAAAAATCTACATTTTTAAAGGTCTTTAAGATAAAGATTTTTTTATTAAATCTTCAAAATATGAGTTATATTTTTAGTTAGTATAGAATATGAAATAAATTCATAATATTTAGAAGATTTTAATATGATTTTAATTTTTAGTATTTATCATTTAAAAGTTTTAATAAATACAATGTGTTTTTTAAAACGATTATATTTTCAATTTAGGGGTGGTTAATAATGAAAAAGGTAACTTACTTAACAGAATCTGCAAAAAAATTTAGTAGAGAAGAAGCTATAGCAGAAGCAAAAAGATGTTTATTATGTGAAGAAGCTTACTGCAATAAAAAATGTCCAATAAACAGCAATCCAAAAGAATTCGTTGAATTGGTTGCTACAGAACAATTTGACAAAGCTATAGGGCTAATAAGAGATAACAATCCTTTATTTTACTCAATTTGTACAAGAGTTTGTCCTTATGACAGTTACTGTGTAGGTGGATGTAGAAATAGCAAATTAGCTGATGACCCAATAATGATACCTTTTATACAAAAATACTTAGTTGATTACTGTGATGAAACTGATGAAATAATATCAAGTGGTAATGTAGAGCCTAAAAAAGTTGGCCAAAAGGTTGCAATAATAGGTTCAGGGCCTGCAGGACTTGCAGCAGCAGCTGTTTTAGGTCAAAAAGGTTATGAAGTTACAGTTTTTGAAGCTAAAAAAGAAGTTGGTGGATGGCTTAGCTATGGTATACCACCACACAGATTACCAAAAGAAATAATTCAAAAAGATTTAAAATATATAAGATCTCTAGATGTAGAATTTAGAACTAACTGCATGGTTGGTAGAGATATTACACTAGATGATTTGAAAAAAGAAGGATTTAAAGCATTCTTAATTTCTACTGGATTTACTATAGGTAGAGTTTTAAATATAGAAGGCCATGAATTAGATGGTGTTACTGATGCTGTAAGTTTCTTATCAGAAGCAAAATCTAAAGATGGTAAGATAGAAGTAGGAGAAAGTGCTGTTATAATCGGTGGTGGAGACGTTGCAATGGATTGCGGTACTACTGCTAAATTAACAGGTTATAAAAAAGTTAGAATAATGGTTAGAAACTCAATTGAAGAAATGACAGCTAGTGCAAAAGAATTAAAATATCTTCAACAAGTCGGAGTTCCTATAATAGATTGGATGGATTCAGTAAGAATAGTAGGGGAAAATGGCAAGGTAGTAGGTATGGAATTTAAGGGAACTGACGATAATACTAAATTATATGTAGAATGTGATAAAGTTATATTCGCAGTTGGCCAAATGCCTGGTGCAATCCAAACAATAGCTCCAGTTGATGTTGATGAAAGAGGAATGATAGTTATAGATGATGATTTTAATACATCAGTAGAAGGCGTTTTTGCTGCTGGTGATATAAGTAAGGCAAAAGCAGATAAAACTGCTTGCTATGCAACTGCTTTAGGTAAAAAGGTAGCACAATCTATAGATAAGTATATGCAAAATATAGCTGTAAGTGAAAATATTTAAAAAAATATATAGAAATACACAAAAGGGGTGTTTATTTATACGCTATAGGGGTATAATAGTAGTGTAAAAAAATGTTGACTAATGTGTATAATTAAAAGCTTGGGAGCCTTAGGGCTCCTCTTTTTTTGTATAGCAAAGTTATATTTACTTTTAATTTGTCATTTAAACTGTATCAAATTTGATGAAATTTACATAAATATGTAGAAAGTGATACTTTTTTGTAATCACTTTCACATAAAAAGGAGATGGTTTTATCAATGGGTAAATATTTAGTGGCAATTGATGCTGGACACGGCATAAATACAGCTGGAAAGCGTTCTGTAAAGTTATCCTCTGATTTATATATTGACAGTGTTCTAATTAGAAAAAAAGGCCAAACAATTAAAGAATATGAATGGAATAAAGCTGTAAGTGAATATCTAGCTGCTGCACTAAAGAGATGTGGTATAAATACTATGTACACAGCAGATATGACTGGAAAAACTGATATACCACTTAATTCTAGAGCAAATACTGCAAATAAAAAAGGTGCAGATATATTGATCTCAAATCACTATAATGCTATAGGAAGTAGTCAAGTTTGGCAAAGTAGAGTTAAGGGACTTCTTGTTTTGAGAACTAAAAACGCATCCTCAAAATCAATAAGACTTGGAAAATTAGCAGTTAAACATTTAGAAAAAGATATAAATTACGAATATAGCTACGGTTTAATGCGCGATGTAGATATGAGTGGATTTACATTAGCTATTTTACGCCAAACTAATATGCCTGCAATATTAATCGAGTATGGTTTTATGGACTATGAAAAAGAAGCAAAACTTATGCTTGATAAAAAACATCAAGAAAAATGTGCTGAAGCAGTAGCAAAAGCAGTATGTGAATATTTTGGAGTAACTTATGTGGCAAAAAAGAGTGAAGTAAAAAATAGAGATGAGAAACCTCAAGTAGTAAGTAAGACAAAATATATTAGAATAATAGCAGATAGTGTAAATATACACAGCAGTGCAGACTTTAATTCAAGCAGCGTAGTAGGAGAAGTCAAAAAGGGTGATGTATATACTATAGCTCAAAAAATTGAAAGAACTGGAACAGATGTGTATAAATTAAAATCAGGTGTTTATATAACAGCATCAACAAAATACGTAGAAGTTTTTGAAAGATAAATATTAAAATTAAGACTTTCATTATGATAAATTAGCTAAGACTATAATAAGCCTTAGCTAATGATTTGTTTAAGTATATGCTTAAATTTAAAATGAAGGTTCTATATATCTTTTTATTAGATCTATTTTATCTTTTGCATTTGGCACAAATAAAGAAGTTATTGATATAACTATATTTTTAGCTTTATTTACATACAGGGTATTACCACCATCACCTAATGCTGCAAAACTATCTTTATCTAGAATCCACCATAAATAGCCATAGCTTAAGTCATTAAATTTACTATGAACAGAAGTGCTTTTTTTAATCCAATCAGTTGATACTATTTTTTTACAGTTAAATACTCCCCCATTTAAGTAGAGTTGACCTATTTTTGCCATATCAGTAGGGCTTAAAGTAAGGCCCCATCCAGCAGTATTGAGTTCGCTCTTGTCACATACCCAGCCATTTATATCTATAGATTGATTAAAAGCAAATTGTTCTTCAGCACTATTAAATATAATAGTTCCATCTATATTAATTCCTAGTGGTTTGAATAAATTTTCACGAGCAAAATCTAATACAGATTGATTAGTAGAATTTGATATTACCCCAGATAATATATCTGGTCCAATTACTGGAGCATAACGAAACTGTCCTATATTTTCATCTCCACCTAGTAAATCTAAACAAAATTTTAAGTGATTATCACTTGTGAAATATTCTACATAAGGCTCTTCTTTAAATTTATATGGCACTGTCATGCTCATAATATCTTTTAATTTTATATTTTGTATAGTTTTTTCATTATCTTGAACTTTATAATCTGGGAAGAAGTTTAGTATATTTTCATCTGCGTTTTTAATATAGCCCTTGTCTATAGCTATACCTATTAATATTGAGATTATGCTTTTGGTGATTGAATAAATGTGGATTTTATTTTCTTTATCACATTTATTGTAATAATTTTCATATATAAGTTTATTATCTTTCATTACGACAATTCCACATGTGTTTGTATAGTCCTTTTCTATTATATTTTCAAATTCTTTAATTTTTGATTCATTCATATTTCTACCTCCTAATTTGATAGGACTAATAGCAGTTTAATTCAAATGTATTTGAGTAGGTTTGTATAGATAAACCTTCTAACTATTTCCTTGAATAAAGAATAGTTTGATTTAAAATTTTTTTCAAGAATTATTTTAAAATAACTTCTTTTAGAGGGTAAAAATAAGCAGATATTATCGTAGATGTATAAATAAATCTATAATTTTATAACATTTGAAAAAATACAATCAAA
>UMDW01010045.1_pt1 | contig 12030 bp, 9 predicted proteins | sample 1964611 | NCBI WGS metagenome assembly UMDW01 (sample SAMEA4836006, study PRJEB28245) | human gut metagenome | biome: gut microbiome; material: fecal sample | place: Denmark | collected 2008 | reverse complement strand
TGGAGATGCGTCAAAAGATTGAAAACATACTTGGAATCAATTGCTTTGACATTTATGGACTTTGTGAGATCATGGGACCGGGTGTTGCGTTTGAATGTATCCATCATAACGGATTGCATATTTTTGAAGACCATTTCTATCCGGAAATCCTAGATCCGGCAACGGGAAAAGCATGTGCGGATGGAGAGACAGGGGAGTTGATCTTTACAACTCTCACGAAAGAGGCGATGCCTCTTCTGCGCTACCGGACAAAAGATTTGACGAGCATTGACCACAGTACATGTGCATGTGGAAGAACACTCCCTCGAATTTCAAAATTCAAAGGACGTACAGACGACATGAAAGTCATTCGTGGTGTCAATGTGTTCCCAACTCAGGTGGAAACTGCACTTTTAAGTATGGGTGGAGATGTCGCACCACACTATCTGATGATTGTTGACCGCGAGAACAATATGGATACGCTGACTGTCATGGTGGAAGTAGATGAACGTTTCTTCTCGGATGAGATCCGTGCGTTGGATGGTTTGAAAAATAAAATCGGTGCAGTGTTAAAACAGGCGCTTGGAGTGGCAGTGAAAGTAAAGCTGGTTGAGCCGAAGACAATTGAGCGGAGCGAAGGAAAAGCGAAACGTGTCATTGATAAGAGAAATCTATCTTAAGAGGAGGGAAAATATGAGAATTCAACAATTATCCGTATTTTTGGAGAATCGAGAAGGGCGTCTTGATGAGGTTTTGACAGTATTAGGGAAAAATGATGTCAATATTGTGGCGTTAAGTCTTGCGGACACTGCAGACTATGGGATGCTGCGCATGATTGTATCAGATCCGATGAAAGGAAGAATGGTCTTAAAGGAAGCGGGGATTACAGCGATGCTGACAGATGTGGTTGCAATTCGTGTGCCACATGCGACCGGTTCGCTTAGCAAAGCAATGCATGCATTGGTGGAAGCAAAAGTGAATGTGGAATATATGTATGCATTTGCCAATGGAGCAGACGCCTCGGCGGTGCTGAAATCAGATGAACCGGAAAAAGCAGTTGATGTTTTACGGGAAAATGGATTCGATGTGTGGAGTGCGGATGAAGCGTACAAGGCAAATTGTTAAGAACAAGGAGTGTATCATTGTGATATGCTCCTTATTTTTTGGTGAAAAGACTGAAAAATATACAAAATATACATACTAATAAAGTGAAAACAAAATATACAGGTAAAAATTTACAATTATAAATGGTTATAACAGAAAAATATGTTATACTAAACGAAATGGCTTGAAGCGGTCAGGAAAGAGAGGAAAAAGAAATTGAAAAGGAAAAAGGTAATTGCAATCTTATTGGCGGCGGCACTTTCGGCAGGAAATCTTTCGGGTCTTGGTATGTTATCAGTTGCGGCAGAAAATACTCAGACAGAACAGGCGATGGAAAAAGAAAATGAGCAGACGAATATTGCTCTGAATAGAACTGCAAGAGCATCAAACTCATTAGGAGCATCTGCTGAGCATCCTGCAAGAACACCGGAACTGGCGTTTGACGGAAAAGGGGACAACACAACAGACAATATCAACAGCCGCTGGCAGAGCAGTGATGTTCAGGAGTTTCGGGAGGAATGGCTGGAAGTCGACCTCGGAAACTCAGCAAAAATTTCAAAGGTGACTGTGAAATTCTTTGCAAAATTATATGGAAACTTTGTTATTGAGACATCGGACAGTCAGGCGGAAGATGCGAAATGGACGGAAATTAAATCTGTGGAGATGCCATCCGGCAATGATGCGAATATCATAAAAGAAGTAGATGTAACAAAGGATGGGGAACCGGTGGAAGTATCCCGTTATCTGCGTCTGCGTTTCACATCAGGAAACACGCAGGCTGCAAGCCGTGGAATCGGCGTGTATGAGTTTGAGGTGTACGGAGATTTGAGTGAGCCGGACAAGCCGGAAAAACCAGAAAATCCAGATGCAGTTACCGGAAATATTGCGAAAGGAAAACGTGCCACGGCATCCGGAGTGGAAGTTGGAATGGAGTCCTGCACACCGAATTTAGCAGTCGATGGCGATAAAGAGACAAGATGGTCTGCACCTCAGATGAAAACAGGAACAGATGCGAATCAGAAACAGAATATGCAATGGCTGGAATTAAATCTTGGAAATAATGTGACAGATATCACAAGCATTGATATTTCTTTCTTTAAATTAGTATTTTCTACAGACTATACAATTAAGACGAGAGCAAGCGAAACAGATAATTGGAGAGAAGTCGCACATATTACACATGAGCCAAGTGCAGAACAGAATAAGGTAGATTCTATCAAAACAGTAAAAGAATTGGATAAATATGTCCGTTTTGAGTTTAACAAGGTAAACACACAGGCAGGCGGAAACAGTGTCTCTGTGCGTGAAATTGAAATCAACGGAACGCAGGTTCCGATACCGTATGAGCCGGAAAGTGCAAAAGAAGTGCTTGACACGGTGAAAGGTCTGGATACAATTACAACAGACATGACAGAAGTGCCGCTTCCGCAGGTGCCGGAAGGATATGAGATTCAAGTAATCGGAAGCGAATATCCTCAGGTCATCACAGATGACGGAAAAATCAGCGAGTACAATATGTACGATTATAAGAGCATGGAGATTATGCTTCAGGTTGTGAATAAAGAGGATGAGACGGATGTCGCAAAGAAAGCCTTTCAAGTGGCTGTTCCGAAAAAGACACAGAAGCATTCCGATTTATTCCCGGAGGTACAAAAACAAAATGCAGAGCCAAAAGTAATTCCGAGTATTCAGGAATGGTACGGCTATGACGGAGAATTTAAACTGACAAAAGATTCACGCATCATTGTGAAAGATGGGGCGAATCTTGGCGCAGACAAAATTGCAAAACAGTTTCAGGAAGATATGAAAGAGATTACCGGAATGGAACTTGCAATTGTAAGCGGACAGGAATCAGATGCAGATGACATTTTGATTGAGTCTGAGGTGGAAGATACATACACACTTGGAGACGAGGGATATCTTCTGCAGGCAGATGACGATGGAATCCACATCATTGGAAATGGATACAACGGATGTCTTTACGGTGCGATGACTTTAGAGCAGGTATTTTATACACAGAAAGATGAATTTAAATTCCCGAAGGGAATTGCCCGTGATTTTTCCAAATATGCAGTCCGTGGAGTGATGATTGATATTGCAAGAACACCATACCGGATGGATGCGTTGGAAGATATTGTGAAAGCGCTGGCGTTCTATAAGATTAATGAAGTACAATTTCATCTGAATGATAACCGACATGTGCCGGGAAATGCAGACCGTGATAAATATGAACATTGGGAAAACGTAGAAGGTATGTTCCGTCTGGAAAGTGATACCTTCCCAAGCCTTAAGACGACGGAGAAAAAGAACGACTATTACAACGAAGTGTTTGGCGGCTCGCCGCAATATACAAAAGAAGAATACAAGAATTTACAGAATTTGGCGATGGATTACGGAATTAATCCGATTTCAGAGATTGATGCTCCGGGACATTCGCTTCTGTTTACAAAATATGTGAGAAATCATTTGGATGAGGCACAGAAGGCGGTTCCGGAAATTAAGGGAAATATCAATGCAGATAAAGACTGGGAATTGCTTGCGATGACCGGGGAGAAAAAAGATTCTGCGTTTGCGTTTATGGATGCATTGTTTGATGAGTATCTGGAAGAGGATGTATTTTTAGGTGACACGGTCAACATCGGAGCAGACGAGTACTGGAATATCAATGATCAGGAACGACCGGGTGTACAGGAGTATATCCGTAAAATGGCAGACAATGTAAAGGATCACGACAAAAAGGTTCGTACGTGGGGATCGACAAGCCAGTTTTTCAAAAATCAAGATCAGGCAAAAGCATATAACGATATTGAAATTGATTTCTGGTCAAATTCATGGGAAAATGCAGCGAATAGAATTGAACAGGGATATAAAGTAGTCAATGTAGATTCGTTCCATCTGTATGGAAATCCTGGGCGCGACAAACGAGATGTTGTCAATGTGGAGCATGTGTTCAATAACTGGGATCCGACAGTGATGACAGGAAGCAAAGTAAGCAAGTCAGAGCCGAATCTTCTTGGAGCAAAGACGGCGCTTTGGGCAGACATTGCAGATATGGGTGTGACAGAAAGAGATAATTTTGAACGTATCATGCGTCAGGCAGCAGTGCTGAGTGAAAAGACGTGGGGCGGAACAGATGAGACACAGACATTTGAAGAGTACAGTTTCAAGTATGGCAGATTACAGCAGGGACCGGGCGTGTCTTTGGGGGCAGATGTAGACAGTGAGACCGGGCTTGTGCTGGATTATGATTTTGCAAATGTAAAGGACGGAAGAGTGTATGATGCCAGCGGAAATGGATATAACGGAAATATTTCGGATGCAAAGATAAAAGAAGAAGCTGGGACAGCGTGGCTTCAGTTGAACGGAGATACAGAGGTGCAAACGGAGCTTCGATCTATGGATTATCCGTACACGGTACAATTTGAACTTCGACTTGCAAAAGAGGGCAATCGTGATGGAGAGACATATATTTTTGACGGACGCGATGGAAGATTGTCAATCAATGACAAAGGGAACTTGCAGATTAATCGTTCTTACTTTACACAGGACTTTGGTTACCAGATTCCAACAGACAAACCGGTGCAGATGACAATTGTCGGGACGCAGCAGGTGACAAAGTTGTACATTGATGGAAAATTAGAAAAGACACTTTTGCGAACTACGAATTCAGAGACGGATTATGAGCATCTGTTATCGACATTTGTATTTCCGCTTTCTTCTATAGGAAAAGGGATAGAGGGTGAACTTGCAAATTTGAAAGTATATAACAAAGCATTGTCACCGGAAAAAATCAAAGAAGTTTCAGAGAAAAAAGAAGTGACAGAAGTCAATGTGTCTCAGGGGACAGCAGCAGCAGGGACAGCGCAGCGAAAAGGTGACGGCAATCAGGATGTGGACTGGAAAAAACTTCGTGTCGGCTGGAAAGCAATTGATGGTGACGGCAATGCTCTGGATGGAAAGCATGGCACAGATGTGAGTGAAAAAGATTCGTATTTTGAGGGTGCATATGCGGACAGCGCATTTGCGGTAGATATGCTGGAAGAGCAAGATATCAGTAAGCTGGTACTGCAATGGGATCGAGCGCCAAAAAGTTTTAAGATTCAGATTTCAGAAGATGGAAGTGTGTGGAAAGATTTACAGACTGTAGATGGAGAAAGTGTCAATACAATCACGTTTGCACAACCGATTCACACACGTTACATTAAAATGCAGGGAGTAAGTCTGAATGGAAACAATACGTTCAAATTGAGGGAATTCGAAGCGTATGAGGCAGTGGACAAGACAGCGCTGAAAGAGCAAGTGAAAGCAGCGGAAGAAAAATGCGAAGAGTTCGGTCTGACATTTGCAGATGCAAAGGGATATGATGCTTTTATGGATGCATATATGAAAGCAGAGGCAATGTACGAAAACACACTGGCAGAACAAAATGATGTGGATCTTGCAACGAAGACATTGGAAGAAACGCTGAAAGACCTTCCAGAGAATCCGGAGCCAGGGGAAGTAGAAGTGGAATCAGTCAAAGTGACTGTAAATAAGACGGAATTGAAAGTCGGAGAGACGACAACGGCAAAAGCAGTGATTACACCGGATAATGCAACAGATCAGACAGTCTCATGGACAACTTCTGATGAGTCAGTGATAACAGTGGATAAAGACGGACAGATCACAGCAAAGAAGATCGGAAAGGCAAATGTGATTGCAACTGCATCCAATGGAAAAACTGACAAAGTAGAAATTACGGTTGTTGAAGAGAAAACGGATCCAAAACCGGATAATGGAGACGATGGAAAAGATAATCAGAATCAGACTCAGAATACGAAGCCGGAAGAGGATAAAAAGAAAGATCCTGTCAAGACGGGAGACCCACAGTCTATCGCACTGTGCCTTGGGGCAATGGCGGCAGCCGGAGTAACTGTCATTGGAAGAAAAAAGAAAAGAGATTAATTAAAAAGTAAAATCAAAAGAGCGAAAATCGGAGGCAGAAATTACAATTGATATGGGAAAATCATATACGATTAATCAGTTTTAGTATTTGCAGCGCCCTGCTGGAGGAAATAATGGAAAAGTACAGAAATACAATCTGTATGTCAAATCGAATCAGGCAGATAAATGGAAGAAAATTGTATCGGATGGAACATTTGCGGATAAACAAGAACTTCAAAAAGTGACATTTGATGAAGTGGAAGCACAGTATGTCAAATTTGAAGTGACGCAGGGATTTGGTAACTTTGCGACAGCAGCAGAACTTGCGGTTTATCAGAAAGCTTCTGATTTTTCAAAATTGCAGGAAGCGATGGATGAAGCGGAGAAGTTGGATCGTACAAAATATTTAGAAGTATATTACTCCAACATCGATCAGTCATGCGAAGAGGCAGAAGAGCTGCTAAAAGATTTTATGACGGAACAGCCAAAAATTGATGCGCTCACAGAACAATTGCAAGAGGCTTTGGATGCACTTGAGGCGCTGGCTGCAAAATCAGATATTAAATTGTTGGAAGAAGCGGTAGAGGCTGCACGAAATATTGATTTAGATCAGTACAAAAACACAAAAGAATTTGAAAAAGCACTGTCTGCTTCTGAGAAACTGCTGGCAGAATACAAAAAAGAAGAAAGAATATTACAAAAAGATGTGACAGAAGCAATTTTGAAATTGACTGAGGAACAAGGAAAGCTGGAAGAAAAAGATCCGGTAAAACCAGAAAAGCCAGAGGTAGATATGGTTGTGGTGAAAGCGGAACAAACCACATTGAAAGTTGGAGCTGCCACAAAGGTATCTGCGACAATCATGCCGGAAGATGCCAAAGATAAGGCTGTGACATGGTCTGTATCAGATGAGAATATTTTGTCTGTGAGTCCAGATGGAACGGTGACTGCGAAAAAAGAAGGAAAAGCATATGTAATTGCAACTTCTTCGAATGGAAAAACCGGACGAGTAGAAATTACAGTTGTTTCAAAGGATGCTGTTTCGAATCCGGAATCGCCAAAAGATGAAGGAAACGAAAATAAGAAAGAGCCTGTGAAAACAGGGGATACGCAGTCGACAGCGTGGTATATCGGCTTGATGACGGCAGTTGGTGCAGTTGTATTTGGCACGAAAAAGAAGAAAGAAAAGGATGAAATGTAGTTACATTATAACATGTAACGGAGAAGAGATGGTTGTTGTTTTCTTTTTATGGGAAAGTTTCGAGGGCAGGTGAAACTCGTGTGAGTCACACCTGCCCCCCTATTTGGGACTATCTATTTCCCGACAGCCCTTTTTCTAATCATTTCGCATAAGAATTGCTTTTTAAATATTAATTAAATATATATTATATACATAAACATAAATAAAAGGCACATCTACATTTTGATTCTGATTAAAGTTTTACGACATTGACTGCCTGAGGTCCTTTTGCACCTTCAGTTACTTCGAATTCTACTTCCTGACCTTCTTCTAAAGATTTGAAACCTTCCATGTTAAGTCCAGAATAGTGAACGAATACATCGTTTCCTGCTTCGTCGGAAATGAATCCGTAACCTTTTTGGTTGTTAAACCATTTTACTGTACCTTTGTTCATGTTGATACCTCCATAAAAATAAATAATAAAGTTGTATTACTTGCGTAATATTGAATTAGATTAGCATAATTCTATATAAATGTCAATGTTTTTGAAAAAATATAATGAAAAATGCACAAATATAGGTTACAATAAGACGTAACAATGAAAATAAGGAGATAGAATATGAGAATTTCGACAAAAGGGACATATGCATTGGAAATAATTGTGGATCTTGCAATGCATTCTTCGGAAGAGCATTTAGAGCGGCTGAAAAATATTGCAGCACGGAGAGGTCTGTCTGAAAAGTATTTAGAGAGGATTGTCAAAGCAATGAAGAATGAGAATCTGATTTTGAGTACAAGAGGAGCAATGGGAGGATATCGTCTTGCGAGAAGACCGGAAGATATTACTGTTTTGGACGTGCTTCGCTCTGTGGAAGGAGAGCTTGCACCGGTGGAGTGTCTGACAAAAGAGACGAATTGCGGGATTGCGTGTGAGGATTGCTTGACACGAGGAGTCTGGGCAGATATGTGGAGAGAAATCTTGGGTGTTACGGAGAATGTCTCAGTGGCAGATATTACAAAAGAGGTAGTTGACAGAGCAGGAGAATAGGTGTATAACATAAAACATGTAATACTTAGCAAAGTGGTAGGAAAAGGAAAATTCTTATGAAAATATCGACAAAAGGAAGATATGGACTGCGGGCGCTGGTAGACTTGGCAGGTCATGACAATGGAGAGCCAATTGCGTTGGCAAGTATTGCACAAAGGCAAAAACTGTCATTGAATTATTTGGAACAGGTTTTTAGTGTGCTTAGGAAGGCTGGAATTGTAAAAAGCCTGAAAGGGGTGAACGGAGGGTACCGTTTGGCAAAAAAGGCTGATGATATCACGGTGAAAGAAGTTTTGGAAGTACTGGAAGGAAAGTTCTCGATTGTAGATGAATATGCACAAGAGAAGGGGACAGATGACGTGCAAGAAGCGATTAAAACTTTAGTCTGGGATCAGATTAATACACGGGTGAACCAGTTGCTGGAGGAGAAGACATTGAAGCAGTTGATGGCATCATTTGCCGATGAAAACAGAAAGCAGAAGTCTATTTGAAGGAGGAATTACTTATGGGAAAAGTATATCAAAATGTAACGGAATTAATTGGGCATACACCTCTTTTAGAAGTGCAGAATATCGAATCAGAGCTTGGGTTAAAAGCAAAGATCCTGGTGAAATTAGAGCTGTTTAATCCGGCGGGAAGTGTAAAAGACCGTGTTGCGAAAAATATGGTGGAGGAGGCTGAACGCCAGGGAATCCTTAAGCGTGGAGGGACAATCATCGAACCTACAAGTGGAAATACCGGAATTGGACTTGCGTCCATTGCGGCATCAAAGGGGTATCGTGCAATCTTTACAATGCCTGAGACGATGAGTGTAGAACGGCGGAAACTTCTTCAAGGTTATGGCGCAGAGATTGTTCTGACAGACGGGAAAAAAGGAATGGCTGGAGCGATTGCGAAAGCTGGAGAACTTGCAGAAGAGATTGATGGGGCAGTTGTTCTTGGTCAGTTTATAAACAAAGCGAATCCGGCTGCGCATACCGCTTCTACCGGACCGGAGATATGGGAAGATACCGAAGGTAAGGTGGATATCTTCGTTGCGGGAGTCGGTACCGGTGGAACAATTACAGGAACCGGGGAGTATTTAAAAGAGAAAAATCCGGCGCTGAAAGTAATTGCAGTGGAGCCGGCGGCATCACCGGTGTTATCAGGAGGGAAACCAGGACCTCATGGTCTGCAGGGGATTGGAGCAGGTTTCATTCCGGAGATTTTGAATACGGAGATTTATGATGAGATTGTGCAGGTGGAAAATGACGAGGCATATGCAGCTTCCAGAATGCTTGCCCACAAAGAAGGGGTACTGATAGGAATTACATCCGGCGCAGCGCTTCACACGGCGATAGAGCTTGCAAAAAGAGAAGAGAATGCAGGAAAAACAATTGTGGCAATATTGCCGGATACGGGAGAACGATATTTGTCGACACCATTATTTGAGGTATAATTTTCAAGAAAAAAGTCATTGTAAAGTATGATACTTTGCAATGGCTTTTTTACGGCAATAAAGATTTTGCAGTATGCATAAAAAATAAAGGGAAAAATTGCGAACTATTTTGAATGAAATTGATTGACTTTGAACGAAAATGAATTTAAAATAGATTTAGAAGAGAGGTGTAAATATGCTGGCGGAAGAACGGTTTAACCGGATATTAAATATTGTAGAAGAAAAGAAAAGTGTCACAGTGACAGAATTGACAGAGCTTTTGGATACTTCCGAGTCTACGATACGGAGGGATCTGACAACGCTGGATAAGCGAAAAAAACTGATTAAGGTGCATGGCGGCGCGACGGCAGTCGATATGGAATATATGACAAAAGACTCTTCGGTTTCTGTGAGACAGGATTTGAACAGAGAAGAGAAGATAAAGATTGGAAAGTACGCAGCCGGATTGATCAGAAAAGATGATTTTGTCTATATCGATGCAGGAACAAGTACAGAATATCTCGTGGAGCAGATTTTGGAAAAGGAAGCAGTTTATGTGACGAATGGCATTTCTCATGCAAGAAAATTGCTGCATAAGGGATGCAGAGTATTTTTGCTCGGCGGAGAGCTGAAGAAAGAGACAGAGGCTTTGATCGGAGCGGAAGCACTGGAAAGCCTGGAAAAATATAATTTCACAAAAGGATTTTTTGGTGCGAACGGGATTCACAATGAATATGGAATCACCACGCCGGATCTCAATGAAGCTGCTGTGAAAGAAAGAGCGTTCAGACAATGCAGGAAAAAATATATTCTTGCAGATTCTTCTAAAATCGGACAGATTTCGCTTATTAAATTTGCGGAGCTGAAAGAGGCGGAGGTAATCACAACTAAGCTGAAGCAGGGAACCTATCAAAAGTACAAAAACATTGTGGAGGTGGATGAAGCATGATTTACACGGTAACATTTAACCCGTCTTTGGACTATGTGATTCAGGTGGATGACCTGACACTTGGGAGAGTCAACAGAACAACCAAAGAGGCGATATTTCCTGGAGGAAAAGGTGTGAATGTGTCGGTTATTCTCTCAAATCTGGGAATTAAGAGCAAAGCACTTGGGTTTATCGCAGGGTTTACCGGAAAGCAGTTGGAAAAGATGTTGACAGACTTTGGGTGTTACACAGATTTTATTGAGCTGAAGGAAGGGCTGACCCGCATTAATGTGAAGGTGAACTCGAACGAGGAAAGCGAGATCAATGGTCAGGGACCAAACATCGGTGACAGGGCGATTACAGAATTATTTGAAAAGCTGGATTGCCTGCAAAATGGGGATATCTTAGTACTTGCGGGAAGTATTCCGAACACATTGCCGGAGGATATCTATGAGAGCATCATGGAAAGACTACAGACAAAAGGGGTTCGTATCGTGGTGGATGCGACAAAGGATTTGCTGTTGAATGTTCTGAAGTACCATCCGTTTTTGATCAAGCCGAATAATCATGAGCTTGGAGAGATGTTCGGGGTCACATTAAAGACAGATGAGGAGATTACCACCTACGCGAAGAAGCTTCAGGAAAAAGGAGCGAGAAATGTGCTGATTTCCATGGCGGGCGACGGAGCAATTCTAATCACTGAGGATGGGGAGATTCATAAAGGACTTCCACCAAAAGGAGAAGTGGTGAATTCGGTCGGAGCAGGAGATTCGATGGTTGCAGGATTTTTGACAGGATATCTGAATACAGGAGACTATGAAAAGGCATTTAAACTGGGAATTGCAACCGGAAGTGCGACTGCATTTCTGGCATGGCTTGCAGAAAAAGAGGATGTTGTGAAGTTGTTAGACGAAGCAAAAGAGAACTTTGGATTGTAGGAGGGAAGTAACGTGAGAATCACAGATTTATTGAAAAAAGAAAGTATTGATTTAAACGGTGTCGTAACTACGAAAAAAAGAGACGATTGAAAAGATGACGTTGCTGATGGAAAAGGCGGGAATGTCAAAGACCTCGAAAAATACAGAGCCGGCGTATTCGCAAGAGAAGAAGAAGGAACGACCGGAATCGGGGAAGGAATCGCTATTCCACATGCAAAGACAGATGCGGTGAGTGGTCCTGGACTGGCGGCGATGATTATTCGTGACGGAGTGGATTATGATTCGCTGGACGGTGAGCCGGTACACATGGTGTTCTTGATTGCGGCGCCGAATACAGAAGACAATATTCATCTGGAGGTATTGAGTCGTCTTTCGATGCTGTTGATGGATGATAACTTCCGGGCAAACCTGATGAAAGCGTCTACAGTAGAAGAATTTTTAGGATATATCGATCAGGCGGAAAAAGAAAAGTTTGAAGAGGAGACGGAGGAAAAACAGGAGAAAGAAGAGAAA
>UMDW01003001.1_pt1 | contig 12331 bp, 16 predicted proteins | sample 1964611 | NCBI WGS metagenome assembly UMDW01 (sample SAMEA4836006, study PRJEB28245) | human gut metagenome | biome: gut microbiome; material: fecal sample | place: Denmark | collected 2008 | reverse complement strand
GACAAACTTTTGTTTAGCGTAGTCATATCAGGCTTTAGTTTAAACATTTGCTCTACAGCAACGATACTTAATCCTTCGATTTTTACCCTGTAAAGAGGCAGTTCTCTGATTTTTCCATTGTTGTAAATATCATCTTGCTTAAGTTCCGGATCCGCCGCTGTAGACCCCGCGACTCCTTTTTTAACAGTGCAATGCATCTTATCAATTCCGCCTGTTCCGGTTGTTTCAAATACTGCCACAATAATGTCATTTCTTTTCTTTCCTGACTCTCCATTTTCGATTTCGCAGTCCTCATATTCCCCATACGGTATTCTCGCAAAGTGTCCCCCTATTATTACAACACCGTCCGCAATTCTAATTTTGTTATTGCTTAGCGTTGTTGCCTTGCACTGCTGTCCAATTGTAAATATACCATCCTCTCCGGCAATAGATTGGAAGATAGCTGCATCATCTTCTGCATAAATATGCGCTGTCTCTTCCGGTGGCGTGTTCAACGTAATTCCTTTAAAGCCATTCATTCTAATCATCTCCTTTTACTCTATATTCGATTTTCACAGTGTTTCCTTGTATATTCAGTATCTTTCCGATAATCGGCTTTTGTACGTATGTTTCTGTCACAGTGTCGTAACCAGCGACAATGTCCCCAATTTCGTAATCTCCATCATCTACCGTCAGATTGCATTTTTTATAATTCTGCAGTTCTTTCAGCCGCTTTGTTCCGTCTGTCTCCAACTGTTTCATATCTGCACTCGAAAAATCATAAACCGCTGCACACTCCGCCAAGCCTTTATAAAACTGCGTCTTGCCAATGCTACCATCTTCTTGCACGTAAAGATGTAATACCACACGTTCTTCGTTTTGTCCTTCGCCGGCACAAACCAAATGATTTATTCCACCCCTGTAATCTTCTATTGTAAGAGATATCTGTTCGGATTCCTGCGAATACTCTAGTTCTTCTGAAAAGTCCGTAATCGGAACAGCTTGAAGGCTTACATATCCGTAATCAAGTCCATCAGGCTCTATATAAGATATCTGTAAACGATGCTTATAAGCTGTCAGTAGCTTTGTAATTGCATCATATAACGTCACATACCTATCCACTTGCCAATCCTTAACCCCTACATCAGTAGAGATTTCCGGAACGAAAAAAAGACCATTGAACCGGTCCTTTATCAATTCTCTCAATATACTATTTAATTCTCCATTCAGCACAAGATGATCCTGTCCAGTCGGTGGCTCTACGACTTTTCGCGTCAACAATCCTCGCCATGTTAATCCACTAAAAGTCAGTTCGTATCCATCGGACTGTATATCATCAATGATTCCACCATACTCAGTATCCGGGATGAAAATACGATTTCTATACCAATACTTTCTCTTTATCCATTTAGAGATTGGAAGGTGAAACTGGAAGTCATTTGTATCACCTAAATCAACATCCATCTCACGCACCTCACTCATATAGTCAATTTCCTCTCCAAAGGGAGTAGCTGCAATAAATCTTAATTCTGACACTTTGGTTCGCTCCTCTCTTCGTAGATCAGCAAGTCAAAATCAAACGTTCCTGGCCAAACAATTTCCTGTCTTCCGGAAGGGATTTTCTTGAAAACACTCTTCTTTTTTGCGCGGTTATGAAAAACACTTTCACGATCTCCGTTCGCTACTACTTTCACTACCGTTTCTTTCATACTGTTAATTTCGATATATTCTCCTTCTTCCAGCACAATATTAACAAGATACATATATCCGCCAATACCAATTTGTGGATTAACAACCGGTCCATATATTCTCAACTTAAAATTCGCATCTGTAAAATGCGGATTGATAATATATGCATTATTCATTCCGTTTGCGTACCGATATGAATACTTATAAGGATATCGCTTATTGTCAGTCGATGTAATGTCAGTTATCTTGAAATTAAATTCTGTTTCTTTTATCCAAAATGGATTATCTGTGATAAGACCATACTCGCACTGTATAATCTGATCAGTCTCCCAGTTATCTTTTTCGGAAGATTTTATATAGCAGGTCATATACTGTTCATTAATATACAGCTTTCCAGGAGCACCGGATAAAATATCTTTTTCAAATACCTCCGTCAAGGTATTCATATTTTTTCGTGCGCCATTTAACTTGCTCTTATGCACATCGATATTTAATTTCTTTTCTCTTACTTTATACCCAAATCCCGTAATTTTATTTGAAGAAGTAATCACTTCCCACTCATAATCAAGGATGTCAGATACAAGCATTTTATACGGCATTTTATTCAAGTTTACTTCTTGCCCTATGCTATTTACATATTTAATTACCATGCTGGTTGATAACCTCCATCCTTTAATGCTCTGTTAACTTGTCTACCATTTAAAATAACAGGCCGTTCGTTCGACTCGTTGTTAGCCTCTAACTGTGCTTTCTTTATCTTTTTATAATCCATCTGCATGTTCGTGTAATTGTTTGTAACTGCCTTCGTCGCAATATTCGTAGATACCGGCATCGTAGACGTTACCTGTAGTGCGGATGTCTGCATATATCCTACTGCTTTTTTCATACTCTTAGTCATTTGTTTCACTGGAATATTCTTTTCAAATCCCACACCAACCCCCTGAGCCATGTATTTACCAACCTCGTCACGCATCAATCGAGACGGAGATTTGATACCGAAGAAGTCTTTTATTCCTCCTAAAACAGATTCTCCGAACCCCTGAATCTTGCCAATTACCCAGCCTGTCATATCAGAAATACCATCCCACAAACCCTGAACAATATTTTTCCCAATAGAAAGCATTTTTCCTGGAAGAGTTAGTATTGCAGATTCAATTCCACTTGCAATTTTTAATGCAGCAGTTTTTACGTATGAAACTAATCCGCTTATCGTATTTCCCAAGCCATGCATTGCAGATTTTCCTATATTTGCAAGCGTGGATGGTAAATTCATCATTGTATTTTTTAGACCGGTTAAAATTTCAAATCCTTTTTTGACGACAAAATCTTTCATTGCTCCGATTCCATCGCCTAAAAATTTGATAATATTACGCCCAAGGTTTAACCACTGGAACGCCATTAACGTATCAACGATAGCGCGAATGATCTTTGGTATATTCGCAATCAGAGTTGGTATCGCCTGAATCAATCCCATTGCGAGCTGACCAAGCAACTGAACACCCTTCATTAAAATTGTAGGGAAGTTATCGTTTATGATGTTCGCAAATGTGGAAATAATTTCTGGCACACGTGCTATCAGAATTGGAACAGCGGTCACAATCCCCTCGACCAGTTTTTGTAGCAATTCAAATCCTTTTTGAATCATCACAGGGGCTGCCTCTGCAAGTTTGTCTCCGATTCCTTGTATAAAATCAAGAATCTTCGGCAACGCCGCAGGAATTGCTTTCACAAATCCATCTACCAAATTACTAAGTAATTCATAACCTTTTTGAATTAATGTGGGAACGTTTGTTATAACAGTATCCGCAATAAGCTTTACAAAATTCAAAGCAACTGGAATGATAGTCGGAACAGAAGCAAGCATCCCGTCTATTAAAGACATGACAGCGTTTTTTCCTGCTTCCACTATCTTCTGCATACTATCTCCGGACAATGAATTAACCAGGTTTTCTTGGATTAACTTTCCCACTTCCGGCAACGTCTGCAAGAGCCGCGGAACAATTTCGCCCAACCCCTTCAGCACATTTTTCCCAGCTGTCACCATAGATTCTGCAAGAGCCTCTGGCGATCCAGTTCCATTTAGAAAATTATCAAAAGCTCCTTTCGCAGATGCGATAGAACCGGATATTGTCTCTGAGGCTTCTTTTGCTGTTGTCCCGGTAATCCCCATTTCTGTTTGGACGATGTGAATCGCTTCTGTAATATCTGCAAAATTAGCTTCTAAATGTCCCTTTGAATCCATTGAAAATTTTGCAGTGCTTGCAAATTCTTCGTTCAAGTTTGCTGCATCTTGTAAAAGTCTATACATTTCAGATGCAGTTCCACCATAGCCAAGTTTTAGATTATCCAACATGGTGTAATTCTGCTTTGCAAATCCTTGATAGGCGTTCTGGATCATCTCCATGCTTGTGCCCATCTTGTTGGCATTATCGGACATATCTATGATTGCTCTGTCTGCATAATCCGCCGCTTTTTCGGTATCTTTTCCCAACGACTGCAATAGCGAAGCCGAAAAACTTGTTACCGTTTCCATGTAAGCATTAGCAGATAGTCCAGCTGTCTTATATGCATTCTTCGCACTATCGATTACTTTTTGCGAACTGTCTTTAAACAGCGTTTCAATTCCGCCAATATTCTGCTCAAGGCTTGCATAGGAATCCAATGCGTTTTTGGTCATAACTCCAAATGCTGTAGCCACACCAGCAACAGCTCCGCCGATGACGGCTAATCCGCCTTTCGCAATGTTTCCAATTTTCTTTATACTTGTGCTAAAACCTTTTTCGTCGATCTCTGTATTAAATTTTAACGAACCATCGTAGCCCATACTATCCCTTCCTTTCTTGGATAGCACAGGCTCACAGGCTCAATTTAAAGTGCTTATTTTCTTATCTCAACTTCTTTTTTACAAACACGACATTTGACATATACCCCCTTGCATCTTGCCGTATTATCCGCAAGGGCAAGCTTGCAACCGCAATGGGGACAACTCACCCATTCTCTCCGGAGCAATGGTTCTTTTCTTAACATCTTACGCAAACACATCCCCTATTTCATAATCAGTCAGCACATCATCCGGCAGACGGATGCAGTTCTGAATCTTGCTTATACGTTTTCGTTCATCTTTGTCATTAATCGTTTTCAAATCGATTCCGCGGTACATCATGCGCTTTTTGATTTCGTTTTCCTCCGCCAGCCCATCGAATAACATCCTAAACTCCCACCAGTGCATATATTTCACTGTTCGTAAATTAATTCCATAATCATGCAGAAATGCGGAGAAGATGAATGGAAAATCGTATTCGAACGAAAAAAGCGATTTTGAAACTTCATGATCAGAGCTTTCTCTCTGTCTTGGACGTGCGTCACTCATCTTCACAAATTCATTCAGTGCATATATCGCACCCTCTAAATCCGGAATCTCCGACAAAAAATATTGAGATATATAACATATTTTTTCGTATTCATTCAAAGCTTCATCTTTCAGCATTGCAAAAAGCTTGATATATTCTCTAAAATCAGTTACAATCGGCACTTCTACGCCGCACACATTCACCGTTTTTGGATAGTCCTCAAAGAAAAAGTTCACAACAATCACTTCCTCTTTACACTGTACTTGGATAACATCTGTGTCCTTTTCTTATTAATCTTTGTAACTTCACTGCTGCAAAAACTAATAAAAGAATCATAACAAGTCTCACACTGTTCAGAATTAACTCTTCCATTAAACAATTTCTCCGATGTTCCTTTTCCGAAGATATCATCAAACAAATTAGTGTAAAGACTGCAGTAGGCTCGAGTAATCTCAGAAATCTTTCCATCCTTTTTCATGGTCTTTTCCGATTTTTCCATTTTCTCAAACGCATTTTCATACTTCTCTTGAAACTCTGCATCCGCCATATCAACATCAAGTTCCACATCGTTATATTTCCATAGGCTCATAGGCTCATCTCCTTTTCTATTCCCCGTCGTAAGCGCTTTCTGCAAAGGTCGCTTTCTTAAAATCTCCACCAACAAATGTAACGTTTCCAACTGTAAGCCCTGTTACTGCTTTCAAGGATCCACTGTAGACCAGTGCATCGGTTCCATCTCCATCTGAATCTGGAATTACTGCATAAGTACGTTTTGTTGCGTAATACTTCTCACCTGAGGAAGACTTTTTAAATAAATCAACCGTCACAATATCTACGTGCGTATCATTTCCAAGTAATTCTCCGTCATGGATTTTCGCGATTTTTTCATGTACGGGATTGTTTGAATACCGGTCAAATGAATAATCGATTGCCGGAGCATATCCAACCACATCTGATGTTTCTGTGTCCATGTCCACATATTGTCTGGAATACTCTTTTGAATTTTTTGTATTTGTCAATGCTGTAAACCCGGTCATTCGCTCAAAACTTGCCGGTCCTTCTGCAGATGCAGTATCCATAAACGCAACTCGCTGTGACCGCTTTACCAATACTTCTTTTGCTGCTGCCATAAATTTAAACCTCCTGTCTATAAATTAAGCGGCACTCAATACGATATCTGGCTTTTTCTTCATCCACATCGTACAAGTAACCGCTGTTTAATGTTTCTACTTTAATCGGGATTTTGTTTTCTCCCAGTTCCGGCAGTACTCCTGCCATATCTTGTGTTTCCAACCACTCTTCAAAAGACTGGTAAAATCCACTGTTTTCAATGTTAATCCTTGCATCCTGGTCATATTCTTCCCGACTGGTGAAAGCAAATTGAAACTGTTTCTTTGCCCCGCCATCCGTATATCTTTGAATCACCGGGTCACAAGGCAAAGGGGCAATGGAATACTCCATGCCAGTCCCCAAATAATCCACATTCACCCGCCAATCTGATAGAAAAGGACAAGTAAGGATATACTCTCGGATGCTATTAATGAGATTTGACATACTGTGCAGCTCCTTTCAAGATAGAATCTTTGTGCCGGTTCTTCATTCTCTCAAACCAGTAAGACTTTTCCTTGTGCTCATAATATTGACGCCTTGCATAAGGGGCAATCTGGTTGATTTCTCCAGAACCGATTACGGTGCCGAGCGTAGCTGACTTAATCAGTACACCGGTCCGTCTTGGAGTCTCCGGATTCATGCGCCGGATACACTCGGAATCTACAAATTCCTGTGCTTTCCCAAATCCTTTTTCCATATTCGGAGCAAAATTGGGATTCCACGTAAGTCTTGCACTTACCTTTCCGCCATTAGATGCTTGCGTATATATCGCACCGCGCGGTGTTTTAATTACAAATTTCTTCTTTCCTTTTGCCACTACACGCCCACCGCCTTTATATGTGGATTTCCTCCAAAGGTATTGTAGTTTACAGATGTGATTCTTACTTTTTCTAGTCCTTCCAGGTCTTTCACAGTCTGCATCTTTAATCTACATATCCCTTTCACAACATAATCGTCTTTTTCAAGTGCAATATTGGTGTTTGGAATACGAATAGTACATACATCCGCATTTTTTCTTCCATCTGTGGTAATCGTAGACTGCTCCTTTTTAAACCACCATGCCTCAGGGATGTAAGTCATCTTCCAGGAATCTAATCTGGCCTTTTGGTCATATACCCGGTGAAAAATTGTAATATCTGTATTCGTCAGCATTATTCCACCCCCTGATATAAAAGTCCTGTATTCAAGAGCCAATATTTCGCAATCGAATACAGCTTTCTTTTCATTGCTGTAACAGAGTTGTCCCCGTCTGTAGTCTCTGTCACATAGCTAACAGAATATCCATCGATTGATTCAGATTTCTTTTCCTTCTTTTCGGGAGAATATTGAAACACTGTTTCCGCCATTTCGCAGATGCAATCTTTTACATTCTCATACTCAGAAACGTTTTCTACTGTCAATTTCCCATGAGTTATGTTTTTTAAATATGCTTCTGCTTTCTTCTCACTTTTTGAAAATTCTTCTTCTGGAACAGTATTTCCACCATATTCTCCTACATAATAGATGTAATCTACAATTGCCATGCCATCAACTCCTTTATGCACTTGCCATAATTCCAGCGGCTTTCAGCGCGTCCAGCAAAGCCTTAAATTCTGCTTTTGTTACATTTGCATCGGCTGCTTCATTTACACGTGCTGCCTGTTTGACTCCTCCAAGAGTTGTCTTGCTTGCCGCTGGAAGTGTGTATCCACTTCCTTGAATTGTTTTTTTGATAGTGGACCAGTTGTCTGCTATGTACTGTATACAATCTGCAATTTGATTCTCATCGATATCATCTACTGTACCGCTGCCTTTCATGGCAACGGTAAGATTCTTAATCGCATCTACAATCTGCATCTGTCATTCCTCCTTCTTTTTACACCCCCGACTTCAAGATAGCAAATGGGAATCTTTCTGATTCTTTTTCTTTTAGCCCATTGATCGGGTTAGGCACTTCCCATCCAAGTCGCATTACAATTCGCAGTGCTACCATATCCTGCTGTGCAAGCGCATATACAACCTCTTTCGTTGATGGATCAACGATGGTAGCCTGATCTAATAATTTATATGTCACGTCCTGTCGAATAGAGTAAACAAGCTGTGAAAAGTCTCCGGTAATCATAAGAGCCTGTGCTTTATCAAATGCACCGTTACGAGGGAAATCCATTTGAGAACCGTCTAATGCATAAGATGTCGCACCCTGCATATCTGTTTTAAAGATTGGCTGTCCTGTTGAATCTTTCAATCCTCTTAATTTTGCTCTCATCGTGACATCTCCCATGTGTCCCGACGGGAAGAAACCTGCTTCTTCTACTTTTGCAATTACACCATCCTCACCCATGATCTTGTCGTATAAGTCGTCGGATGTACCAAGCGTTACTACATTATTTGCGTCCGTAGCCCCTTTTACAAGTCCATCACGCCATGTATCTGGTTTCTCAAGATTAAAGAGGACAGCACCGTCAATTTTTCTTCCAATCGCTTCAATCGCTCTTGGTTTTACTTCTCCCCAAATATCATAGTCTGCATCATCGAGCACTGCTTCCGGGATTGGAATGATAACTGCAAGCTCCTCTGCTGTAATAAACTTGTTTTTCCATGCCAGTTTTGATGTCTGTTTAAATCCATTGTCACCATTTACCCAATATGCCATTGGCAGCATATCTAACACTGGCATACGATATTTTTTCTTTGACATGTTCGGAAGTTTACGTCCCATTCTAAGGACCGTTGACTGCTCTGCTACACCTTGAATGATTTCATTTGCCACCTGTTCTGAAATAAGTGCTTCTGCACCGGTTCTATCAATCATATCGGATGCTGCATACTTCTGTAGATTTAATGGTTTTCTAATTTTTCCGTTTCGATTCATTTTTTACCTCTCTTTCTAACGCCGAAATGCGTTTCTGATCATATTGTTCATTGCTTCATTTTTCGCCTCTGTCCCGCTTGATGCATTCCCTGTTGTTGCGCCGGTAGACATCTTGTAAGTCTGCCCTGTAAAACGTGGATTCTCTTTCAGGTATTCTTCTGCTGCGGTCTTAAAATCTTTCTTATCTGTAACAAGTTTATTGACCTTAAATACCACATAGTCAATATCTTCCTGTTTTACACCTTTTCCAACAAGAATCTTTTCATTTTCATACTGCGTCACTTTTGCAAGCGCATCATCACGTTCTTTTTGGATCGCTGACACATTTGGCTGTTGCGACTGCTTTTTCTGTCTATAATCAGCCAGTGCCTGTGTCACTTCCTCTTGCGACATTCCTTGTTGTTGAAAATAAGACTTTAACGCCGCCTGCTCTGCTCTTTGTGCACGTGCGTTTGCAATTTCTTCTGCCTGCTCATAACTGTATGTGGCATGGTTGCTGTTTCCACCTGTTTGTGTACCGACATTTCCGCCCTGGTCACCACCAGTGCCGCCTTCGCCGCCGTCAGCGAAAAACTGTAAATTCATAAACATCCTGTTTTTCATTTTTCTATTCCTCCTGTGAGTGTTTTCCATAGCTTTTACAGTCATCATGGTTTGGACAAAATAAAAACACCTATGTTTCAAGGTGTAATTTAACATAATCTGGATAGGCCTCTTCTAATCTGCTAATCCCATTTTCAAAAACAGACAATACGACGTCCGTATATTCGTTCGGATTGATTAGCGTAATAGATGCATGTTCATTTATATACTGTGTCTTCGAAATTAAAACTTTCATATTTTCGAGTGATACAAGCATAGAATCCTCTAATGCTGATACAGCCGCGCACACGATATCTTTCCCATTCGTTGCGTAATTTGCATGCCCTGTTATTTCATATTCGTTGTAATGATTCCCGCTCTTTCTAATATACACATTAATCAAATAGCTTCACTCCTTTTCCAATTAAATTTTTCTTTGTCATGTTATCCACATCCTAAAAATGTGTACAAAAATACCACTCACTCTGAAGAATGAATGGTATTAATTACTATAATGTCTCTGATGAAGAATTTCATCGTACAGTCTATACAACTTCTTACCTAAATTATTAACGGTTTCTTGCTGGTCTAAACCTCGATATACGATTTCATCGTTTACTAAAAGTTGCAGCTCTTCTATATCTGATACTTCCAACTCTTTAACGTCAGAGTCTAGTTTCCGTTGATTCGAAATCAAAGATTGCGCGTCTTCAACTTCTTCCAAGAGAAGTTTTGACATCTCATTATTTAATTTTATGATCATATCATCGCCTCCCTATTGCGGATTACACTGAATTAGAATGCCTGTCTTTGGATTTACCGATACAATACATTTATCTGTAACAAATTTAACACTATCAGGATCTCTTTTTCTCGTCCTGACTTGCCCGTACAAAAGTGCATACCGTATATCCTCAATTTCAACTCCACTTCTTGGTCTTTCAGTCTTCGGGTCTTCTTTTGTCCCTATGACACGTTCTATAAAATGTTTGCTCTGTCCTGAAATTCTTATCCCATTGGATGTCCTCATACCAACAATATTCTTTTCTATTTTGCCATGCAATTTTTTATAATTTTTAAATCCAGATAATGGAGATATCATTCCGTTTTCAACAGATTTTTTATAATCTGTCAACAAACTGAACTCTTTAGGTTTATTATACTTCATCTGCCGGAAATCAGCAAGACTTGCAAACTCATCTCCAACAATATTTTTGTAACTATAATACTGTTTTGAATCTCTGTCAGCATTCCGAATCATATCAGAAGTGTACCGTGCATTTTGCATCTTCGTATTCGTTGCTATTCTTCCACGCATATCATAATAAATACGCTCACGTTCTTCTGTCAGCCCCATTTTTTGACAGAACCTCGAATATTCATTGAGCTGTCCTTGATATTTTGCCCTTGCAAGCATCACATCATCTGATTCAGCACCGCCCGCCTGTAAAAGCTGTACTTTTTCACGTTGTGCTCTCATAGCTGTTTCCATCTGTCTCTGACGCTGTTTTGCTTCATACAAGGTGTACTCTTTGTCGTTAAATGTCTTTGGAGTATTCTCCTTGCGATTCTGCTCTTCCAACCACTCGTCAGTCCAGTTCCTTGCAGATATCCCAAGAATAAAAGGATAATAAGTGTGATAACAGTTTGCTCCAAGTAATCCGGTAACACTTCCCAGTCCACATACAGTTATAAGCTCTTCTTTGCTCCAAACTCTTCCTTGCCACGTCGCATGAGTTGGACGGGCTCCAGCGTGCCATTCCACCTCAAAATGCTCTGTTCCAAGTTTTTTAGCGTTCATTTCGGATATTTTTCCGGATAATTGTGATACTCCAGTCATAACCGCTCTACGAGCAGCCACATCCACTCTGTTTGCTCTTCCGGATGCGTAATCAATCTTTCGAAGTCCACTGTTTGTTAACTGCGTCACAACTCTTCGTAGGACACTGTTGTAATCAAACGCCCCGGACACAATATCCATACAGGCAGCATCCAAATACTTCTGATACACCTCTGCCAATGGTGTCAACACTGGCTTTCCGTTTCCATAATCAAGATAGAAACCAAGAGACTTCGTGATGTTTTTTAATTCCTCACTACTCTGTCTAATAAGTGCCTCGGCGATCTGCTGCAACTCCTCGTTGTCTTCGTAAGGAATAAACTCTGCATTAATCTGTTCATAGATATCTTTGTTTCGAACGTATTCCCAGTCAATGACTTTATCATACAGTTCGAACATTTCCGGGTAAGATTTACCTAACGTTTCTTTCAGCATCTGTTCGATGTCCTCGGACGAATATCCAAGAATCCGTAACCGGTTTATCTGCCAGTCTGCTGTGCTTGTAATTTCCCCGCTTCGTCTGATTCGTCGAGCAATATCTTCCATGATCCGCATTTCCAAATTAGAGAAGCGTTTCTCAATCTTGCTTGATAATTGTTTCTTGTAATCTTCCCTCAATCAAATCACCTACTCCATAACCTTATTTTGTTCAGGCAGGTTCTTAAGTGCCTCATCTTTTGTTTCTCCATACCATTTTGCACGGTATTCTTCATGACGCATCACTCCCATGCTCACATCTTGCATGTCCTGTTTGCGTTCCGATGCTTTGTCTTCGATAATCGAATCATCAAAATCAATCGTTATTTCAACATCTTCTGAAAGTCCTGGAATTCTTAGTACTACTCCAAGCCGGATTATGATTCTTATCAAATCTTTTATGACGCTTTCTAAGATTATCTCATGTTTTTTAAGGCTTCTGTACATATCAGA
>UMDW01007161.1_pt1 | contig 12677 bp, 23 predicted proteins | sample 1964611 | NCBI WGS metagenome assembly UMDW01 (sample SAMEA4836006, study PRJEB28245) | human gut metagenome | biome: gut microbiome; material: fecal sample | place: Denmark | collected 2008 | reverse complement strand
AACGCTTCCGCGGTCAAATCTGTATCTTTCCGTACCAAATCCGCATTTAAAGGATAGGAAATTCAAGTCGTCATTGATTGCCTTACTGTGTTCTTCTGCTCTTAACTCCATATTCACTTCGTAAATAGGATTATTTCCCATCTCTGTGTCCTCCGGAAGTTGATAGAACACTGTGTCATTTTCATCAAACGCCGGATTTCCATCAATATCAGAAAGCATTTCCGGCGCAACAAATATCCTCTTTCTTCCAAGGTTAAACTCATTCGCATAAGAGTCATATTCCATATCTATCTTGGCCAATGTATCAATCGAATTTGCAAAGATACTAACTCCCATTGGATTTGTATCATCCTCATCCGAATTATTTACAATATTTAACCGGTCGATAACAAACTGTGGCTTATCAGAACCGGTCTCTATAATCGGCGATATACCTGCAAATGGCTTTAACTCTCCCCATTTTTCGTGCGGTATCTCTGTACCGGCTCCACTTGTACACTGCACTACATGATTTTCTATAAAGTACTGCTGCGCACCGCCTTTTTCTCCAAGTCTATGTATTTGTATCAATGCATATTTTTTTCTTTCTACCGTTTTCGGAAAAAGAAATGCCACCTCTGCAATTTCTCCATTCTCCCAAGAAATCGGGAAGATATTTTTTGCTTGCAGGTAATTAATACATATGTTTCCGCCGGATACATTTCCCTCTTCATCGGTTTGTGCGTCTTTGATCTGCGCAATATATGCAACTGTGCCTGTACATGCTTTTCGTTCCTGATAATCGTTTCCCTTCACGAGGAACTTATTTTTTTCAAGTACTTTCTGTACAAAGTCATTCGTTGCATCTGAATTTCCAACCGTAATCTTCACACGTTCATTCAGCAACAAGTCTGCCATATCTTCGCACAGCTTTTTCGCCATACATAAACTCAATCTTCTGCAGCGAATCTGATTTTTCCCATTGTATACATAATAGCGATGGATTTTCTGCACGTCTCCATTATACCAGTTTTCCCATTTCTTAATCTGCGAATAAAACGAAGAATCTACCGTATCAATTCCTAGTTTTTTAAAGTATGTAAATATATTAATCGTTCTCACCTCTTTCTCCTTCAGGAAGGAAGTATTTAATTTTTGTCCACAGTCCCATCACCAAGTATCTCCAGGCATCGCAACAATGATCATCTATTTTCATCGGTTTTTCTTTTCCTGATTCTACAGATTTTGGATCATACTCATATGTTCCCATCTCTCGAATCAAGTTTTCTTGTCGCTCCGATATCGTCATGATCTGATAAGTAAGGCACTTCTGCACTCTCTGTATTCCGATGCTCACATCATTTTCTGCATCTTTGATTATGATGTTGTATTTTCTACTTTGCATCGCTATACGCTTAATTTCCTCTGCTAATCCTTTCGCCGATGGGTCTATGTAAATATAAAAAGCACCGCACGAATACTCTTCATGCAATGCATCTGTAAAAGAAATCATCTCTTTCGCATAGTCAGACGGGCTTTTCTGCTTTCCGGAATCTCTTCCTGAATGAAAGAATTCCCCAAGCCCTTCTATTCGCCGCTTGCTGATATTCACTCCTGCAGCTTGATATGTTGTAGCGTTCTGCTGTCCATAGTCCACTCCAATTCCGATGATTTTGTAATACCTAGCTTCCGGTTCTTTACGATGGTTGTCGTTGAACATGTAATAAATCAAATCATCAACACCAACACATTCTCCAAGCCATACCCAGCGATATAACCTGTAATCTGTTTCTTTTAGAAGTTCTGCTGATTCCAGTAATTTCTTTCCAATCCAGCTTATTGGAACATCTCGATAGTCTACATGCTTATGGACCGCATCAGATCTCATTTCCATTTTTAGACACCAAACATTAATCGGTGCATTTGGATTCTTCGGAGGATTGTACAAGTAAACCATACGGAATCCTTCATCATTTCCACGAACAAAAGTAGCCTCGATATTGGTTAATTCATCCTCACCTTCTCCGACATCAAAGAATTCCGTTAGCTCATCTAAAATTACAAGACGTATCGGCTTGTCCTCGTCAATAATACCTTTCGTATCATCGATGCTATCAGATCCGGAGAAATAGATTACATTCCCATTCTTTTTGTATCGAATTTCCATCGGAGAGACTCCAATATCAAAATCATCTTTACTCATACCAAGACGTCCGATAGCACGAATCATTTCTTTGTACACCGTCTTACGCAACTTATTATGTCGCTTACGGAGAACGACAACTGCTGCCGGCTCATCTCCAACAATCGTACTGATTCCCAAAATCCCGGAAAAACTTGACTTCGTTCCGGCACGACCAGATGTAATGATCTGATGCTCATGTTCTGTATCATCTAGTATGTCCCAAAACTCCGGAATCACAACTTCATGTGGATCTTTCATGCCGGATTCAGTTTCTTCCACAAGTTCTTCTTGCTTCTGTACTTTCTCTTTTTGAGCCTGCATCAAATTGATTTTAGCCATCTGCTCTTCCAAATCCGTATCGGTCCGAGTGCTCTGCCCTGCATACTTCGCGATTGCTTCATATGCCTTCACATTTCCGGCAAGTCCCTCTTTAATCATTGCCATATTTAAAGCCGACTCCAAAGTACACTCAACTCCAAGTGCCTCCAGTACCGGCTTCCATTCAGGACTATCTATTTCAGCGGTAAGCAGCATGTTTAGCGTCTTCCGGAAGTCTGCTTTCCTACGCCTTGCTTCTCCACTTGCTTTACCGCCATTTCTTCCACGTTCTCTTGCTTCGCTCTTGGTTCGCACTGGTTTTAAGTTCTTTTCATTGGCCACTTCACCACCTTCCAATCTATCAATTTTTTCTATCTCTGGATACAACAGGAATCGAACCTGTGACATATTCACTACGAGTGAAGTGCTCTACCACTGAGCTATGTATCCATATTTGGGTATTAGAAAAGACGCCCTAATGGACGCCTCTTCTTTTACTTTATTCTTTTCTTTCTTTTCCTGAATCTTGCTGGCCTTTATAGCCTCTTCTAGTACTTTTTATAAATGTTGTTATAATTGCACCAATTCCAGTAACGCCTAAAGCAGCGCCTGAAATAGCACCTGCATTTTCGGGAACTGCAATTACCATAACCACAGCCGCAACTATGCAACCAAATCCTAGAAAAAATGCAAACAATACCCCCAAAAGGCTATCTCTTGATTCTGTTTTAATCATTTTTTCTTCCATCTTTTGTCGATGTGCAGATTGCTTTTCTGCCATTGACAAAATTCTATCAGCGGCACCTGGCAGAATTTTTTCATACCCCGAAAGTATACTCGGGGGTGGCATTGGCCCACTGAATTCGCTTCTTATCGCCTCAACCACTACCTGTTTTACTTGCTCCGCTTGCTTTTCATTTTCAATTTCAATGTCTGAAACTGGTTCTTTTGAAATTTCTTGTTTCTTTTCGGATTGATTTTCCGACATTATCCCAATCGCCCCTTAATGCCATATAATCTTTCATTTTATCATCATAGATATTTGGCCATTCTTTTGTACTATCTAAGCTCAATGCTCTTGCAAATCCGTCCAGAAAGCTCTTGCTTATTGTGGTTTTCATTTTTTTCACTCCTTTACAAGCAACTGTTCCTAACGAAATTTTGAAATGATAGCTTTTGTTTCCTCTAACATTTCAAATATATTATATCTTATAAACAGAAAATATACAAGAAACATCTGTTCTTTTTATCAAATATTACAAAAAAGACACCTCACAATCTGCAAGGTGCCTTTCCTGATTCATACAAGAAGAATTTTGTCAGGAGAAATCAACCGATTCTCCGAGCCGATTGCTGTTCGCCTATTGGCTCTATTGTTATTATAAATATGTTTCGTATGTATGCTATGCGTTTTTCAAATATTCATCAATTTTTCTGCTCACACAGCTTTGATCCAAATGTACTTTTTTTGCCACATCGCTCTGCTTTACCGGTTTTTCCCCATTTATGAAGTAATGATTGAATATTCTTCTTATCAAACTATTTTGAATTTGGCTTACAAAATCCTCTATCTCCTCATTTTCCTTTTCAAGATACGTTTTTCTGTTTAAATCCCGGTTCTGCAGTCTTTCATACTTTTTCTGATCGAATCCGACTACCGACTGCGGCATCGGATAGCCTTTACTGTAATCGAAGACAACATCATTCCCTATCATACTGTCGCTCTTCCAACGATTATTCAGCATCCAGTCCAATTCAGCGATTTCTTGTCGATTGCTCCTGTACGATGCTAACCGTTCTTTTGTCATTTCCACCGGCACCACCTCCCTTATGTATTTTTCGGATGTAATCCATTACCTCGATGCTTTGATATGCCTGACGATGAAATGCAGCACTTGCATCATCAGGAGGCTTACTCGTCTCCATCTCGGCATAATGACTGTTTTGCTCAATTTTCTGCTCATCGCTTGTACGTTTGCGTTTCAAATTACCACCTCACTTTCTTGGAGCAACGGCACTTAAGACCGTGCTCCGCTGTCCTCTATAAAAAATCCTCTATACTCATTTGTCCTGGAATTACGTCTCCCGGAATATCCTCCCAGCTAACTCCTATATAATCTAGGACACGTCCCCATCCGAATTTTTCTCCCGTTTCTGGATCTGTGCAACAGCGATACATCCAAAATTCCCATTCTTTTGGATTACGTTCTCTTAGCTGGTCGAATCTATGTGGTCGTTTTTCCATGTGAATTCCGAATCCACACATACTGCATCCGGTTCTCTGAGCTTTTGTCGTGTAGAGCGTCCCATCTTCTTTCCTTTCGATTGTTCCATAGATTTCAGGTACTGGAACTTTCAAATCTAATGCCAATTGCAATAAATCTTGTCGAAGGAATGGAGCAAACGGAGCACTTCGAATTACTGTCTTACCAAAATAGTTACATCCATGCTCTACTAACGCTTCTTCCCTTTGACCACCTTCACTTGCCATCAATCCCAAAAACGGACGACTGTTATGCTCTTTTGCCCATTTATCGCATGGATCTTCTTTCATGTATTTACAGCATTTATTTGACACTTTAAATGGCGCTATTTGGTAATTTACATTTTCATTGTCATTCTCATATCCTGCAAATAGTTCCAACCATTTCTTTGGTAATTTCATTCTGCTATTCTTCGCATAGTGTCCCTGCGCTCCACACTCTCCCGTTATAATCGCATGCCGCACAGTTTTGTTTCTATCTGTCGGATGCTGCAATGTATCTATTCTTCCAGCTATCTTTTTCGATATTACCGGAAATCCTACTTCGTTTAGAATCTCAACTTTTGACTTTCCTGGAGCAATTGAAATTACTCCTAATTCCTTATGCACCTTTTGTATACTTTTATCTTCCAAAGATGAAACAGATACTGCCGGAACATCTATTCCAATTTTTCTAATGAACATCAACAACACAATACTATCTAGTCCTCCCACGCTCACATGTGCATTTAACCCTCTATTATCAAGTTCATTAATAAATTCAAGGATTCTTAACTCCGCACGCTTTACTTCCACTTCATATGGCAAGTTCTGCATTGCCATAAAATTGTATTTCTTTCTCTTCTTTTCTTCTCTCCATTGTTCTCTTTCTAATTCTTCTCTGTTCATTTCCTCCAAAGGAATCCGACATGTCTTTCCCGGCCGGGGATTCGGTCTCCTTTCTTAAAATCTAATTTATTTCTTAGGCTTGTACGGTTCCGGAAGTGGACGCCATGCTATCGCATCTTCGTACGGGATGCGGTCGTCAACATCCCGAAAACATCCATCATCAAACAAAGCTATAATCACACCCGTTCCATCTGTTATGAGATACAAGGATTTCATAAATAAATTAAAATCTTTTGTTATGTCTCCTTTTTCTTCCGGCAATCGCTCTTCTACAGAAATCCAGCCGTCATTGTCACCAACATTCGTGTCAGTCACAGAATCCATGTACTTGCGGATGATATTTTTACATACATCTTTCATGCACTCATAGCAGTTATCACACGCAAGGTCGCTTTTCCCCTGTAAATTGCAATCGACACCAAATCCAACATCATCAATATAAATTTCCTCTATCTCTTCTATAATCTTCTCTAGTACGTTCATTGTTCCACCTCTTAACTCCATAATTCTTTCAATGCTGCGTCATGGATATCAGCCGGTTCGGCATACTCGCATTTCCTAAGGATTTCTACTCTGTTGAAATTCAGGTCTTCTGCGGTATCGCAACCAATTGTTCCTCCAAGCGTTTCCAGTCCATCCATGTCAATTATGCATTTACTACACAATCCTTTCTTGTTCTTGCATTTAATCATCACTCCATCTCCTTCTCCACTTCATTATCGTATTTCACACATCTTCCATCTTTATACGCTACACACTTAGATTTCAAGCAAGCGTGTAATACTGGTCTTGTAAAATCTCCAGTTCCTATTACCATTGCTTTTACTTCTTCTTTGCATGTTAAATCTGGACAAAATAAAACCATCACTCCACTTCCAACAACTCCGGATTATCGAAAATATTGCCATGATTAATCATCTGTGTTGTATAACTCCCAAAGCACTCACATATAATCTCATCAAACCTCTCATTATTCTTTAAAACCCAACAAGCATCTTTTTCACAATACTTTACGACTCCAAAATAATCGTCTTCCGGCTCATCGTAAGAGTATGCATTAATGCTTATAATATCATTCTCCCAAATCTTATTGCCGTTCTTATCGGTAAGTCCTGTGTACTGGCAGAGGGTGTCGGAATCTACTTTCATCCATCCCCATTCTTCATTTCTGCTTACTTTGAATGGAACAAAAATCACATCACTAGGTCTTACATCATTTCCGATTGTTGTTTTGCAATAATACCCTTCCACCCATTCACCATTATCTTTTCTCTTTGCTTTAAAAAGTATTTCTCGCATCTCTACTCACTCCAATCTAATCTTTCATTCCTAATCTTCTGCAAACAGTGTTATATCCACAATTTAGTTTTTCAGCAATTTGGTTGATTGTTAACCCTTTGTTCCTAAGAGAAATCACTGTTTCTTTTGTAACATCACTTCTCGAAATAATATGTCGCATCCTGTTTCCAAAATTTCTTTTATACTCTTCTGAAACATATTGAACTAAATTATGTTCTTTTGTATGTAACGAATTTTTAATTACTTGAAGATTAGAAATATTATTATTTAATTTATTTCCATCAATATGGTGAACGTGAATTTCTGAATCGAAATTAAATCCAACAATATATTTCCCAATTATTCTATGTACCGACACCTTGTCATGCTTTATTGAAATTCCAGCATATCCACGATAAAGATAAATTTTGTATTCGTCTTTGGGTGTGATATTTCTTCTACTACATTCTTCTTTTATTGCTTTTTCTAAAATTGAATAATCTACTATGCAGTTACATGCATTTTCAAATTTCATCTAAACCTCCGAAATCTAGTCTCTGTCCGCACTCGTCGCAAAACCTCATATAACTTCTAAGTATTCCTCCACATTTTGGACATTTCCCCACTCTGCATCCAATTGCTCCATTCACCCCGATGATAATCGGTTTCTTCGCCGTATCCCGTTCCTTCAGCTCCTGCACCTGCTCTGGAGTTAATCCGGTATCTTCGTACTTTTTCAACCGCATATTTGCTTTTTCTTGCCATTTGCAAATTCCATATCTGCACGAGTCATTACACTCATTATTTTTATAATTACAAGCCGCGGTCTCATTTCCTCTTATAATTATTGTTTCTTTTCTTGTTAATCTGCTCATGCTCTATACCTCAAACTTTCCAATTCTCCATAATCTGATACGCCTGTTTCAGCTGATCAGTATCAAAATATCCAAAGTGACACATTGAAACTTGTATATTCATTTTCTCTGCAAGTCTCTTGTACATCATCCGCCTTTTCTTTCCCCCTTCATTTTTCCAAAAGGAGTCAAATACTTCATGACATTTCCTTTTCCACTCACGCATCTCTGCGTTTGCCAAAATTCCCATTGCCCTTTTCGGCCAAGGTTTATGTGTTCCAACATAAGCACCACAAGATTGACATCTATAGCAATATCCACTTCCATATTCTCTCCCATAAATTACAGAGTTGCTTATGCATTCTACTTTTCCACCGCATAGATTGCATACCTTCGGATATAAATTCACTTATTTCATACTGCTGTCCATCCTTAATTCTCCTGTCCGATCTTAACTCCAAGTGTAGTCGCAACATCTAGATCGTGATTCTTCTTGTAGTACTCAACGATGTCCTTGAAATACTTCTCATCATCCCCGATCTCTTCCATTCGTCCTTTCACAAATTTCAGAAACCTTGTCAGACCATTCTTTTTGTATCGGTGCTGCATTTCCAAATATTCGCATCCAATAAATGCTAACCAACACATTGCCTGTAGGACTGCCTGTTCCTCTCTATGATTATTCGCCTCGATAAATCGTTTATCTTTCAAGATCTTATCAACGTCCTTCGCTACTTTATTGCGTCTATGTGCTTTATCTACCCAACTCATCTTATCCTCCATGCTCTTTGGCGACCTCTTAAACCGCCACCTTGAAAATACATCTCGCTGATACGTCCCCTTTGTCTCACTCCGTCATAATAGATTAGCCGCCGATACTTTCCGTCATACTCATCCTTTTCCAGTATCTTTTCAACACATACTGCTTCGTACCATGCGTGAGATTCTGTACTCATGTCAATCGCAATCACTTTACCGACAGACTCGGCTATTTCATCAAATGTCATTTCTTCACCAAGTCGATTTTCTTCCAACCAATCCCCAGGCTTCACTGGATGTTCGATAAAATCAAACAAACTCATTTGTCCTTCCATATTCTCTACTCCATATAGCTTTGAACGCTATGATCTAAGACTTTTCAGCATTTCCGCTTTTTTCTGCTCTGCAAGCAACTCTCTGACAGATTCCTCCGGGAAGTCTACCTCGTAACAATTCTCTTTTAGCCTGCTTATGATGCGCTCGTCATATTTGCTCTCACAAAGCTTCTCGTTACTCGTAAAAATCGTCACTTTCCGCCGCACATAGCGCTCGTTTAAGATTTGATAAAATTTCTCATTCACCCAGTCCGAAATCTTCTCGGCTCCGAAATCATCTACGATCAGCACTTCTGTTAGGCACAATTGATCTATCAGTCTGCTCTCTGTGTAATCGCTCCCCTCATGCCACGTGTCCTTTATCTCTTTCAAGATTGCAGAAGATACAGCAAACTTGACCTGTTTCCCTCTCGCCATCAGTTCATTTGCGATTCCTGCCGCCATTCTTGTCTTTCCTGAACCTTTCGTGTGTGAAACAAGATATAATCCCATTCCAGCAGCTTCCATCTCCTCAAAATTCTCAAGATACCGTTTTACGATATTGCAAGCGAGATTAATCTTCGCTACACTCTCCGGCTCTCTGTAGATGTCTGCCCGGAATGTTTTCAACGTAAGTTCCTGGAACAGCTCAGGTATATTTGCAAACCTCAGACGACTCTCTGCAATTTCTTTCGCCCGGCACTCACATTCTTTTGTAAACCACAAGCCATCTTTCTTGTACGGTATCCATCCCATACCGCCACACTGACACTTAGAATCCTGAGAACTCTCTCCCAAGTCCTGCTTCAATTCCGAGTTCTGTGAGGCTTTTCTCATCTCTTCCAGTTTCTCGTCCAGTGTCATATCTTTCTCCTTTCTGCCCTTTGTCGTCATAATTTCCATCCAGCACCTTTGCCATGTTACCGTCCATGATCAGCCAGTCGAATGTGGCGGACCAGTTCCGGTTGTTCTGCCCTTTCAGGAAGCTGCTACTCTCAGCCTTTTTAAACAAAATACGGAAATCATCAACTGTATATCCTGTATTCATCCTCGCACGGATAGCTTTTTTCCGTCTCTCAGACATGGTCTTCAATGTCGGGTAAGATACACAGATGCTATTGTACAAGTCGGAAATCGCCGCAAAGTCGATTTTTTCTTTAGATACGTTAGTATCTTTCTTTTTATTTTTAGTTTCTGTTTTATATTTATCTATGTCTACGGTTTCTGCTACTTGTTGTACTACCGTTTCTACTTCGCTTTTTACTACTGGATTTACTACCGTTTCTACTTCGCTTTTTACTACGTTTTTGAAAGTGAAAGGTATTAATCTGTATTTGTTCGGGCTTCCTTTTTTGCCCTTTTGGTATTCGATTAAACCAGCTTTTAGGAGATCGTCTCGCACCTTTATAAAGGTTGCCTCACGACTCATTTGCATGGCTGCCATCAATCTCAGGTTATCTACTGTAACCCACTCAGGCCAGTTACACTTATTAGCCTGGTACATTAATCTGTACCACAGGAGTTGGGCGTCTCTGGTCAAGTAGTTATTTTCGAGCCATCGTTCGAAGGCGATAATCTCAGCTAAGTAATTCAAGCCCTTATCACCCCTTTCTCCTCCAACTAAACCAATTGTGTAGCTGGAGGTATTTGGCTTACGTTTTGTGATATATATATTTGCCATGAACGGTTTACGGGTTACTCTATAGCAAAGGATTTTCCCTTACTAACTTCTGTAAAAAAATTCTTGCCGGAACTGTTCTTCTGTTCCGTAGTGTTCCAAATAATACGCTTTGCAGCGTTTCCTTAAGTCCTTATCTATCTTTCCTGCATCTTTCCCTCTATGTACTCCATTTGGATGCAAATCCGGTCTTAACGGAGCAATAAAACCATAATCTTCGCACAAATCTCTCTCGTTTGACGTGTGCGAGAAAATATGATGTCTTTCCACCCCGTACTGACCGGTATACATACAGTGATCCATATCGTCTGTAAAAATGCTCCATAGCCTTTTAGCCAAAATCCACACCGTACCTTTCTTTCAAAATTCTCTTTTCGTCCGGTGATGCAATATCGGCATCCGGCATACCTGCATCTTTGCAACACTGCACTAATCCATCAATCAATCTAGCCATTTCTTCTGTGTTGTACGTGTGCGACCCTCTTAGCAATTTGTATGTCCGGTACATAATACCGTCATTTCCCTCTCGGACTTGCGAAGTCGCTTGTAGGTGGTAGTCTGTTGCGTTCTTGACCTTTTTCTCTGCCTCTTCCGTATCCGGAATCGTGATGTATACTGCTTTATTTCCGAACAGCTCAACTTGTCCATATCCGCAAAGTAACATATTATGCGCTTCCGGATTTGATAAGCCTATCTTTTTTGCTAATTTGGTAAGCAGTACCCAGTAGTATGCATTTGCATCTAGGCTACGTTTGCGCCTGTACGGCTTTATTTCAAGACTTAGCTTCTCACAGTCCTTAAGTTCTTCGTATGCCTGCCGAAAATCCTCGACAGGCTCAAACAACAATGTCAGCTTACCGGTTACAAAATCAATTACCGGTTGTTTTAACTGTCCTGTAAATTTCACTACTCATCACCGTATTTCTTTTTAATTGCATTCAGCATTTTAGCTGCTTCACCTTCTGTTAATGTCTCCCTTGTCCTTCCATTACCACAAATCCATGCGTCTAAATCGATGCCGTGAGAAATGCACAACTTCTCTAACGTCTTTATTTTTGCTGAAGAAGCTAGGTTATCAGCTGTTTCAGGGATTTGAGCATCCATCTTGTCATATTCTTCCTTAAGCCACAAATCAAATCCTAAACCTGTATGTATCGCAACACACTTCACAAATGCCCTACACATACTATTCCATACTCTCTGTTGCGACATCGAATTATCTTTCACAGGATTCGCTCCGTTCATTACCGGTGTCTGCATCTCGTACTCATTATCATCGATGATCACTCGAATGCGTGTCTCATAACAGCGGTTTGTATTCCCTTTGGAATCTGTAAAAACAGCATCAGACATTCTAAGGCTTCCGCCTGACTTTTCGCTTGGAATTGGCTCCCAGTAAACTTTCGTGGCTCCATTTTTTCGAAGCAAGTCAATACACATAGCCCAATTCAGATACAGTAGCCCGTCTCGTTTCTCGCAATATGGCTTTACATCTATTTTTCTAAGCTCATCATAACTTTTAAGCATTTTCTTCCTCCTCGTGTACATAGTTTCCTGAGTAAAACCACTCAACAAACTCTTTTTGTAATTCCTCATCCCATTGCATCTGCTCTAATGCGTATTGATAAGCGTCGCAATCATTTACGCATGTCCCTTTCTCTTGTCCTGCAATTCCTATGTACATGCAATCAACTCCTTTAATGCAAATTGCCCGTCTTTTTCCTGCTTAAGCAATTGTTCGTATTGTTCCTCTGTTTCTTTACGTTTTGCTATGCAGTCACACTTTTCGCCCGGGTCTAAATTTGCTCCACAACTTTGGCATACATACTTATGCATTTATATCTACCTGACTCTCTTTAAACCCGAACTTGACAAATCCATGCTCGTACGTTGCTTTCTCCTTGTCGTACTTTGATACATCTATGCCACGTCTGATCATCTCTTCCCACGCAAGGTCAAAGAGTTTTTCTTGATTCAAATAGAGCCAAATACCGCTTTTCTCGTCCTTCGAGTTGTGATTAGTACCATGTGAATCAAAAATCTGACTCGTATCATTTCTCATTTTTTGATATGTAATCAACGGCATTGTTACCGTTCCTTCTAATTGTTCCATTGACTTTTCCTCCCTTCTATTTATGAGTTATCCGAAAATCTAAATTCC
>UMDW01000651.1_pt1 | contig 13053 bp, 15 predicted proteins | sample 1964611 | NCBI WGS metagenome assembly UMDW01 (sample SAMEA4836006, study PRJEB28245) | human gut metagenome | biome: gut microbiome; material: fecal sample | place: Denmark | collected 2008 | reverse complement strand
ATTACTCATGATATTTCTCCTTTTGTTTCAAAAATGGTTATGAGTAATATGATACTATAGAGGGGGAGGATTTGCAATTTGAACTTATATTCTTCCTGCGGAAACTTCCTCTTTTCCCCTTCTTATCACCATGCATTTTTAACCTATCTTGGCATTACTATAGAAAGAAATATTTTTCTCCAACACAATAATACTTCACATAATATAACGGTACTCTAGAATCCAAAAATGCAATACACTCCATTTTTAACACTGACGATTTATGTAAAATCTGAAGACTTCCTGTACCTTCCGAGACGGAAATGCTGTCTACAGCCGAACCTTTACATGCCCCAGATTCAAAGGATATATTTTTTCATAAATTTAATTTTATAGAAAGATACGATTATTCCATGATTTCAAAACATCTCATGTTACAGTTTATCACTCCATATAGTGGTTCAGTTGTCAAGACACAAATTTAATCTTTTTATAATGAACAGATATATGTAGTTGAAAAGGGGCAGAATGTCCCCCTTAAGCTGCATATTCAATCAAAAGTACCGGATAATAGTAGGATGCCGGAGTTTGATTGTTAATAGCTGTCAGATACAGGAATCCACGTTTGATGGGATATAAGTGATGTCGATTGACCATGCCTGATTTGGACGGTCGATAACGGCATTGCTAGGCAGATACGGGCAGACTTTTGCCTGTTGCATACGCTTAGAAAGGTTTATTTTGGGATAGATAGGATCAATCCCCATTTCTGTCATGTAGCGGCGTGCTTTGCGACGGCCAACCTTATGACCACGCATTTTCAGTTGTGAAGACATCTGACGGGCACCCCATGCCGGATTGTCCGTGTGTAAACGGTCTATGATTACCTTACAGTCCAGTTCTTCCTGAGAAACAGGATTTCCATTATAATATATGCTAGTGCGATTAATATCAAGCAATCTAGCACCTGTTTTAATAGAGAGCTCTTTAGTCTTCAAAAAGTTTCGGACTAAATTTACTCTCGTAGTCAGGTCCAAGTGTTTCTTCAGATTTTTTCAACCAATCCACCTGCATGGTGAGTTGCCCAACTTTTTTGCGTATTCAGCTTTTTCCCTGCGTTCTGAAGCCAGCTTCTCTTTCAGGTTCTCTTTCAGGTTCTCTTCCCGTGTATCGTCAAAGACAACGGAAGCTTTATCAAGGAATTCCTTCTTCCAATTACGGAGAAGATTTGGCTGAATGTTATTTTCAGCAGCAATTGTATTTAAGTCTTTTTCTCCCCTGAGCAGTTCAATAACAATCTCAGATTTGAATTTTACGGAGAAATTTCTTCTTGTTCGTGACATAATAATAATCCTTCTTTCTGTATTGGTTACAACATATCAGATTCATTATAAAATGTCTCGGAAAGTGTCTTAAATTACTATACCATTATACCAGGTGGAAGGAACGGACAAAGAAAAATTACGATTTAAAAACATCTCATGTTACAGCTTATCAACTGGGGCAGAAAGCAATGGATCCGGCGCAAGTGGATTTAAAAACATCTCATGTTACTGGTCCTATGTCAAGAAAAAGTACAAATTAAATGTAACCAATTTTCTCTGTTCTGAGCGAAGTTTAACTTGCTATTTTTACTGCATTCTCCTCGATGTTTTCAAGATATTGTTCCTCATATTCATTTGGAGACAAATATCCACAATGACTGTGAATGCGTACGGTATTATAAAATGTTTCGATGTATTCAAAAATCAATTTATGTGCATGTGCATAATTAAAGATTTTAAACCGGTTGATCCATTCTCTCTTCAAAAGTGCATGGAAAGATTCTATACAGGCGTTATCCCATGGATATGCTTTCTTTGAATAACTGTGAATCATACCTTTGGTTGCTTTTTGAAATGCTTCCGATACGTACTGGCATCCTCTGTCGCAGTGGAAGATCAACGGTTTTTCAACATTTCTGACACGTTTTGCTTTTCAACACATTCCACTACGTGGGATGCCTCCAGCGTCTCACTCAACACCCAGGAAATGATTTTTCTCGAATACAGATCCATCACACTGGTAAGATACACAAATCCTTCAAATGTCCAAATATAAGTGATATCTGAACACCAGACAGCATCTGGATGAGCAGGATTGAATTCCTCGTTGAGGATATTTTTGAGTTTCTGGCTGAAATCAGAATCCTATGGTTATCTGGATATATGGTTTCACCCAATGGGCTTTGATTCCCATTTGACGCATATAATTTCCAACTGTTTTTTCGGAAACATACTCCCCGGATTTTCACAATTCTGCAGTAATTTTAGGAGTACCGTAGTTTTGATGGGATTCCTCGTAGATCTTTTGAATTTTTTCTTTTAAAACTGCACGGCGAACAGACGTGTCCGAAGGAACCCGTTTCTTCCATGCATTGTAACCCGAACGTGAAACGCCTAATTTTTTCAGTATTCCGCTGACAGAAACCTAACGTTTCACGGGCAGGGATTTGATTTCTTTCACATACTCAGAAGTAGCTGTGCAAAGAGCTTTTGTCAGTTTCCCAGAATACCGATTGCTTTTTTTAACACTTCAAGAGCATCCTTCGTATCTCGTAATTCACGCTGCAATCTGGCAATCTCTTTTGCCTCCTCACTTGCATAATTTCCAGAACCACGAGTAGGAACCTCGCCTTTATGTTCCTTTGCTGCTTTCATCCTGTTTTTCAGTGCAGATTCGCTGACTCCAAGATTCTCAGAAGCCTTGCGAAGTGGAAGCTCCGGATGATCCAAGCGATACTGTACCGCACCTCTTTAAACTGTTGGGAATATTTTGTACCTTTTGCCATAACCATTCTCCTCCTTGATCTATGACTATCATATACTATTTATTGAAAATGGTCATGTTTATTTTGTACTATTTATATTCTAACACCATACAGTTTATCAAGGAGGTGAGAAAAATGAGCAAAGTAAAAGTAAATTTAAAAACATCTCATGTTACAGTTTATCCAATGGAGACAGAATGAGGAGAACTTAGCGAAGCAATTTAAAAACATCTCATGTTACAGTTTATCTTCCTGCACCCTGCAGAGCTACGCCGTCAAAATCCTCATTTAAAAACATCTCATGTTACAGTTTATCAATTATCAAGGCGCCCCGCTTTTGCAGGGCGTTTTTGCATGCCAATTTAAAAACATCTCATGTTACAGTTTATCGTGTATGCAAATCTCAACTGGTGGAACAATTATCATTTAAAAACATCTCATGTTACAGTTTATCAGCAACTGTATCACAGCTGTTATCTTTTGTATCACATTTAAAAACATCTCATGTTACAGTTTATCTAGGGCAACCCTTGACGGAACGAACGCAGTCAATGATTTAAAAACATCTCATGTTACAGTTTATCCATCCTGGCGATATGTCAGCATCCTATCTGTATCAAATTTAAAAACATCTCATGTTACAGTTTATCGATACGGAAGTTTAACGGCGAAAGGAATTGCGCAGCATTTAAAAACATCTCATGTTACAGTTTATCTTTCTGGAGGTCGTTTCATATGTTTGGGTTCGACCGATTTAAAAACATCTCATGTTACAGTTTATCTCAGTCGATGTGTATTGATTCCATAAGGAGTACAGGATTTAAAAACATCTCATGTTACAGTTTATCCACAATCTTTTTGTATTCGTCCGTAAAGTCATTTTTATTTAAAAACATCTCATGTTACAGTTTATCGCAGTAATACTGTTAAATTTTCGATTACAGCAAGATTTAAAAACATCTCATGTTACAGTTTATCCAGAAGAAAATGAGAGAAATATTGTCGCAAAAATAGATTTAAAAACATCTCATGTTACAGTTTATCCCTCGTATTTACGCCCTTTTTTCTTTCATATTTAATTTTTTCGTTGATTTTAAGCCATTTTCACTTTTTTTACCAGGTGTTTTTCACTTCTGCTACTTTATCTTAATATCTCATAAATTTCTGCATTTTACAAGGCTTTTTCTATATTATACTTTTTTAAGCCTGGTAAATTTTTCTTCCTCATATACGTATATTTCTAATTTTATATAATCAGGTCCTCCCCTGTAGCATGACTTCCACACCCTAAAACTTCCTCTCCAAACACACTATTATTTAATAATTTTATGATACATATAAAATCTTCATTTTTATCAATCACTCCATTTAACTCTTTTCGCAATTGTATAAATTTTGACGGTGTCATTTCTCCTCGAAATACAGATTTCTGAAAATGAGAAAGATATTTTTTGCAAATCTTAAATACTTTCTGTACTCTTTTTTCTCCCACATCATAAAATAGAAATGCATAATTATAATTTAATTGTTTTTTCATCACATACCTTCTTTCAAAGAAAATGGAACAAACTCATTCCCTTCCAAAATATTTTTTATCAATTTGTAACAATCTAATTTAATTGCTGTGCGATATGAAACTTTACGTTTTAATCTCGGATGTTGGAAAACATTTTCCAAACGTGCTTCAAATGCTTCAATAAATATTTTTCTTCCTTCTTCATTTAAAATGCAATAATTTACACTTTTCTCAAAATGTTTTTCCACTTGTAATTTCCGGTTATTAACCAAATCAAAAATTGTTCTAAATACTATTACCGGCTTAAATACTTCACTAATATCTAAACTCAATGAAAATCGCCCTTCTGACGGTTCATGTAAAAAACTAATTCTTTGATCCAAATGTGTTTGATAAATCGCTGAAATTGTTTTCGTATATAAAAGTGTATTTCCAAAAGAAACCAGTGCATTTATTGGATTATCTGGGGGACGTTTGACTCGTTTATTCATCACGAAATCTTTAGGAAGAAAATATTTAAAATCATTGTAAAAACGAATCCAAACTTCTCCCTCGCATGCCAATAATCGCTTAATATCCTGAGCCTGATCAACTTGTGTAAAAAACACCTTCCTAATCCAATCAATAGTTTCCTTCACCTCTTTTTTATCATGCTTGTAATAATGATATAGAACTTCATAAATATTAACTCCTATTCCTTTTACAATTGCACGAGCTATATCCATTCGTTGTTCCTCATACTTCAATGCTTGTTTGACAATTAATTTCCCACTCAAATAATGATCTCTCGGATAATACGTCCCACTATATCCTCCATAATAGTTAAAAAAATGAATAATGATATGATTTTGAGATAGAAAATCCAATAGTTTTGTATTTATACTGACTTCATTAAAACAATATATTTCTTTTGTATTCTCAACTGGAATATACACATTCCGTCCGTCTTTGCGAAAACATAATGAATTGTCTTTTCTTGTCAGTTCTCCTATTGACATAATGTATCTGGTAGTTCCCATAACATCTCCTCCTAAACATAACAATATTCATAATATGCACACTTCTTACAAGTAGCTTTGTGAATACACTCTGGCGGCTCCTCTTCTTCCAGTAACTGTTCTATTTGAGTTATATAAAAATCTAATTTTTCTTCTAATTCTTTTGTTAATTCCAGAATAAAAATTTTTTTATCTCTTTTATTCTTTTCCACAAACTCCAATCGCCCTTTTCGAACAATTCCCTTAGACTTCAAAACACTTAAATAATACAATAGCTGCCATTTTGCAGCTTCCACATCGGCATCAGACTTTTTTATTTCTGTCAAATATTCTTTTGTCAATTTATCCAATCGAATATTTTCTATAGCAATCTCTGTATTTTTTGAATCTTCTGCACGTTCTTGATGAATTGCTTTGCCTATCTTTACTTGTTCACTATTATCTTCCAAATTCAGTCTATTGCCATGTAGATAACATTGTCTTTTGCAATGAAAATAATAATTAATTAATGTCCCATTCGCTCTCATAAAAATACCACCTTCATCAGAGAAATAAATCTGTCTCATTTTCCAATATTTTTCTGTTCAAAACACCATTTTCATCAAAATATTTTTCTCCATTTTCAATATAATAAATATCCCCAATCTGTTCATCCTCCTGGAACTTTGTTTTTTCACTGAATTGATAAATAAACTCATTCATTTTGCTTCTAAGATTTCTTAATTTTACAATTTTTTCACTATATTCTATTGTTTCATTTTCAAGGAGATCTTTATATTCCTCCCAAATTTTCCGTCCATCAATGATTTCTTTATCTTCTCCCATTACCTCCCTTCCTAAATATACAGAAATCATATGTCGATCATCCTCAATCAATTTCATTCTATTATCTATCTCAGGGAATTTCAGCTTTTGGACACTTTCTCTAAAAAAGTATTTTACATTCTCTTCATTTATGCTGCTTCCGCTTTCTTTCACTGCCGGAAGAATATTTTCTTCATAAAACTTTGGAAAATTTTTTGTTGTTAAAATTTCTCTCATTGCAGTTATCTTCAGCGAAAATCTATCTTCTCCCCTAACATCACCCTCATAGATTTTACCCGCATCATCCATATCAAAAAAATATACAATTCCTCTTCGTTTTGCAGAACGATTTATTCTTCCCATAAACTGTTCTTCACTATCTAGCCTTGATGTATCTTTGTATCCAATATCCATATCGATATCAACACCTGCCTCTATCACCTGAGTTGCAATCAAAATCACAGATTCCAATTCTTGTATTTTTTCTATGATTCTTTTTCTTTCCTGGATACTACTGTCCCCTGTCATCACCAATACCGGATAATCCGTTTGTTCCTTCATTCTTTCATAAAACTCTTCCGCACTTTTTTTCTTAATAAACTCTACCAACACTTTTTGATTATTTGTAATATTTGTGCAAATATGTTCCTCCAATTTCTCTAATGTCATTTTCTGATCTAGTAATCCATAATCTGCAACAACTCGTTTTGCAAATTTCGGATGATGAAAATATTTTTCTCTATCTTTTATCAAATGAACAGCCTTCATCTGATTATCCGTAAGTATCTCTAAATTAGGTAATGTTGCCGACATAATAATTATCTTAACATGCAGTAGCTTTGCAAATGCTTTTAAAAAAGTAACAATCTCTTCCCAACGTGAGTTTTTGTAGCTTTGAATTTCATCAAGAACAATAATAGAATTACATAACTGGTAAAACCCAAATACATCTTCTTTATAATGTCCGAACAATGTACGAAATAGCATAACATGTGTGGATAGTACGATTGGATAATTTAAAAATTGCCTATCTAACAAAATAGTTTGATATTTTTTCCCCTTGTCTTTTCCACCCCAGTCATCTTCATCCGCACGCTCTTTCAAAGGTACCAGTGAATTAACCACCGCTACCTGTGACATTACCTCTTTATTTTCTCCAAATACTCTGCTGATAGTTTCCATATTTTGTTCTACAAGTGTATTAAATGGATAAATATAAAATATTTTTTGGATATTCTTATCTTGTTTCATAAATGCAAAACTTAAATTCATTGCAGTATTACTTTTTCCACTTCCAGTCGGAGCTTCTAAATAAAAAATAGAGTCATTTATATTTCTTTTCAATTCATTTTCTGCATCTAAAAACATTTCTGTCCGCAGAATATTGATATCCTGCTCTTGTTTCAGTTCTAACTGTTCTTTTGGGTAATGTTCCTGCTGATAATTACGAATACTCTTCTGTACAAAGCTATTTTCATAAATATCTATAATTTTCTCACATTTCTCAAGCTCACCAAAATTTTTAATCTCTACCCCTTTCATATATTCTGATGTTGCATAATAATCGGATGCAACAAGCATAGAATATAACAATCTTGTGAACCCATACAAATAGACTAGTTTCTCTGTTTTCTCCTGACCATTTCTCCCTAACATATTTTTCCAACTTTTTCTTAGTTTGGAATTTTTTTCTTCTCCCCATTCCCTTTTCCAACATTCTATCCATTCCTTAGCTCTGATTCCCAAATCATCTCCCTCTCCATTCCTTCCAGTTAAGGAATTCAAATAAGCTTCTAAGTTCACTAATTTCCCATGATGTCTAGAAATGATATAGGAATATATATAAGCAAAATCTTTCAACAACTCCCTCTCCGTTTTATCATCTAATTTATTAATTTCACTTAAAAAATACTCCAAATAAAATATAGCCGAAAGAATAGAATGCTTACTTCCAATATTACTGTCCGGTACTAAATTTAAACAAAACGTGTGATGCATTTTATCTTTTTGAAATTTAGGGTTCACTTTTCCAAAATCATGAAATGTAACAATATTAACTACCATTTTCTCAAATATTCTTTTTGCGTCGCTACTAATTTCATCAAAGTATTCCTTTTCAAACTCTTTTATGAGCAAATCCACATGTTTTTTTCTAAAAATTCTAATCCAATATTTTTGACATAGTTCTGTGTGTGAAGAAAGCGTCTCTTTTTCTTCTCCATTTTCAGAAATATGTGCATAACACTGCTCACTACACTTCATGAGTTCTTTTATCGATAACATCATTTTTTCCATTTTCCACCTCGTATCTACACAAAAGGCTCTACAAATTTGCAGAGCCTTATTTTCTAGTAAAATACCAATATTCTCATTTTATCTTTATACAAACCTGCTTCTTTCACACAAACTGGAATGTTCGTATAGCAAAATGTATCGTACTCGTACAGGTTTGTATAACCATTTAATCTAACCGGAAGTTTTTCTTCATACTTAAATTCTTCAATCTCATCTTCATCATCCAACGAATCAATTTCACCTATCCGTTTTGGAAACATGCTAAAAATTTCTGATCTCTTAGCATCAATTGTTTCCAATTTCACTATTTTTACATCACTGATATCTGCTGGGTGATCATTTTTCCCAAGATATGGTATATAAACACATTTATATTGTTCTAACTGATAGGAAATTTTTTCAGCCTCTTCACAATCTAGTAATATATAAATATCCCACACTGGATTTTCTAGCCACTGCTCTTTTATGATTAGATTTCCCCCTTGTTCTTCACATGCATATCCAACGGAATTATTAAAAATCTGAACCTTCTTGGGAATATACCCTCGTTCATTTCTTGGTACAATAGAAACTTTTAATCCTGCTAATTTTTCATAAAATTCCGGATATTCCTCAATTAGATCCATTCCCTTTTTTCTCACAGTCCATTTTTTTTGTGCATACCCATTATAACCTGCAATTGCCCCAAGCATGCCAAGTAAAGCCACTTTATGAATTTGACCATATGTAAAATAGTAGTAAGTATTCACTTCTGGTTTTTTAAAAAATGCGCTTTTTCCGCTTAAAGTAAATCTCACAGCATTCATAAGTTACACCTCGTTTTGTGTAATAATATTGTAGACCACTGCCCTTTCCAATCCGCACACTAACTCTGTTGTATATGGGTTATAATAAACATCTACTTTCTTCACTCTGTCTTGCAACTTATTTAAAATTTCTGTACATGTTTTCATATCAATAATGTTCTTTTGTTCCCCTTTCTCAAACACGATATACTCGGATAGATTTGGCAAATATAAATCCGGCTCCGTTTCCACAAAAAGCGCAAATTCATTCTCACACCCTTCTTTTGCATTTGTCTCAAAAGAAGTGGCGGCAACTAATGCTGTCCGTTTAAAATTGGCATAGTCTTCTTTCGTATACCCCTCTGTCACCCCAAGTTTTATCAATTCTTTGTAAGCCATTGGATTAATTACAAATGGATAAAAGTAATGCGCCTCATTACTTGTAATTTTTGTCCCCAATGTAGAATTTCTTGCCTCCTCATTCTTAGCATCCTTGCTTCCATCTCTGAAAGGAGACAAAATCTGTTGCTCCTCTGCAGTTGTATCTTTATATTTATTAAATCCCTGTCCAAACTGAACAGCACCTGTAATTGAAAAATTATTCTTTGCCTCTGCAAATGTTGCTCCAAAATTTTTCACGTCTACTGCAGACATCAAATTTGTCAACACTTCCTTTGAATCCTTACTCTTTCCTAGATCTTCCACATGAAAAATTTCTTCATAGCGTTCTTTCAGAGATTTAGGAACGAGCGCCCCATCCTTTTCTGAAAACTTCATAGACTTAATATATAATACTTTTTTTCCCTCATTATCCCACATTTTTTTCATAGGGTATTTAAGTGCTTTGTCACTTCCATATACCGTTCCATCAGACATACTTTTAGGATAACCGGTAAAATCTGCATTCCAATTTGCCATGATTGATGAAATCCCCAATACACCGTACACTCTGTTTTCCATATTATATTTCCTCCTTTGCTTCCTTCGTGGATTCATAGATTAAATTATTTCCGATATATCCCCCCAGCAAATATTCCTGATCTATTTTCTTTTCTAATATGTATGCATCTACCATCGCATACATCCTATTGAACCTCTGTCTGGCAAAATTTATCTGATAATTATATTTCATAAAATACTGCCTCAACCTTCTTCTGATCACTTCATTCTCTGTTGCTACGAGAAACGGATTTGCCAGTGAATGATTCTTTTCCTTTGACTTACTTAAAGAAATAAAATAATATACAAGTTGACCGACTGCATAAAAATATTCTTCATCCGTTTCTATTTCACATTCTCCTGACCCATTGATCTTTTCTTTCAAATTCTTCCTAATCTCCGTGTATCTTTCTGACATATCACACCCTCCTTCAAAATATTTCTGTAATGAACACATCAGATTAAATTGCTGCCCCATTTTTGTTGTGTATCCATTCTGAACTGAATTTTTAATCATATTCATACAAACACTATGAAGGATCCGATCCATGTTCACTTCCAATCCTTTATAAAGCCATGCAAAAATAGCTTCCCGTGACCAAACAAGATTTCTTTTCAATTCACCCTCTACAGACAATTTTTCCTCTGGAGTAAAATAATTTCTCACTAGCCAAGATGAAAATAAAACTTCATCAATAACACCTTGCAACTCTTTCTTGTTTCGGTAATCTCGATACCGTTCTTCTTTATCCTCCAATCCTAGAACATTTTGATAACGGAATGGTTTCATTAGGTAATACTTATAATCAACTATAGTATCCTGATGGTGAATTTCTACTTCTTTACCTTTTTGTATTTGAATAAAATATCCTTTAAAATCACTCTGAATCATTTCCCCCTTCTTTTTTGCAATTACCTTCTTTTCCACGGTATCAAAATATAAATCTGTTTCCCCTAAATTTGCCTTATTCATAAGATAATCAAAAAATTTTCTCTGCAGTGCAGCCTCTTCCGGTGTAATCAGATAAGAAACTGCGAGTTTGCGAGTTTTATTTTCCATATAGGGCTTCTTTGCATTCAAACCCAAATTATCATTTGGAAGTCCCCAAATTTCATTTTTAATCTCCAAATTATAATCATTCTTGTTGAAAATTTTGGTCATTACATATCTCTGTTCTTCTGTAATATAAATTTTTTCATCATCCTCAAAAAAAATTTTTAAATAATTTTTACCACTTAGCGAAACATTCCATTTTCCCAACTGAAAAATATTTTCCTTGATCCATACCCTGTTTCTTTCCAGTTTACTTTGATCCACGTCCCCTATCTGTTTCACAATGTAATCATACATCTTACGATCCTGCGGTTTTTTATATTTTTCTCTTGGATTTCTCAGTACATCAAAATATCGATCAATTGCCGCTTCATCCAGTTTTCCATTTTCTAAACTCTCTTGTTTCACCCAAAACGACAAATAATTGTTAGAATGAATCACTTTCTTGGGATCCTGTGGTTTATCCATACTCACAAGACGGCTGTGATAATCATAGAAACAAATTTTCTTTCGCGCTTCTCTGTCCTCTGGATTTTGTTCCACAATTCTTTTTTTCTTATCCATCTTAATCGTATAACTTCTTACCTGTCCATAAGAATCTACCAGCACATAGGTCCCATCTGCTGGAACATACGTATCTAGGACAAGGCGATCACCATCTCCCGTTTCTTTCTCTACCCTTCTTAATTCTTCTGAAAATATTTCCAAACAATCCTTTAACACCTATTCACCCCCATTTACACCCAACGGTAATTACAGTAGCCGTATCCACGAGAATTCATCTCACAAAGTCCTGTCCCTAATAAAAAATAAGCCATTTCCTGCGCCTGCACATCATCTGCTATTTTTAAACTTATTTTATCTCCTAAAATCCGAATTCCTTTATACTCATTTGCAATCGGTTTTCTATTCAAAAATATGATATTGGTATATAACTGAAAATTCTCCTCTATACGCTCTCCCATATACTGATTATATTTTTTCACTGCATTTTCGAATAGCCGACGTTCAAATCCTCCAATAGATATCTGCTTCTTCCAATACCCATCAAATTTTTGTATAACCGGTGTCAGGGAATAAATTTCACTGATAATTTTTTTCGGTAATATACGATTCTCTACAGTCAAACCTTTTATAACATCTGTATAATGATTTTTTAATATATTTGATAAATACTGAGCCAAGTCTACATTTACCGTCCTCAATGTAATCGTATAAATATTTCCCTTCTTATACACCCCTTCTTTTTCGATTGGATACAAGCCCGCAAAACAATAATTTTTATATTGATTTACTTCATGGTATTCCAGCCATCTTTGATCCTGCGCAAGAGCAGAGTCTATAAACTCTGCTTCTGTCGCTAAAATTTCTTGTAATGGAATATCTCTTAAAATATATACTTTAATCCTTATCTCATATACTTTTATGCTATTTTTTTCCATATTATCACATCCTGTTTTAATTTAAATACTCATATTGAATTTGATACCTATATATTATATCATTTCCTATATTTTTTCAATATATTCATTTGTATCTTTAGATAAATCTAACAAAAAATCGAAAATGATTATTTTTTCTATTTAGCAACAAAAGAATTTATATCTTAATAGAAATTTACCATCTTTTATTGTAATTTAAAAATCTAGTATGTATAATCTTTCTATAAACCTTTAACACTTGTTGTTTTGAAACATATGCGTATTAAAATATGTGTTCAAAGATTAAACCCTAACATAAGATGTATTTTCAAATTTCCCTTTCCCCTCTCCCGTATCAGCAAATATATTTTTCCACTTTTTCTACTTTTTTCAAAAAATCTCTTGCAATTTCTCTCAGCTTGTCCTATAATACAGAAAAATATTTCAAATTCA
>UMDW01007211.1_pt1 | contig 13108 bp, 13 predicted proteins | sample 1964611 | NCBI WGS metagenome assembly UMDW01 (sample SAMEA4836006, study PRJEB28245) | human gut metagenome | biome: gut microbiome; material: fecal sample | place: Denmark | collected 2008 | reverse complement strand
CTTTTTATTCTTTAGTTTTTTATATTCTTTATTGACATCAGTCCAAATTTTATTATCTTCTTTTGAAAAATTGGCTTGTAATTTTTCTATTTGCTTAAAAAAGTTATCATTTTAAGGAGGTGGAGTAGGTGTTGGTGTCACAATTCCCATAATATTATACTTACACTTTTTAAAAGTGCCCTTTCTTTAAAAAATTATGATTTAAACATTTTTTAATAAACCATTTATAAATCCAACAATAAAATCATAAAATATTGGAAATGCAAGGCCTAAAGCTAAAAAGATAAAGCCAAAACGACTCCATTTATTCATTTGTGAATAAAAACTTTTAAAACCGAACATCATAATGACTAATCCTATAACAGCAATGTAATAACCAATTGTATAAATCATTTAAGTTCTCCCAGTTCTTTATTAATCATTCTGACTTTTTGAATTTTTTATCCATAAAAAATTTAAAGGAAGATAAATGATGAGGACAACAAAAAGTCCAATAATACGACCTATCCAAATATTGATATTAGACTCGTCACTTAGTACATCTAAAACCAAATTACCAAGATAAACAGAAATAAAAACTGTTATCATGATTTTCAGCCCCTTGCTCATTTTATATTTCATTGTTATCATCCTCTCTTAAAAATTTTATAGTATTTAAATTAAAATCCCTATCGTAAAAATAAAAATATTGTAGTGATAGAATCGACTAAAGTATCAAAAATTGATTTGATTGTCTTCTTCTGTCCATAGGTCTTTTTTCTTTTCAAAACACACCTCCATTATTTATAAATTAGATATAGTGCCATTGACTTTAATTTACGCTTTGATTAATAAGTCTATTTTAGTTTAAAATGAGATAAAAAGAAAGTGAATAGAGAAGGGCAGAGTGTTTTAAGTGGGAAACAACTCTAAAAAGATACTGCATTAGTAAAATTTATATCTCTTATTTTATTTTGGAAATAGATTGATTTTTTTGGTTTGTAGTTAAAACTTTGATTTCCGTATATATTCAAAATCCGAAAGACGTGCAAGCCTTCGGATTTTTGCTTGTATGCTAGTTAAAAGCTCCAGATAAATACAATAAGATTAATCCAAAGATAGTTATAATACCCCCAAAAAATATTTGAGAAAACATACTTCTATCACCAAAAACTAAGCGTAAAACAATCCATTTTTTTCCAAAGCAAAAAATACTCATTCCGATTAAAAAAACAACTACTCCCACTATAGTTAGTGGATTATCTACATAATTATCCATGATTTTACCCTTTTTCTCTTTTCTTTATTCTATCATTCTTAGTTTTAAACTATCCAAAATCTATTTGGTCTAACATATTCTCTCGGCTGGCTTGATCTAAACCGAGATAAGTTAAAGTCATTGCTTCGCTTGAATGGTTTAGTAAATGTATCACTAAACCAATATTATAATTTGACTGCGTATAAACACGGTAAGCGCCCGTTTTACGCATGGTATGTGTTCCTAAATAGTTGATACCTAAAAGATCTCCAACGTGCGCCATGACCTTATAAAATTGCTTTTCAGTGATATGACGCTTTGGGCGAGAGGTTGACGGAAATAACCATTCAGAATTAAGATTTTGTTGGACCAGCCAATCATGATAAATCAATAAATCTTGTTTTACTGGTTTCAAATATAACGTATTCGCTTTTCCTGTTTTTTTATCATGAATAAAAGCCGTGCTTTTGATAGAACCATCTGGGTTAAAGACATCGGATTTTTTTAATGTCATGACATCACTCACACGGAGTAGTGTGGCCTTACCGACTTGGAAGATCGTATAGTTACGACGGCCAGCCCGAAAACTATCAAGTAACGTATCTTGCACCATTTTTAGAACGTTCGAATCTTTGATGGGAAGAACGATTTGTTGAACCATATAATTAGATATCCTTTCTCAATCATATCATAATTTTTTTCAGCTATAATAGCATAGCTAGACATCCAAGGGCCAGTCCACCAACCAATAATGCCATAAGTCTTAGCATATTTAATACGATAACCTAAAGCGATCAGGTAACTGAGATATTCTTTTTTATGATTTCCAGTATCTAATATTATTAATAGCCCCTCTGTTTTTAGTACACGTGTAGCTTCATCTAAGGCTTTGTATCGGTTCTGTTTTGGTTTAATATTATGAATTGCCATACTTGCGGTTACAAAGTCGTATTTCTTATTTTCAAAAGGTAGCTCTATCATATCCGCAGTTTTTAAATCAGATCTATTTTCTAGATTTTTTTCCTGTAAAAGCTGTTGTGTGCTTTTAAAACTATTATTGGATTGATCCCTATTTTTCCATAGATCTATTCCGGTCACATGTCCTTCGCTTGATATTTTAGAGGCGAACTTTATCAGTACAAGTCCATGTCCGGTCCCTAAATCTAGTATAATACTATCTTCTGGGATCACTAAAACAATATCCATTAGATAAGGGAATGTGAAATAATTAATAATGTAATTGACCTTTTTAAATTGTTTGAAAATTCTTGTATTTTTTTTTTTTTGGAGTATACTGATATTATCCAAAATATAAGAAAGGACGTAAGAACTATGTACATCAATCTTATTAATCTAAAACGTTGGTGTCTGCTCATCTATTCAATCTTTTCTGCGGTTGTTACAGTAATTTATATCATGTTTAATTCCACTTTTTATAAATTAGATTTGGTTAGATATAGTAATGATATTAATTACTATAATAAGATGAGTGCAATTTTACCAAAAGGGTTACTTCAACTTAATGGTAATTTCTCTCAACTCAATTCACCTTTGTTAATTATCGTCTACCTATTAGGAGTTTTGATTTGTTTGATTTCTTTAATATTAAATTGGGAGCCTTATTACAAAAGAACATATACACCATTAATATCTATGATAGGATTTCTTCTTCCTCTGCTAATTCGCAATGGAGAAAATATTATTTGGATGTTATTACTGGGGTTAATAGTTGCATTTATTGGTAGTATTTTTTATGTTCTTGCAATTGGTAAAGTATATAGGTGAACAATATATTATAGATACACTAACTTATTATTCAATTTTACACTAAAATTTTGGAACTTGGAAATTTCGCAACAGAGCCAATTTTATTATGTTAGAATATAAATATAATAAATTTTTTAAGGAAAGTCTTTTAAGTATGACTAATAAAAATCTCGATCATCAATTAATTAATTTAAATTTTCTCGTAACCCTACTTTATATAATAGGAATGTTAGGAGTTGTAGTTACTTCTATTTATCATTTGTTTTTTGAGAAATTTCAAGTTGGCATCTCTCCAACAATGTTTTTAGCTTTTATATTTCTATGTTTCATTCTAAGTGCAGTGATAATAGCTAAGTTTTCTAAAGATACTAAGTCTGACTCAACTAATACTATTATTTTAGGTGCTTTTAGTATAGCTATAGTATTTATTTTATTCATTCTAACCACAGTAAGCAAATAAAATAAACATATATCTTATATGACCTCCAAAATTTAAACTTTTGGAGGTTTTTTATTATGATATTAAGTCAAGTTCTTAAATTCGGAATAGTAATGCATTAATAAAGATATAATCAGTTAGGACTTTTATACTATATTTGAAAAGTTTATCAATACTTGTATTTAGTTTAAAATTTTAAAAAAAGCAATTGAAGACAGTAAATATGAATCATTTTAAAGGTAAAAAAATTCCAATCAACTTTAACCAATTCACTTTCAAAATATCACCTCCATTTTTAAGAACTATTATATCAATAAACAGAAAAACAACCCCTGTAATATGAACTAAAGATTATAGGGGGTGTTTTAATGGTATTTCCTAGGGGCCATTATCTAATTATAGACCCTAAGTTAAGGAATGTATTGATGTTTTCTAGTATAATCCCTAGTTTGATAATATTTATTGTATTTTTCTGTATTTAGTTATTCGATGATATCGAGGCTAATATGTCAGTCTTCCAAGCAGCCATTGGTTGGTATATCAATTTTTATAATCGCAATCGTATCTCAAATGTTGCCTAAGTAACTGAATAAAAATAGTCCAATTTATTGACTTCTGAGCAGCCGCTGAAGCTATTAAATTATTGAAAGGAACCAGCCTTTTAATAAGTCAACAAAGAAATTCTGCTTTAAATCATATTGGGGTATCACAAATACTTTACAAATATGTTTTGCGTCGCAGCAAAAACCAGCAAATTAGGCTTAGTATAACAGAGATAATCAGCACAGCAAAAACACCATAAGAAGATTTTTCAAACGGGCCATCGACATTGACTCCCCAAAAACCAAAAATGATTGCTGGAATAGTCAAAACGATTGATATCTCTGTTAGAGTTTTCATAATCATGTTTAGCTGATACGAAATCATATTGTTTATCATATTTTCCAAATGATCCAAATATTGACTGTAACCTAAAATAATTCTATCCATTGTGTCGCTTGTATTGTATATCTCATCAATTATTTTTTGGGTGGTAAAATCAATATCATTAATAGTTGTAAAATTTTTTTTAATGAAATCCAGCGCTTTGTGATTAGCGCCATAGGTTGTTGACAAAGCTATCATGTATTTTTGAAGAGTCAATAAATCACCAAACGTTGGTCTGAGTGAACCGGACGTTGATATTTCTGAGTCTAAATCATCAATTTTTTCCTTGACTCCACGAAGGTCGTCAAGCATCACATGGAAATCTTTTTGCATGATCTTTAAAAGTACTTCCTGCATGAAATTATCGACATCATGTAAAACCATATTGGATAAGAGTTCGGGAATGAATTTTAATTTTTGTTTTGTAAAAATTATCAACTTATTTTTAAATACCAAGAAAACAACAGATGTCGTCAGATTATCTAGATGCCCACCTTCATGTATCTCGGGAAACAAAAAACTTACGAGCAAACTTTTTTCATCGTTCTGATCTATCATCGTGTCATATGCAACTCGATCATCAAACGTTAGTATATTGTCTATGTTAAAGTCAGATTTATGTTCAAAAGATTCGATATATTCTCGTTCGTCACCATACACATAAACAACAGACGAATTTTTGATATTTGATTCTGACGAAACTAATAATGTATTTTTTGTTAAAGAATAAGTTTTCAGCATTGTAATCCTCCTGCTTTATATTTTTCTCAAAAATAAATGCGTAATTGTTGTGGAATAAATACGTTATCAGTTTTAAAAACATTTTGTCTTATGTATGATAACCTGCTAAAAATTTTATCTCGCACATTATCTAGACAATCTCGTCTCCAGCTTCTAATGTATTATCTAATTTATAATTATAGACCCTAAACAAACATCTTTTGTAAAAAGCCTTTTTTCTGTTCTTTTAACAAATCTAACTTACGTTGATGAAGAGCGATAGTGTTGTCTAACTGTTTGAAAAATGATCCAATCTTTTTCTGTTCCGTACTTTTAGGAACTTGGATAGGAAATTTCTTCAACTCCGTCTCAGTCATTGTAGGAATTGCACCACCGATTTTTATTGTGTTAATTCGTTTTAAAATATTGTAACTTGTTAAAATGACCGACAGAAAATATTCATCTAATTCATTACTACGTATGATAACGATCTGAGGATTCACAGTTGCGTGATAATTAATACTTTGAACCAATGCACTTTTTCCTAAAGTTGAACCTGTTTTAACAAATAAAATATCAGAATTTTTTACCATGATTTCTGGAGATTCTCTATATTTTTGTTTTGTGATATATGTATCACTTCGCTTTCTGTAAAGTCTATTGTTCACGATATTAGTTGGACTATATGCTAGAACTCCTGTTTCCTTTGTAACAATATCAGCTTGTGTGTACCCACGAAAACCAATCCTTCCGTTTATGTTAACTTCGTCCCCCAACTTACGCTCTTCCCAATCGTCAGCAAACCCCGCAAATCGCAATTCAGGAACTTTCTCGCCATTTTTTGGAAACATCTTTTGCAAGTATCCTTTTTTCTGCTCTTTGAGAAGATCTAACTTACGTTGATGGAGAGCGATAGTGTTATCCATTTGTTTGAAGAATGAACCGATTTTTTCTTGTTCATCTACTATCTTAGGAACAACTAGTAGAGTATTAAAAAAATCAGTAGGTGCAATATTTAGTAATCCGTGATTACGAGCCCCTTCTGCTGCATTCTTAGAAACCTCCCGGTACCATCTAGTGGTATCGTAATATGAAACTAGAAACTGAGAATTAATTTCCGTAGGTCTAAATACTATATAAAGTGTCGACAGAACGCCCATATCATACTTATCTAAACGCTTAATAGCCCCCCATGGATATCCATTTGAATAACTTTTATTATATGCAAACTCACCATTTTTAACTAAAAAATATCCAGTAACATCACGACTGGCTACTTGCTTATTGAAAAAATCGTTTTGATCTATTAAGCCATCTTGTGCAGATATTGTTAGTGGAAGAGTTGACTCATTATTTTTATTTTTTCTAGTAACACGCTCTGAAATGCTAGATAACTTACGCTCTTCCCAATCATCCGTAAAACCTTCAAACCTTAATTGTGGACTTTTTTTACTCATCATGACCGCCTCTCAAAAGAAGACGCATCGATTCAATCATGGCTTGATTCTCTTCACTTTCTGAAAAATCGTTAATCAAAGATAAGAGCGTTTGATCTTGTTGAACTAATTCTTCATTGATCTTAAGGAGATTGGTATTCACTGCAACCAAATCAACCGGTTCTTCTTCCTCAAAGGTATCGACATAACGAGGGATATTTAAGTTAAAGTCATTTTCTTGGATCTCATCAAAACTTGCAACATGAGCATATCTTTCAATATCTTCTCGCTTTTTGTAGGTAGAAACAATTTTATCAATATGTTCATCCAACAGGACATTTTGATTTTTTTGTTTTTCAAAGTCTTGAGAAGCATCAATAAATAAGACATCGCGACGAGAGCGGTTTTTCTTCAAAATAATAACCGTTGTCGGAATACTCGTTCCAAAAAAGATATTGGCCGGCAATCCAATAACCGCATCAATAGCTCCCATTTCTAAAAGGGCTTGACGGATGGTTCCTTCTGCGGCTCCTCTAAAGAGCACGCCATGAGGCAGGACAATCCCCATTGTTCCCGATTCTTTCAAATGGTAAAAACCGTGAAGGAGAAAGGCAAAGTCCGCTTTAGATTTAGGCGCTAATTTTCCAAAACGCTCAAAACGAGGATCAGAGAGAAACTTATCTGCCGCTGACCATTTCGCAGAATAAGGAGGATTCATGACCACAGAATCAAACTGATAAGGCTCTTCTGAGGGCCAATCGGCATCTAAAGTATCTCCGTTATTCAGGTTCATGCGTTCTTTATCTACTCCATGAAGGATTAAGTTCATACGTGCTAAGTTAAAGGTCGTCGTATTTAGCTCTTGGCCATGATAATGGACTTGATTTGGATTGAGGAGATAGCGACGGATATTAAGCATCAAAGAACCCGAACCCATCGCAGGATCGTAAATATGAAAAGGCGCTCGAGATTCTTGTCCGATCGACGTAATTTCTGACATGATGCGTGAAACAGCTTGAGGGGTATAAAACTCTCCTGCTTTTTTACCTGCACCTTCCGCAAACATCCCGATTAAATACTCATAAGCGTCCCCAATCACATCGCCATTGTGTTCAAATAAGTCAATCTCATCTAAGGCACGTAAAACCTCAGTAATCGTCACATTACGTTGTTGTGCATTTGAGCCTAATTTTGTGGAGTTTAAATCAATATCCGCAAACAATCCACTGAATTCTTCTCCTTGACGTTCCAACTCATTAAAACCTGCTTGTAAGTCGGTCAAGTTAAATTCATAGTTATCAGCTTTGATGCGGTAGTGATAAAACAATTGATCGGGTTGGATAAAGTAACCTTGTTTGGGTTGGATATTTTCGATTAAATCGTCTTTGTCTTCTTCGTACCACTCCATGAATCCTGCATACTGAGTGGAACGTTCTGGGAAGGTATCTGTTTTTCCATTTTCTTGTTCATAAACTTCTCTAAGCTGCGCATCAGACAAATACTTATAGAAAATTAATCCCAGTAAGTAGTTTTTGTACTCACTTGCATCCATCTTCCCACGTAAGATATCCGCAGAAGCCCATAGTTGTTGATTTAAACCTGTCGCCATTATAATTCTTCTTTCCATTTTTGAATTTGTTCAAAGTTTTGTTGTAGTCGTTCTTCTAAAACTTTTGTTCTTCTTCTGTATTTTTCACCCGTTTTGGCTTCGAACTCTTCTTTACTAAGAGTCATCGAATCCAGTAAATGGGTTAAATAAGGGATCGTTTTCTTATCGCCTTGATATTCATTCATTGCAGACTGTAAAAAGTCGAAGGATAATCCAAATTCTTCAGCTTCTTTTTGAAGTTGTCTTTGAATTTCATTTTGTATTGAAGTCTCTTTTAATTGAGCCACATCGATCTCTTCAGTAGTATTGACGAGTTGATCTTTCAAGGTGTGATACATCTTTTGGATTTGAGGATCCTTTTGTTGGATTTCTTTTTCAAATTTTTCAACGGCCCCTGCTTCGTTTAATTGGATCGCTTTCAAAAGTTGATTAATATAAAAACTATCCACGACGTCTTTATGTGTCGCATTGAGCTGCGAAGAAAAAGCAATCTCTTGTAAAAGCTTCTCGAAGTCCTCCTCAGGATGCTCCTCATCCTCAATCATTTCTTTAATCTTTGTTTTAACATTTTCCGTTTTACCTTGATATTGTGGCAACTGCTCCACTACTTCTGAAAATGCTTCAAAGTCCTCTTCGTATTGATCATAGCTTCGGAGCGCTTTATAACTCTTTTCTAGCTTTTGATAAGCACTCACTTGCGCAATCATCGTTTTAAGATCATTGGGATTATCCGATAGGTCGGCTTCGCTTTGTTTATAAAGTGTTGAACATTCGATAAATTCTTTTTTGACTTCTTCATATTCTTTTGGAATCAGTTGATCAAAGTTTTGATTTTCATTTGAGAATAGACGAAACGTGTTTTGCACATTTTCTTTCATGGTGAAGGGTTTTCTAAAAGAGACAATCAAACCAGAATCTTTTCCTGTATAAATACGATTCGTTCTTGAGAACGCTTGAAGGAGCTTTTGATAGTTCATTTCTCGATCAATATATAAGGTTTGAATCGTTGGAGAATCAAAGCCTGTCAATAAACGATCGACAACAATAACAAAATCTAGCCACTGACCATCCGATTGATATTGCTTTTCCTTACGGGCCAACCGTTTATTAATATTTTGATTGTAGAGTTTCTCATCTTGATAAGGAGAGGCATCAAACTGTTTCGCATACTCTTTCATAATCTCTACTAATTCATCGTCTTGTTCATTTTTTTCTAATTGATCCGGATTGGTTGAGAAGGTAATAGCTACTCTTGGGAAATCTTTATCAATCAGTTGATGACGTTCATCAAATTGTCGCCCATTCAAGAGTGTACCATTATCTTTCATTTCCTTTAAAATCCGGTAAATATGTTTGGCTTGGGCAATCGAGTGAGTGGTAAGAATGGCTGACATCGTAGGAAAACCATTCTTTACCTTGAACTTTTTGACCACACTCCTCCGATTAAAGATTTTTTGTAACATGGTACGAATATGTTCATCTTTTTCATAAAGTTCCGTAGGCAATAATTTTTCTTGTTGGAGGGCATCGTCTGGCAACTTTCCTTTATTGAGTTGGGTGACAATCACCTCTTGATCCTCTTCTGAAATCAGTGAATGATACTCGACTTGAAAGCCTAACACAGCCCCATCATCCATGGCATTTTTGGTTGTATAGGAGTGAAGGAGTGGCCCGTATTGCTGGCTCGTCGTTCTGGCAAAGGTTCCATTTTCTTGCTTTTTATTTGCTTCAAAAATAGGCGTCCCCGTTAATCCAAACCAGGTTGAATTGGGTAATATTTTCTTAATCCGCTTCATTTCCTCATCACTAACCGCACGATGAGCCTCATCAACAATAAAAACAATATGTTCTTGCCGTAGCTTCTCAAATTGATTGGAGCCTTTTTCTTCACTCTCTTGTTGGGCGCTTCGCATAGCCGCAGAGAGTTTTTGAATCGTGGTCACTAAAATCGTATTATTATTTTTTGATGAAAGGAGGTTTCGAGCCAACTGTTTTTGATTTTTGATCCCAACAATCAAAGTATTGGCTACCGAATTTCCGGTCGTTTGTCCGGTATGGTATTCCGAGGCAAACTTCGTAAACTCATCCTGCGTTTGAGCATCTAAGTCTGTTCTATCAACAACCATGACCGTACGATCAACACCGATCGCATTTTGTGCTAATAATTTCGTTGCGACAAAACTGGTAATGGTCTTTCCTGAACCTGTCGCATGCCAAATGAATCCTCCTTCATGCTGTGCCGCTTTTTGACGAATCTTACGAATAGCATGAATTTGGTAAGGTCTTAAAGCCATGAGGAATTTTTGATTTTTTTGATCATCGACGAGAATGGTATATTGGCTAATCAATTCATGGGCATCGGGTATCCGCAAAACTGTACGAGTAAAATCAAACAAATCGGAAACCGTTTGATTGTCTTCCGTCCGCCAATTAAATAAAAACTTCTTCATCCGAGCATAGGCTTCAGCGGTATCTTCACTAGGTCTTGCAAAGTATCGGGTATCGACTTTATTGGAAATCACCATGATTTGAGTGGTTGCGTAAATCCCTTTAAAAAATCCATCTTCTGCATAACGCTGAATTTGATAATAAGCTTGCATAAAACCGTCTTTAGCAGACTCTTTTTTGAGCTCAATATGAATGATTGGGAGCCCATTAATCAGCAAGCTCACATCTCCACGATCTACTCTAGAGGAATCTGGGACCACTTGGTGAACTACCTCATAAGAAGAAGTTCCTCCTGAGATATCCTTATTTCTAAAGGCTTCTAAAGTCACTTTTTTCCCATCTTCTCGCTCTAATAAAACTTGAGCCACCCCGTTTTCTCCTCTAAGCCATTGAGAAGCTAAAAAAGGTGTTCCGGTCAAACGTGAAAACTCGACTTTGACTTGCTTAAATTCTTTGTCCGTTAATAGTTGCTCTTCCAATACTGCTAAATTTATTCGGTTCAAATGGCCTCTAAAGTTTTGCCAAAGTGCTTCTTCCGACTTCAAGTCCGGACGATAAGTCCACTGATTTTCTTTCTCACTTAAGATTTGTATGAACTGGTTTTCAATCATTTGTTCCGAATGACTCATTCGATCCCCCTCATTTCCATCGTTGCCACCATTTTTTAGATTCTGTTTTTACAGGCTCTTTTTCTTTTGCCTTGTTTCGTTCTTCTTCTGATAACTTCAATTGAGCTTTCAGTCGTTCAATTTCTTCCTGCGCCTCACCCCTTATCGACGAGCCATCTTTCATATCCTCCTGAGGCATTTTAAGAGCTTTCAATTCATTGATTTCTGATTTATACTCTTCTAGTAATTTTTTATCCTGTAAGGCTAGACGTTGTTGTTGATCTAAAAGATTTTGCATATTACTTAATTGTTTAAATTGTTCATCTTTAGTGTTTTGTAAATCTTTTATCTGCTCTTTTTGATACTCAATTATATCTAGTATATATTTAATATCAGCATTATTTTCATTATTATTCCGGAAGTTTTCGGTTTGCGAATTTGGTTTTTGTTCTAGGTTTTCGGTTTTCGATTCTTGGTTTTCGGTCAACCCCTCAAACATTCTCTTTATTGATTTTTGACCATCTTCATTAATCACAAACTTGTTTCCTATTTTCGAAAACCAAAGTTTTCGTTCTCTATCTGTGACCTTTTTGTTTATAGCTGTCTTACTAACGCCTAACTCGTCCGCTAGCTCCTTTATGGTTTTTAAATTATCACTCATTATAAGCCCCGCCTTTTAACCGTGGGTAGGTATTGCTCAATTGCTTTTTTAAGATACTTTGCAATATTTCCTTTAGAATACGGTTCTTGTTTATCGTAAATGTATGAAAGGTGTTTTTTAACTCCATCTATACCCATTAAATCTTTGAGTTCATCATATTTTGGATAAACATTTCTCTGCAATCCAGCCATAGTAGCTGGATTTGTCATTTCATAAGGTGATAAAAGAAAATGTTCCAGCAATAACTTGGTGTATTTGCTTTGCATAGCTTCTGCATATAATAAATTTTCTTTTTCTTCTTTTTGAACTTTCGCTTTTTGATATACTTTATCTTCTAACTTGTAGCTATTATCATCTGCTCTTCGTTTTTTAGTGATATGAAAAACAATAGAATTAATGCTTCTTCCTTTTTTGACTTTCTCATAAGTCACTTTAAAAGAGGTATGCTCATTAATTTCTTTCAAAGAATTCTTTATTATGTAGCTTTCTAAACTTTGAAAACGAGGATAATCCTTCATTGTATCTGTCATTTCTCGCAATTCTCGTATAGAAATTGACGGATTGCGATAGGTTTCCACTTGTTCTTCTCGGCGTCCGCCTTTGGCACTGTAATGCTCGTACTGGTTGTAATTCATAGATAGCCATCGATACAAGATAATGCTGTACTTGCTATTCAGTTCTGCTATATCGGACAAGGCATGTTGCGTGAAATTTTGTTTTAGATTGATTAAATAAGGCATAATTTCAGGACTAAACCTGATAGTAACTTCATCATGATAATCAGCCCATTTTACATAGGGAATCGGCACAATATTTTCAAACTCAAACCCATGTTCTTTTTTTTCTTTAATTTTGAAAAAAGCTTGTTTCTGCATATTCTCAACCGCCTGCTTGAACCGACTATGTTTGTCATTGTCAGAAACTTTAAAGAACGAAAAAAGTTCGGTTTTTGAGAGGTAAACCGTATGATCTTTAGGAGGAGCCTCGGTATTAATACATGATACCGCTAACTCAAACATTTTAAGTGGTGTTTTATCCATTTTCGCAATGCTGGTAATTAAAGAGTTATGCTCGACTACTTTACGCTTTGACAATTCATTCAAGGCTTTCACCTGCTTCTGATTTTTTTCAAATTCTGTTATAATAGACATAAAGATACGCTCCTCTGCGTGTTCATAAGTAGGTATGAAGAAATTCTCGTTCAAAAGTTTGTTCTTCATACTTTTATTATATCATAATATAGCATAAAATGATGA
>UMDW01012180.1_pt1 | contig 13302 bp, 7 predicted proteins | sample 1964611 | NCBI WGS metagenome assembly UMDW01 (sample SAMEA4836006, study PRJEB28245) | human gut metagenome | biome: gut microbiome; material: fecal sample | place: Denmark | collected 2008 | reverse complement strand
TCCTTTTTAGGTACACTATATAATTAGGCGCTTACAAGATAAAAGTAAAGATGATCATAATTCTACGTTTCTTAATGAGTTCACAAAGAAGCATAGAAATAAAGAAAGCAATATAGAAATAAATAATCGCATTGATATACCATCCATTACTAATAACAGAAGCACCTCTTTTAAAATCATAGATAAGAGCACCTAAAGTATAACCATATCTGTATTGTTTCAATACAAAATAGGCAATAGCCATTACAACAGATGGAATAAGTATTGTGAGTATTCTTCTTTTAGGAAATGACTTTACATAATTTCCTCCTTTATGCATATATTGATACATTAAGCCATATCCAGAAATGAATAGGAATCCACCTACCGCAATGTATCCAGAATTAATAAAAATATTATAGACATCACCTACAGATGCAAATATTGCGAGGTGATGGAATAATACTATGAGTGTAAATATCCCTTTTAAGTTTTTTGTCTGCTGTACTGAGAGATACTCTGAATTATAGCTAAGTAAATCAATATTATAGAATACAGCTATACAAGCAAGTATTAAAACAATGTTCATAAAAAAACCTCCATACTAACCATTCTAACATTTGTATTATGATTCATCAAATTTTACTCAACTTCTCCATTAAAAAAACTGATTCATAGAGAATCAGCCTTATTCTTATACAGCAATATCATAATACATAAACTTTCTATTGCAGCTATCACCCATACAGATATATTTGTATCATCACCTGTTTTTACATGTGGTTTATGAGGTTTAGACGGTGTGGGCTTTACTGGTTTTACCCATTCAGCCTTGGGTTCTATAGTAACATTATATTCTACACTTCCATCCACAAGAGAAGGAATCTCAACTAGAAAAGGAGCAGATTCAAACTGACTTTTACCACTTTCTACATATCCCTCTTGTGCAATCAAATAAATACCTTGCGTTAAATTACTAAATGTTGTACGACCTAATGTATTAGTTTCTTGTAGTGAACAAGATATATCTTTCTGTTGTGCATATTTATATAATTGTTTGGCTTGTTTTTCTCTTGCCTCTGCACTGGTATCTACTAATGATATATGTGAATCTTTAAAGTTATCCTTCCATGTCAATGTATCATTACTCATATATTGAACCTGATAGATTGAAAACTTAGCATCTGAAAGATTCACTTCCTGATTCAATTCATTTCTACCCTTATATACAATCTGTATACTTCCTTTTCTAGAACCACTCTCTGCATGAATAGTTGAAACATTCATGAACGTACTCATAAGAAAAACAATTATAAACACAATAATATTTCTTACCTTCATGTTAGTTTCCTCCTTTTCTTATCCCTTATACAGTAAATAATTGCGATAATTAAACCTATCAAAATCACAATTACTGCCATTATTAATACCTTAGACGTAAATGATAATTCTGGTTTAATATTTGTATCAGGCACTTTCTTTGTAGCTTCTTGATATGGTATACGATGTCCTCTCACTAATAATCTATGTGTATTAATCGCATAAGGTGTACATGTCACTAATGTGGCATAATCTTTGCCAGGTTCTATAGATAATCCTTTTGTCTCTTCTGGTAATACAGTTTTTATTTGATCTATCTCATAAGCCAATGTTTCATCTAAGACCTTGATATAGAATATATCTCCTTCTTTTAGCTTATCTATATTTGTGAATAATGTCTTAGTAGGCAGTCCTCTGTGACCCGTTAATACTGTATGAGTACTCTCTCCACCAACAGGCAAAGAAGTACCCCAGAAATGTCCTACACCTGCCTGTAAGACTGTTTCACTTGTACCATGATAAATAGGTAGTTCTATATGAATCTTAGGAATACGTATATATCCCATCATTCCAGAACCATCTACATTTAATAAACTCTCATAACGTGCATCTAACTTTGTATCTTTCTGTGAAAATGGATCTATAAGATCTATATTTCCTAACATCTCTCTATTATAAGCACGTGCTTCTTCCAACATTCTTATCTTATCTGCCTTAGAGAGTTCTACACTCTCTTTATCATAATAAGAGATAGCCTTAGAACCATTCTTCTCATTCAGATAACTACTAAAGCTAGGATATAACAACACGGAGAATGCAATCAAAAGTACAAATAAACGAATAATATCATTTTTAGTAATTTTAATCTTCATACACTTCATTTCATTCTCCCTATTAATATATAAATAATTGGAATTGCGGTTATCTTTTAAGAAAGATAACCGCTCATTCCATTAAAAACTATTTCTTAGTTTTCTCTTTTTCTATCACGAATAAAGCTTACTGCAACACCTAATACAAGAAGGGCTGCAACAACAGTAAATGCGATAGTACCCATACCACCTGTTGATGGAAGGATAGAACCAGTACTGTTTTCTACATCGATGATTTTATCTGTTTCTTCTGTACCATCTTTAGAAATTGTCCATTCTGTATCTCCAGTTTTTGTAATTGTTACTTTGATTGGATCAGTTAATTTGTTGTATCCTGCTGGAGCTTCTGTTTCTACTAAGTAGTAAGTTCCTGCAGCAAGACCGTTAACATGAAGGTTATAACCTTTTCCTTCAATTGATTTTACAGATTCAAATTCTGTAGTAGTAGATGCTGGATCTACCACATAGTTACCTGCAACTACAGGAGATACTTTAATCGCTTTTGATTCATCATTTGCTTTAGCATCAGCTTCGCTTGAATATAATCTAAATTTTGCACCTGCTAACTTTTCTTCAGATCCTTTTTTAGTCTTGTTGATATCAAGAGGGTATGTAGGTGTTTTTGCTTCACTTGGTGTAGTAGTTGTTGTTTCACCTGGATTGTTACCATATTCTAATGTAGCATTGTTCTTTGTGCTTACATCTGCAGCTTTATTCACTTTAGCATAGTAAGTTACAGTGAATTCTTTTCCCTTGTTTGTCTGGTTAGCTTTTACCCATGCAGAAAGGTCAAGAGACATTTTTCTTTTGTTTGCTGTATCAAGTGTTGCTGTTGTAGGTGCTGTGATTGCATCAGTAGCATCTTTGAATGCAACTGTTACCTTTACATTACCGTCTGAAGTAGGTGCTCCATTTTCATCATTTACGAAATCAAGACCGCTTGATAATGTATCGTGAATGTTATACACATATTCAGCATATCCAGTTGTATCTGGTACTGATCCAGTTACTGTATATTTAACAACCTGACCAATACTTACAGTATCTTTATCTGCTGTTTTTGTGATGCTTGGAGCTTCAGTTTTTAAGTTTACAGTATTTGTTTCTTTTTCTACTGTAACTAATGAAGACTGAATTTCTTTTCCACCTGTTACATATACTAAGTAGTAACCAGGGGTTAAGTTATTAAAATCAAAAGACGTTTTAGGTTCTGTGATTTTGTTTGAAGTTTTAGTAGCTGAAAGCTTGCTTTTTAAAGCTGTAGCTGTGAAATCATTTGCAAACTTCTGAACCTTTACAGAATTGTTTTCTCCAAGACTCAATACAGCTTTTGCATAATCTTCATCAGTTGTGTATGAAGCTCCTAACGCTTTGTTAAGTGCTTCTTTATAACCTGCTACTTTATTCACTGTATAAGCATAGTTTGTTGTTTCTCCAGACTTTGATGTACTAAGATCAAATAACTTGTACAAATTAATTGTCTGTCCCTTTAAATCCTGTCCATCTTTTACATTTACAGTAAGACTACAGTTAGCAGGACCTGCTGCAAATGCTGTTACGGACATAGTCATTGTCATAACCGCAGTTAATAACAATGCGATAATGCGTTTAATACTTTTCATAACTTTTTCTCCTTTTTTTCATTTCTCTTTATAGTTTTTCTGCTTTGTTTTCCTTATTCTTTCTGTATCTCATAACGAAATAAACAAGGAAAAGCAGAATTGCTATCGCATAAAATAAGTAGTTTCCAAATCCTCCAGTATTTGGAAGACATGGGAAATGCTTGTTGGTTATCGTAAACGTAAAGCCATCATCTGATGTCTTAATAGTTGTTGTATAACCATTAATTTCCGCTTCTGTTACGGAATATTTATAATAACGAACAGTTCCATCATTTTCTTTGAAATAAGCAGGAAGTTCTTTAATTACTTCTTGCCATGTTGATTTGTTAATAGAGCCCGTTATTCTGTAACTCTCATAATTTGGAACAGTTTGTGTCTGTTCTTTGCCAGTCGCATCCTTCCAAGTACGAGAAATTGTTACCGTAATACTGTCTGGTCGTTTATTATCGAAGTTATCGAAATCCTTCCAGACTTTATTTATAGTGAGTTTAACCAGCTTATCACATGGATCCTGTGACTCAGATGGTTCTGGTGTCTCACTTTCACCCGTATTAAGAGTTGTCTTTGTATCAGCCATTAATACTGCTTTGGCAGGTGATTTATATGCCTTTAAATCAGCTTTCTCACTACCATTTGATAGAACCGCATTCTTTAAATCATTAAAGGCTTTAACTATATTCATATGTTTGATTGTATAAATATCCCAACCATCATTGTTTTCATAATCACTATTTAATTTCTGATTATTGCCTTTGATTTCTTTGAAAGATTTATCCAATTTTCTATAAATACGGTAGTTGTTTCCTTCACCTTCAACCTTATCTACTGTATTAGAAGGGTAAACTGAATCTAATTCACTCTTACCACTAAAAGGTCCTACAAGATTGTTAGTACCTCTAACTACGTCACAGTAGTACATGTTGTTATTCTTTAATAAACCTTCATCATTAAATCCTACAAAACCACCACTGCGACCATCCTTGGAAGTACCATCAGTATTGTTGTTGGCACCACCTGCATAAACATCATATCCATAGCTCATACCATACACATTACTATCAGTAATCTTTGTACGGTTTGCTTTAATAAGACTGACACTGATATTTGACTTTGCATCATTATCGTCTAATAAACCATTCTCACCACATGGGAGTTTAATAGATGAATCTCCAATAGTAATAATTGCAAGATCTGTCTGTTGTTTATTATCTGTTGATTTCTTAGAAAGACCTACAGATATATCTAAACCTAGAAGATTGACATGAAGAAGATTTCCCTTATATAACGCTTCTACTTTTATAATTCCTAGATTGATTTTTAGAAGATTTGAACCCTGTAACTTATCTAGATAAAGTGCTTTTATAAGTTTGTTCACAAGCATAAATATGACATTGACTGGTCCAGAATCCAGTTTTAAATCTGCAAGATATGCAAAGCTTGTTCTACCTGCAAATCCTCCTGCTGTTCCTCCAGATGCAACCTGTTTTAATCCACTCTTTAAATCACTTGCACTTCCTGCTGTACACTTAGACATCCTTGCAAGGTTTGCATAACCAATAAATCCACCAGCAATCTGTTCCTCACCATTTTGACTCTGTACTGTATAGCCATCACTTGTACCACTTACACTACAATTATCAATATGAGAACCAAAGATATCCATGACACCTAATGCTCCACCAAGAAGCTGTCCTGTATTATTTCCTAGAACATCAATCTTATCAGCTTTTACAACACCATTCTTACCAGAGTAACCAATGAATCCACCTACACTATTTAAGCCTCTTACATTGCTTAATTGTGTAACTGTACTATTCTTTACAGAACCATTTAGAAGGGAACCACCAAAACCACCGGCTGTTCCACTGTATGTGACCTGATTGTTCTGTCCAGATTTAATTGCTTTATTGGCACTGACACTTAGTCCTGCATCCTTAATTCCAATTACATTTCCGTAATATACATAACTTCTAAAAGCGTCTAATACATCTGTTCTTCCAAGTTTTAACAACTTATCTAATAGCGATGTTTCATTTCCTGCACTGATATTTGCAACTCCTGCCACATCTGCTACACCAAAACATCCACCAGCATATTCACCAGCAATAACAGAACGGATATTCTTTACAGAAATACCAGCTTCTTGCTTATCTTTTTTACCAAGAACTGTACCTTCCAGCATTCCTGCAAAACCACCTGCAGTTTTCGCATAAGAGGTATTCTTGTTACCTGTTGTATAAGCACCATTTACGATAAATCCCCAATCATCCCAGGATTCAACGTCTGCATAATTGATTGTTACGACTGTCGCATTAAGTACTTTAATTAAGTCTGAAGGGGTACTAAGTAGTTTATTAAGTAATTGACTTAATAATCCTTCACCAGCAGTAGGGTTAAGTGTAGCTACACTACCTGGTCTAGAGCTTCCTACAAAACCACCTACATAGCTTCTACCATCTACTCGTCTGAGTTTCTTAACCTGACAATGTGCAGTACTTTCTCCCCAGACTTGTCCACCAATGAGTTTACCTACATAACCACCAGCATAACCACAGTTATCCTTATTACCAGTTCCTGTAGATTCAACCATCAATCCACTTTGGTAGCCTTCTACTGAAGACTTCTTGATAACAGGCACAAATACATTCAGTACATCAATCATTCTTCCTAACTGAAGATTAAGACCAAGAATTTTGACACCACCAAGATTTGCAGCACCACCATTAATCATTTCTCCAGCAAAACCACCTGCAGTTCTTAATCCTTTTACTTTCTTAGTCTGATATGCCTGACCATTTGTGATAATACCTGTCTGCATAGAACCAACATAGCCTCCTGCAGCACCACCATTGGCTAGTTTAATTTCATCTCGGTAATTCACTCTACCTGCAACGACATTGTACCCATAAGCATATTTATGAATAATAGCATCTAATCCTGCTTGGTTATTTACCTTACCATGCTCTGCAAGATCACTTCCGTAACCACCATACTTACCTACGAATTCAACCCATTTATTCCATGTTTCATAATCCATCAAAGCAAGTGGTCCATATACTGCAGTATTCTCTTCTGTAGGATAAACAACACTTAAAGCACCTAGTATGTTATCTACCTTTACTAATCCCCATAATAGAGATAAGTTACCTGTACTTGCAGTGTCTGCAGATTCCATTAAACCAGTAAATCCACCCGCAATCTCTTCACCATATACAGAACGGATTCTTACTGCTTTACAAGTACTTGTTGGTCCAGTATAGTCTTTACCTTTCCATTTCTTTGTATTATTACCCCAGATATGACCACCTTCGTTATGTCCTACATAACCACCAGCCATACCTCTTTGTACCTGTGTTGTAGAAGATGCCTGTGCACGTACTGCACCACCACAAGGCACACATGTAGTAGAACTATTTCTAATAGTAGGTACAAAATCTTCTGCAACAGAAGCAAGTACACTATCAGCATTTACTAATCCACCTAAAATACTTGCATTATCTAATACATTCGCAATATTACCAGGCTGTAAATCTCCTACATAACCACCGGCTGTAATCTGGCCAATGATATAAGAAAAGTTATTTGCATTTGAATCCTGAATGTGCCCACCAGAAATCTTTCCTGCAAATCCACCTGAATCCCCAAGTACATCATTGTCTGATGCATCAGAAGCCGTATTCTTATAAGATGCTTTAACCGCAAATCCACCAGGTTTTCCACTCACATGAGAATGTTCAATAGTAGATACCACTACGTTTAATGCATCTAATACATTATTAATACCTATAGACTTTCCTAGAACACTTAATCCTTTACCTACAGAAGCTGCAGAACCAATATCCATATAACCAATATATCCACCAGCATATCTTGATCCAGTGACTGCATATTGGCTTTCATTACTAAAGTATGTAGTTGCTTCTGTAGATTCTAAATCTTTTGGAGGTGTTACGTTTGTATGTTTTAAATGTGTCGCATCACAATAACTTACCTGAACACCACTGCCATAACCAATAAAGCCACCAGCACTACCAGAATTCGTATCATTCGATTTGATTTTATTAGCCGTAACCGTAAATCCATTATCGGATTTAACTCCTGCATATTCTATTGTTGGAACATATGCATTTACTAAGTTTAACAACTCTCCAATGTTTATATTCAGCCCATCTATATTTCCTAGAATACTAATACCTTTACTAGCATCGGCCAATGCTCCTGAATAAACATTTCCTCCAAAACCACCTGCATAACTTTGACCATTCACAGAATCTAAATTATATACAGCATAATAATCATTAGTACCTCGTGAACTGTTATCAACTGTACCACTTTGAAAATCTGCTGCAAAACCACCAGCAACATCTGCTGTAACACTTCCACCATTCACAAAAGAAACCGTGCAATTTGTATATTTAGGAATTAAATATCCTACAGCATTTACTAAACCATTTGTCTCTATTAATGATTTAATAGAATTATCATCAGCAACTTCTGCTAGACCACCTGTTTTTGAAATACCAACAAATCCTGAAGCATATCCACCATCATCTGCAGCATTCACTGATTTTAGATTTGTTACATGCGAATTTTCTATTTTTGTACTTCCACTTTTTGCGATAAAACCAGAAGCACTATAATCACGAACCGAATTAGAATCACGACTACCCTTTGCGTGTACCGTAAACCCATCCTTAATTCCACTTACAGATGTATCCTTAATTTTTACTTCAATTGCTTGTCCTAAAGAAAGTAAATTATTCAATTTCAACAAATAATTCAAGCCTAACAGGTTAACAGTTAATCCACCATCTGTTCCAGCCAAATCACCAGGGCCAGAAAGACCAATAAAACCACCTACTAAGTTATTACCTTCTATAGAAGCTAAATTATTGATACTAACAGTTGTTATCGAACCACCAATCGTATCTCCAAATCCACCAGCAACACGTTCATTTCCCTTAATAGTAAATCCATTCTCTGCACCATTTACATGAACATTATCTACAGTAAACGCAAGATAAGATGCAACGCCAAGCGTTGTATTTAATAAACCGGCAACACTGGCCGTACCCATTGATCCAGCAATTCCACCAACATAATCATTTCCTGTAACACTTGACAATCCCGTTAAAGAGGTATCAATCACTTGAACAGAACCAACATCATAAACATTATTTTTCCAATACGATATTTTCTGTAAATTATCTGCATTCGATTGTGCTATATATGCACCATTACCTCGTCCTGTTACACCACCAACATAGTCCTTACCACTAACTTGCAGTGAAGCATTTACAGAACATCCTAATATATGTGATGGATTTACGCCAGCAAGAGAAAGTAAGGATGAAGTTGCTCCAGGATTACTACTCAAAAGTTTTACAACAAGATCAACTACACCGCCAAGTAAGTTATTCTTTGTGTCATCTTTACCTAAATCCGCAGCCCATCCAAGTGATGCAATTCCAGCAAAACCACCAGCATAATTTCCAGAAGCCTTTACAGTAAGTGCTTTATCTGATTTAACATTGCAATTAACTGTAGAAGCATTTGCCAATCCACCGGCAAAACCACCAATATAACTTTCACCTGAAACAGAAGCTACCGCATTGTTTAACGAACAATTTAGAAGCAAACTTTCTGGATTCATTCTTGGAAGCTTTGTCTCAATATCCAATGCCCCAGAAAGAGTACCTTCAATGACATCATCACGAGCTAAACCTACAAAACCACCCGCAAATGATTTTCCATTAATTGTATAGTCACTATTAGTGATTTTACAACCTTCTATAATTGTGCCTTTCTGTTGTCCAACAAATCCACCTGCATAATCTTTTTCACTTGAAGTAGAAATACTTAAACCATTAATAGAACAATTCTTTATTTTTGCATTAATATAACCAGTAGGAATCAATTTACTTACTGGAATAGCATTTCCAAGAAGAATCGTAATTAAGTCACCTAAACCTAATCCTGGTATTAAATTCAATATATTTGTAAGTAACTTTACTAACCCACCAAGTGCTTTTGATAAACCATCATACTGTGTTTTACCTACTGCATAACCAACAAATCCACCTGTATTACTGTTTACGTTTTTTACATCCGCATTATTTACTTCTATATTAGAGATCTCTACATGACCTTCTACACGTCCTGCAATAGCACCAGTCGCAAGTGCTGTAGGGTCTTTCTTTCTTGCATCAAGAACATCACCCAATGTTTTTCCCAGATCAATCTTGACCTGACCAAACGTTAGGATAAATGTTAGACCACTTAGAAGTCCACCAAGTAATTTACCTAAAGTACTTGTAAGTGTGCTTACGAGGGTAGGTGGATACCATGTTGTTGTAGTGGTTGTATGAACCGTCATATTTTCAAATTTGATGTTTGAAACCTGTACGAGCCATTTACTTAAACCAATATCTTTTTCACTTACTTCACTAGATACAGTAGAGAAGAAACCAACACCCATTTGTTCACCAACATTGAGTTTATCTGTTTGCTCAATCTTCACATTAGAAATAACTGGTTTCTCTATCTTTGCACCTGCATCCCAAATCTTATTGTTAGTACTCTTAGCACCAACCATTGTGCCTTGGAAGTTAAGAGGTGTCCAATTTGAACTACTTAAATCTATATCACGGAAGATAATATAATTCGCATTAGCGCTATATTTCTGATTTGTAGCTTTATCAATATCAAGGTTAGGATTAATTTCTCCTGTTGTCTGATCAACACCACATCTTCCTCTTGTATAATATCCAGCAAAATTACTTAGATTTTTATCTGTTGATTTAATTTCTCCAAAAGTATAGTCAGATACTCCATTTTGATTTTTCGTTAAATCGGCATCTCCACCATAAAGCATAATAGGTTTGCCGTTTTTATCCTTATCAACTTTCCATTTAAGGCCATCTTGATAAGCCTGATAAACCGCACCATATACCTTTGTATCTGTTCCTATCTTTCTGAGCTGTGCTTCATTACCAATAAGAATATAAGTCTTATTCCCAATAGTCTTAACAACCTGACCCTTAAAGTCACGGCCTTCCGCATTTTCTGTACTTACGTTTTCGCTTACCTGATCTGCCACTAATTCTGGCTTACTAGAATCAAAGCTTTTAGACAATACATACTTATGTGACTTACTATAAGTTAAGTAGGGCTGATTCTCTCCATTAGGATATACCATCTGTCCCATGCCAAACTGAGGTGCATCATAATCCAATGACATTACTGGTTCTGTTTCTGAATTATCCTGTGCAAGAACCATTAACTGATAGGGGTTATAGATAGTAATGGTATCTGTTTCTTTATTATAAAGAGATGTACTTTCTCTAGTTGTACCTGTAATACTACCAGTAAAGTTATTTGGAAGTGTCCAGATATAATCAGTACTCATCTCAATATCATTCATTAATACATATTGAGCATCTGATGTATATCTCAATTCAGTTCCTTCATTCTTTACTACTTCTCCAGAACCAATTGATCCATCCTTATCACCTGTATAAACATAAGCATCAGAACCAATCTGTTTTAACTAATTGTAGTTATAAATACAGATCTTATCGTTTTGGTAATATGTTTCTATATTCTCAGTTGTATTCGTTTCAGTACTCTTTATATTTTTATTGTCATAAAGTGTTTGTTCAGTTGTATTATCTGACGAATTATAATTTCCTATACCTGCTGCATTTACCTGCGTACAAACAATCGCAATACATAGTATAAGTAGTATCCATTTATTGAGTAGTGTTTTTATTTTATTCATACAAGACCTTTTCCCTTCCTATAATATTCTGAGTTACTATTCAGAAAACATGTCGCAATTGTTCTAAAAGGCCCCATATTGTTGATATTTTCTATATATACACACTTTTTTTACATCTTTTTGCATTATAAACTTATAAAATTGTAAATATAATGTGTAAAAAGAGAAAAGTTTTTAACAGTTTTTTGTCTAAAGTGTACCATATAATATTACAAAATAAATAACGAGCCACTTATGTGACTCGTCTTTAATTACAACTGTTCTAATATTTTAAGTATTATAATTCCATTTCTTACTGCAAGTATTTCCGCAATATTATCAAACTCTATATCTGTTAGATCTACAATCTTAGATAAACGATAAGAGACAGTTCTAGGATGAACGTTCATTAACTCTGAAGTTTTTCTAATACTCTGTTTATTACTCAAATAACATTCCAAAGTACTAATCAACTCACTGTTTCTCTTTTTATCCAGTTCATTTAGCTTGATGACTGAATAAGGTATATATTGTCTTAATTCTTCCTTATCATTAATATTTATAAAAATCTGGAAGAAACCTAATTTAGCACAATCCACGATTGATTTAGTTTTATCTCCAGTAGCCTCTCTAATAAGACCAATATACTCTAACGCTACTTTAGAATCCTTAAAAGAATCCTTTAATCCATGATATCCCTTCACACTCTTTCCTATTCCTATAAGAAGTTCAAACTTCTTATTTCTTCTAGTTAAAGAATCTTGTATATCTTTATGAATCTCTTCTAAAGTGTTTCTAAACTCTTTTTTTATTTTCCAATCTTTTTCGTTATAAATGTATAAGATATGATTTGTATTATAAAAAATACGTTCTTTTGGTAAGTAATGATACATTTCTTTCTTAAGATTTTTCGTCTCATTCTTCTGTGCGATACTATTTTTTTCTTTTTTATTCTCAGGCTTTAAATAGAATATAACTACTCTATATTCATCTGTATCGCTTAAATCAAGTAAACTTGAGGCATCATCTTCTTCGGCATCAGACATACCTCCATTAATCAACCAATAGTTCAAATCACGAAGATATTTAATTTCCATCTCCTTCTTTGTGACATCCTGAGCTAAAAGATAGAATAAAGCCGTAATTATATTATCTAATGTGACAAAGTCTAATTCACTCAACGGTTCATTCACTTCTGTAACCACTAGATAATAATGACAATAATTAAGAATATCAATCTTTTGAATATATTCCACATACTCTCTCTTTTGGCGTATATACTCATGCTTAGTAGTAATATGGGGTACATATTTTTCATCATTTATGATAGTAAACTCTTTTTGTCCTGTAATAGGATAAATACAATGATAATTTTCATCATACAAAGAAACAGAATTTCCTAGCATAGTTTCTAAACTTTTAAAGAATGTCTCTATTGTTTGTTCATCATATCGTTCATGTAATAAAAAATGATTAATTTGATCTTGAACTATTTCATTATATAGATACTTTGCAATATCAAGATCGTAGACATGACATAATACATATTTCAAAACATCCCAGTAACTAATATTCTGTGGAAGTTCTAATACGGGTATTCTATGTGCATCGCAAAAGTGTATAAATAGTTAGGAGAACTCCTTATGAGGTACTGTATCATTTCTTCTTTTTACTACAAATCCACTAACACCTTTTTTATTAAATTCTTCTAGATGGTAAATCACTGTGTTCTTATCAAGATTATCATAAA
>UMDW01006571.1_pt1 | contig 13382 bp, 10 predicted proteins | sample 1964611 | NCBI WGS metagenome assembly UMDW01 (sample SAMEA4836006, study PRJEB28245) | human gut metagenome | biome: gut microbiome; material: fecal sample | place: Denmark | collected 2008 | reverse complement strand
CAGTTTCATTTTACAATTGAGGTTAATAAATTTTCTCATCTTGAAAACTATTTTTTATTGAAATGAATACGAACTATGATATAATCTAAAAATTGAAAGAGGTGCGATTATGAATATTAGAAATATAGCGATTATTGCTCACGTTGACCATGGTAAAACAACATTGGTTGACCAGCTTATTAAGAAATCTGGAACACTTGAAGCACACGAAGAACTAGCTGAACGTGCTATGGATAGTAATGCTTTAGAAAGAGAACGTGGTATTACTATTTTAGCAAAGAATACAGCTATTCATTATAAAGACTATAAGATCAACATCATGGATACACCAGGCCATGCTGACTTTGGTGGAGAAGTAGAACGTATCATGCACATGGTGGATGGTGTTTTACTTGTAGTTGATGCTTATGAAGGTACAATGCCTCAGACTCGTTTCGTATTAAAGAAGGCATTAGCTGCTCATGTTAAACCTATCGTTGTTATCAACAAGGTTGACCGTCCAGTTGTAAGAATTCAGGAAGTTATGGATGAAGTTCTTGAATTATTTATGGAATTAGGTGCTGATGATAATCAGCTTGATTTCCCAACTGTTTTCGTTTCAGCATTAAATGGTACAAGCTCATTAGATCCTGATATTAGTACTCAGGTTCCTAATATGGACTGTTTATTCGATATGATTATCAATGAAATTCCTGCACCAGCAGTAGATGTTGAAGGTGGTTTACAGTTACAGCCAGCTTTATTAGACTACAATGATTATGTAGGAAGAATTGGTATTGGTAGAATCCAGAGAGGTTCTATTAAAGTAAATGAAAATGTTGTATGTTTAAGAGCAGATGGTTCTAAGACACAGTTCCGTGTTCAGAAACTATTTAGTTATTTAGGTATGCATAGATTTGAAGTAGAAGAAGCAAGTGCTGGTGATATCGTGGCTGTTGCAGGTTTAGCTGACATTGGTGTTGGTGAAACAATCTGTGAACCAAGCTGTGAAGAAGCATTACCATTACTTCATGTAGATGAACCAACAATTCAGATGATTTTTGGTACAAACACATCACCATTCGCTGGTCAGGATGGTAAGTTTGTCACTGCATCTAAGATTGAAGAACGTTTATTCAAAGAAACAAACAAGGATGTATCTTTAAAAGTAGAACGTATTCAGAATAAAGAAGAATGGATGGTAAGTGGTCGTGGTGAATTACACTTATCTATCTTAATTGAAACAATGAGAAGAGAAGGATATGAATTACAGGTATCTAGACCTCATGTTATCTTAAAGGAAATCGATGGTGTGACATGTGAACCATATGAAGATGTAGAAATTGAAGCACCAGATGATTGTATTGGTTCAGTTATTGAATCATTAGGTTTAAGAAGAGGTATCATGGAAAACATGGATTCTATGGATGGTATGACTAAGGTTCATTACATCGTACCTTCTAGAGGTTTAATTGGTTTCATGACTAACTTCTTAACAATGACTAAGGGTTATGGTATTATTAACCACTCATTCTTAGAATATCGCCCATTAGAAGGTGAAGCAGTAGGTGAAAGACAGTTAGGTGTTCTTATTTCTATTGAAACAGGACAGACTACTGCTTATGCACTTGGTGGTGTAGAAAGCCGTGGTGTAATGTTTGTTGGTCCTGGTGTAGATGTATACGAAGGTATGATTGTTGGGGAACATGCTAAGGACAATGACTTAGTAGTAAACGTTACTAAGGGTAAACAGCAGACAAATACACGTTCATCTACAAAAGATACTACAGTAGTATTAAAGAGACCTAGACACTTCAACCTAGAAGCTTGTCTTGACTATATTAATGAAGATGAATTAGTAGAAGTCACTCCAAACAATATCCGTTTAAGAAAGAAATATCTTTCTGAACTTGATCGTAAGAGAGCTTATAGAGCTAAAAATTCAGCATCAGAATAAGGGGAGTAATGAGAATTACTCTCTCTTTTTTTAAAGGAGTATGTTATGAAGATTAAAGAACTCACAACTATTGGTTTTAAACCAACCCCTAAAAAAGATTATTATTACTATATTCAAGATCATTTCTATCTTTTATTACAGGTATTACCTCATCATAAAATAGCTTTATTATTGACTACAGAAGATAGTAAGCATCAAAGAGATATACTAGAACAACTCTTTATTAAAAGAGATGATGTAGAACGTATATATTCTAATGAGAAAGGTGCTGGACTTGTATTATCTAAGCGCATTAAAAAAGAAGAGTTAGAGAATATTATCTTAACACTCAAGAAAGAAATTAATCAGTCACCACAATGTCATCACTGTCATCAAAGCAAACCATTAAATGTCTATTTATTAGATGATGAAATAGATATATTATGTTCAGACTGTTTTGAAAAGCATGAACGTATTACCAAACACACTGCTTCACCACTTGGAATACTTGGTGCTTTTATTGGTGCAGTCATTGGAGGTATTATATGGGCTTTTGGTTATAACCTTGGTTATATCATCTGTCTAGATGCCATACTATTATCATTGCTTAGCTTTATTGGATATAAGAAGCTTGGACACTATATTGATCAAAAGGCAAAGATTATTATTCCTTTAATAGATATTCTTGTATTATTCTTTGCACAATATGCTTCATGTGCATTCTCTGTTCAGGCAGCCTTTAAACGTATTGGTACATCAAGTGTTTCATTTATTCAGGCATTAGTTGTTGTACCAGGGATGATGTTTGATTCAAGTCTGATAGGATTACTTCTTGTGTATTTACTTTATGGTCTTATTTTGATGATCATTACTTTGGTTATTTTGTTTATATATGACAAGCGTAAAAACAGTTACTATTTTACATATAAATGTATAAATGGTGAAAATAGTTGATATTTTCAAGAAAAAATGGTTGATTGTAAAAGGAAAAGTGTTATATTAAAGGTGGTTTTTATCATACTAGGAAATGGAGGATACAAACATGAAAACAAAAATTGAAGTACAGTTCATGAATAAAGATGTTAATGTGTCTGATATCGAAAAATTAGTTAAAGAAGATATCAAAGCTAACGGAATCAAGCTTAACACTCTTGAAACTTTAGAAGTTTACTATAAACCTGAAGATAGCGCAGTATATTATGTAGCGACTACAAAAGATAAGAAGGTTTATGGTGTAAACAACGATCCATTACATATTTAATGTGAATGAGGCCTTTATAAGGCCTTTTTTGTTGCTTAGTATATAATAAGAAAAAAGAGAGCAGATACGCTTATGAATTATAATGACTTATATTTCATAATTTCCATCGTGCAATTAAGAAGACAATAAAAAAGTCTCATGCTGTTACTCATGAGTTTCTTGATTACAGTACTTTGTATCTTGTTTTTCTATTGTGGTGTAAAATATAAAACACTAGTCTCTTTTGGTATGTTAGTCATTGTATTTCTTATGTTCCTATGGAATGTAAATTATCGCTTCAGAAAGATTCTAAAATGAGAGATTATCTCTCATTTTTTTTACGTAATTTGTTATGAATTGATAGTCTGTTCTGAATCCGCAGGTTTCATGGAGATCATCAGTGATTTCCTGACGTTCATATACCGGCATGAAGCCCTGTTCTTCCAAGGAGCGATTTAATAACCGCAAATGTAACAGGTAAGAAAGCAGATGAGAAAATGAGCTTTAATCCGATCTTCACGGTTTAAGTAAACAGGTCTGTTTCCATGATTCTGAAACAGTCAAGGCTTTGCGGTACTTTTTTGGATTTCAATGTGTCAAACTACAGGGTAGAAACACTGGACCAATCTCCAGCATATACATAATAATTTTATATATGATTGTCTATGACAACATTTGCATTTTGTATTTTGAAGATATAAAATTAATCTCCATAGAAGGAGAATAAGACAATGTCAAAAGATGAATATTTAATTACAGATCCGCCTCTTAAAGCGCTGACTGTTTTTGCAATGCCTATGATTCTAGGTAGTTTTTTTCAGCAAGTATATAATATGGCTGATTCTATTATTGTTGGTCAGTTTGTTGGTTCATCTGCACTTGCTGCAGTTGGTGCCTGCGCCGCACTTACGAATGTATTCATTTGTGTAGCATTGGGTGCAGGTGCAGGGGTTTTTGTAAGCCGTTATTTTGGTGCCCGGGATTATGACAAAATGAAAACGATTGTGTCGACATCATTAATTAGTTTTCTGATTCTAAGTATACTTCTAGGTCTGTTTGGATTTTGCTTTTCCCATTCAATGATGAGTTTATTACAGACACCTGCTGATATATTGGATGAAGCGGTATTGTACCTTCGAGTTTATTTTGTGGGATTTCCGTTTCTGTTTATGTACAATATCCTTTCAACGATGTTCACTTCAATTGGTGAATCAAAGATTCCGTTAGGTCTTTTAATATTTTCTTCGGTTTTAAATATATTTATGGATATTTGGATGGTGGCTGGACTTGGTTTTGGGGTGTTTGGTGCAGCCCTTGCGACTCTTATTGCACAGGGAATTTCTGCAGTATTTTCACTTTTTATTTTCTTTAGTCGGATGCGCCGATATAAAAGTCACTTTAGCTGGTTTGACGGTCAGGAGTTACGATCAGTGCTTCGAATTGCTGTACCTTCGGTTCTTCAGCAGTCTACAGTGTCAATTGGGATGATGATTGTACAGGCGGTTGTAAATCCATTTGGGACACAGGCACTAGCGGGTTATTCGGCAACGATGAGAGTAGAGAATGTATTTTCACTGATATTTGTATCTATTGGAAATGCAGTTTCACCATATGTTTCCCAAAATCTTGGCGCAAAGAAAAACGAACGTATCAAAAAAGGATATTATGCTGCACTGGTGTTAGATTTATGTTTTGCAGTTCTTGCTTTTATAGTTATTGAGACATTGCATACGCAAATTTCTTCCTTATTCTTAGGAAAAGATGGAACTGCTTTAGCTTATCAGGTATCAGGGGATTATATGAGATGGCTAGGCTACTTTTTCATTTTCATGGGTATCAAGATGGCAACAGATGGAGTCCTTCGTGGGCTTGGAATCATGCGACCATTTCTTATTGCAAATATGGTAAATCTTGCAATAAGATTGTCAGTTGCCTTAATCTGTGCCCCTCGTTTTGGTATTGCATTTGTCTGGCTTGCTGTACCGGCTGGTTGGCTCGCAAACTTTTTGATTTCTTATGCAGCACTCAGAAAATCATGGCCGATTGATAAGGTGGATTCAATTTGATATGTAATTTGACAAAACAGCTATTTCTCTATATAAACTTATCTTTGATAGGTGATTAGTTAAAAAAGTGCCACAATCCCGTGTATTTACAAGGGGGGGTGGCACTTTTATTTGCATACACAAATATAGTAATGTTTTATCTCCACTTACTTTTTTCTGAATTCCCTTCGTTTTCCGTTTTGTTATGAATTGATAGTCCGTTCTGAATCCGCAGGTTTCATGGAGATCATCAGTGATTTCCTGACGTTCATATACCGGCATGAAGCGTTGTTCTTCTATATCCATAAATTTTATGTCTTTTAAAGTGTGAAGTAATTGTTCTGTGGTATAAGTCCCTTTCAAGGAGCGGTTTAATAACCGGAAATGTAACAGAGCAAGAAAGCAGGCGTGGAAATGAGCTTTAATCCGATCTTCACGGTTTAAGAAACGGGTCTGGCTTCAAAGTCTGTTTTCATAGTTTTAAAACAGTCAAGGTTTTGCGGTACTTTTTTGGATTTCAATGTGTCAAACTCACGTGTAAATTATCGTTTCAGAAAGATTATAAATGAGAGATTATCTCTCATTTTTTTTACGTAAAGAATTATGTTATAATGATGTTGTAAAAAAACAAGGAGGCAGACTATGAAGAAGGTAATAGGAATCCTGGCTGCTGCATTAATATTAAGTGGCTGTGGATCATCATCTGATAATCATGAGATTAAGAAGACTTCTTTCATGAAAGAAGGAAAGAATAGTTTATATGCTCTTTATAATACTAAGGGGCAGCGTTATACCAGAGATATGTATAAGACATATACACCTTTTGAAGGTGGATATTTAGTGACTAATGAGAGTGATCAGACTGGTTATATTTCTAATACAGGTAAAACAATTATTAAACCAGGACGTTATACAAGCTTAAAGACACAGGGTAATATGCTTGTAGGTGAATCTCAGCCACAGACTGGACTTTATTTAAGTGCATCTTCTCTTAACATGACAGAAAACACTTTAACACAGGTATTTGCGAATGATGCTGTTGTATGGTCTACAAATGATAATGATGTCATTGATATTAATCAGGAAGGCTATGTTTATGCAAAACATGCAGGGACTGCAACACTTACTGCAACTAAAGATAATGCGTCAGTGACTTGTGTGATTAAGGTAGAAGCATTACATCCATATCTTTCTCAGGAATCTTTAGATGTATATACATCAGAACCAGCTACACTTACAGTGAATGATTTTGGTGCACGTACAATTGAATGGAAGTCTAAGGATCCTAAGATTGCGACAGTAGACAATGGTGTCATTCAGGGATTAAAGCCTGGTAAGACTACAATAATCGCAAAAGTAGGGGATGATACTTTAAAGTGTAAGATTAAAGTAAAACGTAAGACTTTAAAGATTTCTCAAAATGAAGCAACACTTTATACAGGTGAAGAAGGTCAGTATGGCATTGAAAATGCATATCCTGATATTAAGTGGGAAACAAGTAATGTGAATGTAGTGACTGTTGCTGATGGACATATCTGGGCTATTAATCCAGGTAAAGCGACTATCAAGGCAACAAGTAATGGTCAGACAGTTAAATCTAAGGTGACTGTAAAGAAGAGAACACAGAGACTTGATCAGACTAAGGTGACTCTTTTAACTGAACAGAAGGTTGTATTAAATGTATTAGATAAGAAGAATCCAGAAGAAGTTGTACAATGGAGTTCTAATAAGAAAAAGATTGCTTCAGTTAATGAATTTGGTGAAGTAACAGGTTTAAAGAAGGGTAAAGCTGTTATTACTGCAAAAGTAGGCAAGAAGAAATATAAGGCTGCTATTACAGTAAAGAAGAGACAGATTAAGATTAATCCTTCTAAGACTACTATTGAAAAGGATCAGCATATCTTCTTACAAGTATTAAATAAGAAGGATGAAGATCAGGCAGTATGGACTACAAGTAATGATCAGGTTGTGATTGTAGCACCGGATACTGGAGAAATTGCAGGTGTAAAACCTGGTAAGGCTACTATTACTGTTCAGGCTGGTAATCAAAAGGCAAAGGCTAAAATTACTGTTAAGGCTAAACCTCTTTCTTTAAGTGAAACTAAGATTGAGATGGATGAAGAATCTGATTATGGTCTTTCTATTAATAACTATGAAAATCAGAAGGTTAAATGGACAACTTCTGATAAGGCAATTGCGACTGTAGATAATGGTACAATTCATGCGAAAAAAGCAGGAAAAGTGACTATTACTGCAACGATTGATAAGAAGGATTATACATGTGATGTTACAGTTCATAAGCTTATTAAAGTGATTGATCAGAAGGAAATGACTGTTATTAAAGGTGGACAGGGTCAGCTTTCTGTGACTAATGTAAATCCTGAAGAGGTTAAATGGGATTCAAGTGATTTGAATATTGCGACTGTAGAAAATGGTACTGTATATGGTATAAGAACAGGTAAAGTAACTATTACTGCAACTGTAGGTAAGAAGAAGCATACAAGTGAAGTAACTGTTATAAGAAATCCAGAAACAGAAACTAAAACAAGAGCAGCCGATATTTCTTTAGGTGGTATTGAAATACTCAATACAAAAGGTAAGGTTCTTTATAAATCATCTACTAAGAGTGGTTTATTAAAGACTGATCTACCTGTTATCGTAAAGGGTAAGACTTATAAGGTTGTAAATAATGGTAAGACTCTATATGCTGGTAAGAAGAAGGTTTATTATGCTTCTAGCATTGATGATGCATCTATTGTAGGTTTTGAAGATTCTATTAATGTTTATTTAAAGAATGGTAAGAAATCTTCTATTAAGGAAGTAGGTAATTATTCTATTCTTGCATCACGTAAGAATCAGGCTATTTTATATGATGCAGATAACCAGAATACATTAGCTGTAATTGGTACTAAGATTTATTCAAATGATTATGCACTAACTGGTGCAGAGATCACAAACAAAAACAATATCGTATTAACTGCAGATGATACTGTCAGTCTTTATAGAAAGGGAGAGATTGTTCCTACAAACTCTAACTTTAAAGACAATACACATTTCATTTCTAGAAATAAGAAGATTGCTTATGGACCTCATACAGTCTATAACGGTAAGAAGACAAGTGAATTAAAGAATGTACAGGTTTATCCATATGCACATGAATTAACAGTGTCTCGTTATCCAGGATTCGAAAAGGGTAAAGGTTATGCTTATTATGACTTCAATGGTAAGAAGGTCAGTCCTTATTATCAGGAAGCCAATCAGTATGATGAAAACAAGTGTGCTATTGTACAGCTTAAAAACGGTAAGTATGAATTAATTAATGCGGAAGGTGAAAATGTATTAAAATCATCATATCCACGTTTAGAATTCATCGGCAATTCATATTATGCAGCATATAATAAGAATGGCCAATTTAAGGTCTATGACTGTAATGGAAAAGAAGCACTTTCAGATGTTTATACAAAGATTCCTGAAAAGGCAGAAATTGTCTTTGATGGACATCCATATCTTGCATTAGAAAAGAATGGACGTTCTTATATCTATGATGTAGATAATGATATGAAGGAAATTTACTCTATTGAAAAAGAAATCGTTCTTCATGATGAAGGCTATTTCACAATTGGAGATCAATACTATACTCTTACAGGTCAGAAGATCAAATAAGGGGGAATTCTATGGCAATTTTACTCGCAACTTTATTAACGTTTGTTGGATTGATGTTAATATTCCAGCTGATTTACTTTGAAATCAGCCGTAAACGTGCATTAAGAGTGAATAACTTAGTGTGGTTTGAACAATTCAATCGTCCTTTCAACTATACAGGAACAGCAAGCATGGTTGTATTATGTATTATCTGTTATATGATTGGTGGTACAGATGCACCATTCATGTCAGCACAGTGGTTTTTAGAACTCATTATCTTTGTGGCATGTGGTGTGATTGCAGATGCAATCGTACAATTTATTATCATTAAGTATGGTAAGTTCAGATGTCGTCAGCAGATTCAATCAGCTACACATTTAATGAAAGAAATTGAAGAATTAAAACGTGGAGATGAAGAAGACTATGGTTATGAAGTCTCTGCACCACTTTATGATGAAGTCGCTATTACTAAGAGCTATGTTCATCCAGAAGATCATTTAGCTTTTATGACGGTGGATAAAGGACAGTTTGTAAAGGATTATAAAGATTATCCTGCCGCAACATTTGATATTGAACCTTATACTGAAACAAGTGAAGTAGAAGCAACTCTAGAAGGATTACCTGTTAAGGCAACTAAATTGACAGAATCTAACCTGCTTCCATTTAAGGATGAACGTATCGATGTATTAATGGATCAATTCTCTAACTATGATAAGAATGAAGTATTACGTGTACTTAAACCAAATGGTACTTTCATTGTGAATCAGAATGGTAGTGAAAACCTTCATGAATTCTTATCTATGTATATGCCTTTTAAGATGAGAGGTGTATGGGATATGAACAACTGTGCAATGACTCTTGCTGAGGCAGGATTTGAAGTTGTAGAAACTAAAGAAGACAAAGGATACATTCGTTTCCATAATCTTTGTCAAATACAGACTTACTTCCGTAAGGTGGCTCCAGAAGTGGCTGAAAATGTCGCACAATATAAGAGCTTCTATATGAATGCATTAGATCAGATTAAACAGAATACATATTTCCAGTTGACAACATATCGTTTCTTAGTTGTCGCAAAGAAGAATTTCTAATAGGCTTTCTTAATTGAAAGCCTTTTTTAAATAGGGGGTTTTTATGAATACATATGAGTATAAAAATGATGTAAAAAATAGTATTGTAAGAGTAATAATTGCTGCACTTCTGATTATTATTCAGGTATTTATGATTGTGAATCTTGCGATACATCTTTCTGAATACTACGCAGCTTTTGATACAATCATGAGTATAATTGCGTTTATATGTGTACTACATATTTATGGAAGACCGGATAATAGTGCTTTTAAGCTATCTTGGATTGTTTTGATTCTTATCTTTCCTGTCTTTGGTTTAGCAATATATATCTTGTTTGGTAGACCTTCATTGTTGAAGACAGTACAGAAGAAGTTCAATAAAGTAAATGATGATCTCAACAGTTATAAGATTGAAACACAAGGTTATGAAGAACTTCAACAGAATGATCCTCTTCATGCCACAGAAGCTTATTATCTACAATCTTTAGGTTTTCCTACTTTTAATCATACAAAGATAAAATTCTATAGTTCTACAAATGATGCATTGGAAGCACAACTACATGATTTAAATAACGCTAAAGAATTCATATTCATGGAATATCATGCGATAGAAGATTCAAAAGCATGGAGACAGATAGAAGATATCCTTGTAGAGAAAGTAAAACAGGGTGTAGATGTAAGAGTTTTTTATGATGATATGGGAAGCGTAGGATTTATTAATAATAAGTTTAGAGCACGTCTTCATGATGAAGGTATACAATGCCGTGTATTTAACCCTATCTTTCCTGTTTTAAATCCCTTTATGAATAATCGCGATCATCGTAAGATTACTGTCATAGATGGTCTAATAGGCTATACTGGTGGTTATAATCTTGCCGATGAATACTTCAATTACACACATCCTTATGGACTATGGAAGGACTCTGGAGTAAGATTAGAGGGTGATGCAGTAGACTCTCTCACAAAGATATTCTTTGAGATGTGGCAGACATCAAGTAAAGAAGATAATGAAGACCTCACACTTTATTTAAAAGGTCATAAAGTATCAGGAGAAGGATATATCATCCCTTACTCAGATACACCTTTAGATGATGAAGAAACAGGTGAGAATGTCTATTTAAATATGATTAAACATGCTGTTGATCATATCTATATCACTACACCATATCTGATATTAAGTGACGAAATGCAAAGAGAACTTATTCTTGCATCAAAAAGAGGTGTTGATGTAAGAATTATTACACCAGGTATTCCTGATAAAGCAGTTGTCTTTGCATTGACTAGAAGCTATTATTCACATCTTGTGCAGGCAGGTATTCATATTTATGAATATACTCCTGGATTTATACATTCAAAACAATGTCTAGTAGACGATCAGGTCGGTGTTGTTGGTACAATTAACTTTGACTTTAGAAGTCTTTATCTACACTTTGAAAATGGATGCTGGTTTACACATAATCATGCAGTCAAAGAACTAAGAGAAGACTTTGATGAACTATTTGAAATAAGTCAGGATGTATCAGAGAAGTATATAAATACAAGTGTTGTATTAAGAGGATGGAGATGTATTTTACGTTTCTTTAGCCCTCTTATGTAAGGAGGTACTATGTTTCGTTTTAAACCTGATAGAAAATATACACAGATATCTATTTATGTAGTACTTACTGTCATTGCAATCTATCTTGTGATTGCAGCAGGAAGTAACATATCAGATATTCTTTCGTTTCTTAAGAAGGGATTGGGATTTTTAAGCCAGGTATTTACACCATTACTCATTGGTTTTGTGATTGCTTATTTATTAAAGCCAGTAGTAGAAAAGGTAGAATCATCTCTTAGAAATGTTTCTTATTTTAAAGAAAAGAAGAAGTTAACTCATCAGTTATCTGTTGCGATTACTTCTTTAATTGTATTATTCGTTTTTGCGTTATTATCTACTTTTGTGATTAAAAGTATTGGTAAAGAACTTGCAGTCACACAGTTTAAGGATATGAGTGATTTCTTACGTATTGTTGCAAAGAATGTAAATGCATTCTATGATGCAATCATCGTACAGCTTAAATCTATGAGTATTTCTACAGTACAAGTACAGCAGTTCTTAAAGACAGCAGTCGATGGTCTTACAAGTAATATTTTAGGAGGTATTACTAAAGTCTCAGACTTTTTCACTAATTTACTATTCTCTATTATTTTTGCGATTTATTTTATGCTTGATGGAGAAAAACTATGGAATTATTGGAGTAAGAGTATTAAAGCTTTTACAAGTAGGAAAGTAGACACTGTTATTCATCAATTATTAATTGATATTGAAGGTGTATTCTCTGGTTATGTACGTGGTCAGGTGATTGATGCTTTTCTTATGTTTGTCATGGTAAGTGTAGCATTTGGCTTCTTACATGTTAAATTCTGGATTGTGATTGCATTATTAGTTGGTATAGGTAATCTAATACCTTATGTAGGACCATTTCTTGGATATGTTTCTATCGCAATTATTGGTCTTGTGACAGCTGATTTACATATGGCCTTAAGAGCTTTGATTGCGTTACTTATTATTCAGGGTGTAGACGGTAATATTATTAACCCAAGATTACTTAGTGCAAGTATTGATATTCATCCTGTACTTGTTATCGTATCACTTATTTTTGGTAGTATGATTGGTGGATTCTTAGGAATGCTCGTTTCTGTACCAGTAGGTGCATTATGTAAGATCTGGTTTGAAAGATTAGTAGAATATCGTTCAGAAACAAAAAATGAATTAGTAGAGGAGAAAGAAAATGGAATTTAGATTTAATCCATGGATGTTAGATGTAGATGTCAATGCAACACAGCATGACTATAGTAAAAATGATTATTCTAAAGAGAAACAATTAAACGAAGAACTAAAGAAAGCTATGTCTTTCCAGCAGTCTCGTATCTTTGAAACATTAGGCGTTGATCCTGATAAGATTCTTGTCGAAAAGATTCCTTTAGAAGGTTCTCAGAATGTTTATAAATTTTCTTTTATGGTGAAAGGCAAACTTCTGACAATCACAAATATGCAGGCGGCAGTATATAGTGATGAAAAGGTGTTTGGACCTGAAATATTAGATCATGTAGAAGTTGTAGATATCCCAGAAGGTGGCGTAATGGTCTATGAAATGGGTAATCTTGCATTAGCTTTTAAACACCCTGGACATACAAAAGAATGGAATTGTGGTTCTGTTTTAGGTGTCGGATTTATACAATTATAAAAAATTATTATCAAAAAAATAGTGTATATATCAATACTTTTGTAAGCGTTAGTAAAAAATAACATAAAGGTATAGAAAAAATTAGGATTTGTGATATAATAAGACCATATTCATAAGGAGGAATTTTTTAAATGGAAAAATTATCATTCGTAGTATCTGACCCAGTAGGTTTACATGCAAGACCTGCTACAATCTTAGTAAACCAGGCTAGCAAATTCTCTAGCAATATTAACTTAATCTATAACG
>UMDW01007742.1_pt1 | contig 13848 bp, 7 predicted proteins | sample 1964611 | NCBI WGS metagenome assembly UMDW01 (sample SAMEA4836006, study PRJEB28245) | human gut metagenome | biome: gut microbiome; material: fecal sample | place: Denmark | collected 2008 | reverse complement strand
AGAATGTGAAGTCTTTACATCTATAAGACCACGTTCTGTAAGCTCTCGCTCGAGGAGTTTCTCGATAAACTGGGCTTGTGTCAGACCTTCTTCCTCACAAACCGCTATCATCACGTCCTTTAGTGGGTTTTTAACAAAAACCTTAACTTCTTTATGAGTTTCGCGTTTCCGCGCAATTGCAGCAAGCTGCCTCTCACTGGCAGACATTGGCTTACCTTTCCGGTATGCACGTTTTGCATTCGTAGAGGAAGTGGTTTTATCTGCTGAACGTGACATTTATCGCTCTCCTGACACCTCAGAAATGTCTTCGGAACGGAGGATACTACAGAACTCTCAGATCCTGCAAATCAATAACTTACTTTCAATTTGCAAGAGATCCTTTCTAAAATTGTAATTTGTATTGGCGTACAAATTTCAACTGAATGAGATGCCTATGTCCTCTTTTAAGAGAGTGGGATAGTAGCCCCATCCTGAACTAAAAGTGAGTACCTTCAGGGGCAAGGCTTAAGAGATAAGATACGAGCGACGGGCGGACCAGGCGCTTTAGCATGGACGTAAGTAAACCGTATTGATGCTCGTTTTATGTCTGAGGAGCATTAATAAGCCCGTTTCCAGTCCGTACCCTGCGACCAGCGAGTCAACCAGTGCTGCAGATAGCGTTGAGCAACGACTGGATCATCCCATACGACAAGCACGTTCTCTGAATTTACCCGATCAGCGGCGCGGGTGTAGTTAAAAGACCCGACTTCAATATTGCGGCCGTCGGCAATGATGACTTTGTCGTGCATGATTTTGTACTGCGACACTGTGCGAACCGGGATGCCGGCATTGACCAGAAGATTCATGGCCGCCAGGCTCGCCTGGTTTTGCTTGCCGGTATTGGCTTTCCAGTCCAGAACCACTTTCACATCGACACCACGCCGCTTTGCCCTGACAAGCGCACCGGCGACTTCAGGCGAGGTAAAGGAATACCCCATCAGTCGGATTTCCTGCTGCGCAGAATCAATAGTCTTCAGGACCAACTGCAGAGCCGTTCCTTCCGGAGAATATCCCGTCTCGATGCTGGCGGCATACACGGCCGGAACAGGTGCACACAAAGCCAGGCTGATAAGCCCCGACAGACAACATTTGTGGAGTGTACGGTTCATTTTTTTCACAGTATTTCCTTAACGGGTGTTTAAGAAACGCCGGGAGCGGGGGAAACTGGCTTTTCCCCGTTCCCGGGGTTGGACAACGACGCCATGCGGAGGCGTCAGGATTTTGTGGTATGCCGAAACCAGTAGCAGACGGGTCCGTCGCCGGTATCGTGGACAGAGCCCAGAAACCATCCATCATGGGGTCAGTTTGGAGACAGGAAAAAATAATGGATATCTAGTAATTATTCTTCAAATCCAGAGTTAAAAATGTGCGGATTCATCACCTGAACCCGCACATCCAATCACGATTTTTAAAACCTGGCTTACCGTTAGCAGCTCGCCATTCCTTTACGGTTTTAACAATTCCTTTCGCCGAAGAATCTTCGCCTACCTTAGGCTTGAAGATGAGGTTCCAACCAGCAGGATGCTCTGTTAGTTGGGCGAACGAATAAATAGCATCATCGTTCTCTTTGTCAGTTGGAAAATCAGCAGCGATTATTTTACTAACAAAAGCAGTAAATTCTTCTTCCGTAAAATCTGAAATTTTATTACCAGCCATTTTATTTTCCTTTATGTGTCTCAATATGATTTTTAGGTGTTAGCGCCTTAATGTTATCGACATCCATAACAGCCCCTCCTTGAGATATTTCTTTTTCGTGGTGTAATTCAATTTTAACACGTTTCCCTACTGATTCTAAAAAGTCCGCAGTAGGTGCCCTTCCAGCTTTCATCTGATTAATATCAGCTTCACTAAATTGCTTGCTTAGTGCAGAATCGTCAGCAACCGCTTTCCAGAACGCCCGACGGGAAGAATCAAAACTACCGAAAGTCTTCCCGCGTAATTTATCCGCAATCTGGGAAGGAACAGGAGCACCATCCCCGGTACTGGCCCCCCCCATCCAGTTATTGCCAACGTTCTGCCCTTTGCCGCTTACTGTACCGGGCATGTTACGAGGGCTACGGTACATCACATACAGCGGTTTTAGGCCGGACTCCGGTGGAAACACCAGAATAATATCGTCAAAATCGAGGTCATCCGCTACCGGCGTCACGGTTTTATCTGTAGCCTGTGGCGCCGAAATCTGATCACCGGTATGCAGAATACGCTCCGGTAGTGGTACCGGCCCGCTTAGCGTCAGTGGTCCATTTGCACCAAGTGCGTCAGCCGGGCTGACAAAAATAGTTTGCGCCGGTACATCTGCGACAGCGGGAAGAGTATAGCCCCAGTAGCCGGTTTCCTTATCCAGTACAGCACGAGCGACCTTCACGGCACCGGCAGTATTGGTTTTGACCAGCTGAACATCCAGAATGCCGCTATCATTCATAACCAGACGGCCACGAACCGGCATACTGACAGATGTTTTCTGATCTGCTGCTTTATTCAATGCCGCGGTATCAGGCAGACCAAACGCATCGCCAGGCATCATCGAACTGATATCCCGACCGGGCACCATATCACTACCGACGCCAACTGATTTCGATAACACAAGACCGGCAATGGTTAATGCTACTGGGTTAGCCACCACAGCGACACTTAACGTCGCCAGAGCCTCGCTGATGAAAGCTCCCAGGCTGGCCGCAGCATCAGCCGACAGAGTAAAACCTCCACGTGACGCAGTTGACCAGGTCAGAGGAATAGCAAAAGGTGCCGCTGTAGCCGGGATACCCCTGACAGCCTGAATCTCTGAAGATTTCAGTTTATCTGCGGCTGTACAACGGGCCTGCAGCGCTTTTGCTTTTTCAGCAATGGCTCTGGCCTCCTCAGCGGCTTTCGCTGCTGCATCAGCCTGTCGTTTTTTTTCTGCCGCAGCGGCGGCTGCTGCTTCCGCCTCCTGGCGTTTACGTTCAGCAGCGGCGGCTTGTTCTGCGGACGCTAATGCAGCCTGGGCAGCCTGACGGCGCGTTTCTGCAGCATTATAGGCAGCTGATGCCTGCAGACTGGCCTGCTCAGCGGCCGTTGCCTGACTGGCAAGACTGGTAGCAGCATTTCGTTTGTTCACCGCATCATTCTGCGCTGCATCAACCTGAGCTTTTGTGATCCCAGATGGATAGAACCGGTATCCCCAGTGGTCATGCTCTTTATTCGAACTGATAACCTCCCATTTTTGGGTACCGTATTGGCCGTTATTATTTAGAGTGAGGCCTTTAATGCTTTGCTGCAGATCCTGATATTTTTTCTCAGCCTGAGTTGCTACTGGTACGGCATCGATAGCTTCCTTTCGCTTATTCTTCGCTGTATTAAGGGCATTATCTGCCACTGTTTTCAGGCGTGATGCTTCAGCAGTCGCCTGATTCAGATTATTACGCGCATCAGGAACAGTTTGATGTTGACCTGCAGCAGCCGCAGCAGAAATCGCATTCTGACGTTCTTTTTCAGCAGCGGCGGATGCCGCTGCTGTTTTCGCTGCGAATGCTTTTGCAGCCTCTTCTGCTTGCTGTTTTTCCTTAGCTACCTTCTCCGCTCGTGCAGCTTTTTCTGCTTCTGATGGACCTACAGCCACAAAAGCGCGGGTAGTATGTTCGTTATTACCAGCCCCGGATGATCGGTTTTCCCAGTATCCCATCTGCCCGTTATGCATAACAAGAGACTGTCCCTGTGGCCCCTGCCCACCCTGACTTCCGCCATTACCGGTAGAAGAACTGCGGACACCATCGAAGCCACTGACAGTTGTTGAGCCTTCCTCAGAGGACACAGTGTGAATCTGCCCCCGAATATCCGCCATATACCCACCATTACCATCACTGCGAATATTCGAGACATCTGATGCCCGGATTTGCGTCCCACCAAAACTATTAAACTGATTAGCCACATCACTGGCAGAAGGAGAGCTAAGGCCTGAGCTCGTAGCACCCTCACCGTTATAGTTAAATCCACCAATCACACATTTCCTTCTTTTGTTTTTTTTGTTTTCCAATTTTCTGAAATACGGCGTGCGGTTTATTGCTTCAGGACAGCTATCCGGAGGCTGTTATTAGTTCTCTGCCACGCCAGTTACTGCATATAAAAGCATGTATTTATATACAGTATTTTGATGCTGCTCTTGATATACCAGCTCTGTCAATATGTCGTGGTTAACAATATTTTTATTTATTTTCATTCACTTAAAAATAACAGCAGAGGTGGACCCGAGGCAGAATGCGGATCATCAGAAAGAAAAAAAACGATTTGAGCTCTGATTCATAGCCCGATAGATTACTTAGTTCCCCCGAGTGCACGATAAAAAAGAGAGTATTTCTGATGCCATTACCTGAGCGAATGAAACCCGCACGGGTCACCCGTAAACAGATGAAAGAACTGGTCAGTCAGCTGAATGGCATTCTCGATCACATCGATAACGGGATGGACGAAAACAATGAAGAACTAAAACAGATGATGGCAGACTGGAATGCACAGGTCGTCATACCCTGCGGGTTCTCTGATTTTCGTGATTTTTCATCCTGGACAAGTGCACTAGATTTCACCAGGATGGCGCTTAATCAGGAAAAATACCTTGATGACTTTACATGGACAGAACTGAACGACGTTATCAACTTCATACGCAAAGCAGAAGGTAGTGCATCTGACCACAGCTATGCACTCCAGTTACTGGAGATTAATTTCAGGGCAAACCCACTGGATCTCATCTATCACCCTGACTGCTGGTTCAATGATGAAGCATTGTTTCATGCTCGGCTGACTACCGAAGAAATTGGTGGCTACCTGATGAAAAAATCAGGTCGATGGCTCAACGATGCACCGGATATCCAGCTGGTGTATGCCATCCCCCAGGATATTTATGATTAACCAAGTCACCCTTTACCATAATCCCTTAATTGTAAGCACCGCCAGAACGGCCTCAGGGCGTTTCTGACGGGAAACTGGCAAAACACCGAAAACCCGCCAGAAACGCGCAGGGGCTGTTTTTACGGCATGCATGAGTATGCACGCAAGTGCATAGCGCGGAAATTCATGCCATTCAGCCAGGGTAAGTCCTGTTTCCGGCGTTCTTCTGATTCCGTTATAAATCTTTCCAGTCAGGTAATTTATTCACCTTTCGGCGCCACAGATGAAACAGTGCCATCGTCAGGCCAAATAACACGCCCGCAATAAGACTGATTTTGCAAGCGAACAGGGGTGGCATCCCCTGGGCCCGCCACACCATCCAGTACATCCACAGTCCGTATCCGACGGAGAAAGAGCCTGCCATCACGCCAAAAACCTGCCAGAACGGAGCAAACGGCAGCGGGGGAATGTTTATCCCCAGCCGCCACAACAGTCGTATCAGAAGCGGTGCATAATTGCTTTTCCACATCTTACAGCTGGCCATTATCGCCAGCGCCTTTTGTTTCCGCGCTTCAAAATCCATTTCCTCTCCTCGATTGTATTCAGCCAGCTGACTGGCTCCGCATACGCTCAGTTCGCAGGAGTTCTTTCATCATGCGCTCGCTGGCGTACTGCGCTTCCCCTGCAGTGACGGTCGCGACGGCGTTCCCCTGCAGATCATAGCGGGCGGCTCCCTCCTTCATCCGGGACAGATAGCCCGCAGACCGGGTCAGACTCTTCAGGCACTTAATCACCTGTTTATGCGACAGCGGCAGGTCACGGTTCACAATGTCGGCAAACAGCTGTTCGCGCATGCCCGTTGCCAGCAGACGGGGTGAGTTTCCGTCGAACAGCTGTGGCCAGAATGCCTTCAGCGTCATAATGGCCTGTTCCGGCGGCAGCAGGCGAAGATAACGCACCGGAGGTGGCGTCTTTACCGCTTTAACCGGCACCGGCGCAGCGTTGCGCGCGGCGGCTTCGGCCGCTTGTTTAACCTTCTCAAGTTTCTCTTTTTTTGCCTTCCAGGCCGGCGGGGACGAGACCACCACGACCTTCTTTCGGCGCACCACACCAGGAGCAGGGGTTGCCTCTGCGGGGGCCGTACTGTTCTCCGCCGGTTTTCGTTTCAGGCTCAGTACAGGGCGTTTTTCTTCACTCATAAGGGGCCATATCAATAAAAGCTACAGGTCTGTGCTATACGATACGCTAACGGTATCATCGTTTCACCTCGCAATGCAGTGGACACAACGATGATGTCCCCTTTGTCACGTTTACGGGCAATGTGCCCGCCCCCCGGACCTGTGTCCGGTTTTTTTTTTACATCGAGACGACAATACCGAGTACCGCCAGGTGCACCGCATAGAACATCACGAAGAACTGCCGCGGCCAGAAGCGTTTCACACGTTCTCCGGCAGATGAGCACACCATCAGCGTCAGCAGCGCAATCGCCAGCCCGGCCACTGATTCACTCACGTCATGCATATTCATCAGCAACACCATGAGGGCCCACAGCACCCCGTATCCCAGCCGTTCCTGTGCATGCTGTGCGCGACAAAGCAGCCAGCTGGCGGTGAGCATGCCCACTCCGGCCATGCCGTAGCTGGCGGTTGACAGGGGTATCCAGGCGACCAGCAGTCCAGCCGCCGGGAGGGTGTAATACCAGGACGGCTGGCTGACCCACCGCAGGACCTGGCCCGTGACGGCAAAGGCAAACAGAATATTCCCGGAATACCACGGGTACCCGATGAGCATAAACGACACCTGGGCGACCAGCGCCCAGCCCCACAGGCTGTTCAGCTGCGACTGGCGTATTTCCGCGTGCCGGGCCAGATTCATTCCCCATGCCAGACCGAACAGCGGAAAACAGCCCCGTCCCAGCAGGCGCATCACTTCATTGTTTCCGGCCAGCAGTAAGCCGGTGTGGTCAGTCACCATCAGTACCAGTGCGACCGTTTTAATCATATCCGTTTGTCCCGGTGCCCAGGTCAGCAGGCGATGAAGCCAGCGGTCTGTCGCACCTGGAAATGTGTGTTGTGCTCTCATGTTTTTTTCCTTTTAGCGCTCCGGCAGACTGCCCGATTTTAATCGGGGAGGCTGCCGGAGCAGACAAGCCGCAGGCGCGTCAGTCGCCCCCGAGGGTTTTCTCGCGGTTAAGGTCACGAACCATGTCCCGCTCCACAGCCTGCAGACGCTCACGCTGCAGACGTTCTGAGGCCACCTGTTGAATCGCCTCCTCCTGGCGCCGGAACTGAGGATCATCCGGTAGCGTCGTTTTCTCCGTACCCGGCCGGTCACGCTCCAGTCCGCGAATGACGTCCCCGATAACCTCTTTCACCCGGTCCGCCGGCTCGCCGGCTTTACGCGCCTCCCCGGCCATTTCCCGGGCAGTCTGTTCCGCCTTTTTTTCCATTTCCCGGCGCTGCTGTTCTTCTGCCGCCCGCTGTGCCAGTACCTCTGGCGGGAGGATAATGTCAGCCCCGGCCTGCGGTACCGGAGCCACCGGCGCCGGTTCAGCCCATACCCGCCCACCGGTCATGGCCCCGGGGTTCCAGGGGCGGTCATCACCGGCCAGCCGCACCACCACCCCCGTATCGGGATTGTCGCGGGCCATTCTGACGCCTTCCCCCATATTCCCGGCCAGCAGGCTTTCTCCGTTGCGGCTGTTCTGCAGCGCCACGAACCGGGCGTCTTCATTGCCCATAATTCGTCCCTCTCCGCCGATAGCCTCCAGCCGTCCGTCCCGATCGGTCAGCGGGCTGAGCCAGATACCGGCGGCTTTCCCGTTTTTATCAAATGCCGGCAGCGCCACATGCGGCTGAGGGTACTTTTTCCCCGGAGAAATGAATTTTCCTGGTGAACTTCCCTGTGCCAGACCGGACTGCTGCAGGGCTGCCCGGCCCGCGGCGGTTTCATCCAGTGGCCTTGCCCGCCCGAACAGCAGATCGGCTGTTTTCACCGCCCGGTCGTTACGGGGTTCAAGAATATCGTGCGCCGTCGCTTTCTCAGGTGAATTCTTGATGGCCTTTATCCAGCCCTCACGGTTGTCGGTGTAGACCTGAACATGCTGTTTCATGCGGGATAAAGCCACATAGGCAGACTCAAAGCTGGCCATCTGTTCCCGACCACCGGCCACCCCTTCCAGCGCGATGGCATACGGTTCGCTGGCCCCCTGGGCACCGTGGGCGGTGATGGCGTAGGCGAGGTCGATATGCTGCTGTGCCTGCTCCGCCTTCGGGGTCAGCGTACGGGTGATTTTGCCATCAGACAGCGTGACACTGTCACCCGAAACAGACTGCACTTCCCAGATACTGTTGGCCACATAGCCGCGCTCCGGGTCACTTTTGCTGAAGCGCATTCGGTCCCCCTGAGACACGGTGATCTTTTCCTGACGATAGAGCGTGACGCCTTCTGCCGATGCCTCCCGGGGTGAGATAAATCGCTCCTTTCCTTCACTGTCTGTCAGGGTGATCAGCTGATTATCCTTATCCACCTTGCTGATACGGTGGTATACGTTATCAACCAGCGCCACCGCCTCCTTGTGAGCCGTCCAGGTCGACAGTTTGCGCAGTTCACCGTCACGGATGTTACTCGTGACCAGCACCGGCAGGGTGATTTCCTCTTTGCCGGTTTCCCCGTTCTCCCGCCGTGCGTCATGGATCAGACTGTTCAGCGCCCGCCGGTCCTTATTCAGATGGGTGATCACCAGCGTCTGCGACTGTGCCTCCGGGGTCCGTCCGGTATAGTCCTTCACCAGCGCCTCGTAGAGCGTCGCGGGCTGACCTTCCGGCAGGGTTTTCCCCTCGCTCAGCGCCTTTTCTATCGCCTTTTCCTGCTTTGGCGTGAATTCCACCACAGAACTGCCCGGCGCCCATGCGCCTTCTTTTCTCGGCACCTGCTCCGGCGTGACCTGCTCGATGGTGGTCAGGGCGCGGTGCACATCCCGCTCAATCAGGCTGTAGACCGCCGGTCGCAGCTCAGGCATCTGGCGTACAATCTCTTTCATGATGGCAACGTCGGCGGCGCTGCGCTGCTGCATCAACCTGAACGGCTGGCCCGGCGCGATGGGCTGCAGCTGGTCGTTATCCCCACTGGACACCGCCCGTCCACCGCCGGCGACGATGAGGGAGTGGGCTTTTGCCATATCGGCCAGCCCCACCATTGAGCTCTCGTCGAGCAGGAACAGGGTGTTGCTGAAATCGGGTGTCTGGCCATTGCGCTGCAGCAGCTGCGTGTCGTGGAGGAACGATGCCGTCGTGCGCGCATCCACGCCAGCACTCTGCATTTCCCCGACCGCGCGATGCGTCGGCGCCAGACCGATGACGCGCGGACGGGTCTCTTCCGGCAGCAGACTGATGGCACTCATGACTGCCCGGAACTGGGTGGTTTTCCCCACCCCGGCATACCCCTGAACCACCGTGAAGCGGTCCGTGCTTTCCAGAATCATCCGGGTCGCCGCCCGCTGTCCGGCGGTCAGGTCCGTCATCAGACTGGCCGGCACGCGGTCCATCAGGGGGGCCACCGCGTCTTTACCTTCCAGCACGTGGGTCAGGATGCTTTTTTCGGCGTCCCAGGTCTGACGGGAAATCAGCAGGTCATTGCCGTAGCCGTGCGCCACCGGTACATTCAGCAACTGCCCCGACCTGATTTGTGCCTGGATGGTCGTGTCGATGTCCGCCATCGAAACCTTCCCGCCCCCGGTTTCCATTGCCGTCGCCAGCAGCTGGGGCCGGGAGAAGGTCAGGTCCTGGCTCTCAAGCAGCGGGATGGCCAGGTGAATGGCCTGTTCTGCCGGGGTATGCAGCCCGGCCTTCTGCTGCGCAATGGCCGCATCCAGGTCCGTCTCGCCGGATCGGGACTTCAGCTGCTCTGAGACCACGCTGAACGCGGTATGCCGCGACAGCTTCTCCGTCGTACGCGCCGCATCCTGCGCCGAGTACAGCCGGAGATGACTTCCGCTCTGCGCCAGCTGGTTGAGGGTGGCGTTATCCAGCTCACGCTGCGTCACCGACGCAAAGACCGTTGCCGTCTCGCTAACCGACCTGCCGGGACTTTCCACCCAGCCGTGGCCGATTTTAATACCGTCAAACACGCCCGCGCCCACGGCCAGGGTCTGCGTGGTTTTCTGCCCCGGCCGCTGTACCGTCAGCTGCCCTTCCTCCACTTTCATCACCGTGATGCTTTCCCCGCCCTTCAGGCGTGTGTCCGGTATCTTCCCGAGCACCGCCAGACGTTCCCCCTCTGCCACCGGCAGTGTCTCTGCCCGGAACAGCGTCCACTGGCTGTCGACCGCGGAAACCTTCAGATCCAGACGGACCCCATCCCGGTCTTTCAGGGTCAGCATATTGCTGCTCGCGGTCACCCGGTCAATGACAAAGCGATCGTGCGTCCGGTTCTCCGGATCCCAGCGTTCCATCACCATCCCCTCCCGGTAATAATCCCGCACGCCCCGGCTTTTACTGTCCAGCCACACCGGCGTCAGGGCTGTAATGGTCGTGTCTTTCTCACCCAGCACCCCCTCCTGTCTGAGGGAGTCACGGATAAGGCCGTTGAGTACGCTCTGTTCACGCGTCCCGCTGATTTGGGCCACGCTTTCCTGCCCTTCACGTACGCTGACGGCAAACTCCTGTGCCAGCCGGCTGTAGCGTGCTCCTTTATCCGGTTCACTGATGATGTCGGCTGTGGTCTGTTGGCCGCCCTGCCAGCGATACGTATTCACGCCGCTGTCCTTCAGCACCGTCAGCGCACTGCCGGTCCCGCTGCGCTTCCCGCTGTCTGAGAGCAGGACCTGCACGTTATGGCGCATCGCGCCATCGAGCAGGGAAATCGTTTCCTTCAGGCTCAGCTTCTCCGCCTGATCCACGATGAGTGTTCCGCCCGGAATAAACGCCGTCCCGTCCTGCAGGGCGGATTTACCGGTCACCGTTTCCCCGGCCAGACGCACATCACCGGCGAGAAAATCACGTGAGCGGTTATCGGCCGCCAGGATATGGACGTCACGCCCCTGCTCCCGGGCCATCAGGGTTAACTCGGCCACCCGCTCCCGCTGGCCGGTTGCACCGCCCTGACCGGAAACAATACCCATTACCAGGCGATCCTGCGCCAGCACGCTGACGGCATCGCTGAAAGGGACCTGGCGCACCACAGACGCATCGGGCGTGACGGAGACATGATTCTGGCGCTGTACCTCCTGACTCAGGGCTTTGACGGCGAGTTCATCGAGAACGTGGATGTTTGAGGTGAACAGGCCTTTCTCGCGATCGAGAGGGATAAGCTGCTCCCGTTCAATGGCGGCATCGATGCCCTTTCTCGCCAGATCAAACACACCGTCCTTCGCCTCCAGCTGGCCGACCGTGCGTGCCAGCAGGTCGGCATACGTGAATTGCACCTTGCGGTCGCTGAGACCGGCAATCGCTTTCGTCACCACATCCGTGATATCCGGACCGTCAGTGTTCACCGGCGCGGCAGGTGCACGGGCCAGCTCTGCGGCTCGCGCATCGGCGGCCTCACGGTACCCCCGGATGTCAAACCCGGTCTCCTTCAGCGTGTTCATCCACTCCACCATCTTCTCTGCCGGATCGATGGCTTCTTTCGACTTGCGGGTATCGAGCGCGGCCACATCCCGTGACTTCAGGGAGGCATCGGGTCCTGCAGCCTCCCTGACCTCCTGAGACCGGGTGGAGAAGGGTTCCACAGGGACCCCTTTCATCTCCCACATCCCGTGTTTGCCCACGACTTCCGTCTCATAGCCAAGCTTCTCAACCAGGGGTTTGAACGCCTCCCGGTAAAGCTTCCCGAACGCTATCTGGTTCGCGTACACGTTCTCGATAAAACCTGTTTTACCGATCTTATCTGTGCCGAGAGACTGCCATTTGTCCCCGTTCTGCGTGGCGTTAATGACGACGGCATGGGTGTGTATCTGAGGTTCCTGGTTACGGTTCGTGTCGTGGTTGAATTTCGCCACAATCAGATTTCCGGTCAGCACCGTTTCGCTTTTACCGTCCGTCATGACACGGGTCGCGGCCAGCGTCTCCAGTTGCCGCACCGCTTCGGTTACCGCCTGGTTGTGGGCATCGATAAGGCGTTTATCGCCGCCCAGCATCGCCATGACCGACACGCTTTTGGGGGCCGAGAAGGTCAGGTCATAACCGGGCCGGTGCCTGTTGGCGCCGTCCTGTATCCGGGTCAGGTCGCTGCCATCCGGCAGCTTCCCTTTCAGCAGTTCCGTAAACAGCGCCTTATCCACGGCTTTCCCGTCGATCCCCAGCGCCTCAGCCCCCTTACCCTGCCAGCGTTCGTCCATACTCCCGATAACGTAGTAATTATCCTTATCCGTATAGTAATTACCGGCACTGCCCGCTGATTTAACGGAGCCAATCGACATCATCAGAAGTTCCCCCCAATCTCGACATCATCCTGCTCATCGTGGCGGTGGCTGTGGTTGATATTGACCTCTTCACGCCGCTGCATATCCCGCTGCGTCTGCTCATCAGCCCAAGCGTCATACGCCTGCATGTCTTCAATCACACCGTCCTCGTTCATGCCGGCCGGCAGCATGTCCTGCCCCTGCTCTGCGGACTGCTGCGCCAGCTCCTGTTCTGTCCCGCCTGCAGCTGCTGCAGGGATACCGGCAGAGGACGCTGTTGAGGCAGCAGCGGCCGCTGCGGCTGCTTTTGGTTTGATCAACGGTACGGTCGTGACCCGCAGGACGGGCGGCTCCGTTGCTCTGACGGAAGGTTCCGCTGCCGGCATCTTCGTTGTCGGCGGCGCTTTTACCGGTGCCGGAGATACTGTCATGTCTGCTGGGGCAGGCTGACTGACCGGCTCAGGCTGTTCTCCGGCGTGACTGTCTGTATCAGCCGGCCCCGATGCCGGCGCATCCGGCGTGAAAAGTGCCCTGGCAAGACTCCCTTCAGCTTCCCGCTCTTCAAGCAGCGCACTGAGCCGGGCGTCTACACGCGTATCGAGTCGGCGCGGAATAAATCCCTCGGTAATTTTCGGACGCGGCTTGTATTTGAGGGCCAGCTTCACGGCCGGATACGGTCCGGGCAGCGTGACGTAACAGGACAGGTCCGGCAGCGTCTGAATATCGGAGTAACTGACCAGGGTTTCCCGCTCTTTTTCTTTCCCGGTCGATACACCATCACGCACCGGGTCAGCACCGTAGGAGTACTGCTCGCTGGCCTTGAGGATTTCCTTTTCGCCAATTTCACCGGCAGCAAACTCCGCGATCTCCCTGCTGGGTGAACGGAAGAAGGCCCGGGTGTTCATTACGTCAAAGAGCGTGGCGGCAGGCTTAACGCCATAGATGTCTTCCAGCTGGGCATAGGACTGAATACCGAACACATAACAACCACCAAATTTACGCGCCTCCGGGAGGATTTCGACCAGGTCCGGCAGCTTGTGCAGCGTGGGGAGCTCGTCAGCGAAAATCCAAACACGCCGGTTACGGTTCTCCCCCATCGCCAGCAGGCCGCGGATAGCAATCGACAGCCACATTGAGATAACCGGCTTCAGGGAGGCATGGGTGTCAGCGTTGGAGGAGATAAACAACCAGCCATTGGGTCGGTCCTCACGGACACCCCGCATCCAGTCCCGGATAGTGAATGGCTCGCCGTTCTTCTCAATGCCCTGCAGGTAGCGAATAGCCTTGACGTAGTTGGTCAGCACGGCACGAATGGAGATGGCCGTTTTCTCAATTTTCTCTTCAACCAGGTTCGCTGCCGGCGTGTTCTGCAGATAGGCGCGCAGCTTGTCGATTTTAATGGACAGCATGGTATCGACCAGTTTCTCGTAGCTGCGATCCTTGTCTTCACGCATCAGGTACGCGCCTTCGGCAAAGATAGTGCGACCGGAACCCTGCCAGAACGGGTCTTCTTTGGTACCCATCGGGATAAGGGTGTTGGAGATGTT
>UMDW01003195.1_pt1 | contig 14062 bp, 17 predicted proteins | sample 1964611 | NCBI WGS metagenome assembly UMDW01 (sample SAMEA4836006, study PRJEB28245) | human gut metagenome | biome: gut microbiome; material: fecal sample | place: Denmark | collected 2008 | reverse complement strand
ACCACCAATGTTTTTTCTTGGGTTGGCCGTCGATTTGCTTAGTTTCAGGTTTTATTTTCGTGAGCCGTAATTGTTGTTCATGCTCTACGTACAATAGCCTCAAAAGTCATGACTTTTGAGGCTATTGTACGCAGTGAGTAACTGAGGATATGTGTTCCATTTTCATATAAATATTAATCATCAAACTTCAACATAGTAATGACTATAATTATTAGGATCAACGTAGACATAAATGGTATCACCCACGTTTAACCCATGAAGAGCAGTGGAGTTAAAGACAGGGGCACTTTCGAAGTGGTATCGCTCATCCGCTTCCTCATAGTAGCACTCTATTATCTTGCCAACCACACCATTTAATGTTACATGACTATCGGTTATAGCTGATACTATCGCAGTGACTCGCTGTCCAGTTTTCTTTAATCGATGTCTCCCTCTATCAGCAAAGACGTATTTAAGGAAGATACTTCCTAAAATGGTGAAAACTAAGCCTATCCCACCCCAAATGGCAAGATTAAGTATTCCTGCACCGGGTATAGTTGGATTTGCTGGGGCTTGAGGATTAATAAGTATTTTGATTTTCTTACCTATCTGCATCGAGGGAGTATACGTATCTAAACGGATATCGGTGTAGCGTTGACCGTGATAGCGGTAGTCTATGTACACCTCATGACGTCTGGAATCCTGAGAATAGTGGGAATAGCGATTACCGCTCTCGTGATAAGTAACGATATCTGTGATCCTGGCAGTAGCACTCTCTCCCTTGGCCTGTAGCTGAGAAGTACGCCAGTAGGCTAGAGAGCCTATCCCAATTAAAGTTACGCCCAGTAATAAGAAGATCCATCCAAATAGGCTAAGAATTTTATTCATCGCAAGCTCCTCCGTTAACTATTATGAAGATCATTCTTGGAATCACTATTCTTCTAAAAGTCTAATGATCTAAGAGTGAATCGTACTTTTAGTCATATTATATTAAAGATAATACCTTATTTCACCTATGTGATGTGGGCCTAGAATAAAAAGTGTACAAGTTAAATAGAGACTCTGATTTAGTATAATTAAGTAAGTAAATTGGAGGATCTAACAATGACGAAGCACAGTTATGACAAGGACTTTTCACTGATCCGATCCGGAATATTTTTTTGTGCTAAGAACTGATTAACACTCAATGCCCAATTTTTTCGCCACTCATTAATTTTTTCCTTTTTATCCCAATCAACTAACCAAATTTTTCTTTGTTTTGGAAACCCGCTTTTGGTTAAAAGTTGCTTGCCATTTTCATCTTTAATTGTCAGTAATTCTTTTTGCTCATCTACACTTAACTCAATTGGTAAAGCCACGTTAAATTCCTTGGCATACCGTGAGTTTGATTTTCGATCTTTCTTTTCAACAGTCACCTTGTAGGCCATTGTTTTACTGGAATAATCTAATAAGTACATAGATAATTTCAGTTAGTACAGCAAATGTCACATTATGGTTGCGATCGGACCTAGTAATGGTTGATGTTAAAGATGCTGAATTCATTAGGATAGAACAATTTTAACTAGAGATCGTTTGTCATAATTATGTCTAGTTTGCGTTCAGACTATCTGCTAATTGGCGAACAGCCAACAACATTACGTCCTTAATTTGTTCTGGTGGCTCAGGATTACCTTGGCCTAACCAGACACGTAGAATATTGGTGAGACCACCTAGTTGAAAAGCCATCACATAATTCACTTGGGTAGGAGTGCCCTGAACATGCCAGGGAGCCGCAAACTTTTGATAACGGGAGATCGCTTTTTGCTGCCAAATTTCATTCATGTGATCAAATAAGCCTTGGCGGATCAATAATTGAATTAAATCTCGTTTTTGCCACCAAAAATTTAAAAAAATATCAAAAGTAGTTTTTAGCATCATTTCCCCTACCTGCGGTTTCTGTTGGAGCAATTGCTCAAAGTACTGATCGAACAACCGATCACACAGGTAATTAATAACCGCTTCTTTATTTTTAAAAGAATGATAGAACGTCTTTCGAGATAATTCGGCGGTTTGAGCAATTTCAGTAATAGAAATATCCTGAAAATTCTCTTTCGTCATTAAATTTATAAGGGCGTCACATAACCATTGCTTAGACTGCTCAACCATACGCTGCTTTCCGTTCATTTTATTAACATCTCCTCTACTATCGGTAACAAATTATAGCAATCTGTAGCACTTAGCCAATAAGGATTGTTTTAATGTTTAGGACTAATTATACTAAACGTCGTAAATAAAGGTAACAAATGTTTCCTTTATATTCATCTGTTACTGAAAGGAGCAACTAATGATTAAATTTTCTAATATCACCAAAGAATACCACGTTGGTAATCAGGTTGTAAAAGCACTTAATCAAGTTAACTTTGAAATTGAACCTCACCAGTTTACTGTAATTTTAGGACCATCTGGATCAGGTAAAAGTACCCTTTTAAATATTTTAGGCGGTATGGACCAACCAACAAAAGGAGACATCAGTTTTAATGACCAACAGGTTAATAAATTGAATGATCATGACTTAACATCATATCGAAGAAAAGTAGTCGGTTTTGTTTTTCAATTCTACAATTTAATTCCAAGTCTAACGGCATTAGAAAATGTTGCAATTGCAGCACAGCTTAATAACAATGATGACTTATCCGAAAACTATCTCAAATCAGTTGGACTTGAAGAACGAATGAACAATTTTCCAAACCAGTTATCTGGAGGAGAAATGCAAAGAGTTTCTATTGCTAGAGCTTTAGCAAAAAAGCCTAAGCTTTTATTATGTGATGAGCCAACGGGTGCGTTAGATTCAACTACCAGTATGAAAATATTAGGCATTTTACAAAATATTGCTAATACTACAGACACTGCCGTTGTTATGGTTACGCATAATCCAGAGTTTGAACGCTATGGCAATCGAATTATTCGACTAAAAGATGGTGAAATAGAGTCAATCAATGACAATGAACAGCCATTACTGGTAGGTGAAACAGGATAAATGAAATATTTAAATAAAAAACTACTACGTGATGTTAAAAATAACTGGGCACAATTTTTCTCAGTTTTCCTAATGGCTTTGTTGTCTATTGTTGTTTTTGTCGGACTTCAGGGAGCTTGGCACGGCCTACAGGACAGTGTAGGTAGCTTTATTAATAAATCAACATTAGCTAATTACTGGGTGCAAAGTAGTTCTGTTACTAATACCGACTTAAAAAAAATAAATAGTCTTTCGGGAGTTTCGAACGCTCAACGTGGTACAAGGCTTCAAGTAAAGCAAAATAAACATTATGTGATTATTGATGCCTATGAGCATCCTATTTCGCAATCTTATGTCATTAAAGGAAAAAAGTACAATAATCAAAGTGTAAATGGAATTTGGATTAACAAAGAGTACGCTCAACATCATCATTTAGCTATAAATGATACGTTGAAATTCTCCGTAAATAAGCGAACCGTACTTTTCAAAGTCAAAGGAATAATTCAAAATCCCACTCGTATTTATTTTACAGGTACACAGGAATTTATTGCTCCTAACTATTCCAACTACGGCTATGCTTACGTTTCCCCACGTGCGTTAAAAGCACAATTAAATTATCATGGGCCTAATAATATTGTGGAGATCAAAGGAAATCATCACAATATGCGTAAGGCAATTGAAACCATTTTTGGGAAAAAATTAGTATCATTCAATTCTCGATCAACTCTTCCGGATGTTTCAAATGCATTAGATCGTGTTGGACAAATTCGTAATCTCTCCTACCTATTTTCGTTTATCTTCATTCTATTGGCTATACTAGCAATGTATACCACCATACAAAGACTAATTAAAAGCCAATACGATATAATTGCAACTTTTAAAGCGCTTGGTTTCTCTAACTTTCAAGTTGGAATTCATTATGCTAGCTTTGGTTTATTTGTAGGAGGATTAGGATCTCTAACAGGATTAATAATTTCACCTACTATTTCATGGTTTGTTTTGAAGAAGCAACAGCAAATGTTCTCTATCCCCCATTGGAATATCTCCTACACATATAGCGTGGTCTTTGTCATTTTAGGTGTTATTTTAATTTGTATTTTGTCAGCCTTTCTAGCTGCTAGAAGTGCTACAAAAGGGCTCCCTGCTATCTTTCTTCGTGGTAAAGAGGAAAGTTCTGCCCATAAAATATTTATTGAACATTGGAAGTGGTTATGGACACACATTCCATATGCTGGTAGATGGGCAATTAGAGATGTCTTCATTAATCGGACTCGCACTTTAATGGGAATTATTGGTGTTGCAGGTGGTATGATGCTTATGATAGCAGGAGTTGGTATGCCGCAATCTATGAACCATTTAGTCGACAAAGCATATACCCAAGACTTTACTTATGATAAACGTCTTACGGTTAATAGTTATTCTCAATACTCAACTGAGCACCCACAAGCAAAACAATGGGTTCAGTTAAGCCCAGCTCATTTTACCCCTGATGACGGCTATAATCGTCTTCTAGTAGTTGTTGGCCATGGGGATAGTGTCAACAGTCAAACTACTACAGGGGGAACCATCAAAGATGGTGGCCTTTATGTAACTCAAGGTTTCGCTAAAAGGGCTCATATAAAAATTGGCGATAAGCTTAAAGTTAAAACCTTTGGCTATAATCAACACTCTCGTTTTAGGGTTAAGGGAATTATTACTAGTGAAACAAACCAAGGAGCTTATATAACTAAAAGAACCTGGGAAAAAGCAGGGGGAACTTTTGCTCCGACAACTTTACTAGTTAAAAAGAATTATACTTATAACAAAAACGAAATTGACTCGACCATTAAGATTAAAGATCAGAAAAGTAATGCCTATAACTTTGTTAATAACTTAATGAGTATCTTCATCTTGATTATTGTTTTAGGGGGAGGGTTAATCGTAATTGTTTTGTATAACCTTGGATCGCTAAGTTTTGTTGAGCGTACTCGTGATTATGCCACATTACGAGTTTTAGGAACACACCGAAATGAGATTCGAAATCTAACATTAATAGAGAATTTAATGACTACGTTTGTAGGCTGGATCATCGGGATTCCTGCAGGGATCTGGTTCTTAGGACAATATGTTAGCATCTTTTCAACAATTAATCTTGAATATACAAGATACTTTGATTGGAAAACAATCGTTATATCTAGTGTTTTTGTGTGGATCTGTTCTCTATCAACAACTTTGTTTATTAGCCGTCGCGTAAAACGGATAGATATGGTTCAGGCATTAAAAGGTGTTGAATAGAACTTATAGTATTGAAAGGCTAGTCACAAAAACAAAAAGTTTTTAACTCCTTTATAAGACAAACTAAAGAAACGCATGAGATCTGTTTTTGAACATTGATTTCATGCGTTTCTTATTTTCTTTTCAATTTCAGTCAACAGCACATATTTAATTATCAAATAGACTCGAAGTTAGTCATTCAACTATCATTTGTAAGTTTTCCTTAGCAAACTCATTAGAACAATCACGCAAAGAAGTTAAGACATCGTCCCATTCAACTAAATATTCTTGATAATCAGCTGGACTAAATGTTTGTGCTTGCGCATTAAGATTCAACTTGTTTAACTAGTTTTTCCGGGAATTAGATTTACCGCTCATTTCAAGATTACCACTTTCATAATGAGCCCAACATGAATAGATTTCGACTATTTTAGTTACCTTATCAATGGTATAAACGACGCGATGCTGTCCATTTATTCTTCGAGAATAGTAACCAGCCGCAGGTGGTGTTAATTTTTCAAATGACTGTATTGGTTTATATGGATCAGATTCCAATACATTTTTTATTTCTTCAAATGACTGACGTAATGGGCTTCTTAAAACTTTTTTTAAATCACCTTTAGCTGATGATTTTATTTTTACTTTCCAACGATTACTCATGATCAACTTCTTTGATCATTTCGTCTAAATCAACCGATTCATCATCTTTACGGCTTAAGGTAGCTTGAATTTGACCATTCATCATTAAGTTCATGGTTTCCTGTAATGCGTCATAGTCTTTTTTTCCAATCAAAACGGCACTACGGCTGTCATTGGATCCTGCAATAATAACCGGTTGGGAGTCCCGATTAGCGTTTTTGATAAGTGAAAATAGATTGGTTCGTGCTGTAGTTGGATTAATAATTTTTTCCATCATGATTTCCCTCCTCAACTTATCTAATATTATAGACGTACACGATAGCGTACGTCAATTACAAACTATTGTATTATCAAAGGAGATTATGATCTTATGCAATAAACCGTCCTACCTATTTAACTTGTACACTTTTTATTCTAGACCCAATTGTAATTAAGAAAGTTAAAAAAATCCCTCTTACATAGAACAATATCATGTAGGAAGGATTTCATCTGAATTAGTCTTCTAAGTTTACAGAATTGTACATTTGGCCCCATTCTTCCATTGCAAGGATAACAGGGATAAAGAGAGTATACAAAAAATGTACAAAACTGGACATTTTTCAACCGCCAGTTTTGTACATTTTATAACCGCTCTCTACATATAGCATAAACAATCATATTGAGTTGCTAGTTAAACAAAGAAAATCGCTTTATAAAGACGTATCTCTTTTTTTACTTAGAAAAACATAAACAAGAAGAAATACTAAACAATACGAACATAATATAATTGTAGATTGAATGGGAATATTTCCTTTATCTATATAACCAACAGCCAGTTCACGAAAATGGTAAGTAGGTGTACATTTTCCTAATTCTTGAACCCATTTTGGGAATTGATTCAGTGGAAACCATAGGCCTCCTAATATGGCTAAACCCAAATAAAGTATATTAGAAAAAAGTGATGCTGTTTGCATACTGCTAAATAACGTCAACAATAATCCTAAACTCAAAAAAATTACTGATCCAAGTAAAAGTACTAGTCCCGAAATTACCCATTGCGATAAAGATAGTTGTATTCCTTTAAGGAAATACCCTGTTAGAAAAATTAGAACAATGCAAATAAAGGATTCAATCGTCATTTTTATTACTTTAACTGTAATGACTTGATATTTATTTAATGGTACTTTCTGAAGTGTTTCATTCCAACCATTGTTTCTATCTTCCATAATATCAAACGGAAAGTTAAAAAAGGCAAAACTTGTAAGACAGAAAGTAGTCATGGATAGCATAAATTGTTCTACAAATAGTTTGTCTGCACCTTTAATCATGGATGAAAAGACTATAAAAAAAGCAATTGGCATTGCAGCTGTAAAGAATATATACTTCTTATTTCTTGTCATTCTAAGCCATTCGATCTTTAGTAAAGCTATCATCTTTTTCACCCTCCTCAAAAATTGTCTCCATTAAGGATGCATTACTAAGTTCTACACTTGTCATATCAACATTTTCCTTAACAAGTGTTGTTAATATTTGATTCGTATATTGACTATCAAATTCCCACTGAACTGTATTTTTTTTAATGTTTATTTCTATAAGACTCATCAATCCATCTGCTATAGATTTAAAACGTAAGGTTTGATTATTATATAGTGACTTTTCAAAAGTTAGAGTACGTTTATTATTTAAAGTACGCAAATGAAACGGGGATTCATCCGCTACTAGCTCTCCACTTTTTAATAACAGTACTCTATCAGCTCCATTATTAACCTCATCTGAGTAATGCGTAGTAAAGATTACAGTTGTACCTTTTTCTTTTAGTTCATTCACTATCTGCCAAAAATGAGCACGCGTATCTTCATCCATCCCACTGGTAGGCTCATCTAAGACCAACAACTTGGGGTGGTTAATTATAGTTAAACAAAAATCTAATAATCTCTTTTGCCCACCTGATAGTTTAGAAGCAATTTGTCCCATCATTTCAGGTGTAAATTCTAAAATTCGTAGAATCTGCTCTAGATCTAAAGGGTTAGTAGAAAATTTAGATACAAAACTAATTAATTCTTTTACTTTGATGTCATCTGGAAACTTTGTGGACTGAATTAAATATCCAATCTCAGATACCTGATATTTATTTTTAACATTTCCTGAAGTTGGGTATAATTTTTCTAGCATTATATTTAATAAAGTAGTTTTCCCCGCCCCATTTTGTCCCAGAAGTGCAATACATTCACCCCCTGTTAATCTTAAAGCTAATATTTTTTAACGTTTCTTTTTCTCCATACCTCTTATTAATGCACTCACATTCTATCGCTACACTCATGTTAATTGTCTCCTTAATATAGTGGTAATAAGTCACTAATAGCTACCATTCCTTTTGTGTCAGTACGAAAAAGATTTGATTACAATAATATACAAAATTAAAGATAAAAAGTAAATGAGAAATATTTGTTTTTTAATTTTTTGGAGTATACTAAGTCTAATTTAATTATCGCCCGTTGGTCAAATGGTTAAGACGTTGCTTTCTAGGAGTAAAGTTGTAGGTTCAAATCCTACGCGGGCTATAAATTCCATTTTACGGGTGGGGATATTGTGCTCTTATCTAAGTTACACAACATGATTAAACAAAAATATAACAAAGGGTTGTATTCCAACAACTATTCCTATACTTACAAATCAAATGTGCCAAATGAGTTATCAGATTTTAATATGGGACAACGAAATGCCTATTACGATTATAAAAATAAAAAACACTTTAAACTTTATCCTAAATTATTAATCAATTTCTTAAACCTTATATCTAACCATCGTTTAAATGAAATTAAGGAATATATAGACGGATATAATTATGAGTCCAAGAGGCTTAAATCAAAGTAACCTTTGAGTTTAGGTCAAGTCCAAAATGTTGGTGTAAATTAAATTGAGGATCCACATCTATAACTAATACTCGTTCATTCCTATTAAATAATTCAACAGAAATATTTGGATAAATTGGTAGATGGCCTGCTTACTAACACCAATTTGTTTGGCGATTTGAGCTACTGTTTTCATCGAACCACCTGATATTTCTTTCGATATCGTATAAAAGTGGTTCGCTTAATCCCGGTATTACGGGCAACGTCCATGTCACTCATACCATTTTGATAAAGTTTAAAAGCATGCAACAAGCGTGGATCATCTTTGGAATATTGAGGCTTCCGACCATGATATTTACCTTGCTGCTTGGCCAGGGCGATCCCTTGTTGCTGGCGCTCGATGATCCGCTTACGCTCGCTTTCAGCCTGATACTTATATAGTTCAATAATCAGATTAGTCATCAGTTGACGTAAGTTGGGATCACCAATCCCCGTCATGGAAGGCAAATTCAACACATCTAGGGTGGCCCCCTTATTTTGAATGGTGTTCATAATCTTAGTTAAGTCCTGGTTGTTTCGGCCCAAGCGGTCTAATTCAGTAACCAAGACAATATCACCTTCACGGATATAGGCCAGCATTTTCTGCAGTTCTGGCCGATTAGCGTTAGCCCCACTTAATTTATCCGTAAATAATTTATCAACGCCTTTTAAAGCTGCTAACTGTCGATCTAAATGTTGCCCCTTGGAACTCACGCGCGCATAACCGATTTTAGCCATTTTCAGTCCTCCTTTTGGACAATTCTAATGGACATCTCTAAACCCCAGTATAGCACAAAACAAAAAAAGACCATTAGGGTATACCCTAATGGTTGTAAGATGATAGATACATTTGATCGGACGTAACTGTCTAGATGAAAAGAGTTTATTTTGATTTTAAGCAATTATTCAATTCTTTACAGCGAAAACAAGCAACTTCATGGTCGTTAATGATTCCAATTGCTTGTAAGAATGAGTAAGTAACAACCGGTCCTGTAAACTGAAAGCCATCGGACTTCATTGTCTGACCTATTTGGATCGCTAACTGATCGGTTTGTGGAATTTGCATATGATTCTGGTAGTGATGTTGGATGGGTTGATAGTGAACGAAGCGCCATAAATAATCGTCAAATGATTGCCCCTGTGAAGCCATGTCAGCGATGATCTGCGCATTGTGAATGATGGCAGTTAATTTCCGCTTATTGCGAATAATCCTCGAATTAGAAAGTAAGTTAGGTAACTTTTCCTGGAAATACTGTACTTTTTGATAATCAAAGTTGCAAAAGGCAACTTTAAAGGCTTGTCGTTTATTTAAAATGGTTTGCCAATTAAGTCCGGCCTGCATGATTTCCAATGATAATAATTCGAATAATTTCTGATTATTATGACAAGGCGTCCCCCATTCGCGATCGTGATAGTGCTTAAGCAATTCGTTACCACTTGTTGCCCAACTACAACGGTTTAACATTTAAATCATCTCCTTAAACAACTTGTCAATGGGTTCATGAAGAATCACTGTTCGCTGACCAGTTGTGGAGACGACACCTGACGCCGTTAATTTTCTGAGTAACTGGGTTCCCAGGACGCCGGCCAGATGTGGTCGTCTTTCCGAAAAATCAATACAGGTTTTAACTTTAGTTTGATGAATTGGCTGTTGTATTAATTCTGTCAACTTAGCTTTGCCCAGCTTAGTAAGTACATAACGATTTATCCCTGCCGGCGCTATCCATTTGGCCGTTAGTAATTGTTGAAACATTACTATACCAGCCTCACCGGCCAAGTGATGATAACAAGTCCGCGCTTTACCAAGTTGAACCGCTTGTTTTCGATGACTTAAATATGCCATGGCTTTTCTCCCGAGGTTCGTGATATTGGTGTCGTCGTTATTTATAAAATAATCTCGGCCCGCAAATTTCCGTTTACAAATCAAATGACGTTGCTCTAAAACAGCTAAGCTTTTTTGACAGTCGATTGGGTTTAATTGGGCTAACTTAGCAAGTTCATTAACTGTTAAGAAGCGATGACAACTCAAAAGTGACAAGATATTAGTTGTTATTATCATTTAGTACATCCTCCTTATTCTCTAAATACGTGTAGAAACCTGGCACTAGCTCACTAACAACTTTGGTCGGAGAATACAACACAAATTTTCCTTTTTTAGTTGTAGTGACCAAGCTAGCATCTTTTAAAAGTTTCAGATGATGTGAAATGGTAGAATCACTCATCATCAGTATCTGCCCTAATGCTTGTGTCGTAGACGGTTGATTAGCCAAATACTTCATAATCTTAAGTCTAGTAACATCACTAAGGGCGTTAAATATAATAGCAATGTGATCTGGACTAATTTTTGTTGTTGGCTTGTTTAAAGCGCTATAGCATAAAGCAATTCCGTGCGAAAAGTGATCCACAAATAAATGCGGCCAAATAAAATAACTGGGTACTAACAAAATCGTATCTTGGTCCGTCAAAGAAATCGTTTCCTCAAATGGTTTAACAATGACCAGCTGGTTCTGCCGCCAAAACATACGATCGATTTGTAAATGGTTAACTAGGCTAGTAAAACCATGTTGCTGTAAGAAAAGTGACTGTTGTTTAATCTCGGTTAACAAAACTTGGGCGAGTGATTTTACCTCCCAAGTTTCATCAAAAACAGCCGCACGATATTTTGCGATAAAGGTTAACAAATGTTGGTAAACAGAAGTTGGGTTATCGGCTAAATCGACCAGTAAATTCTGGGAGTGATTGATCTCAAAACCTTGCCATTCGAGGCTCTTGGCCAATGTGGGAATAAATTGGTTTTCTCGACTTGAAGCGACCTTTTTTAGATTTGCTAAAATAACGTTGGGGTCGGCTTTATCCAGGAAAATTCTTAATTGATCAATTTCGGTATCCAGGTCTGGTGCTAAACTTTCGAAATTATTAAGAAGAATTGGCGGCACTCCCAACTCATAAATTAAGGAAAAGTAGTGAAGATCGTTAAAAAAGTTGCTAGAAAGATGTTGACGCGCCGTCAAAACCCAATCAATATTCACACCGTGATGACGTGGATTTAATAGGACATGCAAACTTCGAAATAACTCGTTTAAGGGCGAGTAAATAAATTGGATTCGTTGGGTAAGTGTTTCATTATTTTGTAGCGCATACGCACTAAGATTAATCTTAATTGCCATAATATCTCCTAACAATTCGAAATTTTCGAAATCGTTTGATTAAATACTGGCTCTATTTTACCATTATCCTAAGTAAAAGGAAAAGAGGTACTTAATATGATCCATGATCAGAAACATCTTAAATTCACAGCACAACCAAACGACGATATGTATTGGGAACGGGTTAATCGTAGTTTAGGGTGGCTCGGTAATACTGAAGCAGAACAACATCAGCGGCAAGAAAAGTTGAAGAACGCAACTGTAGGTATTGCAGGAACCGGTGGTATCGGTGGGCAACTTGCACAGAGACTTGTCAGATTAGGAGTACGCAACTTGAAATTAGCTGATCCTGATACGTTCGATATTTCTAATATGAATCGTCAAATGGGAGCCGACTTAAGTCATATAGGTCAAAATAAAGCTGAGGTTGTCGCTGAAATGACTTATTCCTTAAATAAAGATGTTAATATTGCTGTTTATCCGGAAGGCATAACGTCTAATACAGCTGCTGATTTTGTTGAAGATTGTGATTATATTCTTGACCAAATGGACTTTTATGAAGTGGATAACCGCTATGCACTTCATCGAGCATTTAGAAAGTCTCCAACTGCAAAATTTATTCTTAAAGTTCCGACAGTGGCACATGGAACTTATATTTTTAAATATACTAAGAATTCTATGCATATTGAAGATGTTTATGGTATTAAGGAACACTCAGAGTTAACACCAGCCGTTATCCATAGGTTGATGGAACGAATTATTCCGCATATGCCTAATTTCCCGTCAGAAGAAACGTTAGATCATTGGTTTATAGATTTAAAGCACATGCCAATTTTTGCTGCTTGTCCTCCAATTGCAGAAGGTGTCTTAGCAGAACGATTGGCCCAAGCAATTACTGGTTTAGATACATTACCAGGAGCTGTGCAGCTACCTGTACAGCCGGGCTATGTCTATTTTGATACTCTTAATTGGACAACTGAAATAAAGTCAGGAAAGTGGTGGCAAGATGATGGCAAAATTTAAAATTATTTTCTTTTCGGAGGTCAATTCTAAATTTGGACTTCCCTTTTTCAAAAAGATTTATAATGATCCACATTTTGAAATTACTGCCTTTGTTACAACCCCTGCTGGTAGGTTATGTTCATACTATATCGGAGAACCAGATCCAGTTAATTTAGAAGAATATGCAATTAATAATCACATTCCTGTATATCGGCCTAAAAGTATAAAAACCGAAAGTTTTTATACTGAAATGGTCAAATACCATCCAGACTATCTTTTTATTGCAAATTATCAGAAAATATTAGATGCACGCTTAATTGCATTACCAAAGAAAAAGGCTTTAAACTTTCATCCAAGTCCTTTACCTCGATATGCCGGACTGGCACCATTCTTTTGGATGGCTAAAAATAGTGAGACGAATAGTGGCGTATCTTGTATTGCCATTTCACCTGAAATTGATGGCGGAGATCTAGTAGCTCAATTACCTGTCAAGTTAACTGGAAATGAAACTGCACTAGAAATCAGGACTAAATTATTTAACCGTTCACTAGAATTACTAGACATTGTCTTAGATTCAGTAGTTAACAACACACTAAAAACGACACACCAAAATAAGAGTGAGCGGCTATATTTTGGTAATCCATCACTGGCTGACAGATCTATCGACAGTCAATCCACCGTTGAAGAGGCAATTGCCACACTAAGAGCCTGTTCACCTAATCCGGCTTATCTAATTACTGATGGTAAACAAATTCCAGTTGACTTTGTTGGCTACACTAAACGCCCTCACTCAATTTATGTCCATCTAAAGAACGGTAATTTATCATTTCTAGCTAAGGAAATTAAAAATTGAACGATAAAGTAAAAAACAAACTAATTATTACTATCGCTGGTATGGGTATGTTGTTATCAACACTGGATACTGGGATTATAAATGTCGCACTTCCCTTTCTTGAAAATCAATTTCATACCTCAACCAGCGTGGCTGCTTTAAGCGTGACAGGTTATACCATGAGTTTAGCGATTTTTATTTTACCTTTTGGCTACCTAAGTGATCGTTATGGCAAATTGAAGGTGTCATTAATTGGGTTACTTCTCTTTGGAGTTGGTTCGGTTTTATGTGGACTTGCCAATAATATGATTGCTCTAATTAGTTTTAGAATTTTGCAGGGTATTGG
>UMDW01002181.1_pt1 | contig 14304 bp, 13 predicted proteins | sample 1964611 | NCBI WGS metagenome assembly UMDW01 (sample SAMEA4836006, study PRJEB28245) | human gut metagenome | biome: gut microbiome; material: fecal sample | place: Denmark | collected 2008 | reverse complement strand
AGAAAGAGCACACAAAAGTGGGGTTAAATATATAGCTCAACCAGGTGGTTCTGTAAGAGATGAAGCTGTAATTGAATGTTGTGATAAATATGATATAGCTATGGCATTCACAGGGATAAGATTATTCCATCATTAATCATCATTAATAAATACAATAAAAGTTCATATATAAAATAAAACTCCCAATACATCTTGGGAGTTTTTATGATTTATTTATAAAAACGTTTGCAAAAACTTCTCAATTCATTTAAAAATATTTCGCTACATTCAGATATATCTTCATTATTTAATATATAAGAAAAATATCTTTCATAAGAATCATCAAGTGGAAGAATGCAAATCTCATCATTTTTATAAGCAGGCTCTGCAACAAATTTAGAAATTATACTAATACCTAAATTATTTTTAACAGCCTCCTTGATTGCATAATTACTTCCTAACATCATTATATCTTCAGGATTTATATTATTTTCTTTTAAAAATAGCTCAATAAATTTTCGTGTACTACAACTACTTTCACGAGTTATCCATCTTTTAAATTTAAACTCATTAATATATGAAGAGATATCTTTAATAGTATTTGCGTATGGAATAATAAGAACCATTTTATCTCTTAAAAACCTAGTTTGTTTAAAAACTCTACAAGACGGAATTTCTTCTATTAATCCTATATCGAATTCATTACCATGTAATCTGTCACAAATATTTTGATTATGATCAGAAAAAATCTCAACATTTATATTTGGGTACTTCTTTAAAAAATACGATAAAAATTTTGGTAAAACGTATTCCTCTAGCGTGAAATTAACTCCGAGTTTTATATTACCTTGAATAGAATCATTGTTTTGTATTAATTCTATTGATGTATCATCTATTATATTAAAAATTTGTTTAGCTCGTTTATATAATAAGCTTCCACTCTCTGTTATAGCGATTTCATTCTTTTCAGAAATACGAGCTATATTTGAGCTAAAGTATTGTTCTAGATATTTTATATGTTCATAAATAGTTGCTTTAGATATATTTAAGTTTTCAATGACTTTATCTATATTGTTTACTTCAACTATAGACATAAAAGTTTTTAGCTCGGGTAGCATAACATCCCTCCTTAATGATATTTTATTTAATCAGATTCAATAATTCTTGTTGCTTATATTCTAACACTTTTCTGCACTTTGTACACATTGAATAATTTATAAAAATATAAAAAATGCGTATAGATGTATAAATAGAATCTATTTATTTACTTTTGTTAATATATTAAAAATCCTATTTACATATTATAAAAAATTAACAACTTTAAGAAATATAATGATTTATAAAAAATGGATAAAAATGTATAACTCGTTGACGGATATATCGTCAACTGATATATTGATAATATATCAGACGACGATATATTAGGAGGCGATAGGTATGGTAAAAGAAGCACCACTGACAGAAGCGGTTTATTATATATTATTAGCATTAAGAACTCCAAATCACGGTTATGGAATAATACAAGATGTATTAGAAATGACAGATGGAAGAGTGAATTTGGGTCCAGGAACTTTATACGGTGCGATAAATTCCTTATTAGAAAAAGGATGGATAAAGTTATATAGCGAAGAAAAAGAATCAAGAAAGAAAAAATCTTACATTATAACGTCTTTAGGGGTAGAGGCGTTTAAGAGAGAAGTGGAAAGGCTAAATGAATTAATAAAAAATGGTGAAAAGATGGGGGTATAATAATTATGATTAAGTTTCGTTATTATATAGATAACCAAAAAGAACAAGACTGGTTAAATAAACTTAGTAGAGAAGGATGGGCATTGAAAAAATTTTTCTTGGGATTTTATAAATTTGAAAAATGTGAACCAGGAGAATATGAATATCAAATAGATTTAATGCCAGAAAATGTAGAACAACAAGACTATTATGATTTTATGGAGGAAGCTGGAGTAGAGGTTGTATGTAGATGGTATTATTGGGTATACCTTCGCAGAAAAACATCTTCAAACAATGAATTCAAACTATATTCTGATAAAGAATCGCTAAAAGGTCATTATGAAAGTATTATAAAATTTTTAAAACCATTTATGTACTTAGAATTAATAGCTTCACTATTGCAATTACCACCGATATTTATAAGCAACTCTAAATTTAATATATTTTCATTTATATTCTTATTCATACTATTCTTTATAGTATTTAAATCAGTAAGACGCTTTGAAAATAGAATAAAGAGAATAGAAGAGGATGTTAAGTAATAATTTATAAAGTTAATAAATTTACTTAATTAAAAGGGGAGATTAAAATGAAAGATTTTATTTATGCTGCATTACCTTGGATTATAATGGGGTTAACAATTGCTGTTTTGGCAGTGAAGTTTAGTAAAGCAAATTCTAAAAAAGATAATGAAATTGAGGATAAATCCAATATGGATGATAAAAAAGAAGCTCATAATAATAAGTAAAATGATCAAACAAATAACAATATGGCAACTGGGATGTGTATTGGAATGTGCCTTGGAGTAGCATTAAGCACAACAGGACTGTTTTCTATGTCATATGGAGCAAGTTTTGGGATGTTGATAGGTATGGTTGTAGGTATGTGTATAAATTCTCAAAAGTTATCAACAGTGGATAACTTTTTAGAATTTATATTTAGTAGGATAGATTTATTGAAAAAATATTTTTGTATTGGTACTATGTTAATAGTGATTAAAAAGTCCGATGCAAAAATATTTTTTGTATTAATTTTAAATCTAGAAGGGAGTGTGGAAAAAATTAATATTAATGAGATAGCAAAGTTAGCGGGGGTTTCACGAGCAACAGTATCGAGATATTTAAATAACGGATATGTTAGCGAAGAAAAAAGAAATATAATTGCAAAAGTAATAGAGGATACAGGATACATACCATCAGCTCAAGCTAGAATACTAAGAACAAAAAAGAGTAAGTTAATAGGTGTTATTATACCAAAGCTAGATTCACAATCTATAAGTAGAGAAATTTTAGGTATAAATGAAGCTTTATCAAAAGAAGGATATCAAATTATCCTTGCTGATACATTTAACAATGAACATAAAGAATTAGAATATCTTAAGGTTTTACAAAATAATCAGGTAGATGGAATTATATTAATAGCAACAGTATTTACTAAACAGCATAAAAAACTATTACAAGAGTTAAGTATTCCAGTAGTAATAGTAGGACAATATTTAAAAGGTTATTCATGTATATATAATGATGACTATAATGCAGCAAAAGATATAACTAAAGAATTAATAAAGGATAATAGAAAAAATCCTGGATATATAGGTGTAAACTTAGATGATGAATCAGCTGGTAGCGGAAGATATAATGGGTATATAGATGCGATAAAAGAGTATGGGATAGATATCAATAAAAATAATATGAAAATAGCAAAGTTTAATATGGAGGATGGTTACTTAAAAACAAAGGAACTTTTCTTAGAAAATCCAAATATAGACGCACTATTTTGTGCAACAGATAATATCGCTGTTGGAGCTATGCAATACTTAAAAGAATGTGGAAAGAAAATACCAGAAGATATTTCAATAGTTGGTTTTGGTCATACAAATATATCAAAGGTTGTAGAACCTAAATTAACAACAGTACATTTTCATTATAAAACTTCTGGAATAGAAGCTGCTAATATAATTATGAATATGATTGAAAATGGAGACAAAATTATTAGAGATATAAAAATGGGATATGAAATAATAGTTCAGGAATCAACAAATTAAAAATAAGCGCTTAATCTGATAATGAGATTAGGTGCTTTTTTAATTTACAACTTATTACCTAGAGCAAGCGATGAAGCTATTGGCGCTATGAATGAAGTGAATTTATATATATAATTAGTGATAATACCTAGATAAAGGGGATATCAAAATAAAATATGGAATTGATTTCAGATTTTAATAAATTTATAAGTTAGTCATAAGAAGTTATATGATTAAAAAATGTGGAAAAAAATTAAAAAAACCTTTGCATAAATATAAGTAGCGTGCTACAATGAATTTGAGAAATGTGAGAACGATATCACATATTAAAAAAGGGGGATAAAAATATGGAAGAAAATAAACAAGAAAAATATTTACGCATTTCGAAAGAAATAGTGAATTACGTAGGTGGAGAGGATAATATTCAAGGCGTTGCACATTGTGCGACAAGATTACGTATAGTGCTAACTGATAATAATTTAGCCGACATTGAAAAATTAGAAAATATTGATTCAGTAAAAGGCGTGTTTATCGCTGGGAACCAATTGCAATTAATATTTGGAGCAGGTTTAGTAAATGAAGTTTATGAAGTATTCAGTCGTTATACACATACAGAAAATATGTCGCTTGGAGATATTAAAGCTCAAAGTGCTCAAAAACAAAATCCAATACAAACAGTAATCAAGTCTTTATCGGATGTTTTTATCGGTATTATGCCTGGGATATTAGCTGCAGCATTACTTATGGGGATTACTGGTGTTTTAGGCAAATGGGATGTTGTTGTAAATAATGAAACATTATATGCAATTAATAAATTAGCAAGTATAGCTGCTAATGGAATATTTAGTATTTTACCAATGGCTGTTTGCTATAGTGCTACTAAGAGATATGGTGGAAAACCAATCTTAGGTATGATTGTTGGAGCGATAATGCTTGATTCTTCTTTAGCAAATGCATATTCAGTTGGATCAGGAAGTGTTGTTCCAGAAGTTATTAGGATTTTTGGCTTACCAATTGAATTAGTAGGATTTCAAGGTGGAATTATAATCGCATTAATGATGGGATTTGTAGTTGCTAAATTAGATATTTTCTTTGATAAAAAAGTACCTGATTTTATTAAACTATTATTATCACCATTATGTACAGTATTTATTTCTACAGTATTATTATTCACAGTTGTTGGACCATTAGGTAGAGAGTTAGGTAATTTAATAACAGGAAGTTTAATTTGGATGACTGAAAATCTAGGTGCGTTAGGTTATATGATTTTTGCAGGTTTACAACAAATAGTAGTTATTACAGGTTTACATCATATTATAGGAGCTGTTGAAGCTCAGTTAATTGCTGATACAGGGAGAAACTTCTTAAATCCTTTAATGTCAGTTGCATTGATGGGGCAAGGTGGAGCTGTTTTAGGATATTTAATATTAAACTGGAATGATGTAAAAGCTAGAGAATTATGTATTCCTTCATTTGCATCAACTTTATTCGGAATAAGTGAACCTGCTATATTTGGTGTTAACTTACGTCATAAGTTCCCGCTAGTTGCTGGATGCTTAGGAGGAGCTATTGCAGGTGCCTATGTTTATTTTGCTGATTTAGCAGCATTAGGGTTTGGTACAAGTTCATTACCTGGTATAGCTATTACAGACCCTACTAATAATGGATATATAAATTATATAATAGCTCATATAATTGCTTTATCTACAGGTCTTGTGTTCTGTGTGATATTTGGTAAAGTTAAAGACAAAAAAACTACTAAAGTAGAAGATAGTGAATATGATGTTTCAGAAAAAGTAGGCAATATTGAAGTTACTTCTCCTGTAAAAGGAAGAGTTAAAAATATAGGTGAATCATCTGATGCTACATTTGCATCAAAATGTATGGGTGATGGAATTGCTGTAGATGTAATTGATGGGGAGATTGTCGCACCTTGTGATGGAAAGATAACTATTGTATTCCCAAGCAAGCATGCTATAGGAATGAAGCTGAAAGATGGTTCTAGTATACTTATTCATTGTGGTATTGATACTGTTAATATGGATGGTGATGGATTTGAAACATTTGTTGATGTTGACCAAGAGGTTAAAAAAGGAGATTTATTATTAAAATTTGATATAGATTTAGTAAAAGAAAAAGGATATTCTACGGAAACAATGATGTCATTTGAATTAGCTGACAAACGTACTTTACAAATGCAATACACTGGTCAAACTCAAGGAAAAGATGTTGTTGCAGTAGTTAAATAGGAGGTGGGAATCTCTAATGATGACAAAAGAAGATTACTTAAATGAATATAAGACTCATAAAAGTATGCGAGATAATGTTAAAAGGGATAATTATCGATTACAATATCATTTGATGCCTCCAACAGGCTTTTTAAATGATCCAAATGGATTATTTCAAAAAGACGGTGTCTACCATATTTATTTTCAATATACACCTTTTACAGCTGGATGGGGAACAAAGCTTTGGGGACATTATACAAGCAAAGATATGATTAATTTTAATCAAGAAGAACCATTTTTATATCCAGATATTTCTCTTGATAGGGATGGTGTTTATAGCGGTTCTGCCTTTGTAGAAGATGAAACAATTCACTATTTTTATACTGGAAATGTGAAGTTGACTGATAGAGAAGATTATGATTATATTAATTCTGGTCGTGAACAAAATACAATTCATATGACAAGTAAGGATGGATATAAGATTAGTGAAAAGGAATTAATTCTTTCTAATGATGACTATCCAATAGATATGTCCAAGCATGTTAGAGATCCAAAGATATTTAAAAAGAATAACTATTATTATATGGTTTTAGGTGGTAGAACATCAGATAATCAAGGATGTGTGTTATTATATAAGAGTAAAGACTTAATTAATTTTGAGTATTATAATCGTATAGAAGTTGATGATTTCGGATATATGTGGGAATGTCCAGATTTATTTGAATTAGATGGAGAATTATTTTTAGTAGTATGCCCACAAGGAATATCTCAACGAGGTTATGATTATGCTAATGTTTATCAAACTGGATACTTTAAAGTTGATTATGATTTTGACAATAATACTTACAAAATAAGTGAATTTAAAGAGTTAGATAGAGGATTTGATATTTATGCTCCACAAAGTTTTTTAGATGAGAAAAATAGACGTATACAATACGCATGGATGGGAATACCTGATGCAGAATATAACAATCAACCAACTGTTGATTATTGTTGGCAACATGCTTTGACTATGCCTAGAGTTTTATCTTATAAAAACAATCAGATTTATCAACAACCACTAGATGAAATGAAAAATTTAAGATTAGAAAAAATAGTATCCAACTGTAAAAATATTAAACAAAAGGATACAGTTGTTTATGAAATGCAAGTTGATTTTGATAAGTCTCAAGATTTTGTTTTACAAATAAGAGACGACGTTCAATTATCATATTTAAATCATGTTCTTTCATTAAGTCTGAAGCAAAGTGGATATGGACGCTCAATTAGAGCAGTTGAATTAAATGAAGTTAATAGCTTGACTATATATAGTGATACATCAAGTTTAGAAATATTTATTAATGATGGACAAGAAGTATTTACAACTCGTCTTTATGGAAAATTATCTAATCAAAATATAGAATTCTTAACAGAAAATAAAGGTGAAGTATTCTTCTATCCGTTAAAAGGATATACAATTATTAAAAATGATTAATCAAAAGAGATTGTCACATAATAATATTGTGTCAATCTCTTTTAGCTTTTGATATACAAATTGATAGAAGAGGTGAAAATTTAATGAAAAAATTAATTTCAATAGGAGAGGCATTAATTGATTTTATACCTACAGAGTCAGGTAAAAAAATCAAACAAGTAGATGGTTTTAAACCAGCAGTAGGTGGAGCACCAGCTAATGTATGTGCTGCTTTTACAAAATTAGGCGGAGAGTCAAAAATGATAACACAATTAGGTGAAGATCCTTTTGGAGATAAAATAATAGATGAATTTAGAAAATATAATATAGGTTGTGAATATGTATCAAGAACATCAGAAGCTAATACGAGTTTAGCTTTTGTAGCTTTAGATGAAAATAAAAACAGAGAATTTTCTTTTTATAGAAAACCTGGTGCAGATATGCTACTTGAAGCAGATACTATAAAACAAGAATGGTTTGAAAATATATTTGCACTTCATTTTTGCTCTGTTTCAATAGGCGATTTCCCTATGAAACAAGCACATGATAGAGCTATTGAATATACATTAAATAACAATGGAATAGTAAGTTTTGATTTAAATGTAAGACTTCCATTATGGAAAGCCCCAGAAAGATTAAGAGAAGCTATATTAGAAATGATACCAAAAGCACATATTTTAAAAATTTCTGATGAAGAATTAGAATTTGTGACTGGAGGAACAAATATAGAGCATGAATTAGATAAATTATTTGTAGGTAATGTCAAATTAATCATATTTACAAAAGGTAAAGATGGAGCAGAGGCATACACAAAATTTGCAAAAGCATCAATACCTGGAATAAAAACACAAGTAGAAGATACTACTGGAGCAGGAGACGGATTTATAGGCTCGTTTTTATATCAATTAGATAAAAATAGTGTAGATGTAGATAAATTAAAGTTATTAAAAAAAGAGGATTTAGAAAGATATTTAGATTTTTCAAATAGATACTGTGCTATAAGTGTAACAAAAAAAGGGGCTATGGATTCTTATCCTACATTAGATGAATTTTTAGAAATTATATAAAAAATATATACAGGTTAAAAAGGTATGTAACTTAAATTTTAATAATATCAAATTATATGAAATTCCATATGAACTAATGTTTATATGGAATTTTTATATAGATATAAAAATAGTAATACATCAAAAGTTGGATATACTATAAATATTAAAAAATTAGGAATTAATAGTTAATAAACGTTATATAAACTAATACAAAAATATTAGGAGTATACAATATGAAAATTAGACTAGGCTATGTTGCAATATCAAATGCATTAGGAAAAAAAGTAACAAGCTCCAGCAATGTTACTTATAAAACATATAGTAAAATAACATCAGAAGAAAAGAAAATAGAAAAATTAAAATCTATAACACATTCAAATTTTGAGGGTCTGGAAAAAATCCTTAGATACAATATAGAAAATGATATACATTTTTATAGACTTACATCAGCACTAATACCATTAACTACACATCCAGATGTTCCAAACTGGGGATATAGAAAACTATTTAAAAAGGACTTTGAATATATAGGCAAATTGATAAAGAAAAATAATATGAGGGTAGATACACATCCAGATCAATTTAATGTAATTAATAGTGCAAATGATGAAGTTGTAAAAAACACTATAAAGAACTTATCAAGACAGGTAGAGTGGTTTGAAGATATGGATTATCCAATAGGAAAAATGGTTATTCATGTAGGTGGTGCAACAGGGGGGAAAGAATCAGCACTTAATCGTTTTGTTGATAATTTTAAAACATTTCCACATGATATACAAACTAGGCTTATTATTGAAAATGATGATAAGATATATACAGCACATGAAACACTTACTTTATGTAAACAATTAGATATACCTATGGTATTAGATGTCCATCATCACAATTGTAATAATGAAGGTGAAAATATATATGATATGCTAGGAGAGATTTTTGGTACATGGAATAAACAACAACTTCCGCCAAAAATCCATTTTTCTTCGCCGAGGGATGGAGAGCTAGATAGAAAACATGCAGACTATATAGATGCATCTTCATTTATAGATTTTATAGAAAATAGCAGAATAGTTAATACAGATTTTGATGTGATGTTAGAATGTAAAGAAAAAGACATTGCTCTTTTTAAACTTGTAGATGATATAAAGAAGCTTAGACCAGAATATACTTGGATAGATAAGACTACTTTAGAAATTTAATATTTAATATAATTAAAAGGCAAAGTAACGTAATAAAATACATTTACTTTGCCTTTTTTATTAAACTATATTAAACATTAAACAAATTGGATATTGCAATGTTGAAGTCTTCTTATAAACGAGTATCCCAAGCTCCACAGAATGCATCTACAGAACTTACACCTTTAAATTCAGATTTACCCATTATTTTTTCTATAACTAAATCTAAAGTTGCATCATTATCAGAGTATGCATTTATATAAGTTGGTACCATAGGTACATCTATTAAGTGGAATGGATTAAACACAGATACACAAACTGTTGGTAACTCTGTTACATACCATGGAATATCTGGACCCATAGGCATTGCCCAAGTTATACGCCTAACATTGCTTTGAGAGAATCCAGCAACGTGAACAAATAACATTACAGCATCAAATTGATCAACGAACTCTTTTATTGAAGTTGCTGCTAATAATTGTTTACCATTTAATCCAGCAGCTGGGTCAAATAAAGTAACTTCAAATCCTTGAGCTTCTAATTTAGCTTTTACTCTGTGATTTAATCTATCAGATTCAACTTTGTTTGGAGCAAAACCAGCTTGCTCTACAGTATAAAGCATGATTCTCTTATGAGTTTGTGGAGTTAATGGTAATTGATTTTTAGTATTTTTAACTAAAGTTATAGCTTGGTCAGCTATGTCTTTAGCAACTTGTTTATGTTCTTCACAACCGATAATAGAAAGATTTTCTTCAGCAGGAACTAAAGCACCTTCAGCTTTTTTAGTATGTAATTTTAACATTGCTTTGAATGCTAATACACGAGTAACAGCTTCATTTAGTCTTTCTTCAGTTAATACACCATTAGCTAAACCTTCTTTTATAGCTTCAACGTCTTCATCTTTATCTCTGTAGTAAAGTATCATATCGCATCCAGCAGCTATAGTATAAGGCATTATTTCAGATCTTCTCATAGCAGAAGTTAAACCAACCATATGAGTTGCATCAGTTATAACTAATCCGTTAAATCCTAATTCATCTCTTAATAAATCTTGTAATAACTCTGGAGCTATAGTAGCAGGCATTATTTCGTTATCTTTTATTCCTGGTCTTAATTTTCTAGACATTTCAGGAAGTCTTATATGTCCTATCATTACTGATTCAACACCAGCATCTATCATACCTCTGTAAACTTTACCGAAGTTTTCTTCCCATTCTTCAACAGACATATCGTTGTTAGTAGTTACTATATGTTGATCTCTTTCATCAAGTCCATCACCAGGGAAGTGTTTCATACAGCTAGCTAAACCAGCATCTTTAGCACCTCTTAGGTATTCTTTAGACATATCTAAAACTTGTTGAGCTTCACTTGAGAAACATCTACTTGAAACAACACAGTTTCTCCAGTTTTTGTTTATATCAACTATTGGAGCAAAAGTCCAGTTACAACCTATAGCTGCAGCTTCTTTACAGCCATAGTATCCTAATTTATATGCATTTTCTTTATCTTGAGTAGCACCTATTGTTACATGGTATCCGAAGTGAGTACCCCCACCAACACCACCATCTCCACCAGCTTCTATATTAGCAGCTATTAGAGCAGGTATTTTGCTGTTTTCTTGAATAACTCTATTTTGTTTATGTAAGTCGGCTGGAGACATATTGTTATATCTGAATCCACCCATACCATATTTTTGTATTCTTTCAACAACTTCTTCTTCTGTATTATTCCATAACATATCAACAAAAACTTGTCCTATTTTTTCGTCTAATGTTAAGTTTGCTAAAGTATTTTCTACCCATTTGATATCTTCATCAGATAAATAAAATGGTTTTGCTTTTAAATTAATTCCCATATTTATATCCCTTTCATTGTCTAAGCATTGTATGTTAATTTTTAAAGGAATACCTATTCCCCTCTATAATTATATCAATCTAAAAAAATATATTATAGGATATTTATGAATAGTTTTAGCACAAATATTACTTGTTTCTTAAAAGTTGATTCATATATAATTGTTATATTAATTTAAGATAAATTTGACTATTTAAGGGATTGTTTTAAGGGGAGAAAAATATATGCTTTATGACAGAATAAGTTTAATATCAGAAATGTTAGATGCAACGCTAAATTTAAGATGTTTTTATATAAAAGGGCTTGATAAGGAACTATCTTTTTTAAAAGAATCAGTATTACCTATATTTATGAATAACACAAAAGAGATAGATAAGTTTAGAAACATGTTAATTCATATGGTGGAAGAACATGTATATATTGTAGATAACTTTAATTTTGGTAACTATATAATTATATGCTTAGATAAATTAAGTGAGAGTTATTTGTTTATTGGACCTTATCTATCAGAACATAGATATGAAGATTTATTAAGGGATATCGATGAAATTGGATTATCTCATAATAATATAACATCTATACATAGGTATTATAATTCTTTACCGTTTATAAGCAAAAGTAAGGTGACATCTATAATATCAGTAATAAAAAATAATATTTATGATAAGAACGTTGATCTTAAGTTTATATATAAAAGAAAGTTAAAAAAGCAAGATTTTAAAGATGTTAATAGTCATAGAATTACAACTACTATGTTGGATTATAGATTTATTGAAGAGAGTATTCGTTGGGATAAAAAACTTATACATTGTGTAAGTTCAGGTAGTAAAGTTAATTCTGTAAAAATCTTAGATAAAATTTTCGATTTATATTTTATAGATGAAGAATCTTATAACATTAGAAAATATCAAAATAAACTTATCTATTATAATACACTATTGCTAGACCTTTTAATCGAAAAGGATTTTGGAAACTTATATGCAACTGGTTTATTCCAAAGATACATGGATAAGATAGAAGGTGCTAGATTTATTAGAGATATTAAGAATATTTTTTATGACATGATAATGGATTATTGTTTTGCTATTAGCGAATTTAGTATAAAACATTATTCTGTACTAGTTGGTAAAGCTATAAACTATATAAATTCAAATTTAGAAAATAACTTATCTGTAAGTGAAATAGCTAATCAACTATATGTATCACCAACATATTTATCTAGAGCATTTAAGAAAGAAACAGGTTTTTCGATAATAGAGTACATAAATAAATTAAAAATAAAGCATGCTACATTTCTACTTAGAGACACAGCTTTACCTATACAAGATATAGGAAGAATTATAGGAATAAATGACGTAAATTATTTTTCAAGATTATTTAAAAGATATATGAGCCAAACACCAACACAATATAGGAAGATTTTTAATTGAGTTTTATATTATATGGTAGCAAATTCTTATATTAAGTCTTATGGATTATTTAAAATTCATAGGGCTTATTTATTTTTAGGAATATATAAACCGTTACAAAAATATAAATGTACGGGGTGATAATAATGAGAAAATGGAAGTACATAATAATTTCTATAGCTATTATAGTAACGAGTTTATTAATAGTTAAAGTAAAAAATGCATCAGCAGATGTTATGGAGTATATGCCTGTGTCTAATAAAATAGTAGTGTTGGATGCTGGACATGGTGGGATTGATCCAGGGGCTATGAATAAAGATAAAACTATTTTAGAGAAAGACATAAATCTAGAAATCACAAAGAAGCTTAGGGATTTAATTGAAGCCAGTGGTGGTACAGTTATTATGACGAGAGATAAAGATGTTAGTCTATATGAAGAGGATGGAAATAAGACAACCAGACAGAAATATAACGAAAACTTGAGAAACAGAAAGAAAATAATAGACGAATCAGATGCAGATATATTTGTATCTATACATTTAAATGCATTCGAACAATCTAAATATTATGGTGCACAAACTTTTTATCCAAAAGGTAAAGATGATGGAAAAGAATTAGCACAATTTGTTCAAGATGAATTGAAACGAGTTGTAGATGAAGATAATGATAGAAAAATTAAACCTAGAGATGATATATATCTGTTAAAGAATGCAAAGATGCCGTCAATTTTAATAGAATGTGGTTTCCTATCTAATGAAAAGGAAAGCCAATTATTAGCTGATTCAAAATATCAAGATAAAATAGCATGGGCTATATATGTGGGGATTCAAAAGTACTTAACTGGCATTGCAGAGAATAATTAAATATACATATAAAAAATAAGAGACACTACTCTTAATAGAAAGTGTTTCTTATTTTTGTTTATTTTAGAAATAAAAAATCATTTTGAAAATATATTTAGATTTTTAGTGGTATTTGAAAAAAATAAATTAATACGTAAAATATTACTTAGAATTTATATAAAAATAAATGAAAATAATTATGAAATTATATTAAAAATGTAAAAATACAATATAATATATGAAAAAATAATTTATTCATATATTATTTGAGGTGTGATTATTAAATGATGTAAAAATTATTTTGTTCGTACATTACAGAACAAATATATAGTTTAAAATAATATAGTTGGTTTAAATAAAAAAAGAAAATAAAATTTCAAAAAAAGTATTGACGGTTAGAAAAATAGGTGATAAAGTATTACTTGTCTTTGAGAAACAAGACAAAACGCAAGAAGCTGAAAAGCGAAAGCGAGAAAACTTCTAAAAAAAGTTGTTGACAAAGAAAAATAGCTTTGATACAATGAAGAAGTTGATTAAGAACTTTGAAAATTAAACAGTAGGTTA
>UMDW01003541.1_pt1 | contig 14353 bp, 13 predicted proteins | sample 1964611 | NCBI WGS metagenome assembly UMDW01 (sample SAMEA4836006, study PRJEB28245) | human gut metagenome | biome: gut microbiome; material: fecal sample | place: Denmark | collected 2008 | reverse complement strand
CTCTTCCGATATACATATTTTTTGTTTTTAATTTTTGTGCTAGTTCTATAGAGTCGATACCTTTTATCTTCATTATAACCATGTTTCCTTTGTATCTAACTCTTTCAACTTCATATTTATTATTTAAACCTTTATCTAAATAAAAATATTCTAAATCATCGAAACGATTTATATCATCAGTATATGGGTAAACACGCACTTCACCCTTTAAACCTTGTGTATTTACTATCTGTCCTATTCTAAAAACAGTCAATTTATTATCCATTTCGTCACCTCTTTTATCATTTTTAGTATATACAAAAAGGATTAGGCATATACCTAATCCTTTTTATACTATCTCAAGAGAAACCTTAAGGTGCTCTTTATTTCCAGCAGATTTTAATACAGTTCTAATAGCTTTAGCTATTCTCCCTTGTTTTCCTATAACCTTGCCCATATCATCTTGAGAAACTGAAAGTTTTAGGATTATTTCACCTTTTTTTCTTGTTTCCTCAACTGTCACCTCATCAGGATTATCAACTAGAGCCTTAACTATATCGATAACTAGCTCTTTCATATTTTCCATCTCCTAAAATGTTACTATAAGATAATTTAAATTATTAAAATTTCTTATTTTTCTATTATTCCTTGGCTTTGGAATAATTTTTTAACAGTTTCAGTAGGTTGTGCACCAACACCTAACCATTTGTTAGCTTTTTCATCGTTTATTTTTATTTGTTTTGGTTCAGAAACTGGATTGTAGTATCCTATTTCTTCTATAAATCTACCATCTCTTGGTGCTCTAGAGTCTGCAACTACTATTCTGTAGAAAGGTTTTTTGTTAGCACCCATTCTTTTTAATCTTATTTTAACTGCCATTTGGCCACCTCCGAAAATTTTTCTATTTTAATTTTAATTTATTTATCTAAAGAAAGGAAGTCCGGGAAAACCGCCTCTTTTCTTCATACCTTTACTATTAGAAGTAAACATCTTCATCATTTTTTTCATTTCATTTAATTGTTTTATTAATTTATTTACTTCTTGTACACTTGTTCCACTACCTTTTGCTATTCTTCTTTTTCTAGATGCATTAAGTATTTGTGGATTTCTTCTTTCTTCAACTGTCATAGATTGTATTATGGCTTTTATTCTGTTCATTTCTTTGCCATTCATATCTACGTCGCCTAATTGATTTTTTATATCTCCCATTCCAGGAATCATTCCAAGGATTTTGTCCATAGAACCCATCTTTTGAATTTGCTCCATTTGATCTAGGAAATCTTCAAAATCAAATTCTTGTTTTTTAAGCTTAGCACCTAATGCTTTTGCTTTTTCCATATCCATAGTTTCTTGGGCTTTTTCAATTAAACTTAAAACATCTCCCATTCCTAGGATTCTAGATGCCATTCTATCTGGATGGAAAGGCTCTAAATCGTCTAATTTTTCACCCATACCTATGAATTTTATAGGTTTTTGTGTTACAGCTCTTATTGAAAGTGCTGCCCCACCTCTTGTATCACCATCTAATTTAGTAAGTACAACTCCGTCTATACCTAAAGCATTGTCAAAACTTTCAGCTACATTAACTGCATCTTGACCTGTCATTGAATCGACTACTAAAAGTATTTCATGTGGTCTAACTTCAGATTTTATAGATTTTAATTCATCCATTAATTCTTCATCTATATGAAGTCTACCTGCTGTATCTATTATAACTAAATCATTGTTATTTTTTATAGCATGACTAAGTCCTGCTTTTGCTATATTAACTGGGCTTTCTTTATCACCCATGTTAAATACTTCTATATCTAAGCTTTTTCCTACAACTTCTAATTGTTTTATCGCTGCTGGTCTATAAACGTCACAAGCTACAAGTAGTGGTTTCTTTCCTTGTTTCTTGAAATATCCGCCAAGCTTTCCTGATGTTGTTGTCTTACCTGCCCCTTGTAAACCTACCATCATTATTATTGTTGGTGGTTTAGAAGATATTGTAATTTTACTTTGGACATCTCCCATTAAAGCAGTAAGTTCTTCATTAACTATTTTTATAACATGTTGTGCTGGAGTTAAACTTTCCATAACTTCTTGTCCAACACATCTCTCTTGTACTTTTTTAACAAAATCTTTTACGACTTTAAAGTTTACATCGGCTTCAAGTAAAGCAAGCTTTACTTCTCTCATAGCTGCCTTTACATCTTTTTCTGTAAGTTTTCCTTTTGATTTTAACTTACTAAAGGCACCTTGCAATTTATCAGATAAACCTTCAAATATCATTTTAACAACTCCCTACATATTTCTTCTATATTTTCTAGCTTAGGGATTAAATTCGCACAATCTCTATTGTGCAATAAATCTTCTTTAATGTCAACAACTTTCTCCCTAATAGATTTAAGGAATTTTTCTTGTTCTTTTAACTTAGCCACTAAATGTAATTTATTTTCGTATTCTCTAAGTATCTTTTCTGAACGCTTTAATGTGTCGTAAACTCCTTGTCGTGATACTCCTAAGTTCTCACTTATCTCTCCTAAAGAATAATCTTCTTCGTAATAAAGAGATACCATTTCTCGCTGTTTTTCAGTCAATAATTCTTTGTATTGCTCAAACAACAATCCAATTTCAACCATTTTTTCTATGTTCATAACAATCACTTCCAAGACTTTACTGTAAAGGTTCTTTACTTTACACATTGTATTTTATATCAAATAAATATACTTGTCAACATTTATTTTATACAAGTTTAACTGAATAAAGCATCAACAAATGATTTCGAGTCAAAATCTTGTAAATCTTCCATTTTCTCCCCTACACCTATTAATTTTACTGGCACATCGACCTCTGATTTAACAGCTAAAATAACCCCACCTTTAGCTGTTCCATCTAATTTAGTAAGCGCTAAACCAGTTATATCACACACTTCTTTAAAGCTTTTAGCTTGCGATACTGCATTTTGTCCTGTTGTCGCATCAACTACTAATAAAACTTCTTTTTTAGCTTCTGGATATTCTCTATCTACTATTTTAAATACTTTACCTAATTCATTCATTAGGTTTGATTTATTGTGAAGACGTCCTGCTGTATCACATATTAATACGTCTACTCCTCTAGCTTTAGATGCTTTTATCGCATCAAATATTACTGCTCCTGGGTCAGCACCTTCTTGATGTTTTATTATATCAACATTACATCTATTTGCCCATACTTCTAATTGATCGATTGCAGCCGCTCTAAATGTATCTCCTGCTGCAAGAAGTACTTTTTTACCTTCAGATTTATATCTGTGAGCAAGTTTTCCGATTGTTGTAGTTTTACCTACACCATTTACCCCTACCATTAATATTATAGTTGGGCTATGTGATACATCTAATTTAGTATCGTCTTTAGATAAAATATCTTCTATTATTAATTTTAGTTCTTCTCTTACATCTTGTGGATCTGTTATCTTTTTAGTTCTTATAACATCTTCTAATTTTTCAATTATATCCATAGTAGTATTTACTCCTACGTCAGCTGTTATTAAAACTTCTTCTAAATCTTCTAAAAGCTCTTCATCTACCTTTGTATAAGCTTTTAAAACTTCATCAATTCTATCAGTTATACCTTGTTTTGCTTTAGTTAGACCTTGTTTTAATCTATCAAATAAACTTACTTTTTTAGGTTTTTCTTCCACTTCGTCGTCTATTTGATTTTCAACAGTATCTTCTGATTCTTCTATTTCATCTTGTTTTTCTTGAGTTTCTATCTCTTGTGCTTTTTCTATATCTTCAGCTTTTATTTCCTCAATCTCAGCTATTTCTTCTTGTGCTTCTATTTGCTCTTCTAATATTTCTTGAGACACAGCTTCTTCATTTTTTGTTTCTTCAGTTGTATTAGATTCAATTTCGTCTTCTTCTCGCTCTTTTTGTGAATCATATTCAGAATTATCTTCATCATTTTCTAAATCAGATTTTACTTCTTCTTTACTATCTTCTACATTTTTTGAGTCTTCTTCAGTTTCTTTCACTTCTAATTCTTCAACTGGTTCTTCTTGTATTTCTTCTTTTTTCTTTTTCCCAAAACCAAAAAGTTTTTTAAACATAATTTTTCCTCCATTTTATATTATATCTGTCATTTTATGTGCTTCATGAAGATCTAGACCTATTACTTTTGAAATAGCTTTTTTCTCCATTGTTACTCCATAAATATAGTCAGCAGCTTCCATTGTACCCCTTCTATGTGTTACGGCTATAAACTGAGTATCTTCTGATAATTCCTTTAGATACTCACCAAATCTGAATATGTTGGCATCGTCTAATGGCGCCTCAATTTCATCTAGAATACAAAACGGTGTTGGTTTAGCTAATATTATTGCAAATAATATACTTATAGCTGTAAGAGCTTTTTCTCCACCTGATAGTAAATTTAAGTTTTTCATTTTCTTACCTGGTGGTTTCGCTGTTATTTGGATATCACTCTCAAGTATATTATCTTCGTCTAATATAGTAAGCTCTCCCTCTCCACCTCCAAACAGTCTTTTATATACATATTTGAAGTTTTCATTAACTTGAGTAAATTGTTCTTTAAATTGAACTTTCATATTTACTTCTAGTTCTTCTATTATTTTCTCTATAGCACTTATTGATTCTTCTAAATCATTTTTTTGTTCACTATAGAAATCATATCTCTCTTTAGTCTCTTTATATTCTTTTATAGAATCTATATTTATATTTCCAAGACTTGCAATCTCTCTTTTTATAGATTCAAGTATTTTTTTATTTATTTCAATTGAATCGTCTTTAAGCTCTAGAGCTTTTACATAGCTTAAATCATAATCTTCAAATAATCTAGTCGTATAACTTTCTTTATTTGATGATAAACGCTCTAATTTTGATTCAATTTTAAATTCACTTTGTCTAAGCTCCATACTTTGTCTTTCAAATGCTTTTAATTGTTTATTTAAGTCATTTATATTTTCTTTGAATTTATTCTTAGCTTGTTGAGCATTATCCATTTCTTTATTTTTCTTAGAAAGCTCTTTGTTTAAGTTTTCACTTTCACTCATTTGAATTTGAGATTGGTTTTTTAAGTTTTCGATTTCTTTTTCTAATCTTTCTATATTATTTTTATTATCGATAATTTTTTTATTTGTATCATCCATCTCAGTTTTAATTCTGTTTATTTCTGCTTCTGTAGACTTAAATATCTCGCTTTTTTGAACAAAATCTAATTTTAAACTCTCGATTTGTTTCTTTTCTTTATCAAAGTCGTCATTGTGAGTTTCTTGAATTTTGCTAAGTTCTTCTATTTTCTTTTTATTTTGAGCTTCTTTTAATTCTATTTCTTTTATATTTTGTTCAATACTTTCTATTTTATTAGATGTATAGTCTAAGTTTGAACTTAAACCATTTTTCTCTTTTTGTAACTTTTCAATATTTTGTTTTAAAGAATCTATTTCATAATTTATAGATGTAAGTTTAGTATTTTGTTTTATTATGTCTTTTTCTAATCTATTTATATCATTTTCATATGTATCTATGCTTTGTCTTGTTTTTGAAATCGATTCAATAATTATTTGTTTATTTTTTAAATTTTCTTCGTTTTCTACTTTTATATTTTGTATTTTTTCTTCAAAATCGCTTATAAGTCTTTTTCTAGACAATATATTAGTGCTTGTTTTTAAACTACCACCAGTTAAAGATCCACCTGGATTTAAAATATCTCCATCTAGAGTTACAACTTTAAATTTGTGATTAGTTTCATTTGCAAATTTAATACCATTATCTATATTGTCAATTACTATAGTTCTACCTAGTATATTTTCAATTATATCTCTATATTGTTCATCAAATTCTACTAAGTCACTCGCTATCTTTATATATGGAGTTTTAGAATTTATAGTATTTTCATTTATTCTTTTAGATTTTATAACATTCATAGGAAGGAAAGTAACCCTACCCATATTGTTTTTCTTAAGGTAAGAAATAGCATTTTTAGCTGCAAATTGGTCTGTAGTTATAATATTTTGCATATAAGCTCCAAGAGCCGCTTCTATCGCTTTTTCATACTCTGCTTTAGTAGTTATAACTTGTCCTAATGCTCCACATATTCCAGATAAATTTTTATTTTTTAATACTTCTTTTACACCTCTGTTAAAGCCTTCATTATGCTTTTCCATATCTTTATATATTTGAAGTTTAGAAGAATATTCTTTTTGAGAATAATTGTTGTTTTGTATTTTTATATCTATATTTCTATTTTCATTTTTATAGTTTTGTAACTCTTCTCTTAAATTATTTAAAGTTGTATTTTGCTTATTAAGCTCAACTTTAATTTCATTTACTTTTTCTTCTTTTTCTTTATATATAGATTTTTTTTGTTCTAATGAAGTATTTATATCTGCTATATTATTATCTATTACTTCACTTCTAGAATTTATATTTTCAATATTTGCACCTAACATAGATAAGCTATTACTTAAATCTTTCTTTTCATTTAAGTAAGTTATTATATTGTCTTTTAAATCTTCTAGATTTTTAGTTAAGTTATTTAAATTTTGTTCTTTTTGGCTATTTTTTTGTTCTATATCACTTATTTCCTTTTTTAATACAGAAATAGCTTCTTCGTCTACTTTTCTTTTATTTTGTAATTCTACTAACTTTTCATTATCTTCTTTTAATTTAAGTTCAAAATCACCTAAAGTCTTTTTATTGTTTTCTATATTAGACTTTGAGTTGTTTATCCTCTCATTTATAAGAGAAATTTGTGAATCATTTTGATTTATTACATCTTTTATAGAGTCTATATATTCATTAAGCTTAGATATATTTTCTTCTAGCTTTTCGATTTCTTCATTAGCTAACTCTACATTTTTGTCCATTTTTTCTCTCAATACTTCTTTTTCATTTAACTCTTTTGCAAGTATTGTCTTTTGCTTTGTTATTTCAGATAATTCATTGTCTATCTTTTTAATTTCTCTAATATAATTATTTACTTCTAATTTCTTTAAGTTTTCTCTAAGCTCTAAATACCTAAGAGCCTTTTTTTGTTGAGTAAAAAGAGGCTTTATTCTATTTTCAATTTCTATATAAACATCTTCTATTCTCTCTAAGTTTTCTTTAGTATTTTTTAGGTTTTTTTCCGCTTCTTGTTTTTTATATCTATATTTAGATATCCCACACGCTTCATCAAAAACTTTTCTTCTGTTCGCTGGGTTATTACTTAAAATTTCATCTACTTTTCCTTGTTCTATAATAGAATAACCATCTTTACCTATACCTGTATCTAGAAGTAATTCTTTTATATCTTTTAATCTACAAGCTTTGTCATTTAAAAAGAATCCACTCTCTCCGTTTCTATAGGCTCTTCTTTTTATAGTAACTTCACTAAAATCTATATTTAGTTTTTCATCACTATTGTCTATAGTAAGAGCTACTTCACAGTAATTCATAGGTTTTTTATCTATTGTACCGGCAAATATAACATCTTCTAGTTTATCTCCTCTAAGACTTTTTATACTTTGCTCACCTAAAACCCATCTAACTGCATCGGATATATTACTCTTTCCACTTCCATTTGGTCCTACGATTGCTGTTATTCCTTCATTAAAATTTATCTCTGTCTTTGTTGGAAAAGATTTAAATCCCTTTAATTCTAGTCTCTTTAAATGCACTATCTCATCTCCCTTCAAAACTAAAGGTTGTATATATCTAATAGTTTATTGTAAATTTCATTCATATTTACAGTAAACTCGCCTTTAGATGATACTATTGAAAGCTCATCTATTGGTAAATCTTTTGGCATTGTTTTAAGATTTATATTGTATTTTTGTTTCATATATATTTTATTTGATCTTTTATTTCCTACTATTTTAGAAATATTTTTATTATTTGAATTTACTATAAGCTCTCCACTTATTTCATTTTCTTTTACTATATAGTCTAGATAGTCTTTTATCATTTCACTTTCTACTAATTCTCTAAAAGCTGGATGATAAGGCCCTGCTACTACACCTTTTCCAAGTTGAATATCATCTGTAGCTTGAAGACCTACTCTTATTACATTAATATTGTTTATATAGAATAAAACTAATAACTTTTTAACTATATTTATACATTGTTCTAAAGAAAACGGCGTATATTCTCTTCTTTCTAAAAGCATTTCAAGTCCTGTATCTTTAACTACTAGAGTTGGATATATTCTAACACAATCTGGGTTTAGACTTATAAACTTTCTAGCTGTTTCTATACATTTTTCTTCTGTATCAGATGGAAGACCTACCATCATTTGTAAACCTAATTTTATATCGTGTTCTTTTATTAATTTTGCACTTTTTATTACTGATTCTATATCATGTCCTCTTACACTATCTATAAGCACTTTAGCATCCATAGATTGAACGCCTAGCTCTATAATACTAGCATCGTATTTTTTAAGTCTTTCTAAAATTGAATCACTTATACAGTCTGGTCTTGTAGACATTCTTATTTCATGTACTAATCCCTTGTCTACATATTCTTTTGCAACTGCTAATAATTCATTTTGGCATTCTTCTTCTATTGCAGTAAAGCTGCCTCCAAAAAATGCTATTTCAACATTTGTATCTTTATCTATCGTTTCTAAGCATTCTTCGATTATATTTCTAGCATCTTGCGCTGTAACTTCTGTACTTACTCCAGTTATTTTCTTTTGATTGCAAAAAATACAATCATGAGGACACCCTCTGTGAGGAACAAATATAGGTATTATTCTTTTTTTCATTTAAATATACCACCTTACATTTTTTTGTCTAATGCACATTTTGCAGCAACTTGCTCTGCATCTTTTTTACTTTTACCTTCACCTACACCTAATACAGTGTCGTTTATTCCGACTTCCATAACAAAGCGTTTGTTGTGGTCTGGTCCTTTTTCTTCGATTAATTTATACCAGATGTTATTTTCTCCATTACTTTGTAATACTTCTTGTAAACAAGTTTTATAATCTCTAAATATTTTTCCTTTTATAGAGTCATTTATTATTTTTTCCATATTAGTTAATATAAATTCTCTTGCACATTTTATTCCGCCATCTAGATAAATAGCCGCTATAACAGCTTCAAGAGCGTCTGCAAGTATAGATATTCTTTCTCTACCACCTGTAGCTTCTTCACCTTTTCCTAATAGCATATATTTTCCTAAATGTATATTTTTAGAAACTTCACTTAAAGATTCTTCACAAACTATGTTAGCTCTTATTTTTGTAAGTTCACCTTCAGGTAATTTTGTTTCTTTTTTGAATAAGTAATCACTTATTACTATACTTAATACAGAGTCTCCTAAAAACTCTAGTCTTTCATTAAAAGGATAGTTTTTATTTTCATTTGAATAAGAACTATGTGTTAAAGCTTCTAATATATATTCTTTATTTTTAAATTCATAATTTATTTTTTGTTCAAACAATTCTATATTACTTGATATTCTTCTATTTATTTTCATTAAACATCCTCCAAACTAATTATTTTGTTAGATCAATCTCAATATTATTTATGTTATATTTATATAATTCCCATGAATCAAAAAAACATATTTACTTTAAAAAACCTATGAAGATTTAAACTTCATAGGCGCTTTTTAAACCAAACATTCACTATACAAATTACAACTATTTTTCTTCATCTTCAGATTCGACTTCGCAACCACAGCCACAACCGCAGCTATCATCACAATCGTCACAATCATCTTCAGAAGATAATATAACAGCATGACAATTTGGACAAATTACATCTACTGAGTCATCAAATAATAATTCTTCATCGATTTCTACTACTTCTGAGCAATTTGGGCATTCCATTTCTATAAAACTTAACCCATCTTCATCATCGTCGTAATCTTCATCTTCGTCATACTCATCATCGTAGTCATCATCTTCATAATCGTCATCGTCTTCGTCGTATAACCATTCTTCTAAATCTTCTACTTCTTGTTGTAATTCCTCAACTTCGTATTCTAACTCTTCTACTTGATCTTCTAAGTCTCCTACTGAATATTCTAATTCTTCTACTTTATCAGCAAAACATCCTAATATTTCTACTATTTTGCCGATCATTTTGCCTTCTTTACTTTTATCATCGATATCTAATCCTTCAGCTAAACCTCTTAAATATGCAACTTCTTCACCTAGTTTTTTCATGATAAACCTCTCCTTTTGCATTTTTTATATCTTATTAAGAAAGCTATTACTTTAAAAATCCTTACTTTAAAGATTCTTTAAACCAAAACTTTCTCAAGATAGATTTGATTTAAACAACTTTCTAGAAATCTTATGTATTATAATTTCTAAGGCATATAATTTAATTCCTTTAAAAAATGTGAAACTTTATAAAATACCTTTAAATTTTTAGTATTTGTTTTAAAAAAGCTCATATATCATTAATATTTGATATATAAGCTTTTTTTATGCTAAAATATTAAACTCTTGATAAATATTCACCAGTTCTAGTATCTATTTTTATTTTGTCTCCTTCATTTATGAATAAAGGTACTTGAACTACTGCTCCTGTTTCTACAGTAGCTGATTTAGTAACGTTACTTGCTGTATCACCTTTTATACCTGGTTCAGTTTCAGTTACTTCTAATTCTGCAAAGTTTGGAGCTTCTACTTGGAATGGTTGTCCTTGATAGAATCTTATTGTTGCTACTTCGTTTTCTTTTAAGAATTTTATAGCATCTTCTACTTGTTCGTAGTTTAGTGGTATTTGGTCGAAAGTTTCTTCGTCCATGAAGTAGTATAATTCACCATCATTGTATAAATATTGCATTTGTTTTGTTTCTATTATAGCTTTTGGGAATTTATCACTTGGATTAAAAGCTTCTTCTCTTATAGCTCCAGTTCTTAAGTTTTTGTATTTAGTTCTTACGAAAGCTGCACCTTTACCTGGTTTAACGTGTTGGAAATCAACTACTAAACATGGTTGACCTTCCTTTTCAAAAGTTACACCTTTTCTAAAATCTCCTGCTGTTACCATTATTATTCCTCCATGTAAATAAATTTCTAATGTTTTATCATTTTTATTATATATATGTTACTAAGATTGTCAAGTTTTATATATATTAACAATCATATATACTATAATATCATAATTTATCTTTAGTAAACAAGGTTTTAAGTATTTTAGTTTATTATATTTTATTTCTATATTATAATTTTTACTTTATATTAAATATTTATTCCAAAATTATAAAAAAATCTTTATCCTAAAGACCCTTAAAGATGTAGATTTCTTTGAAAGTTATCGCACTTGCTGTGCCAAGTGCTAAAAACACATATACAGAAATTATACTTATCCACAATCTATAAATGAATATAATTTCCTATGTACTAAAAAAATCCTTTCTAAATATATAATCAAAGAAAGGATTTTTATTTTTATATTAATCTAAATTTGCTAATTTACTTACTACTTCTTCTGCTATTGCATGTATTGGTTTTTGGTCTGTATTTACTACTATATCTGCTACTGATTCATATCTACTTCTACGCTTTTCCATTAAGTTGCTTATATATTCAACATTCATATTTCCATTTAATAATGGTCTTTGATTACTATATTTTACCCTATCATATACTGTTTCTGGAGATGCTGTAAGCAATACTATTTTTCCATTTTTCTTCATTAATTCTACATTTTCATCTCTCATTGGCATTCCACCACCACAAGAGATTATTATTCCTTGTCTAGTTTCTAATTCTTTTAAAGCATTACTTTCACATTTTCTAAAATATTCTTCACCTTTTCTTTGGAATATTTCATTTATTGTCATATCTTCTCTTTTTACTATAAAGTCATCAGTTTCTAAATCTTCCATTTCAAGTATATGGCTTAAATATTTAGCTATTGTAGATTTACCACATCCCATAAATCCTATTAACATTATATTGTATGGAAATAGGTTTTTAGCTTGATATTTTTTAGCATTTTTAACAACGTATCTAAATACGTTCATTATTTCATCTTCGTATTTATTATCTTTTAATTTTTTACATAGTGCTACTTCTTTTTTACCTTCATATTCTGGTTGTAGTATAGGCAGACCTTTTTCTTTTTTATATTGCATTATTTCGTCTATACAATCCATTCTTTTTGACAAAATTTTTATAATTTCATCATCATACATACTAATTTTAGCTCTTACTTTTTCTATATTATCCATATGCAATACCCACCTTATCTAATTGTATTTTTACTAAATTATAGCAATATATTAATGAAATTTCAACAATACCAAAGATTAAAAAGCCCATTTTGATAATCTTCTTTATTTTTTAATTTTTCGATTTTTATAAGTCGAATTTTGTTTGATTTTTAAATAAAATACTATATTTCACTTTTATTTTTTAATCTAAAAAATACTAGACCACAAATTTTTTTCTTATATTTTCATGCTCCTTCTCATTTAAATTAGTTTTTAATTAATAGTAAACTATAATACTAATTTCGTCTAATTAATTTATTACTTTATTTATATATATTGCATATATATAAATAGATTTCTAAGCTTCTATATTTTTATGTATTAATTTTAATAAATTACTTAAATCTTCTATATTAGGTTGTCCAGGAGCACTTTTCTTTCTATTGACCCCATAAGTCATACATGAGCCGAAAAATTCTCCACAAATTCGGCTAAGCCCACCTTTCTCACCTATTGAAATTGTACAAATAGGAACGTTTGCAATATGCTCAGCTATAATAATTGTTGTCTCTAGTAATTCTACCACATCTAATTTGCTACTTGGTTTTGTTATTATTTTTATAATATCAGACCCCATATCTTCTAATTCTTTTGCTGTAGCAATACATTCAGCTTTCGAAGGTGTATGATCTAGATTGTGATTAGTAGTTATTACATATGTCCCCATATCTTTAGCAAATTCAATTATATCTTCCATATTATCTTTGCCTATACTATCTTCAATATCTATTAAATCTACTAACTTTGTAGCACATACTTCTTTATATATTTTTACATAATCTTCTTTAGATATCTCCGCTTCACCATGACTTGCATTTCTTTTAATAGTAAATATAATTGGTATATTTTTTAATATTTTTCTAAGCTTTTCTAAAACACTCTCTATTTTTTTATAATCATTATAATAATCATACAAATCTACTCTCCATTCAACTATATCTATATCAAGTATGTCAAAATCTACTGGTATGATAGAAAACTTTCTTGCTGTATGTAATATTTCTTCTTCTGTTTTATCACAAATTGGAGCAATTATTTTTGGTATTCCCTTCCCTATTTCTACATTTCTAACTTTTAAAGAACTCATACTCCACAAAATCTCCCTTCTAATATTTATTTAAATCCCTAAATAGTATTATATCAAAAAAATTATACATTAATATATAACATAAATTTATATATTGTTCAGTATAAATCTATATTTATTTTAAATTTTATAACTTTATTTTACATTACAATTCTTTATAACAAATTTGCTAAATTTCTCTACCGCAGGAGGTAAGTATTTGTTTTTTAATTTCGCCATGTAAATATTCCTTGTATATGCAGGGCTTTTTAATTTTATAATATCTACATCAAAATATTTTAAAAATGGTATATTAGGCATTATAGCTATACCAAACCCTTGTGCAACTAGTCCTGCCATAGAGCTATCATTTTCAACTTCATAAGATATGTTTTGTTTTTTATCTATTTGTCTAAATAAATTATCTATAACTTGTCTTAATCCACTTGACTTTGTAAATACGATATGATTATAAGATATTGTTTCTATTAAATCGATTTCATTATATTTAGATAGTTCATGTTTTTTAGGCACTACTATTACTAATTCTTCTTGTTTTACTTTTATAAAATCTATGCTAGTTTCATTTTCAACTTTAGAACAGAATCCTAAATCATATTTTTCATTTTTTAATCCTTCTATAATAGACTTTGTATTATTTGATGAAAATGTAAAACCAAAGTTTTTGTCTTTATTTTCATCTAAAAATTTTCTAACCATATTGGGCATAAAATCTGCCTCTAATGTATATATATATCCTAAATCTATAAGTCCACTTGTCGCACAAGTTAAAGCTTTTGTTTTGTCTACACCCTCTTGTAAATATTCTAATGATTTTTCAACATATTTTAAAAATGTCTTTCCATATTTAGTTAGACTTACATTTCTTCCCTGTTTTTCAAATAATTTAGTTCCTAATTCTTCTTCTAATGAAGAAATAGCATGACTTAAACTTGGTTGGGTTATAGATAAGTCTTTTGCTGCTTTAGTATAATGCTCTAAATAAGCTAACTTAACAAAATATTGTAAGTGATTTAAGTTCATTTTGTCCCCCTTCTATATAAAGATTAATCTTAATTATTTATTAATATATACTTCATTT
>UMDW01001781.1_pt1 | contig 14400 bp, 12 predicted proteins | sample 1964611 | NCBI WGS metagenome assembly UMDW01 (sample SAMEA4836006, study PRJEB28245) | human gut metagenome | biome: gut microbiome; material: fecal sample | place: Denmark | collected 2008 | reverse complement strand
CCGCAGAAGTCATTCTGTTTGTTTTAGTCGGAGCTGCTGTAGATATCCGCTATACGCTGAACGCAGGAGGTGCTGCCATTCTCATGATACTGGTTGCACTTCTATTTCGTTCTGTCGGAGTTGCGATATGCCTTATCCGGACGAGGCTCACAAAAAAAGAACGGTTCTTCTGTATCCTTTCTTATCTTCCAAAGGCTACCGTTCAGGCTGCTATTGGCTCTGTTCCGCTTGCTATGGGACTCCCTTGCGGACAGATTGTCCTTTCCGTTGCAGTTTTAGGAATTTTAATCACTGCCCCGCTTGGTGCCATATTGATCGATGGCACTTACAAAAAACTACTTTGCCAATCAAAAAATAAGAAATAACGGAACGTTTTCATTGATTCTTCAAAAACTGTTCACATTTTTCTTACTTTTCTATCACACTTTTTACACAAAAAGCCAGTATACTAATAACCATAAAAGATATTAATCTTTTTATATCATTTTCTTTTTCATAATTGCCGGTCATAAGACCGGCTTTTCCTCTGTTTATCCCCTTTTTATATACAACATAAATCTTCTTAAGATTAACTTAATAAAATTTCCTTTTCTTTTAGAATCTAATCATATTTTGGACACATTTTTCTTTTATACTTAAGTCAGATAGTTGATAGAACAACTATCTCCCCCCTCATAAAGTAATTCATCTTCGGGGTAACTCGAAGATGTACACTTTACTCTCATTCCTTTAAATAACCAAAAAAGAAAGCTGTCACAGCTTTCTTTTTTTGTCTATCTTTTTCGTTTTTCCATCCAAGTCAGCAAATCGTCAAAAACCAGACTACGATCCACTTCATTTAAAATCTCATGGCGGTCATTTTCATATAACTTCATAGAAACATCTTCTATTCCACATGATTTGTAATTTTTATAAATGTTTTCCACACTCTTTCCAAAGTTACCAACAGGGTCGTCTTTTCCAGCAACCAAAAATATAGGAAGTGTCTTTGGTATATTTCCATTTTTTTCCTGATGGTTTACTGCCAGTATTCCACAGAACATCTGATAATAAGCGTTTACGGTAAACACAAAGCTGCATAACGGATCTTTTGCATACTTTTGAGAATTAACGGGATTCCTTGACAGCCAGTCCGAACCATTTGTCTCTTGTGAGAACTTCTTATTGAAACCGCCAAACGCCATATTGTTCACCAATTTACTGCGGTATTCCCAGCCTTTTCCAAAAGCAATAATACGACATAGCACTTTGCCGGCTGTAAGAAGCAGATTGGACTTGCTTCCAGTTCCCATCACAATGGCTCCCGAAATGCCATCCCCATATAATCCAAGATACTGTCGAAGCAGAAAAGATCCCATACTATGTCCCAGCATAAAATATGGTACATCTTTATATTTTTTCTTCGTTATCTTTCTCAAATGGTGAATATCTCCTATCACGTAGGTATTTCCTTTGGATTCATGAAAAAATCCAAGCTTATCTTTTGACGTGACAGATTTGCCATGACCTAGATGGTCATGGCCCACAACATAATATCCTTTTTCTGCTAGAAATCGTGCAAATTCATCGTAACGGTCAATATGCTCCACCATGCCATGGCACATCTGCAATACCGCCGCCACTTTTCCATCCGGTATCCACTCAATTGCATGGATCTGCGTGGTGCCGTCTTTGGATGGATAATAAAATTCGTTTTTCACTACTCTTTTGTTCATTTACATCATCTGCTATCTATCATGAATTCTTATATAATCTCTGTGCGGACACAATGGCTTGTAAGCCGGACGGATGATCTTATCCACATTCTTCAGCTCTTCTAACCGATGTGCACTCCAACCTACGATACGTGCTGCCGCAAAAATCGGTGTATAAAGCGCTTTTGGAAGCCCAAGCATTCCATATACCAAACCACTGTAAAAATCGACATTTGCGTTAACACCTTTGTAAATTCTACGTTTTTCCCCAATCACTTCTGGCGCCATATGCTCTACCATCTCATACAAAGCATATTCTTTTTCGCAGCCTTTCTCCGTTGCAAGCTGCTTTACAAATTTTTTAAAGATATCTGCTCTTGGGTCAGAAACAGAATATACTGCATGTCCCATTCCATAGATCAGCCCTTTTTTATCAAATGCTTTTTTATCAAGCAGATCTTCCAAATATTTTCGGACTGCATCTTGGTCTTCCCAATCTGACACATGCTGTTTCATATCCTCAAACATCTGTGTCACCTTAATATTGGCGCCACCATGCTTTGGTCCTTTCAAAGATGCCATCGCTGCAGCCATTGTAGAATAGGTATCTGTTCCGGATGAAGTTACAACGTGTGTCGTAAAGGTCGAGTTATTTCCACCGCCGTGATCCATATGTAATACTAATGCCATATCCAGAATCTTTGCCTCTAATGGTGTATATTTCCGATCTTCACGAAGCATCATTAAAATATTTTCCGCCATAGACAGTTCTTTTAATGGTGCATAGATATATAAATCTTCACCTCTGCGATAATTGTAAGCATGATAGCCATATACCATTAACATCGGGAACTGGCTGATCAAATTCAGACACTGGCGCAGAACATTCGGAATCGATGTGTCATCCGCTTTTTCATCGTAAGAATACAGATTCAGTATAGAGCGTGACAAACTATTCATCATATCTCTGCTTGGTGCTTTCATAATAATATCACGCACAAAATTCGGTGGAAGTGTTCTTCTCTCTGACAATGCTTCTGTAAATCTCTTCAGCTGCCCTTCTGTCGGAAGTTCCCCGAACAACAGCAGATATGTCGTCTCTTCAAATCCGTAATGTCCCTCTGCCAAAAATCCATTCACCAGATCCTTGATATTGTAACCCCGGTAATACAAATTTCCCTCACACGGTACTTCCTCACCGTCTACAATCTGAGATGCACAGACATCAGAAATGTTAGTCAGCCCGGCGAGAACACCCTTTCCGTTGACATCACGCAGGCCTCTTTTTACCTGATATTCTGTATATAACTCTTTTTCAATTGCATTGCTTTCTTCACACAATTTTGCAAGCTGCAAAATCTCTGGTGTAATGTCAAACAATAACTCGTCTATTGAATTTGCCATAGCCATTCCCCTTTCCGTCTTTAAAGTATTGTAGTTTATTATACTAAATTGTAAATAAAAAAACAACAAATATATCATGAACGATTTCTTAAAAAAGAGACAAATTTTTGTAAAATTTGTCTCTTTTTTCAAAATATTCTAATTGCTCGTCGGAAAATATGGTCTCAATGCTCCCGCCACATTACTGATCGGCATCGTCTGAAGCCAAACGCGTCCAGGTCCCGTAATCACTGTATTAAACAGTCCCTCTCCTCCAAATACGACATTTTTTAATCCTCTGATTGTCTGAATGTCCATCTGGCAGCTTGGTGTCATCGCCGCAAGATGTCCTGAATCAATTACGATCTGCTGTCCCGGCTGCAGTTCATATTCCACTACATGACCATCAAACTCAGCAAAAACCGTTCCTATTCCAGACACCCTCTGCAAGATAAATCCTTCTCCACCGAACAATCCCGATGCCACTTTTTTGTGGAAATGAATCGACAGTTCCACACCTGCTTCTCCCGCAAGAAACGCACTTTTCTGGAAAATCATCTCATTTCCAGGTGATACCTGAAATGCCTTGATAGAACCCGGAAAGCTTGAAGCAAATGCGATCATTCCATTTCCGCCCTGTGCTGTGTAAGTATTTTGAAATAAAGCTTCTCCTGAAAATGCTCTTCCAAATACTTTTCCGATACCTCCGTTTGATGTCGTCTGCATCTCCATATTCGGTGACATCCACGACATTGATCCACGCTCTGTGATCATTTTTTCACCGGATTCCAAATAACAGATGACAACCGGTAATGTCTCCCCTTTGATTTCATAACGCATATGAATCCCTCCTTTGTGAAGTTTATAGCTGCTGATTAATTCTATCACTAAGCACTGCAAATTCCTGCAATGTCAAAGCTTCACCTCTCACACTCGGACCTTTTCCAAGACTTTCGATCGCAGTTGTGATCACTTCTTTCGGAAGATGAATCTCCGGCGAATTATTCAGTCCGTTGGCAAGTGTTTTTCTTCTCTGGTTAAAAGAAGCACGGATAATCTGGAACATTAATTTTTCATTTTCAACTTGTACCGGCGGTTCTTTATGACGTGTCAGACGAATGACTGCCGAACCAACCTTTGGTCTTGGCATAAAACAATTCGGCGGCACATTCGCAACAATATATGGTTCTGCGTAATACTGCACAGCGAGGGAAAGTGCCCCGTAATCTTTGGTCCCCGGTCCCACCTGCATCCGATCTGCCACCTCTTTTTGCACCATGACAGTAATACTTTCAATCGGTACATGGCTTTCAAACAAGCCCATAATAATCGGTGTCGTAATATAATACGGCAGATTTGCTACCACTTTGATCGGCTTGTTGTCATTATATTCCTTTGCAAGTTTTGGAATATCCACTTTCAGCACATCGTCATTGATCACAGTCACATTGTCGTATGCCTGCAACGTATCCTCCAAGATCGGAATCAATGCTTTGTCGATCTCCACCGCCACAACCTGTCTTGCAGCACATGCGAGATACTGTGTCATCGTCCCGATTCCCGGTCCGATCTCCAGCACAAAGTCATCCTTCGTAATCTCTGCTGAACTGATGATTTTATCCAACACATGTGTGTCGATCAAAAAATTCTGTCCAAACTTTTTCTGAAATGAAAAATCGTATTTTTGTAATATTTCAATTGTATTTTGCGGATTGCCTAATGTTGGCTTTGTCATATATTTACCTCAAATTCTAAATAAATCTCTTCCATTTTTCTCTGTGCGGCTAACAACTTCATCGTAGCTGATTCCTTTGAGCTGCGCGATCTCCTGAGCGATATAAGGAATATTCAGAGAAGAATTGCGTTTTCCTCGATTCGGAGCCGGTGCAAGATACGGCGAATCCGTCTCCAGCAGAATCTTTTCCATCGGTATATCTGCCACAACTTCTTTGAGTTTCTTGCTATTCTTAAATGTGACAACACCTCCGACACCGATGTGAAATCCCATCTTCACATATTCCTGCGCCATCTCTTTTGAATACGAAAAGCAATGAATTACACCGCGAAGTCCTTTTGCATGCTGCTGCATCATCTCAAGCGTGTCCGCCGCCGCATCTCTGCTGTGAATGATGACCGGAAGGTTGAATTCCCGCGCCAGTTCAAGCTGCCTTTGGAACCATTTTTTCTGTATCTCATGAGATTCGTTATCCCAATAATAGTCAAGTCCAATTTCTCCAACTGCCACAACCTTATCTCTCTTGCACTGTTCTCTCAAATATGCAAATTTTTCCTCATCCAGTATTCCTACTTCATCCGGATGCACACCTACTGCCGCATAGATAAATGGATACTCTTGTGCCAATTGTACCACTTCTGTGCAGGATTGAAAAGTGGCACCGACATTAATAATCGTGCCAATGCCATTTTCCTGCATAGAATTTAAAAGCTCTGTTCTGTCTTCCTCAAACTGCTCATCATCATAATGCGCATGGCTTTCAAATATCATTGCTTCCATCTTATAAAATCTCTTTTCTTAACTGTTCCGGAGTCTTCTGTGACAATAATGCCGGCGCAATATCAAATACTGTCTTCGCCCCACATTCACCATTTGCGGAAAGTCTGTATGCCGCTCTTGCATAAGCAACTAAAACACTTGAAGTAAACTCCGGATTTGAATCCAGTTTCAAAGAATACTCAATCACATGTTTATTTCCTTCTCTTCCTGTCTCTCCTGTGCGGATCACAAAACCACCGTGAGGCATTTTGCTGTGATTTTCCTTTAATTCTTCTTCTGTGATAAATGTCACTGTTGTGTCATAATCTGCAAAATAGTTTGGCATTTCCTTGATTGCTTTTTCAATCTGTGCCTTGTCCGCACCTTCTTCCGCTACAACATAGCATTCACGCAAATGCTTCTGTCTTGTCGTAAGCTCCGGCTCACTTCCACTTCTTACTTCTTCAACTGCCGCTTCAATCGGTACTGTATACTGGATTCCGTTTTTTACTCCTTCTACACGACGGATCGCATCAGAATGTCCCTGACTTACACCTTTTCCCCAGAATGTGTAAGTGCTTCCCTGTACTAAAATAGACTCTGCGTAAATACGGTTCAGCGAAAACATTCCCGGATCCCAGCCAACAGAGATAATCCCAATATGATTTCCCTCTTTTGCTGCTGCATCTACATTTGCAAAGTATTCCGGAATCTTTGCGTGTGTGTCAAAACTGTCAATAATATTAAAGTTCTTTGCAATCTGTGGACCCATAACCGGGAGATCTGTCGCAGAGCCCCCGCACAGAATCATCACATCCACTTCTCCTTTCAGAGAAAGTACATCATCTAAATGCACCTTTTTCACACCTTCCGTGAGAATGTTTACATCCTCCGGATTACGGCGTGTCACAACCGCCACAAGCTCCATATCATCGTTACGCTCAATTGCAAGCTCCACACCACGTCCTATATTTCCATAACCTACAATACCAATTCTGATTTTATTCATTTTTCTGTTCTCCTTTCAACTTTGGGGACGTAGTAAAATTCAATTTTACTACGTCCCCAATTGAATTTTGCCCTGTCCCTTTTTGACTTTTACGTGAACTAATTTTAACAAATTTCCGTGCCTGCCGGCATTGTTTTTTCCGGTGTCATCAGCGCAAGGTTACCTTCTGCATCTTCTGCACACAAAAGCATACCTTCTGACAGAACCCCTGCAAGTTTTGCAGGCTTCAAATTCACAAGTACCATAACTTTTTTTCCAACCATTTCTTCTGCTGTATAATGTCCTTTGATACCTGACACAATCTGTTTTACCTGACTTCCGATTTTCACCTGCGAGCAAAGTAATTTTTTCGATTTTTTTACTTCCTCACAAGCGATAATCTCTCCAACCTGGAACTGCATCTTCATGAAATCGTCAAATGTGATCTCTTCTTTTGCTTCGATATCAATTCCTTCCTCTTCTTTTTCTTCCTCTACCGGTGGATGAAGCTCTTCCACTTTTTTTATCACTTCTTCCAAATCAAGTCTCTGGAATAAGATCTCCGGCTTATCTGTTACATTTCCGCCGTTCAACTGAGCAAGAATCTTTTCAGCTGTCTCCGGCATAAAGGATGACAATAATTCTGCTCCCTTAGAAATGCTGTCAATCAAGTTATAAAGCACTGTCTCAAGACGATCTTTCTGCGCTTCATCTTTTGCAAGTACCCAAGGCATTGTCTCATCAATGTATTTGTTGCAACGTTTGAAGAGATTGAAAATCTCTGTGATCGCATCTGCCACACGAAGTTTGTCCATCTTCTCCTCGACAGCTGCCGGAGTGCCGTCTACAACCGCCTTCAAGTCTGCATCTACATCCCCTGCTACTCCCTTGTCAGTCACGCTTCCGCCAAAATATTTATTTGTCATGGAAACTGTTCTGTTCACAAGATTTCCAAGTGTATTTGCAAGATCAGAGTTCATACGCTCTACCATCAGCTCCCATGTGATTACACCATCATTTTCGAATGGCATCTCATGCAGCACAAAGTAACGGACAGCATCCACACCGAACATATTCACAAGCTCGTCTGCGTAGATTACATTTCCTTTCGATTTACTCATCTTTCCGTCACCCTGCAAAAGCCATGGATGTCCGAAAATCTGTTTCGGCAATGGCAAATCCAATGCCATCAAGAAAATCGGCCAGTAAATTGTATGGAAACGAATGATATCTTTTCCAATCAAATGCAAGTCAGCAGGCCAGTCTTTTTTGAACTGCTCTGTGCTCTCGCCGTCACAGTCATAACCAATACCAGTGATGTAGTTTGTCAGCGCATCAAGCCATACATATACAACATGTTTTGGGTCAAAGTCTACCGGAATTCCCCATTTAAATGAAGTTCTCGATACACAAAGATCCTGAAGCCCCGGCAATAAGAAATTGTTCATCATCTCATTTTTACGGGAAACCGGCTGAATAAATTCCGGATGCGTGTTAATGTGCTCAATCAGTCTGTCCGCATATTTGCTCATTTTGAAGAAATATGCTTCCTCCTGTGCTGGTTGCACCTCGCGTCCACAGTCCGGACATTTCCCGTCTACTAACTGAGATTCTGTGAAAAATGACTCACAAGGTGTACAGTACATTCCTTCGTAGTGTCCTTTGTAAATATCACCTTGTTCATATAATCTTTTGAAAATCTTCTGAACTTGTTTCTCATGGTAATCATCTGTTGTACGAATGAATTTGTCATAAGAAGTATTCATCATATCGGCAATCGCCTTTACTTCCCCGGCAACTTTATCCACAAATTCCTTTGGTGAAACGCCTGCTTCCTCCGCCTTCAACTCAATTTTCTGTCCGTGTTCGTCAGTTCCTGTCTGGAAAAATACATCATATCCCTGACTTCTCTTGTATCTTGCAATCGCATCTGCAAGTACAAATTCATATGTGTTTCCAATATGCGGCTTGCCCGATGTGTAGGCAATCGCTGTCGTCATATAAAATTTCTTCTTGTCCATGTTCCTACTCCTTTTTGTATAAAAAATGAAACCCATCTTCCCAACAAAAGTTAAGAAGACGGGTCTGATACCGTGTTACCACTTCTCTTCGCTTATACTTCACAGTATAAACCTTATCAAGTATGCTCATACACCATACTCTGTCGCTGTAAAGGGCGATCCCTTTGTGCTTCACTAAAATCTTTCAGCTTGGCACACCGCTCAGGAGCCATCTTCGATATCTCTTTCATCGTCTCTTCTCAGCTTCATGAGACTTCTCTGTAAATGTCTGAAATATCTACTCTTTCCATCATTGCGTTTCCTGTTTTTAATGTTATTTCACATGTGAAAATCGTATCACAGGATTTTCTCGGTGTCAAGATTCCCATTTTTCTTTTTTATTACAGTTCGCACATCAGTCAATAGTAAATGGCGTGGAGTGAACTGTAGTCACACATCACTCTACTTCCAATACTTATCCAAGTACTTTTCTATTTCTTCTTGTGACAATGAGAATTCTTCCATCAAATTCTTCCTTGCCTGGTCTTTAGAAATATTACATTTCATGCAAATACGAATTGTTGCTTTAATCCCTTCAGCCAATCCCTCATTTAGTAAGTCTTCCCTCAAGGCTTTTCGAAATTCTTCTTCGTCATATTCTGTCAAAATCATATCTACGACCTCCGCTCGATTTTTTTGAAGTACATCTGCAAGAATTCCATTTTTAATACAATTATCCACTGCAATCTCCACTGACTTTTCAAACTGCATCCCCTCTGCAAGATACTTGCGGATTATTGCGATAAACTCTGCATATTCTCTCAATTGCTTACACTTTTCCATCAATTCTCGATTCTTCCCCAAATTAATATTAAGCACAACTGCTGTACATTCCAGTGCTGGATTCATTTCCCCTTTGTCCTCAATAAACAAATCACTCAACTTCAACTCCTGACGTTCCGGCTCCTTTTTTGTTCCATTGTAAAATACAATATACTGTGGGAACGGAATATGTAGTGGCGATGTGGAATACAATCGATATTTCACCGGCTCAATGTAATCCCGATACAACGATGAAAAATAGAATAAGCCACGCAACGGTAAGTTGGGACTGAACGAGCTCTGATGTTCATAGAGATTCATCACATCACCAATGATAAAGGACAGATCATTTTTCATCCCCATATAGACCACGTCTTCAATCGTTGTGATAGTTAAATCATCGGGATTCGTATAATTACTGTCATTAATCGCATTGTAAAGCTCCAGCAAATCCTTTTTCTCATGGAAAATAACTCGGAATACCCTGTCTTTATACTTCTTATTTATCTTATGTTCTACCAAATGTTTTCCTCCTTTACATTTTATCAAATACAAATCTATGAATCAATGAAAAGAGCATACTTTCATAGGCGCCACCTACCTTTTTAATACAGAATAAACTATAACTTTTTCATAAAATACAAATCGGATTTCTTGTGACGAACGCCACGGAATTTTAGAAAATATAGAATGTTTGATTTGTAGTATTAATCATAGCACGATAAGTCCCATATTACAATATTTTTGACCAAAAGAGATGCACCGACACAATGCATCTCTTTTTCCAATCTGATTACAATTGTTCTCCGTTTGTTTTGATCACCTGCTGATACCAGTAAAATGATTTTTTCTTCAGACGTGCAAAGTCTCCTGTTCCGTCATCATATCTTCTCACATAAATCATTCCGTAACGTTTTGCATATTCTCCGGTAGATGCAGATACAAGGTCAATGCGGCCCCACGGTGTGTATCCCATCAGATCCACTCCGTCTTCCACCGCAAGCTTCATCTGTTCAATATGCTGTCTGAGATAATCGATGCGGTAGTCATCATTCACCGTTTGATCCTCCTCCAGTACGTCTTTTGCTCCTAATCCGTTTTCTACAACCATCAGTGGTAAATGATATCTGTCACTCAAGTCATTCAACGCATAACGCAGCCCTTCCGGATCGATCTGCCATCCCCAGTCTGAGGCTTTCAGATATGGATTTAAAACTCCTCCGAGGATATTTCCCTCCCCGCTCCTTTCTTTTGAATCTGCCGTCTGGCAAGAAGACATATAATAAGAAAATGTGATAAAATCTACCGTTCCGTTCTTTAAGATTTCTTCATCTCCTGCTTCTTTCTCCAACACAACTCCCATCTCTTTCAGAAGAGAATCTGCATATGCCGGATATGCTCCGTATGCCTGCACATCTGCGCAGTAATAATTGTAAAGCCGATTGTATTTCTGGCAGACAAGAACATCTTTTGGATTGCATGTCAGCGGATAACTCGCCGCGTAAATCATCATATTTCCGACTTTATATTCCGGATCGATCTCATGCGCCATCTTCACGGCAAGTGCAGATGCAACGAACATGTGATGAAGTCCCTGAAATCTCTGCTGCGGAATGTCCGGCTGTTCCATGAACACCGTAGGACTTTCCAAATCATTTAAAATTCCCTGATTCAAAAGCGCTCCCATCGGCGCCACAGAGCTGTTGATCTCATTAAATGTAAGCCAGTATTTTACCTTCCCTTTATAACGCTCGAAAATTGCGCGGCAATAATTGAGATAATAATCGATCATTTCTCTGCTCACCCATGCATTACATTTCTTCGTCAATCCAAATGGTACTTCATAATGCGAGATGGTAATAATCGGTTCAATTCCGTATTTCAGACATTCATCAATCACTTCCTCATAGTGTCTTAAACCTGCCTCATTTGGCTCTTTCTCGTCGCCGTTTGGGAAAATTCTTGTCCATGCAATTGAAAAACGATAGCATTTGAATCCCATTTCCGCAAATAGTGCGATGTCCTCTCGGAACTTTTCATAGTGACGAATCCCCTCGTGACTCGGATAAAATGTCCCCTCCTCCAACACCGGAGTAATTCGCTTGCTCTGTCCAAATTTTCCTCCTGTACAAATATCAGAAACGGACACACCTTTTCCATCTTCGTTCCATGCACCTTCACACTGATTGGCAGCTGTAGCGCCGCCCCACAAAAATTTTTCAGAAAATCCCATCTTCTTATCCTCCTATCACAAGTCTTTCATTTTCTACGGTTACTCCACCGAGCCCTTCCGCATTGGTGATGATCACCGGAGTCTGAATCTCGCATCCGGCTTTTTGAATAGCATCTATATCAAATTCCAACAGAAGCGCTCCCTTTTTAAAATGCTCCCCATTTCCGGTATGTGCCTTGAATGGCTCTCCTTTCAAAGCTACCGTTTCGAGTCCTACATGAATCAACATCTCGATTCCATTGTCGGATGTGATTCCGATTGCATGTAATGTATCAAACAGATTTTCACACACTCCATCAAAAGGTGCATATACTTTTCCTTTTACCGGCGCTTCAATTTCTACTTTTCCGGTAAGAACAGCTGCACTCTTCTGTAATTCTGTTTCTTCTGCAGCTTCCTCCTCTGCCTCACCCTTTGTGAGAATAAAGGAGAGGACAAAAGAAAGTACGAGCGTCACTGCAAAAATGATTACCGCATATAAAAAGTTTTTCCCTCCATCCGGAGAAATGAACTGTACCAAAGATGTCATGGACGGAGTCACAAATGCATAAGATTTTACCTGTAAAATTCCTACGATCAATCCACCGATTCCACCGGAAATACACGCTGCAACCATAGGCTTTTTCAACTTTAGAGTAACTCCATACATTGCCGGTTCTGTTACCCCTGCAAGCAGTGCAGATACAGCCGCCGGAAATGCCATCTTTTTCATTTCTTTATCTTTTGTCTTAAATGCCGCTCCAAATGTAGCTCCCGCCTGAGCAGTGTTGCTGCACAACATTGCCGGAAGCAACATCAAATCATATCCCACACCGGAAATTCCAAGCATAGACGCCGGCACGAATGCCCAGTGCATTCCGGTCATTACGATAAACGGCATAAATCCGGCAAACAGCATCATCGCAAGCCATGGTGCAAATCCATAAATTCCGTTGATTACGGATTGCAGACCATTTCCTATGATTAATCCAAGCGGTGCGATTGCACAGAGGGTAATCGGAGTTACAATCATTACAATCAAAAGCGGTTTCAAAAAGCTTTTTGACCACTCCGGTGTGATTCGATCAACAAGTTTCTCCACATATTTTAAAAGCAGTGTTGATAACATTGCCGGAATAATCGAAGACGAATAACTTCCATGTACTACCGGTATCACACCAAACAAATATGTCGCACTATCACCGGCAAGCAATAAAACGGAGCGTCTCCAAGTGCATTCATCAAAATATAGGTGTCACTTGTCGTCTGCATCACATTCAAAAGTGTCGGACCGAAAATGACGAGCAGTACCTTCACAAGACCGCCTGCAATAATCGCTGTGAACAGCGGTGTCATACACCCTGCAATAAAGTCCAGCGCCGCAACAATCGGATTAACTTTTTCTATATGCTCTGCTGCATCGCCTCCGACCGCTGTATCAGAAATACCGGTTGCAGCTACTACTTCCTTGTAGACATTTCCAACGGAATTTCCGATAATCACCTGATACTGTCCCCCCGCAATATTGACTCCCATAACACCCGGAATCTTTTCTACCTCTTTTTTGTTTGGAATACTTTTGTCCTTCAGAACAAATCTTAATCTGGTCATGCAATGTGTCACCGACGTAATATTCGCAGTGCCACCAACTGCTTTTACGACTGCCTCTGCAATCTGTCTGTTTTTCTCTGCCATAATTTTTTCTCCTTATCGTTACTACGTTTTCTAAAATTATCTTCTCGATTCATGTGCACCTGCCCCGAGAAAACAAAAACCTCCCACAACAGAGCCGCTATACGCCATCTCTGCCATGGAAGGTAATGCCCAAATGGTTACAATCCTTCTCTCGTACATATCCTGTTAATATGCAGAATCAGATATAATTTTTCTTCTTTTGAAAGTATAATACCACATTTTCTTTTAAAATATCGTTCCAGCAATTCGACACATACCGCAATCCCCGGAAACTCATCTTTCATGCTCTGATACATGATTCCATTGTCTGAATAAAGCATCTTGTTTCCTGCAATCCGGTCTAGCAGATACATCAGATGCGAGGAATAACGCGCAAAATTAAATGAATCTCTGTCAATCACAATTCCTATCTCATCTTCCACGATACTGATCGTGTCTTCCAGAATCTCCTGATATTGCTTCTTCAACTGATCAGCCACATCCGTCTTAAGCCTTGTATCATATCGGGCATTTACAAAATTCATTGCAATTCCCGAAGCTTCATTCGGATCTAACCGAACATTGAATCTGCGTTCTATCTGCTTCACTGCATATTTTCCAATGCGTGCCTCCGCCGGAAATGTCTGCTCCACTTCATAAATCAATGGCATCTGTACATCGATATTTTTCTGTGCCCTCTGAATACTAAAGTGAATGTGATCGGACATCGTCACGACCAAATTCGGGTTCATCTCATACCCCAGCTCATTTTTTGCAATCTCCACAAGTTTCGCTGTAAAATGAACCACTTTTTCCGGAATATCCTTGAAAAGTTCAATATACTTTGGGTCAATATCGTAAAATGTCCGTGTGATCAAGTTCAGGTCTTCAACCTCATATGGAGTTTTGGGAAATCCAATACCTTTACCGACAGCAATCAGTTCTTTCCCCTCACCATCGATACAAATGGCAAAATTATTGTTTAATTTGTTAATTACTTGCATCTCTCTCCAATAAAAAAACTCCTCAAGACACTAAACACCTCATTTTCACTAAACAGGTACTATTAGTAATGCCTCAAAGAGTAACAATCTAATTTACATGTATATATTAGCAAAATACATTAATTTTGT
>UMDW01007122.1_pt1 | contig 14694 bp, 9 predicted proteins | sample 1964611 | NCBI WGS metagenome assembly UMDW01 (sample SAMEA4836006, study PRJEB28245) | human gut metagenome | biome: gut microbiome; material: fecal sample | place: Denmark | collected 2008 | reverse complement strand
AACTGGCCTGCGATGCCCTGCAGATGGCGCTGTGGCGGCGTAAGAGACCCAGAAACGTTATCGTTCACTCGGACCGCGGAAGCCAGTACTGTTCAGCAGATTATCAGGCGCTGCTGAAGCGGCATAATCTGCGTGGCAGTATGAGCGCAAAGGGCTGCTGCTACGATAATGCCTGCGTGGAAAGCTTCTTTCATTCGCTGAAAGTGGAATGTATCCATGGAGAACACTTTATCAGCCGGGAAATAATGCGGGCAACGGTGTTTAATTATATCGAATGTGATTACAATCGGTGGCGGCGGCACAGTTGGTGTGGCGGCCTCAGTCCGGAACAATTTGAAAACAAGAACCTCGCTTAGAGCAGTGTCCATATTACGAGGGTAGGATCAGTTGTTCTGTTTGAGTTCTATTTTTGAATCGCACACTGGCAAATAATCCATAACTAGGTAAAATCCAAAAATAAGTCGCGTAACCGGGAATAGAGTTATCTTGTATTTGGTTCATAACTACATCGGGCGCAGTAACACTTGAATGCCTCATAACAGAAGCAACTCCCGCTTGGTTGATGGAACTTCATTCCAAATAGTAACTAGCCAATAATCGCCTGACCTATTGATATTAAATAAGTAAGTACCTAAATAATCACTATCTGCTTGTGGTTCATAAAGTTTTGTGTTTTCTATACTCTTATCCGTACTCCAAAAGTGAAGATCTGTCAGGAGCTCCTGAAGTGAGCCAAAAACAGGAGTATTATTACCCCATAAGTAGTATCCACATTCATGTACTCGATAAAAACTAAGTTTAACCGATTCGCTCATTGGTCAGAAGTTCCCTTACCTTATTATTCTCAATGGGCATAATTTTACATTGTGCAATAGTTGCTGGCGAGTTAAATGGTCACATTTTCTCCCATACGTACATTTATGGCTTCAGTTAAAGCCCGCTCACGCACTGAAAACCTTGAGTGCCCTACAGGGCTTTAGGGCACTCAATACTGCTGCTATCAGCGCAACATTTTTCTAATATTTTGATGCGATTGTGGCAGATTTGAACGAAGAAGATATTCATTAAAGGCTATATGAGCATTAGTATGCTTTGACTTATATACGTCGTGTTGAAAGTCGGGTCGATCAATAAGACCAGGATAACTTCCCACTGCAATAGAACGGTCATTCAAACTCACAATCATAGGTGCCTCCTGAGTTCCCTTAATTATGCATTGAAAACCATCCAATTCCAGACTTGCCCTCAATTGAGACAATTTTTCTACCTGAATATCAGGTGAAGCACAACGAGGAACCATTCCGTATAGTGCATAACGAAGTAAAGATGCACCTAGTTTCCTATCGAGACGGCTTTGTATATGCTGGTTGTGGAAATGATTGAGACAATCTGTACAGGAGGTATCGCACTCACAGCTTTCTAACAATGCGAGTGTTGCAGTAAGAATGTCATCTAGATTCGCTGCTGCTACTTCCGCATAACCCGCACCGCCGGATAAAGTATCATAAAGGAAGAGATCCAATGCCTGAGTATCTTCCTCTATAGTGGGTAAAATTCTGAAACCAGAGCCAAACTCAGCAGGATCAAGATCCAGTTGTTTATGGCGACTAGCTGCAAGCCTTAGTGCTTCCGCTATTGTATATAATGCATCTTCATACATCCGTAAAACGATAGCATTTGAAGTATCAGTTACAAGCGGAGACCCAACGGTTATTCGTAATAAAAGCAAATCAGTACGGAAATCATGTCCGAGAAAAACGCGTTTATACTCGCCAGAGCATAAGCGAGGCGTTTCCTTAGTTGCTATATATTTATACGGTCTTTCATGTGCCCCCTTTGCCGGTGAGTAGGAATCATAAACGGAGGCCGCACCACATTCGCAACATACTGAAAAACCACTGGACTCCCCCTCATTTTTCCCTCGGTTCACCGTCACCAGTTTCTGATCTATTGCGTGAGTAAAAACAATATGAGCACCTCCATTATTGAACTTAAAATCTTCAGGATCAACAGGTTGTGGATATTGTGCCGCTGTTACATAGGTGATTTCTTGCTCTCTGTCGTCCTCATTAAGTTCCTTGGCATTTTCAGGTCCAAAGACTTCGGGCTGAATCATTATTTCTACTTTTAGAATGCCACCACAGATCGGACAAGTATTTTCGCTATTCTGATTATTATGAGGATCGCGGACAAAAGAGCACTTATCGCAATGAATAAACTTTTTGGGATTATTGAAAAGCTTTCTTGCCCGGTTTAGTTCGCCTTTCAATGCATTAGAAAAAACACCACCAGAGCGATAGGTTTTCCTATCAATAACAATCAAACGTCCCGGGGCATATTCACTCAGAGCCTGAGAAATTGATTGCTGAGGCTGTTGTACTGTTCGCACCTCAAAAGAACCTCTAATATTCTTTACAATTTTTTCTACCAAGAAACTACAGAGGCTTGTAGGAAATGCATAACTTGGTAATAAACCATGGTAAAACAGGAACTCAAGTAATTCTTCTTGTGCAAATTTCATTCCACCAGAAGTCTGCTCATCATCTTCATTTTCCTCATCAACAAGAACGGCAGTTTGTGGAACAATTTCAGCCAGCCCATGGAGTGTATTTAAAAATTCCTCTGCTACCTTAGCAAACCAGTCACTGGCAGAAAGCCCTCCAGTTTCAAGAACAGGAGGAAGCCATGCTGCAACACTTGTTCTCAAATCACCATTAGTAGATAGAATACGGTTTTTAACCCAATTATTAAAGCTATCGAGATTTAGGCCAGTATCTTTTGCTCCATGAAAAAAATCTCGTGTAGTACCAAGTGCTTTCTCAAGTATGGCAGTTTTCTCTGCGGGATTATAAATTCCTTGTTCCATTAACTCGTGAAAAAAGGTCTGAACTAAAAAAGAATGAACGTGTCTTCTGGCTATTTTAGGATTATTTACTTTCACTTCAGGTGTACGAGGAGAACCTGCAACAATGCGTTCAGGATTAAGGAAATAATAACTATCATGAGGGCCATTTTGAGAATATGTAACCACCGTTGAAACAGATGCGCCACGGCGGCCTGCTCGCCCAGCACGTTGCTGATAATTTTCTCGTTGCGGAGGGACGTTTCTTAAAGCAACAGCAACCAGAGATCCAATATCAACCCCCACTTCCATCGTCGTCGTACAACTAAGTACATCAATGGGCTTGTCGTTATCATTAATAAGAACATCTTGGAATCTCAGTTCGTAGAGTTCTGTAGTGGCATGAACGCTGGCCCTATCTCTATGTGAGAGTTGAGCAGTATGCTCTTCAACGCTAAGGTTTAGAAGCCGCGAATTTGAAACCAAAACTTCTTCTACCGGCGAACGCCAGAATCCTTTTCGTGCATTAATATAGCTGCTTTCCGACGGCTCGACTGTTTTGACACTGTTACTACCACAAGCAAGGCAAGTAGAATGTTCTAAAGCAAATGGCATTAGTGCCGTGCAGTCATTACATTGTTTCCAGACATGCAAGAGATCTATTTTCAGACGTAGTGCATTTGGAGCAAGAAAGTAGACACCATCTTTTCCTAATGTCAGATGAGTACGAAAAATCTCCTCCAAAACTTCCACATAAAGCTCCCCCATAGCAGGATACTGTATCAGGGTTTTCCTAAGAGCTTTTCCAAACCGTCCTTGACTACCCCAAGTGGGTTTGTAGAATCCAGCTGCTTTGATTCGTAGTGTCGAATCAATAGATTCATCAAAAGCAAATTCAGTGAGTAAGGTATCAATCCAAGCAACAGCTAAAGCATGAACATCCTTGCTCTCAATATTGAGCTTCTTGGACTGCACATCTTCCCACATTTTTTTTGATTTAAGCTGCGATGGTTCAACAAAACCAACTGTTGTTCCGGAAAGAGAATAGTAATTGCTACATAAAAGTTTAAGCAACGCTATTTTATATCGTGACGGTGACTCTTGGGGGCTGAAGCTATCATCAAAAGCTTGAGCCAGATCGCTATTATAATCACGATAAAATTCATCACGGGCCATTACAACTTTTCGTGAATCTTCCCCATCAAAAATAAGCAAGTCATGTTCAGAAAGGACTGATAGGAAAGCAAGGTAAAGTACTGATGTTGGTTTGGGTTCCCGATTGATATCTTTCAGTTTAGAACAGGCGAGAGCAATGGATTGCCGAAACAAATCAAGCTCAATATCTCTAGGAATATCACGTGCAAGCCGAGCTGCTTTTTGTCGGCCATCAGAAAAAATAAGTACTTTTTTTCCCCCATTGGGATGTTTACCATCAATAGGACGACTCGCTGGCTGGTGAGATATCTGTGTACGTACTAACGTTGTAAAAGGTGCTTCCCCTTTTGTAACATGATCCATAATTTTAGACGGTTCATTCTGAGCACTTCTTGTCTTACGCATACAAACAGGGCATTCATCAAATGTAATTTCTGATCCAGACTTAACTCGGTCAGGTATAAAGACTTTACGATAACCAGAATCCTCATCTTGACACTGTTTAGAAAGGCGTCCTGTTGCTATATGTAGCCATCTGTCCTGGTAATCACTATGTACATGAGGTGTTTCCTCGACCAATATATCTATGGGAACAAGATCGATATCCTCATCTTCTGATAATGGTCCGTTCGGCTGGTGCCATACAAAGTCCATTTCGGAACTAACGTATCCACGAATAAAAGCCGCACCGCAGTCACGGTGGGTAAATAATTCGTAGACTCGCCCTTTTGAAGCGCATTTACATTGATCCAGTGGTTTCGTATAAAGGCGGCCAAGTATAGTTGGCCCGCTATGGTTACCCAAACGTTGATTACAATCGGGATCTATACAGGCATAAAGACCTGGTAATCCCCGATAAAAAAGATGCATGCGAGTTGGAATAAGCACTCTGCCATCGGATGCCCTCTGAGCATAGCAACCCAATGCGAGTAATGCATCTGTTGCTCGCTCTGCGATTTGCTGTGGAGAGTCTGGAAAAAGGTTTTCACTCAAGATATTTAGCTTAACCGCTTTACCTGAAACTATTTCAATAAGCGTTTCAATAGGACCAAAACCAGTCAAATTATCAAATAACCAATTACGTAGTGTACTATGATCTTTTATCATCGGCTTTTGCCAGCCCATTCGTTCGGCAAGAGACTCTATTGCTGCATATGCAGATTCAAGATCCTCAGCTACGCACTGAAATGAATTTAGGTCGAATTCAGCCAGTGCATTAGCTTCTTTACTGGTAACAATTTGTGACTCAGGACGCGATTCCCTTGTACCCTCAATAATTCGAAATTTCCTCGAAGAGGTTGGTGATAAGCCAGTTAAGTCTTGGGCAAAACGTTCTCCATCCTCAATGGACCCTAGACTAGCACTGGTAAGGATGCAGCGCATACGTTCCCGGGGAATATCCAACCGAGCACAGAGGCGACGTATTAAAAGGGCTACCTCTGCTCCCCCTGCTCCTCTATACATATGCGCTTCATCAAGCACTAAGATAAGCTCATTCATCTCATCAGCTTTGAGCCATTCCTTAGTCTGCTCAAAAATATTACGCTCGATAGGTCGCATCAGCATATACTCAAGCATGGAGTAGTTCGTTATCAGTAATTCTGGACAGCGATTCTGTATTTCATGCCGGGTCATTAGCTCACGATCCTCAGGCTGGGTAATTAGCCTCTCCCCCCAATTGTTCAAAACAAATTGCTTACCCGTTTTTTTGCCTGAGACGTAGGTTTTAGCCTGAGATGCGCTTTGCCCATAAAAAGCATCAAGATCTTTACTTGGCCAGCGACCAATGCGGTTCAGTTCCGCACGTACGGGGGCGTTATTTGCGAGTTTATTGTAAAACTCATCGAAAAGGGGTTTGATAAAAAGCTCGTCTCGTCTAGAGCTACGACGACCAGGGTAAGGCGTTCTTCCCGTATAAGCGCCAAAGCGTACAGGGGCACATCTTCCAGATCTCAGTATTTTAGAGGCTTCAGAATCACCAAAAAGACGTCTGATACGAGCAAGTTGATCGTTAACTAATGCATTCATTGGATATAATAAAATTGCTCTACAACCTGGAAGGGATGCAGATTTAGGTCTCTCGGAAGATTCAATCGCCAATTTTCCAATAATTGGCATTAGAAAGCTTTCAGTCTTACCGGAGCCTGTACCTGTTGCAATGACCAGATCAGAAGCGTTTTCGCCAAGAAATGACTCAAGTGCCTGTGATTGGTGTTTATAGGGGCGTTGATAGAGGCCAATTCCAAGTTCTGATAGTTGAGTTAGCACATTACTTGCTGCTTCGGGAATAGGCAATTCACTGTATGGCGCACCAGGTTCATAAATTGGGGTTGCTTCTATATAAGGAGCTTGAGCAATAGTTTCATTTTGCTGTAAAAGCGCTCGTCGCTCAGCAATTAACCCTTCATCCCGGATATGATATTGTGCCTCAATGTATTTTCTCAGATTTTCACTAAGGCTTTTCACGGTATCATGTATACCTGAACGTTCAGTTACTTTATTTTTATTAATCATATTTCATTCCGTCGCGTGAATTCGTTAATCCAAATAATACCAAGCCCTTCAAAAGCGCTACGCACTATGGGTAATATTTCCTCGGGGAATACATGGTGTGTTATTCCTGAATGTTCATTTTCAAAACCTGATTCTCTCCAGCCTAGCAGGAGTACCTTCGTTTCTCGTCTTGGTAATCTTCTGGTTAATCTTAATCTTGCTAGCCCATTAGATATTTTGATACGGACCTTTAGCGGACAATTATCTTTTGTATCGAGAAAAAAACGTAATCTTCTGACATCATCAGACGATTCTAACGAATTCATTCTACATAAGCGTCCAGCTTCAATTTCTCCTAAATAATAGGAAAAGTGATTATCAACGGACATTCTGCATAAGTAGATTTGCTTTTTATTAAAAGAAAGTTCTGACAAATGGAGCCATTTTCCCCGCACATATGCAGTCGTTTCACTCATATTGCCAGGTGCATCGATAAAGCCGGAAATAGTTCCAGATAGTAGTCTGGATGACCATTCTTCATTGCCTTCTGCTGGGGCACCAATCCACTCATTTGCATCCCAGATTTCAACACTTCCAGTACACACTTTTTCTTCAACCAAGCGAACTCTTCCAGCAGATTTAGCTACCACGCCCGTTGAAAATGTACAGGAAGGCTCTCCACCAAAAAAAACAGCCATCTTATTGTCAATTCGTACTGCATGTGGGGGAGCTGTTAGCCAATTACCACCTTCTAACTTAATCATGTCACCCAATTCAGCCAAGCTGTTCAATATAGACATAATGCCCGGATGTATAGCATTATCAATATCAGCAATGTCTGGCCATAAAGGTACCAATTTTCGCCTTACTGCACTAGTGAGTCGAAGCGAGGTTACAGTTTGCCTAGCTTCTTCTGTTTCAGATATAGAATATTGATATAATACGCTCCTTAAGCATTCTGAAACTGCTGAAATTCTCAACCCTTCATCATCAAATCGACAATTTAATGCAGTTGATAACATATCCAGTGCTTTGTCTCGTGATACTGCTCTCCACTCCATTAACCACCTCCTCAAGAAGATATTTTTGCACTATAATTTTTTAATTCACGATTGGCAATATCTTCTATCTTTTGGACGGGGCCACCTTTAATTTTTGCCCATGTAAGAGTATAAAAAGACAAGACAGAATAAAGATCATAAATATAATTTCCATTAGGGATCCTTATGAGTGAAGTATAGAAAATATGAATCATTCTCTTCCACAAAGTTCCCCCATCAAATCCAGCTTCGTCCAGTAATGCTCTTAATTCATCTACATAATCATCAACACTATCAAGATGTAGTCCATCAATATTTGTCCATTTATCCTTGGCAAGACAACCTGGTTTCAATTGGGGTAAAGTAGCTGATAAACCACGCATTTTTAATGTATCAGTATCAATAACAGGTCCCAACTCGGCCAACATTCCTCCATCAGGGAATGTAGCTGGGCCTTGTTTCCAGGTAGCTATCAATGCCAGATGGTCATAATTTGTTGGATGTATTTGCCGTTGAACAACTATATCTCTAATTGCCGCTCCATAAATCTCAAATGCTGAAAGATTGGCCCCTTTCAAAAGGAGACAGCGAGATGATTCAGCTATAGTCTCTATAAAATCAAAAGCATCCATGTCAGAAATAATACCAACTGGAACTCTCCATATGTGATAACGTGGTGCACCAATAGCAATGGCAATTGCATCCGCGATAATATCTGCCAAAGAGCCACTGAATTGAATGATTTGTCCAGAAACGAAGGTAGCTAATGTCAATCTAGCCAATTTTTCTGCTGAATTTTTTGTCAATCCAACAGCCTGTAAATTTAAAGAAATTCTATTAGATATGTCTTCGGAGGATGAAAGATACTCATAATTTTCATAGTGCGCTATTTCATGGAATTTTGTAAATCTATTGGTGACACTCACTTCGCTAGCTTGAGATGTGTTTATTTCAAGTGTATCTATTCGTTCAGTGAGTTTTTTTAATTCATTGACATAATCTAACTCGTTATTCTTTATTTTATTATCACACAAGATCGTTAATGCATTTTTAAATTCTGAAATGTCATTAGCCATACTTTTTATCAATTTTTCATGCTCAGAAATATAATTCATAGCCAGAGCATTAAAATCTAATTTTTCTTGAAGAGATAATATTAGCTGTTTGTTTTTTTCATTAAAATGATAAAGCTCGTCAATAGCTTTATTAGCAATATCAGATTGTTTAGTCTCTGAGTTTATCAAAGATTGTAGTTCATTAATTATTTTTAAACTGCTCTTTTCATTATTAAAGTAATTATCAAACTGTTCGGAAAAAGCATCTATTTTTAACTCAAGTTCTTTAATATGATTATTTTTTTTCTCAACATTATCGGCAATTAAACTAATACGTGCTTCAAGCTCATCTAAACGAATTGGAAGAGTATCAATCACGATATCGCGGGCAAGAACAACTGCAGGAGGAAAAAGGTTAAATGCATTTATAACGTCTGGATCATCAGCAAACCCACTAAAGATAAACAGGCGCTCGATATTCTCTCTAGCAACTTTAGGAAAGTTTTTAGCAAGCTCTCTAATAAAAATAGAGCCAGAGTTTTCTTTTAATCCTAAATTATCAATCATACTAAATGATTTGTCAATTTTCTCTTCAGCCCAAAACTGCCAAAAAAGAGAAAAACTTTTCCATGCTTTTCTCTCCTCAGAGGAAGGATGTGACTGGAACATATACCCAATCAATCTTTTCTGTTTTTCTTTAATTTCAGTGGGATGTCCTGCCCTGAATCCCGGTACTTTTGGTAAACAACCAAAAGCTTTACGTCGTAAAGTTGGAGAAATCTCATTGATAAAGTTAACAATTTCGGATTGTCCCAACTTAGAGATCCGTTCCTTTGCCTCTTGGCTATATTGGTAACTCATTCGAAGGCACCTTATCTAAAGCGGTTACATTCAAATCCATTGGTCTTAACTTCTTTTACCAATGCTCTATAATGCGGTAATAAGTGTGGTTCCGGCTGCAAATCCACTAATTTCTCAACTAATAAAAAATCATTATTTAAACTAAAACCATGGAGGGTGTGCCCCATTTGAAGTATAAAACTTAATATCCGTGAGCGAAGATTAGGAGATAATTCAATAAATTTCCCGTCATCTAATGATAGCATAGAAGAACCAGGTAAAAATATTTTACCAAGACCTAAAAAATCTATTTCTACATGACATGTTAAGTTTGCTAAGCAATCAGATAATTGAGATAACGCAACAGGAGATAGTAACCGCATGCTCTTATCATGAGCTGCAATGTCATCATTAGAAACTAACTTAATAACATTACTTTCAGTTTGTCTTTGAATTCTTGCCACTCCTTCAACACCAGAAGGCATAGACATGTATTCTAATTTATGGCCAAACATTCGTGCTTCCATCATAACTTCAATGCATCTTCTTTGATGTAAGGAAACGATGGTCTTTTCTTTATTCCTCTTAGTAAAAACCAAATCTATTGAGGGATATTTTCTGGGTACAGAAACGTTTTTTTTATAGAAAGAAAAAAATAAGTTTACGTCCTGCTCAATTGAGCCAGAAACGCCCACAAAGTCATTTTCTCCAGGATTTAGAATGAAGAAAGCAGGTGATGTTTCAACACCAACCGCTGAAAGTAATAAAGAGGAACCTTGTGCGTACATAGTTGGTCCAACATTTTCTGATGATGTTGGTGCCATATTTGTTGACAACAATATTGTGTCAGAATAAACACATTCGACATGATTAATACTTGTTTTTTGATTTAGGAACGGCCAAATTGCTGTAATAGATGTTCTGGCAGGAACAACAGGAAGGTATGTAAAAGATTTTAGCCATGAAATACTCTCCACAGAAGGGACTTCAGGAATTGTAACAAGAGCTAAATTCCATCCCTGTTTACTAGCTAAACTTTTTATTTCTAATTCATCAGGAAAATCTGGAGCAACAGGGTGTCGCCAAAGAAAGGCAAATGTTTCAGTACATCTTAACTCTTGTGCTCGTGGAAATCCCTTCGATGCCCCACGCCCTAAAGCAGTGAAAACTGCTGCTCCCTCAGAAGGTAAACCTGGGCATTCTCTTTCAACTTCTGTTACAAATTTTGGATCTGGTTCACCACTATATGAAACAATACGGTAAGATTTTACTGATAATTCAGCACCAATCTGGCGACTCTTTACCATACTCCTCATATCAAGCGTTTGGCTTCTGCCTCCTACATCTAACGTTATCTTTGCTCTACATAAATTACAGGTTGGCAACACTAATTCTAATGACCACTCTCGACTATTACTTCCGACAGGAATCAATAAGCGCAAATCCATATATCGCTTTGAAATAGTTTTAATAGTTTCGACAATGATAGAATTTCCGGGAACAAAATTTTCACAGTCTGACGTACCATGTCCGGGCAAATGAGCAAAATATGGGGGTATAACCTTCCCTTTACGGAGGTTAACACCTTTTTTACAAACTGGGCAAACATATTGAGCATATTTCGTTGCTCGAGCTGCTAATATCAGTGTCCCGGTGAACTTATCAATAGCGTAATTCACTTACTCCCCCTTCAGTTAAGATTAGACAACTGTTTTCGCTATCTCGTCAAACGGGGGAAAGTTTAGCGAGTCATTACTAATAAAATCAAATAGATCTCTTGCTTTCCAAAGCCGATATTCTGGATTGCGAATTGATCGTGGAACCATCCATCGTGCCATCGCACACTCAGCTATCTCTTTAGCAGAAAGCAAAGAGGTTAGATCTGGTTCACCTTTGCCTGTTTGCAGAATACTAGTTGCATTTTCTGCTAGCTGACTGATAAACACTTCACGTTGAATTCCATGCTTCATCAAATTATCTCTAAATCCTAGTGCATTTAAAGCTGCCTTAGTTGTACGTAAACGCCAGTTAGGCCCATTACCAAACATATAATGATCTGCATAAGCGTGATCCATATCACGTAAGTAATCACGTAATTCAATGAACAAGCTATCAGGTATATGAAAATGCCCCCAACCGCCTGTATATCCAATCGATTTTAAATATTGAATTCCATCCAGCTTTAAACGGTTATATACCGATGAGCGCCCCATAGACGATGTTGTTGTAATAGCCAAAAGACGTGCTTGTTTCTTTTTTTGAGATATTACTCCAACGGTATCACCATAGACCTTTGCAAAGTCATCATAAAGATCGCGGCTACGAAGCAGACATGCAATTAATTTTCCTCCCAGCAGGGCATTATAAGGGGGAAGAGCACCGAGGACGTATGCATCCATCAAATTAACAAGCCGGGAACTTCTGGCATGAGTATCCCACCCAATCAAATTATCTCGGACTGCAAGGTTGAACACAGGGTCACCAATTGCGATCAGCCCTATCAATTTTCCGTTGCTTTCATCCCATACAAGATACCGGAGACGCCTTCCAAATCCGCTTGAAACAGGTACGGACCAAGTTAATGCTGCTAACCTAAAGAGATCTCCTTGCCAGGTTCCTGACTTTACACGTTCAAGTACCGGTGAAATCTTATCCGGAATGACCTCATTGCCGGATGCGAAAAATTTAATAAGCTTTGCCGCTCTTAGCGTTATGAACTTTTGGTTTGCAAATATCCGCTCAGCTCGTTGAGAACTATGAAGAGCCCGTATTACATCTTTGGTATTTCCCGGGGCCTGGAGCGCTCCAGAATCAGATCTTGTAAAACCCAAGGATTGTAAATGCTCACGTACCTTCTTTTTCAGTTTGGCTTCTCGAAGGTTGATATTAACTATTATAGAGGGATATTTGTGCATTTTTATCTCACGTTCCAATTAGTATTTAGTCCCACTAAATTTCACTTAGAGCCCCAGTGATTAATCGCATGGCACAAGAGAGTCCCCTCCTTGCTCCCTCGATCGGGACAGCGCCAATGATAGCATTTATACAAGCAATTCTGGGAGCTTATAGATTGTGTGCAAAACTTTTGATAGCAGGAGCTTACAACAGTATTGATGAAAAAAATCATTCAAATCGATTTATAGATTTTGTTAATGTTATCTGTTTTCAATCTAATAACCACGAATATAGCTAATTATAGGATGATTACTAGTTTTACTACCCTATCAACCAAACGTTCACCGGACATTAGAAAACATGGAAATTTCTTGTTTTTAAATGCTTTTTACACCAATAGCAAAATTTACATTCCAAAATCATTAGTCTTTGCGTAATCAAAAGATGTAATGGTTTTTTCCTTACTACTTCTAGATAATCCGCCCACTACAGCAACATCAACTTACGCTCATCTAAATGCTCCGCCTTATGGATATAAGCCACCCGCACTGAATTACATTCCATGCGGCTCATCAGACGTCCAGTTGCTTTACTGTCTTCAGGGGGATGCTCTTGTAATCCCAACCTCTCGTGCTTTCTGAGCATAACACATCCATGTTGCTGCGATTATCTCTTAAACCCGTCCTTACCATTTTTATTGATACGATAAGGAACTTTCATCATACATGATCGATTTTGTCGATCGATTCGATCGAATTTTCTCTTTTTACCCTGTCTTTTACATGGTTTTAAAATAAGCACCCCATTTATTGTTCGGGGAAAGTGATAGCAGAGGTAACTGAAATGAAAAAGATTATTGCGGTTTCGGCACTTGCTGTGGCAGGCATGTTTTCAGCCCAGACCCTGGCTAATGAGAGCAAAACAGGCTTTTATATGACCGGTAAGGCGGGAACTTCCGTTTTATCTCTTTCCAACCAGCGTTTTGTCGAAGGTGAAGGAGAGTGGGCGGACAGATACAAAGGTGGCGATGACCATGATACGGTATTCAGTGGCGGTATTGCGGCCGGTTATGATTTTTATCCGCAATTCAGTATTCCGGTTCGTACGGAACTGGAGTTTTACGCGCGTGGAAAAGCTGATTCGAAGTATAACCTTGATAAAGACGACTGGTCGCGTGATGACCTGAAGAATGAGGTATCAGTCAACACTCTTATGCTGAATGCGTACTATGACTTCCGGAATGACAGTGCATTCACACCATGGGTATCTGCAGGGATTGGCTACGCCAGAATTCACCAGAAAACAACCAGTATCAGTACCTGGGATTATGGGTACGGAAGCAGTGGTCGCAAATCGTTGTCACGTTCAGGATCTGCTGACAACTTCGCATGGAGCCTTGGCGCGGGTGTCCGCTATGACGTAGCCCCAGATATCGCTCTGGACCTCAGCTATCGCTATATTGATGCGGGTGACAGCAGTGTGAGTTACAAGGACGAGTGGGGCGATAAATATAAATCAGAAGTTGATGTTAAAAGTCATGACATCATGCTTGGTATGACTTATAACTTCTGACGACATTTCTCCTGAACGATAATTGCGTATATTCTGTAATTAAGATAATTGCATATCTTCTGCAATTAAACAGAAATACCCCTGCAGTAATAGACTGCAGGGGTATCTGTTATCGGTTTTACAGATAATTTCTGATTTTTATTATCTTGTTCTCTTCATAATAATGTTGTCGATATACTCCGATGAATATCAGAAAACTGTTTTGTCCGGGCAATACACCCCAGATTTTATTGTTTTTATTCTTTTTTATTGTTTCTGTAATAACCACAATTGCATGCGGATACACTGAGAAGAATGCCACAGGAAATGTGCTGCTTCTGTTTCTCCTTCTTCTCCTTGCACACAGAAATACCCTCACATCCATTACAGCGCTGTTATTTCTGTTCTGTTGTGCACTGTATGCGCCTGCCGGTATGACGTACGGTAAAATCAACAACAGTTTTATTGTCGCGTTGTTGCAGACCACAACTGATGAGGCAGCGGAGTTTACCGGGATGATTCCTGTTTATCATTTTCTGGTCAGTGCCGCGATTCTGGTATTCATGGTGATTTTCTGGCGGACACATCACCGTGGTCACCGTAACGGGATGGCACTGCTGCTATTCGTATTATGCTCAGTAAACAGTTGGCCGTTGCGGATGGTTAAAGGAACTGTTGTGGGGACAACTGACACATTACGTGAAATGCAGCATTATAAACAACTGAGTCAGCACGGGGCTGACAACTGGAAAATCCTGCCGGGAACACCGTTATATGACACAATTGTGATTGTCACTGGTGAGAGTGTGCGCAGGGATTATAT